>OBKM01000060.1_pt1 | contig 44885 bp, 42 predicted proteins | sample 1519691 | NCBI WGS metagenome assembly OBKM01 (sample SAMEA37050418, study PRJEB22526) | metagenome | biome: saline pan; feature: lake; material: water | place: Egypt | collected 2015 | depth 0.5 m
TGGGTTCGAGAACGGCGTCGTCGCGATCGTCCGCCGGCTGATGGCCACCGGACTGTTGCCGAGAGACGATCCCGGTGTCGACGACGCTGCCGACACCGACTCCGCTGTCGACACCGATCGTGGCTGATGACCCGAGCGCCGCAGCCCCGGACACGAGAGAGCCAGCCGGCGACACCAAACTGCTAAGCCCGGCGATCACCGACCCGCGAGCCATGTTACCGACACAGAGACGACGGCAACGGAGACGGCGGTGCTGATGCTCGGTATCGTCGTCTCCCGGGCCGACGAGGCCTCGATCGCGATCGGCGAACAGCTCCGCGAGCTCGCGGACTGGACGCGACGCGGCGACGATCAGTACCATACCGACGGCGCTCAGCTCCGGTACTTCGACGAGCTCCACATCGAACTCGACAGACCCGCGGCGGCCTTCGAGGATCCGGATCTGCTCGCGGTCGCGTCCCGCCACTCCGGAGAGACCGGCCCGTTGTTGACCGCCCACCACACCGGCAACGTCGGCCCGGCCGAGTACGGCGGCAGGCCAAACGAGCTCGCCCGCGCGGCACCGAACGTACACTCTCGGGTCGTCGCCGCCCTGGATCAGCACGCGCCGTCTGCCTACGATGTCGGGACCGAAGTCACCCACCACGGTCCCTCGAGGGTCGGCGTTCCGTCGCTGTTTGTCGAACTCGGCAGCGGCCCGGCCCAGTGGACAGACCCCGAGCCGGCCCGGGCGGTCGCTCGGGCGATCCTTGCCTTGCGCGGGGTCGACCCGGACCGGCCCGACGGCAGCGAGTACCGCCATGTGGTAGGATTCGGCGACGGCCACTACGCGCCACGGATCGAGCGGGTGCTGGCCGAGACCGACTGGGCGGTCGGACACGTCGCAGCCGACTGGGCACTCGAGGCGGTCTCGAACGAGGCGCGTCCGGCCGTCATCGAGGCGATCTTCGAGCAGAGCCGGGCGACCCGCGCGCTGGTCGAGGGCGACCGTCCGGCGCTCACCGAGCAGATCGAGCAGCTCGGCTACCGCGTGGTCGGCGAACGGTTTCTCCGAGAAACGACTGGCGTGGCGCTAAAGCTAGCAGCGGCCGCAGAAGCGCAGCTCTGTCCTGTCGCCGCGGGTCTCCGGTTTGGTGCACCCGCCGAGACGGGCACCGACCTCGGTGTCGTCTGTCGGCTGCCTGACGCGCTTCTGGAGGAGGCCCGGGGGATCGATCGGGCCGCGACCGTCGAGGCGCTCACCGACCTGGCAGTCGCTTTCGAGACCGACCAGGGCGGCACCCGGCCGACGGGTCTGGTCGCGTTGCCCGCTGCCGAGGTCGAGACCGAGACTGAGACCGGAACTGGAACTGGCACTGACACCGGAACTGGGACTGAAACTCCCGGAGCGCAGACGCTTGCCGCCGGCGCCGACCCGGCGGTCTACGAGAAGCTCCTCAAGACGTTGCTCGGAGTGCTCGCGGATCGGTACGAGACGATCGACCGCGAGGGCGAGACTGCAGTCGCGGCCAAGGAGACGTTCGTTCCCGAGCGTGCCCGAGCGCTCGGCGTCTCTGAGGGCCCGGCGTTCGGTCGGCTGGCGGCCGGTGAGACGGTCACCGTCGACGGCGAACAGATTCCGCCCGACGCGGTCCACGAGCGCGACGAGCGGCGCTTCTCGCTGGCCGCAGAGCCGGTCGAGTGATCGGCGACGCGACGGCCTCTCCGGCCGCCGATCGACTGTGCTGGTTCGGTCAGACGCCCCGACCCAGAGACTGCAGCCCGACTACATTCCCTGCGGGTTGAACCGCCGGATCGCTTCCCGCACGCCGTTGTTGTCCCCGACGAAGGTGACCCGGTCGCCCTTGTTGATCGTCTCGCTTGGATCCGGGACGTGTTCGTCGCCGTCACGACTGATAATCGCGATGATCACGCCGTCGGGAATCCGTTTGTTGATCTGTTCGACCGTCTGTCCGGCGTAATCATCCGAGGTGACCTCACACTCCTGGACGTCGTGGCCCTCGCCGAGTTCGTCCATCCAGTGGGTGATCGACGGCCGTTCTATCTCGTTGTCGATTGCGTACGCGGTCGCAGTTGAGGCGTCGATCGCCTGTACGTCGAGGCCCTCGAAGGCACCCATGTTCTCCGGATCGTTGACCCGAGAGAGCACGTCCTCGATTCCGAACTTTGTCCGGGCCATCTGTGCGGCCAGGAGGTTCTGGTCGTCATCTGCCGTGGCGGCGACGAGCCGCTTTGCCTCCTCGATACCTGCGGATCTGAGCACCGACGCGTCGGTTCCGTCGCCCTGCCGGACGGTCAGTCCCTCGGACCGACCGCGCTCGACCTCTGTCTCGTCATTTTCGATGATGACGACCGATTCGCCTCGGGTTTCGAGTCGCTTCGCGAGAGCACGGCCGATGCGGCCGCCCCCGACGATTATCGTATCCATGGGTGTCACCGAGAGTGCGTTTCCGATCTGTCGTGCGAGTCCGCCTTCCAAGACCACCGTCGCGAAGATCACCAGAAAGACCGCGGCGGTCAGTGCCTGTGCTTCGGCTGTGTTGCCCTGTGCCTGGAGCTCGAGTGCAAACAGCGTCGCGACGCTCGCCGGAATGATTCCCCGCGGCGCGACGGTGCTCAAAAACGCCCGTTCTGAGTAGGAGAACCGCTCGACGCCCGTGGTCGAGATCACCACCGCCAGCGGCCGAACGAGCAGCATGACGACCGCGACCAGCCCGACTCCGGCCAGCCCCAGCTCGAGCACCTCACCGACGTCGATCAGCGCGCCCAGCGCGATGAACACGAATCCGAGCACCAGAAGCGTCACGTCTCTGGCAAACTCCTCGATCGCCTCGCGGTGCTGGAGATCGAGGTTCCCCATGATCAGGCCGGCCGTCGCGACGGCAGCGACCCCCGCCTCGGAGGCCAGCCCGTCCGCAAGCGCGTACGCGCCAAACGCCGCGCCGAGCGCGATGTACCGCGCCACCTGCGGGGAGTCTCCCGGGGCCAGGTCCCGAGAGAGCACGTAGTAGGCCGTGCCGGCGGCAAGCACGCCGGCTGCGACGCCGATTCCGATCCGCTCTGCGAACCCGACGACGCCGACGAACAGCCCGTCGTCTGCGACGACGAACGCCTCGAAGATCACTGCCGCGGCGATCGCTGCACTCACGTCGTTGAACACACCTTCGGCCTCCATGGCCGAGGCGACGTGTTCCCTGACGTCGACGATCTCGAGGATCGGCGTGATCACCGTCGGCCCGGTCGCGACCAGCAGGGCGCCGACCAGCACGGACAGCTCCCAGGACTCGCCGAGAAACATCCGCACGGACAGAGCAACGCCGACGAGTGTCAACACCGCCCCGATCGTCACCAGCCGCAACGTCGTCGTCGAGGCCTCCCGTAGCCGTTCGCGTCGCAGCTGAAAGGCGCCGTCGAAGACGATGATCGCGACGCTGAGCCCGACGACCGTCGAGAGCCCGGTCTCACTGAACGTCTCGAGGTCGACGAGCTCGAGACCACTTCCGCCGAGGGCGACGCCGGTCGCGATCAGAAAGAGGACACTCGGCACCTCCAGGCGCCGCGAGAGCAACTGGGCGACGATCCCGAGCAGAAAGATCCCGGCAATGATCGGAATCAACGTCTGAGACACACCACAAGCAACGACAGAGCTGTAATTATGCGTTTTGCATTTCCGACCGCCGCCGGCAGTGCCCCGACACCGGCGAGTCGTGGGTCGGTCTGCAAAACCGGATCAGTTTAGCTCCTCGCATCTTGACGTCTCTAGAAGCTCTGTAGCCGGAGACGACGGCGTCAGCTGTGGTGGTGTGGATCGGCAGGCTCAGCGGGGAAGTCCTTCTCGCCGGCCTCGATACGCACGTCCAGCCAGTTTTCCCGGGGGATCAGTGGACACTCGTAGGCGTAGTTGTACGCACAGGTGGGATTGTACGCCCGGTTGAAATCGAGCACCCATCCCTCTGCGGTCAGATGTTCGTCGTCTTCGAGATCGATGTACCGGCCGGCGCCGTAGGTCTCCTCGCCGTTTGTCTCGTCACGGAACGGCACCCACAGTCGGTCGGCGCTCCGGTCTGGCCGGTAGGCCTGGAGCACCCGTGTCCCGTCTCGCTCGAACCGGAACTCGCCCCACCGGAGGTACGTCTGCTCGCCCTCCGCGGTCGTTTCGACGGTAACCGGTTCCTTCTCGTCGTGTTCTGCGAGCGCGAGCACATACCGGTAGTCGGGATCGACCTCGAAGTACTCGAGTCCCGGGAAGCTCTCGCCTTGCATTTCCGCCGGCAGCGGCGAGTGCGGTGACTCCCGGAAGTACTCTCGCTTTGACTCTCGGTCGTGTCTGGTCTGTTCGACCCAATCGGTGTCGTGTGTCATGTGTTGCGACGACGACTCCGTCTGTGTCCTCTAGTTGATATGTGTACTGCCAGCCGATTAATCCTTTCGCGGACGGGAACTCGCTTCAATCTCTCGGATACGACTGTGTCCCGATCGGTTAGGTCCCGATCGGCGATCCCCCGGTGATATTTCGCCTGCGACGTGTTCCGGTCTCTCACAGCGGTGCAGAGACCCGTCGTCTGTCAGAGCGCATTTGCCCCCGGTGGTCGTAGCTCAAGCAACCCGTGATTGGTTCGTCTGTCTTCCGTCGGCCAACGACCCTGGCTGCTATCGCGATCGTCGCCGTCGTGGTCGTAACCGTGGGACCGGCGGCCGCACAGGTCGGTGGGTTCGGACAGCAGACCGACGACGAAATCGATCCCGACACGATCGTGTTGCAGGTGCAGGTCGACGGCGACGGGACCGCAGAGTGGCGGATCGAACACCGGTACGAGCTGACCGACGAGAACCGAGCGGCTGCTTTCGCCGATCTCGCGGACGATATCGCGGCCAACGAGACGACGTACCTCGATCGGTTCACCGAGCGGTTGACGGCGACGATCGCCGCTGCCGCCGACGCGACCGGCCGCGAGATGCGTCTCGAAAACGCGAGCATCTCTGCTGACACCCGCCAGCTTCCACAGGAGTACGGCGTCGTCACGTATCGGTTCGAGTGGACGAACTTCGCTGCCGTCGACGGGGACCGACTGCTCGTCGGCGACGCACTCGGTGGGCTCTTTCTCGACGAGCAGACCCGCCTCCTGATCTCGTTCCCGGACGGCTACGTTCTCGAGGACAGCGTCACCCCCGAGCCCGACGACCGACAAGAGACGGCGGTGACGTGGATCGGCCCGGTCGAGTTTGGCCCCGACGGACCGACTGCGGTCGCCAGTTCGACCGACGGATCCGGGCTCTCGCTGTCGCTCGTCGTGGCGGGCGCCGCCGCTGTCGCTGTGGCTATCGCCATCCTCGCGGGTGCAGTCTATCGCCGCCACGACCCGAGCGATACAGCACAGGCCGACGAATCTGGTGCAGAACCCGACCGTGACCGCGACACGACCGACACTCCGGACGAGACGCCTCCCGACGAGCTGTTGAGCAACGAAGAGCAGGTGCTCAAACTCCTCGAGGAACACGGCGGCCGAATCAAACAACAGGCCGTCGTCGAAGAGCTGGGGTGGACCGACGCGAAGACCAGCCAGGTGGTCAGCCAGCTTCGCGAAGACGACCGCGTCGAGTCGTTCCGGCTGGGTCGGGAGAACGTGTTGCGCTTGCCCGAGGATGACGAGATCGATCTGTGAGTCAGGTCGGGGTCGTCCCGACTGACGATCATGGCTCCTGCAGTTTCTGTCTCCGGTCCGTTAACTGCGATTAATCCGGCTTTACTGCCGTCTATTTATAAGTATCCGTGGCACTGATGCTCCGCTAATGAACGACCGGCTCATCGGAGCGCTCGTGATGTTACTCGTGGTCCCGGCGATCGGAATCGCTGGTGCATCGCTCGCCACCGGATCGGCCCACCAGACAGACGTGGCCAACGAGACCCAGCCCGGCGAACGCCTCGCTGGTGTCGTGAGCGTCCAGCAGGCAGAGCTCGGCGGCGAGCTCTCCGAACGCCAGTTCGGTCTCCAGTTCGCGGCCGCCTCCGACAACGAGACGCGGGCAGCCGTCGTTGCCGCCCAGGCCAACGAGACCGACCGGCGCCTCGCGGCGCTCGAGGATCGCCTCGAGACTCTAGTCGATCGGCGCGATGCCGGCGAGATCAGCCAGGGCCGGTACGCAGCCGAGACCGCCCGGATCGACGCCGAACGACGGTCGCTCGCACGCCTCGCGAACTACACCCAGCGCACAGCCGCCGAACTTCCGTCTGACGTCCGCACACAGCGCGGGCTGAACGCCACCACACTCCAGGCGCTTTCCGAACGAGCGGCCGAACTCGGGGGCGAAGAGATCCGTGATATCGCCCGGTCGATCGCCGGACCGCGCGTCGGCCAGTCGATTGCCGAGCAGCGCGGACAGGGACCGCCGACCGGCATCCCCGGTGGCCCACCCGGAAATGCGACCCATCCCGGTGGGCCACACGATGGAGGGCACCCCGGTAACTCCGACGATCGCCCCGGGGCCAGTCCTGGATCCGATAGCTCCGGCCAGGACACCGAGCCCGGCGAACGTGGTGGAGAGAGCGGCGAGTCCAATCGGACCGACGCCACCGACGCCGACTGGTAACCTGACCGGCTCTGACGGGTAGGCCGACGAGAATACGACCGAGACTGACTCCGACGCCGAGGGGAAAGCCCCGGTCGAGGGTGGTGCAGATGGCGACTCCGGTCGCAGCCTCGTCTCGGTCCGAGCGACGTGACCAACCATTAGCTGTCTCTGATCTGAGTCAGTCACGTTCCGTGACCCCCTGGGTTCCGCTAAGCGACCGAACCGGCGGCGATCGACCCGTCGGTAGCCCCGGAGCGCCCCTGTGACGTACCGTTTGGTAAGATGTCCCCGTAGCACCTCACCGGAGTGAGCTTCGACGCGCGGCTTGACGCTCGTCGAGATAGAGCACAGGACTGCCCCCGGTGGTGAACTGTGTTCTCCCGTCAGGACCGGTGTCGATTCTCTATCGTCGCATACGATTGATTGGTCCGATACCCGTATCTCTCCCTACCGAGCCGTCGCGTCGCCATCGATCGATGCTCCGTCGCTGTTCGGGCTGACCGAATCGACCGACTCGCCCGGCGTCCTGACAACCGTCACCGCTCCGTAACGTTGGTGCTGTCGATCATCGAGAAAACATTCGGTCACGGGCTCCCTACTGTCTGTTCTCGTCGGTGGAAGACTCTGGCCTTGTACGTACGCATCTCCGAGGGACTCGGGTGCCACTCGATTTCCAGGGTCACCCTCCGTTCTGCATGAACGGTTCGGTGAGTCTCTCCAGTCGACACGTGGCTCGATGCCGTGACGCCGGGCGCACCCGTGTCGCCCCCACTACAGTGCAGAGCTGTCCGCTGGCCCTTGAGGGTGGCGTAGGGTATGCCACAACGCGGGAACCCCTCGTGTCGCTCCGCGTGCGATCAGCTGTCTCCTAAACTCATCTCTCCCGTTTACTGTGCCTCTACAGATACGCAGACGATGTGTCTTGAGGATCGCCCCCGGAGCACTCGACCCTCGAGATACCTCCTGTAGTCAACCGCCTCGATCGCAATTCTATATCGCGATATATGATTTATAGGTCTCACAGAGGAGCTCCCTCGCTCACGCCGGTCTTATACCCGTCGGGCGAATACTCCGTTACGATGGTCGAGAACGTGGCACCGGAGATGACAGATCTCGAGGCCGAGGATTTTTATCTGTTGTCGGGCATCGAGCAGGGAATGCGCTTTTCCGAGTGGGTGGCTCGCGAGAAACTCCCCGAGTTCAGTCGGCTCACACCCGAAGACGTCGACTACCGAATCGACCGGTGTGAGACCCGCGGACTGCTCGAACGCAAGACGATCCAGTACGAGGGCTACCGGCTCACATTCGAGGGCTACGACGCCCTGGCGCTGCACACCTTCGCCGAGCGCGAGACGCTTTCCGAGGTCGGCGCGCCACTCGGTGTCGGGAAAGAGAGTGATGTCTACGAGGTTCGATCGTACAAGCCGCTGGCGCTGAAGTACCATCGCGAGGGCTATACGGAGTTCCGCGAGGTCGACCGCGAGCGAGAGTACACCGCCGACCGCGAGCACGTCTCTTGGCTGTACACCGCCCGCAAGGCCGCAGAACGCGAATACGAGGCCCTGGAGACGTTGTACCCCGACGTCTCGGTGCCGCGGCCGGTCGATCAGAACCGCCACGCGATCGTGATGGAGCGAATCGACGGCGTCGAACTCCAGCGTGCCGATCTCGACGACGACCAGGCGATTCCGGTGCTTGAGCTCGTCTTGGCCGAGATGGCCGCCGCCTACGAGGCGGGCTACGTCCACGCAGACATGAGCGAGTACAACGTGTTCGTCGAATCCGACGGCATCACGGTCTTCGACTGGCCCCAGGCCGTTCCGACCGACCACGAGAACGCCCGCGAACTGCTCGAACGCGACGTCGAGAACGTCGTCGGGTACTTCCAGCGGAAACATCCGAACGCGGTCGGCGAAGTCGACACTGGCGACGTTGCTGATGCAATCGCCGTCGGTGCATTCGAGAAGCTCACGACCTTCCTCTGAGTCTTTTGTCAAGCAGATGCCGTTGATGTGGCTGATTCAAAATAAACTGTATGTTGCTATATCGAATACGGAATCCTAAGCAAACAGTGTCGGCTTCATCCCTGCGCTAAACCTCGGGCCTTCTGTTCAGACTTCGGTAGCTGGTCGGTGGTATTCTGTTATCGGATCGTTTCTTCGAGTTCCTCGAACAGCGCCTGCACCCGGCGTTCGATCTCCTCGCGGATCGCCGCCACCTCTGTGGGCGGCAGTCCGTCCGGGTCGTCGAGATCCCAGTCTCCGTTATCGCCGGCCCAGCCGGCCGGACAGACGTCCGCGGCGGAACAGCCTATCGTGACGACGTACGCGCTGTCCTGTAGCTCTTCGACGGTGATCTCCCGCGGCGTCCGGTCGGAGACGTCGATCCCGACCGCGCTCATGCGTCCACGACCTCCTCGTCGACCTGATCCGCGGGCCGCGTTCCGCCAGTCGTCAGCTCGACCTTGTCGTCGAGCCCCCGGTCTCTGAGTTCGCGCCGGGCGAACGCGTAGGCCATCTGTGACCGGCCCGCGTTCTGGACAAAGACGAACGCGACCCGAACCGGATCAGCCGAGTCGTCGGTCGCACTCATCGGTGACGTTCGCCGGCTGTGGGACCAGTATCATCGCTCCGACGGTGCTCGGACAGGCCAGGACTGTCGTCTGCTGTGTGCTACGGTCCATCTCCGTCGGTCACTCTTCCTCGGGGACACGCACCGAGAAGACAGGCACCGGCGCGGTCCGCACTACACTGTCGGTTACGCTCCCGACGATGGTCCGCCTGAAGCCGCCGCGACCGGCCGTCCCCATCGCGATCATGTCGATGTCGTTGGCCTCGGCGTAGCCGATGAGCTCCTCGGCGGGCCCTCCGGTGGCCGTCGCGGTGACAGTCTCGAGACCCCGCTCCCGTGCGGTTGCCGCGATCCGGTCGACAGCGTCTGTGGCTCGCTCGGTGCGCTCTGTGGATCTGTCCTTGGGCGCTTCCGGCTCGATCTCGTCGGCGACCCCGTCCTCGAGGACGGTAACGCAGTGGACGGTCGCGTCGAGCTGTGCGGCCAGCTCGATGCCCCGCTTTGCGCCTGCCCCCGCGAGCGCACTGCCGTCGGTCGGCAGCAGTATTGACGCGACTCTCGTGCCGTCGTCGACCGCCGCCCGATTGATCGTGAGAACGGGGACGGGCGCGATCCGCACTACCTTGTCGGCCACGCTTCCGACGACCGCCCGGGCGACGCCGCCCCGACCCGACGTGCCCATCGCGATCGCGTCGAGTCCGTGCTCGTCTGCGTACGCGACGATCTCTTCGGCGGGAATTCCCTCCCGCACGGCTGTCTCGACGTCGAGTCCGCGCTCGCGGGCGGTCGATCCGAGGCGGTCGGCCCGTCGGGTTGCCTGTTCGCTGAGGCGCGTGCGGATCCCTGGCGAGTCACCGGCGTATCCTGCGCCCGTCGCGATGCTGCTGTCGGCCACCGAGAGGACGTGGACGGTCGCGTCGAGCTGCTCTGCGAGCTCGGCCGCGCGGTCGGCAGCAGCCTCGGCCGGCTCGCTGCCGTCGGTCGGAATCAGGAGTGTCTCGAGTGTCATCTGTCTCAGTCGTCTGTCTTCGACGGCTCCGGCTCGTCCGTCGGTGCGGTGCTCCCGAGCTGTCCGGTCTCGTAACCCGCCCAGTCGAACTTCTCCTGGAAGTAGATGGCGACGTGGACCAGCGCCAGCAACACGGGCACCTCGATCAGCGGGCCGACGACAGTCGCGAACGCGACCCCGGAGCCGACGCCGAAGATCGCAACGGCGACGGCGATCGCCAGCTCGAAGTTGTTCGAGGCGGCGGTGAACCCGATGGCCGTCGTCGTCGAGTAATCCGCGCCGATCCCCCGCCCCATCGCGAAGCTCACGAGGAACATGACGATGAAATAGATCGTCAGCGGGACGGCGATCCAGACGACGTCGAGTGGCTGTGCGAGGATGTTCTCTCCCTGCGTGGCGAACATCACGATGACGGTAAACAGCAGGGCCACCAGTGTGAGGGGGCTGATCCGCGGGACGAACCGCTCCTCGTACCACTCCTCGCCTTTCGTTCGAACGCCGCCCAGTCGGGTGAGGATGCCACCCGCAAACGGGATGCCCAGAAAGATCGCGATCGCCCAGAACACCTGCCCGACCGTGATGTCGAACGCATCGATCCCGGCGACGATCGCCTCGAGTCCGAGCACCTCCGGGAGAACCAGCGCAAAAAAGGCGATGTACGCGCCGTAGGTGAGAATCTGGAAGACGCTGTTGAACGCGACCAGCCCAGCGGCGTACTCACTCGAACCCTCCGCGAGGTCGTTCCAGACCAACACCATCGCGATACACCGGGCCATCCCGATGAAGATCAACCCGAGGAAGTACTCGGGCTGGGCCGGGAAGGCGGGGACGATCCCGCTGAAGAAGATCACGGCCAGCGCGAACATCAGCGTCGGCCCGATGAGCCAGTTCTGGATGAGGCTCAACGAGAGCACGCGCCACTTGCTGAACACCCGGGGCAGCTGGCGGTAGTTGACCTTCGCAAGCGGCGGGTACATCATCGCGATCAGCCCGAGCTCGACGAGATAGAACTCCTCGATCGGATCGGTCACCCCGGGCGCGACGTAGCCCAGTCCGACGCCGATCCCCATCGCGAGGAAGATCCAGACGGTCAGGTACTTGTCCAGGAAATCCATCGACCGGGGATCGCCGCAGTCCGGGCAGTCACAGTTTGGCCCGTGCTCGTGGTCGACGTTACTCATCTGTCACTCCTTCGATAACGCTGATCAGCGCCACCGCACGGTTGGTCGCCCGGTACTTTTTCCACCGGCCCTCCTTTCGGCCCTCGACGAGCCCCGCGTCTTCGAGCCGCGAGAGGGCGTGGCTCAGCCCGCTTTCGGACACGTCGACGACTGTCTGGAGCTCACAGCCACACAGCTCCTCGCGTGCGGCGACGAGCACGCGCACGATCGTGTACCGGGTCTCGCTCGCGAGCGCCGAGACGACGCCCAACTCGGTCTCGAGGCGGTCCTCGCCGAGTGGTGCCTCGAGCGTCCCGAGCTCCTCGAGCCGGCGCTCGACGTCCTCTGTGCGACACTCCCCGAGTTCGTCTTCGAGATACCGCTGGAGTCGCTCCGTCGCTTGTGCCATCGAATTCAATTTCGTATTTGTTCAATTAGCTCTTTCGGCGTGCACCTCGAATACTCGGGACTGTGTCTCGAATAAACGGACTGAATCGGCTGACCGAGACCCGTAACAGATGATCAATCGTACAACTGTATCTCGGGATCGATCGGACCTCACCGATCGACTGGCGGCCGGGGATTCCCGATCGAGACACGTTCGCGGCCCCGGCAACGGTCGGCCACCATGTTGAGGGGGCGAGTCACGCTCGCGGCCCGACCGACCGCGTGGTACAAGCAACTCCAGCCCCTTCATATGCAGTAGATGCCAGACCAGTACCCCGTTGCTGACCTGCCGGCCCCGGACCCGGCGTACGGTCCCGGGCGCGTCGTCGAGATCCAGCTGTCGGCGCTCGCGAACAACGACGAGCCGGTCACGAACGCCGGGATCAAGACCGCTTACAACTTCGCCTCGCCGGCAAACCGCCGCGCGACCGGGCCGCTGGATCGGTTCGTCCGGATGGTCGAGGGACCGATGTACGCGCCGATGATCGACCACACCGAGGCGGTCACCGGACCAGTCGAGCGTGACGGGGAGAGTGCCACACAACGGGTGACACTGACGGGCCCGACCGGCCGGACGGTTACCTACGCCTTCGGGCTCTCGACACACGACGGCAGCGGCGTCCCGCCGGCCGGCTGCTGGCTCACCGACCGGGTCACGGTCGCGTGATCACCGCTGTCCCCCGAACTCTTGACCGCTCGCCCGCCACGGACGAATATGGACGCGGCGATTCTCCGCGAGCACGGCGAACCTCTCGATGTGTGGTCGGTACCGGCCCCCGAGCCGGCCCAGGACGAGGCGATCGTGGCGGTCGAGGCCTGCGGGCTCTGCCGGAGCGACTGGCACGCCTGGCAGGGCCACGGCGAGTGGGCCGACGATCGGGTGCCTCGCGGGCAGATTCTCGGCCACGAGCCCGCCGGTCGGGTTGTTGCGACCGGCGACGCGGTCGACCGGATCGCGGTCGGCCAGCAGGTCGTCGTCCCGTTCTCGCTGGGCGACGGGAGCTGCGAGCACTGCCGGAACGGCCACGGCAACGTCTGTGCCGACGGCTGGGCGCTCGGATTCGAGGCCGACGCGCCCGGCGCGTTCGCAGAGCAGGTCCGGGTCCCGGCGGCCGAGTACAACCTGGTCGAACTGCCCTCCGAACTCAGTCCCCGGGACGCCGCGGTACTTGGCTGTCGGTACATGACCGCGTACCACGCTCTGGCCGACCGCGCCGGACTGGCCGGCGGCGAGTGGCTCGCGGTGCACGGCTGTGGCGGTGTCGGCCTGTCGGCAGTTCAGTTGGGATCGGCCCTCGGTGCGCGCGTGATCGCGGTCGATCCCGCGGCCGACGCCCGCGACCGCGCCCGAGCGGTCGGTGCCGACCGGGTCGTCGATCCCGAGACGAGCGACCCCGTCGCGGCGATCGAGACACACACCCGGGGCGGCGCCGACGTTTCGATGGACGCGCTGGGGATCGCCGCCACCTGTCGCAACTCTGTACAGTGCCTCCGCGAGCGCGGGACCCACGTGCAGGTCGGACTGACCACCGACGCCGAGCAGGGAACAGTGCCGCTGCCGACCGACTGGATGACACGCTGGGAGATCACGTTCGTCGGTGCCCGTGGGATGCCACCGACCCGGTACGACGCGCTGTTCGATCTGGTCGCGGCGACCGAGATCGATCCCGGCGCGCTCGTCGGCCGGGAGCTCGGGCTCTCCGAGGTCTCGAAGCGGCTCGCCGCGATGACCGACTACGAGACCGAGGGCGTCGAGGTCATTACGGATCTGTGAGCGACGTGACGGTAAGCTACTCGACAGTTCCGGATGCTGGCGGCGGGAGCAGCACCTCGGTCGCACCGCGCTCGCTCCACTCGCCCCAGGTCGTTACCGTCACTGAAACGGGAGTAAGCCGACTGCCAGCCTGTGGTCCACAGATCGCTTCTGCGAGGATCTGACTCCAGTAGCTTCCGGTCGTGTCGTCGGTCAAAACGAGATTGCCCGTGTTACGTACGTCCGTCTCTCCAGCGTCCTGTGACACGCCTATCGTTCGGTTGTTGAGCTCGCTCCCCCGCGTCTGTGCTTCCGGTGGCATCCACAGCTGTCCTGAGACCGCAAACGTCGCTGCTCGGCCGCCGACCGTTCGCTCGGCGATCATCGCGCTGTTGCATAACGGACAGTAGGTAACGAGCAACGGCCCGCCGAACTCGTCGTTGACAGCTTCGTGGTACCAGACGATCGACAGCGGGTACGCCCGACGCCTGCCGTCACGGCTCACTCCCAGTACGACTTCGCCGTCTGTCAACGTCCCATCCTCACCGTACCGACTCGGCACCGCTACGCTCTCCCAACTGTCCCCAACGACTGGCTCGTCGATCGCGTAGATTCCGGGATCGTCGAGCGGGTCTGTCTCACAGATCGTTGCCGGGCGCCCAAGCGTGGCCAGCTCCTCCGCCCCAGTCGCCGACTGGTCGTCCGACGACACCGAAGCGGTGTCCTCGTCTTCGGTATCTCTGCCGAGCGACAGACAGCCGGCGGCTCCTGCTGCAGTCCCAGACAGTGTCGCTAGTACGTGTCGTCGTCGCACGAGCTACACTCTCCCCACTTCGAGAGACCGCTGTGTCGCTCGTGTGTTGTCTCCGCGCTGTCGCAGGTTAGGACTCATACAGCTCAGTATCCGGGTGAAAATCGAGCCAGGCGAACCAAAACAGCGGTGAGACGCTGTTTGCCTGTTCGAGTCGGGTGCCCTCGTACGGTCCATCGACCGCGATACCTGTTCCACGGCGCCACCGAGAGTTCCCGGCCGAGAGATGCCGCTCGTCTGCGATCGTCATCGAGAGCGTTTCACCATCGACCCGGCGACTCCAGGCGATTGGCGTCCCATCTGGGGTGTCCGTGACAGCGATCGGAACTCCTCCAACGGTGTCTTCGATCAGCCCCTCGTCTGCGATACTGTCGGCAGTGTACGCTCGCGCGGCTCCATCGACGGCGACGCCTAACACCTCAACTTTCGGACCGAGCCGCTCGTCGTTGAACTCGCCGTCGATACCGATCTGATCGCTTTGTTCGTAGCCGGCGTACGGGTTTGTCGTGTAGTTTCGAACGCCAGCACCAACACTGATCGTGTCGGATTCGGGCGGCGGCCGGAGAACGACCGTCTCCGGATGTGATTCGCGCCACTCACCCAGCGTCGTCAGCGTCGATGGCACAATCTCGAGACGTTCGCCGGTGAGTTGTCCGTTGATCGCCTGTGCTAGAATCTGGCTCCATTGGCTGTCCGTCGCTTCGTCGTACATCACGAGTGCGTTTCGAAAGAGCAACCCGGAGACGCCAAACTGCGCCGGTTCACCGTCCACCCGCCGTTCGGCAACGACCGCACTCCGGCAGAGCGGGCAGTATGTGACAAGCAAGGGCCCCCCGAGTTCGTCGTTGACGATCTCGTGCCAGTTCAGCACGCTCAGTGGGTACGCGCGAGCCTCCCCCTCGCGGACGATTCCGACGATAACGTCTGTGTCTGTCAAACGTGGCTCGATCGTTCGCTGCTCGCCGAACTGATCTCGAACATCTGCCTCGAAGCCCGACCAGTCGTCGGCAAACACAGGATCAACTATCGCCGGAATCGCGTCTTTCGATGCTCCACGGGTGAGCTCGCTCGCCGGAATCGGCAGTTCTACGTCCGACGGTTCACCTGCGACTGTTCCTCCCGGGGCAGCCGATACCGCTCCAGGATCACCGTCATCGGACGACGACTGGAGACAGCCGGCGGCGCCGCTCGCAGCGACCGCTCCCACCCCACACAGGAGCGCCCGTCGGCTCGGTCGTCGGTCCGGCACACGATCCATACGATCGTTTCCCGAGCGATTGGCTTAACTCCGCAGCGGGTGTGTATCACGCTCACATATCCACGTACTAATTATATCTTGATGCGGGTAGTATCAGTATGGAACAGACACGGCGACAGGCCCTCGCCGGCGTGGCCGTGGCCGGTAGCACAGCGCTTGCGGGCTGTTCGGAGCTGTCTCCCGGGTTCGGGTTTGGTGGCGGCACCGATCAGCAGATCATGTTGAGGACGCTGGAGGTCGGCGGTTCAGACGGCAGTACAGTGCCTCACCGCCCGCCGGGTGATCCGGCGCTGCTCGACTTTTTCGCCAGCTGGTGTCCGCCGTGCCGGCCTCAGATGGCCGAACTACGGACCGTCAACGATCAGTTTCCGGAGCTGCATATACTCTCGATTAGCTGGGAAGAGAACACGGCTGCGATCAGACAGTTCTGGCGCGAACACGACGGCGCGTGGCCGGTCGCACAGGATACGGCGCTTGAGGCTGCCGATGCGTACGGCGTTACGAGACTTCCGACGAAGATCCTGCTCGATGCTGACGGGGAGCAACGCTGGGAGCACACCGGGCTCGCCGACGCCGATACTATCGCCGAGGAGGTTGCTGATGTGATTCGATGATCGATCTCGGCTCGCTTCGTCTCGGATTCGCGTTCGGTGCCGGGACGGCGACGTTCTTTGCGCCGTGTGCGCTCCCGTTGCTACCCGGGTACGTTGCCTTCTTTCTCGGAGACCAGAACACCGATCGGTCCCGTCCGATCTCCGGCCGTCTCCGACGGGCTGCGGTCGTCTCGCTGTTTGTAAGCCTCGGCTTTTTTCTCGTGTTTGCGGCGCTGTTTGGCGTGGCAGTTGCCGTCGGCTCTCGGGTGCTCGGAAACGTCGCCTTGCTCGAGCTTGTTGTCGCTCCCGTGCTCGTCGTGCTCGGGGTGAGCATGATCGTCGATGCTAGCTGGCTCCCGAGTGTGCACGTATCCCTTCCGGCCAGACAACGAGGTCCAGCCGGATACCTCGCGTTCGGGATCTTGTATGCGGTGGCTGCGGCCGGCTGCACCGGACCCCTGTTTGTAGCGATCGCATCGTTCGGTCTCACCGCGTCTCCCGTCACTGCTCTCGGGATGCTCGCGGCGTACGCAGCAGGCATGAGCGTCCTCCTTGGAGTCGTGACGGTGGTGGCTGCGCTCGGCCGTGACACGATCGTCAGGACTCTGGCTACAAACTCGGAGACGATGACGACACTCGCCGGCGTTGCGCTCGTCGGTGCCGGAGTCGTCCAGTTGTACTGGTTTCTGTTTGTTTTCGAGGGCACGACTCTTGTTGAGGAGGCCGTGGCCGGACTCGTCTGAGCGTTCGAGAACCAGGATTTTGTACGCTCCAGTGTAGATTTGTCTGTGCTCGTTTCCGATCCGCCGGCGAACGTGCTCGTCGCCGGCGACACGACGGTCGATCTCCACCCCAGCACGGCGCTCGCACCCGGCTCGGAGCTGCAGTGGTTTCCCGGCGGAACCGGCGCCAACGTCGCCCGGGGACTGGCGCTGCTCGATCGACCGCCGGCGCTCGCGACCCGGGTCGGATCCGATCCGTTCGGACGCGCGATCGACCGCCGACTGTCGGCGCTCGGGATCGATCTGGCCGATCACGTCCACGACGATCGGCCGAGTCCGGTGACGATCCCAGATCCCGACGCCGACCGTTCCGGAGACAGCTGGACCGCCTGGGTTCGAGACACCTCCTACGGAGTTGTGCTCCCCGACCCCGCCGCCGCGCTCGCCGGCGTCGACGTCGTTCACTGCAGTGGCACGGTCCTCCCGTCGACGGTCGACGGGGTCGCGGTCTCGGAGGCGATCGACGCCGCACAGGCCCGCGGCGTGACCGTCTCCGTCGATCTGAACGGCCGGCACAACCAGTGGTCGTCGTCGGCCGCATACGCCGACGCGCTGGCGACGCCGCTCACCGCCGCCGACCTGGTGTTCGCCGGCGACCACGACCTGACCGTGGCAGGCCGCGAGCCAACCTTCGATGGGCTCCGGGGGCTGTACCCCGAGCCGCCGTCCGCGCTCGCGATCCTCACGCGTGGCGAGGACGGTGCCAGTGCAGCCCGCTTTGTCGACGGCGAGATCGTGGCGTCTGCGTCACACCCCGGCTTTGACGTCTCGGTCGTCGACGCGAGCGGTGCTGGCGACGCCCTCGCGGCCGCAATCGTGGGCCTGATCGGCAACGGGATCGAGGAGTTGGACCGACTGCTCGCGGTCGGGACCGCGGCCGGCGCGGCGACGGTCGCGTCCCCGGGCGCATTCCGTCCGGCCGACCGCGACCACATGGCGGGGCTGCTTGCCGACGCCGGCGTCGCCTGGCCCGACGTCTGGGAGCGCGATCGATAACGCGGGGTCGACACGGCTTTTTGAGCCGAGCCCGATCGAAGCGCATGGACGAACTGGACGCGACCGCCGACTCGGATGTCGACGCGAGTGGGGACGTGAGCTCAGACCTACGACGGCGCCCCCGACGGGGCCGGACCGACGGCCTCCGGCCGCTGGTCAGCGAGACTAGCCTCGCCCCGACCGACCTGGTCGCGCCGGTGTTCGTCGACGCGACAGCCGATCGGCGCCGTCCGATCGAGTCGATGCCCGGGCAGGAACGAGTGCCCGTCGATCAGGCCGTCGACCGGGTCGAGGAGATCCGTGCGACCGGCGTCGAGGCGGTGCTCCTGTTTGGCATCCCCGAGCGCAAGGACGACTGCGGGAGCCGGGCCTGGGCCGAGGATGGAGTCGTTCAGCGAGCCACCCGACAGATCGCGGCCGAGACCGACGCCTACGTCATCACCGACGTCTGTCTCTGTGAGTACACCAGCCACGGCCACTGTGGCGTCCTCGAGCCCGACGCCCGCGAGGACCCGGGCCTGACCGTCGACAACGACCGGACGCTCCCTCTGCTCGCGAAGACGGCCGTCTCACACGCCCGGGCCGGGACGGATATGGTCGCACCCTCCGGCATGATCGACGGGATGGTCGGAACGATCCGTGAGGGCCTCGACGACGAGGGGTTCCCGGAGGTCGCGGTCATGAGCTACGCCGCCAAGTATGAGTCCGCGTTCTACGGACCGTTCCGCGACGCTGCCGACGGCGCGCCCGCCTTCGGTGACCGTCGACATTACCAGATGGATCCCGCGAACGCCCGCGAGGCGAGCCGGGAGGTTCGACTCGACCTCGAGCAGGGCGCCGACGTCGTGATGGTCAAACCCGCGCTGCCGTATCTCGATATCGTCGGCCAGGTCCGCCGAGAGTTCGACCGGCCCGTCGCGGCGTACAACGTCTCCGGCGAGTACGCCATGCTGCACGCCGCCGCCGATCGTGGGTGGCTCGATCTCGACGACGTCGCCCACGAGTCGCTGCTCTCGATCAAACGTGCCGGTGCCGATCTGATCATCACGTACTTCGCCGAACGGATCGCCGAGCAGCTGTAGCCTCCCTCAGCGTCTCACGAACTCGTCGGCCGAACACTACAGATACTCTCTTCTCACGTATCTGATTCCTTATATTCACCCCATTCGACTATATATTGAACGAACGTTTGCTAAACCACGAAAAACATGTTATTTTCAACCAAAAATTTATCCACGTTGGTTTGCTTACCGGTATCATGGTACGTGGTACCGTGTGGTATACACTCGATGGATCGGACGACAAACACCGGGCCGGACTCGAGGGTGACCGGCCGTGATCTGGTTGGACCTGCCGGTCTTAGTCATCGGCGAGGAGGTTTCGACGGCGATCAACAACACCTGGATCCTGACGGTCTCGTTTCTGATCTTTTTCATGCACGCCGGCTTCGCGATGCTCGAGTCGGGGCAGGTCCGGTCGAAAAACGTCGCCAACCAGCTGACGAAGAACCTACTCACCTGGAGCGTCGGGGTGGTCGTGTTCTTCCTGGTCGGGGTCGGGATCGCCCAGGTGGCCGGCGGTGGCAGCTTCACCGACGGGGCACCCTTTCTCGAGGTCGACGGGGCCTTCCAATATGTCGACTGGCTCTACGGCGCCGTGTTCGCGATGACGGCGGCGACGATCGTCTCCGGCGCGGTCGCCGGGCGGGCCAAGCTCCGGGCTTACGTCGCCTACACGGTGGTGCTGGCCGCGGTGATCTACCCCGTGACGATCGGGTTTACCTGGGTCGGCCAGGATCTGGGGACGGGGCTGGTCGAGGACCTGACCGGCGTCGCGTTCGCTGACTTCGCCGGCGGGATGATCGTCCACGGACTCGGCGGGATCGCCGGCCTCACGGCCGCGTGGGTGCTCGGCCCGCGGATGGACAAGTACGGCGAGGACGGGCGCGCCAACGTGATTCCCGGTCACTCGATGACCTTCGCCGTGCTCGGAACGTTGCTGCTTGCGTTTGGCTGGTACGGGTTCAACGTCGGCACGGCCAGCATCGTCGACGAGGGCGTCTTCGCCGGCGACGAGCTCGGCCGGGTCGCGATGGCGACGACGCTTGCGATGGCGATGGGCGCGGTCGGGGCCAGCGCCGCCTCGCTGGCAAAGACTGGCAAGGTCGACACGCTCTACGTGGCAAACGGCCTGCTCGCCGGGCTGGTCGGGATCACCGCGATTCCCGATGCCGCGACCTGGTGGGGGGCGATCGTCGTCGGGACGCTCGCTGGGTTGCAGCTGCCCTACGTCTTCGATTTCGTCCAGACGCGGCTCAAAATCGACGACGTCTGTGCGGTCTTCTCGGTCCACGGCAGCGCCGGCGTCCTCGGGGCGCTCGCCTATCCGTTCGTCGCGGTGTCGGCTTGGCGCGGCGGGCTTGACGCCGGCTTCGTGGGCGATGCGTTTCTCGCGCAGGCGGTCGGGGTCGCGGTCATCGCCGCCTGGACGGTCACCGCGACCGCGCTGCTCTGGGGTGGACTCAAGGCAGTCGGGCAAGCCCGCGTCGACGCGACCCACGAACGCGACGGGCTCGACATCTCAGAACACGGCGTCGAGACCTACCCCGAGTTCGGCGACGCGAACGTCCCGGAGGGGCCGACCGCGACCGACGGCGGCGTTCCGGTCCACGACCTGCGTCCCGACGGTGGCCCGACCGCCGAGATCGAGATGGTGACTGCGATCGTTCGCCCGGACAAGCTCGGCGATGTCAAGGAGTCTCTCGCGGAGGCCGAGGCGCCCTCGCTGACGGTCACGAACGTCTCCGGCCGGGGCTCACAGCCGCCCAAGACCGGGCAGTGGCGCGGCGACGAGTACCAGGTCGATCTCCACCAGAAGGTCAAAATCGAGTGTGTGGTGGCCGACACGCCGACCGAAGACGTCGTCGCGGCCATCGAAGAGGCGGCGAGCACGGGCCAGGCCGGCGACGGCAAGATCTTCATCATGCCGATCACCGACGCCCTGCGCATCCGGACCGGCGAGCGCGGCACCGAGGCGGTGTAGCCCGCCGAGAGGACAGTTTCCCCGCTCGACGCGTCAGCTTCTTTTCGCGCCGGGCCAACCGACCGGCATGACCGACGACCGCGGTCCCGATCACGGCCACGCGCAGTCGCGGGCGCTGTACGACCGGGCGCTCTCGGTGCTCGCCGGCGGCGTCAACTCCTCCGTGCGGGCCACCCGTCCGTACCCGTTTTTCGTAGAGCGCGGCGACGGCGCTCACGTCGTCGACGCCGACGGCAACCGGTATCTCGATTTCGTGATGGGGTATGGCCCGCTCTTGCTTGGTCACGACCTCCCCGAGCCAGTCCAGGCCGCTGTCCAACGGCACGCGAGCGCCGGGCCGATGTACGGTGCGCCGACCGAGATCGAGGTCGAACTCGCGGAGTTCATCAGCCGACACGTCCCGAGCGTCGAGATGCTTCGGTTCGTCAACAGCGGGACCGAGGCGACGGTGTCTGCGGTCCGGCTGGCCAGGGCTCACACCGGCCGCGACGAGATCGTCGTCATGCAGGGCGGGTACCACGGCGCACAGGAATCGACGCTCGCCGAGGGCGACGCCGACGACACCGCACCGTCCAGCCCCGGCATTCCCGACGCCTTTGCTGCACACACCACCACCGTCCCGTTCAACGACGAGGCGGCGATCCGGTCGGTCTTCGAAGACCGCGGGGACGAGATCGCGGCGGTGCTCACCGAGCCGATCCTCGGCAACCACGGGATCGTCCACCCGGTCGACGGCTACCTCGAGACGCTCCGGGAGCTGACCGAAACTCACGGCGCCATGCTCGTGTTCGACGAGGTGATCACCGGGTTCCGGGTCGGCGGGCTGCAGTGTGCCCAGGGGAAGTTCGGTGTCACGCCCGATCTCACCACCTTCGGGAAGATCATCGGCGGCGGCTTTCCGGTGGGGGCGATCGGTGGCCCCGCCGACGTCGTCGAGGGGTTCACGCCGGCGGGTGAGGTCTTCCAGTCGGGCACGTTCTCCGGGCATCCGGTGACGATGGCTGCCGGCCTCGAGACGCTCCGGTACGCCGCGAGACACGACGTCTACGAGCAGATCAACGAACTCGCCGGGCAGCTCCGTGAGGCCCTCACCGACATCGTCACAGACCAGGCGCCGACCTACACCGTGGTCGGGACCGATAGCATGTTCAAGCTCGTGTTCACCCGCGAGGGTGAGGGCGGCGCCGATCACTGCGAGGCCGGCTGCCGGCAGCGGTCGGCGTGTCCGCGGTACGCGACCTGTCCGAAGGCCGGCGCCGACGTCGACCGCGCGGAAACCGATCGCTGGGAGCGGCTGTTCTGGCCGGCGATGAAAGCAGAGGGTGTCTTTCTCACGCCCAACCAGTTCGAGTCGCAGTTCGTCTCCGCCGCCCACACGACCGCCGACATCGAGACCGCGATCGAGGCCTACAAGACCGCGCTGGCGCCGTAGTCTCGGGGTGCGCACCACCCCGAAGAGTACTTGTACCACACCGAACAGGTCCGGGTATGGGCGTCATCGAGACCGAGGGGCTGACGAAGCGATTCGGGGGCGTGCTCGCGGTCGACGAGCTTGATCTCACCGTCCGGGAGGGAGAGATCTACGGGTTCCTCGGGCCCAACGGCGCCGGCAAGACGACGACGATCAGCCTCCTGCTCGGGCTGGTCCGGCCGACCGCCGGCAGCGCTCGGGTGTTTGGCACCGAGGCCGGGACCGACATCCGATCGGTCCGGAGCCGAATCGGGGTGTTGCCGGCCCACGCGGAGCTGTACGACCGGCTCACGGCCCGCAAACACCTGCAGTTCGTCGTCCGGGTGAAAGACGCCGCCGACGACCCCGTGGCGCTGTTAGAGCGGGTCGGACTCGCGGACGCGATCGACCGCCGGGCCGGGGAGTTCTCGACCGGAATGGCCCAGCGGCTCAAGCTGGCGATGGCGCTGGTCGACGATCCGGACCTGTTGATCCTCGACGAGCCGACGACGGGTCTCGACCCGAACGGCGCCCGCCAGATGCGCGAGCTGATTCGCCGGGAAAACGACCGTGGCGCGACGGTCTTTTTCTCGAGTCATATCATGAGCCAGGTCGAGGCCATCTGCGATCGGGTCGGCGTCCTCAACGGCGGTCGGCTGGTCGCCGAGGACACCGTCGCAGGCATCCGTGCGAGCGCGACCGGCGGTCCGGAGCTGTCCGTGACCGTCGACGATCCCGCAGCCGCCGCCGACCGGGTCCGGACCACCGACGGCGTCAGCTCCGTAACCGTCGAGGGTGACCGGCTCCGGATCGCGTTGCAGACGATCGACGCGAAAGGACGAGCGATGAACGCCGTCGCCGAGTCCGGGGTCCGGATCCACGATTTCGACCTGCGCGAGGAGACCCTCGAAGACGCTTTCGCGGATCTCACGGACGCCGAGCCCGCCGAGGAGGCCGAGACGGCTCCGGGGGCCACGGACGAGGAGGTGTCTGCCCGGTGACGACCTACTGGCTCGAGGTCGCCCGCAAGGACTTTGCCGACGCGGTCCGGTCGCGGCTGTTCTGGGCGCTGTCGGTGCTGATGCTCGCTCTCGCTGCCGGCGGCATGTACGTTCCACAGGCGATCGACGACGATCCGGTCGCCGCCGACGGGATCGCCGTGCTCAGTCAGGCGATGGTCCAGCTCGTGCCGATCATCGGGCTGGTCGTCGGCTACATGGCCGTGGTCGGCGAGCGCCAGACCGGGAGCATCCGGATGCTGTTGAGTCTCCCGCTGAAACGATCCGAGGTGCTCGTCGGCAAGTACGCCGGCCGTACGGCGGTCGTCGTCGTCCCGATCCTCCTCGGGTTCGCGCTCGCCGTGCCCGTCGTGTTCGTGATCTACGGGTCGGTGCCTGTCGGCGCGTACGGAAGCTTCGTCACTCGGGTCGCGCTGACCGGTGCCGTCTTCGTCGCGATCGCGGTCGGCGTGTCTGGCAGCGTCGCGACTCGTGGCCGGGCGCTGGCGCTCGTCGTCGGTGTGTTCGTCGTCTTCGAGTTCTTCTGGGACCTGGTCCCGGTCGGGCTGTACCTGCTTTTCAACGGCGAGCTGGTCGATCCGACCGCTGCCCCGACGTGGTACAACGCGCTGTTGCAGGTCCCGCCGACCAACGCCGTCGCTGCCGCGGTCGACGGACTCGGCGAGGCCTCGACGGCTGGCCCGCTGGTCGCACTAGAGTGGGTCGCCGCCCCGTTGGTGATCGCGTGGCTCGTGGTTCCGCTCGCGATCGCACACCTGCGGTTCACGCGGGCGGACATCAGCTGACCGGTCCCGTAACCGAAAAGACCGTTACCGCGGGCAGCGACACCCCGAATATGATCGTCTCCGGGTCACGGACCCAGTCGCTTGCGGCCGCGCTCGCAGCCGAGACCGACCACGAGCTGGCCGGCGTCTCCTTCGATCGGTTTCCCGACGGGGAGGGGATCGTCCGCGTTCAGACCGACTCGGCCCCCGAGCACGCGATCGTGGTCGCCTCCACCGTTTCCGATCGAGCCCACGTCGAGGTGCTCCAGCTCCAGGATGCCGTCCGCGAGGATGGCGCCGACCGGGTGACGACGGTGCTCCCGTACATGGGATACGCCCGCCAGGACGACGCCTTCGAACCCGGGCAGCCGGTCTCTGCCCGTGCCGTCGCACGCGCGATCTCCACCGGAACCGATCGGGTGCTGACCGTCGAACCCCACGAGCAGTCGGTCTGCGAGCAGTTCACCGTCCCTGCGACGCCGGTCGACGCGGCGGGTCGACTGGCGACGGGACTGTCGGCGACGGATCCGCTCGTCGTCGCTCCCGACGCCGGCGCCGCCGATCTCGCGCAGGCGGTGTGTAAGGCCCACGGCGCCGGCGAGTGTGTCTCCTTCGAGAAACGCCGCTACTCCGGGGCCGACGTCGAGGTCGAGGCCACGGTCGGACTCGAGGGCGAGACGGCTGTCTCGGGCCGACCGGTCGTCCTCGTCGACGATATCGTCGCGACCGGCTCGACGATGCGCGAGGCTGCGACGCTCCTCCTCGACCGCGGTGCGGCGAGTGTCACCGTCGCCTGCGTGCACCCGCTGCTGGCTCAGAACGCGTATCTCAAGCTGCGTCGGGCCGGTGTCGATCGGGTGCTCGGCACCGACACGATCGAGCGCCCGGTGAGTACCGTCAGCGTCGCTCCGGCCGTCGCCGCCGCGCTGTGAGTGTCCGACTCCAAACGAGCGTGAAAGCGAGAGTCCCCGCCAGCCCGCCGAGTCGGTCCCGAGCAGTCCGGTCCGATTAGACCGCTGCCTCTGGGACGGGCTCGATCCCGATCTCGACGGGGATATCTTCGATCTCCCACTCCCTTCGGTAGCCGTCCTCGACGGATTCGAAGCTCTCCGCCCGGACTTCCCGTGCGATCAGGTCCTCGTGGCGTGCGATCAGCTCGGCGACCCGGTCGTCGGCAACGGCGAGCTCGACCCGAATTCGTGCTTCGATCTCGAGATCGAGCTCCTTGCGCATCTCTTGGATCCGCCGGATCACCTCCCTGGCGTACCCCTCGCTTTCGATCTCCTCGGTGAGTCCCGTGTCGACGAAGACGACGCCGAGTTTCTCGCCGTCGGCGTCGATCGCCGCGTCACTGACCGTTGGCGGCGTCTCGCGTGTCAGCGTGACCATCTCCGCGGTCAGCTCCTCGTCGTCGTCGAGGACACCGTCCTCGCGGAGGTGTGTCTCGAGTGTCGCCCGCGAGGGCTCCTCGATCCGGGCGGCGTTTAGCGCCTCCATCACCGCCGTGGCGCGGCCGCCAAACGCCGGCCCGAGCTCGCTCATGTCCGCGTCGGCGCTGTACTGGAGCTCGTCCCAGGCCTCGTCGGGCCCGAGCACGTCGACAGCCCGGGCGTTCAGCCGGTCGGCTACCAGCTCCCGGTGGCGCCGAACTGCCGCCGCCGTCCGCTCGTCGTCGGGGGCGACGACGACCGTCGGAACCGGCCATCGGAGCTTTCGCTCGGCCTGCTGGCGGGCGTTCGAGCCCGCCTCTTCGACCGCCCGGAGCAGCTCGACGTCTCGTTCGAGCTGTTCGTCGCGGAACCGCTCGTCGGGGCTCGGATACTCGCACATGTGCACCGTCGGGTGGCCGGCGTCGCCGGTCAGCCGGTCGTAGATCTCGTCGGCGACCAGCGGGGTAAACGGCGCCAGCAGCGCCACCACGCGGTGTAAAGCGTACGTGATCGTCTCGTAGGCCGCCTGCTTTTCGGGATCGTCGGTCTCGGCCCACATCCGCTCGCGCACCACCTGGACGTAAAACCGCGAGAGGTCCTCGACGACGAACTCCCGGATCGTCTCGAAGGCCCGGTCCTGACGGAACGCCTCCCAGTGCTCGCGGGCCTCGGCGGCGACGGTCTGGAGCCGCGAGCACAGCCACCGGTCGACGGTCGTCAGCTCTTCGGCGACCGCGTCGAGCTCGTGCTCGGCCGGATCGTAGCCGTCCAGCTCCATGTACGGCAGCGGGAACCGGAACACGTTCCAGAGGATGTTCAGATCCCGTCCCATCGTCTCGACGCCGTCCCAGGAGAAGTTCATGTCCGCCTCCTGTGGGGTGACAGACAGCAGGAAGGCTCGCATCGGGTCGACCCCGTGCTCGTCGATGACCTCGTTCGGGTCGATGAGGATGCCCTTCGACTTTGACATCGCCCGGCCGTCGGGCATCAGGGCGTGGCCGTGCATCAGCACCTCCTCGTAGGGGATCTGGTCGACCGCGGCGGTCCCCATCGCGAGCTGCGACCAGAACCAGCCCCGGGTCTGATCGTGGGCCTCCATGATCAGGTCGGCGGGCCAGTTGCGGTCGTGGTCGGTCTCCTCGCCGGAATAGCCGAGCGACCCCCAGGAGGCGACCGCCGAGTCGAGCCAGACGTCGAACACGTCTCCGACCCGCTCGTAGACCACGCCGTCCTCGGTGATCGTCAGCTCGTCGACGGTGTCTTTGTGCAGGTCGACCGTCTCGGGGTCGATCTCCTGGTCGACGCGGGCGGCCAACTCTTCGCGGTCGCCGATCACGATCGCGTCTGCCATCTCGCCGCTCCACTCGACGGGCTCGCCCTCCATGGTGCGTGCGGGCAGCCAGATCGGCACCGGCGTCCCCCAGTACCGCTGCCGTGAGGCGGTCCAGTCCGGCGACTCCGCGACGAAGTCCCGGAACCGACCGTCGCGGGCCTCCGGGGGATGCCACTCGCTGTCTTCGATGTTCGCGAGCAGGTCGTCTTTGATGTCGGTGACGGTGACGAACCACTGATCGGTGACGATCTGGACGATCCCCGTGTCACACCGCCAGCAGTGGCCGTAGGAGTGCTCGACGGTCTCCTCGGCCAGCAGGTACCCCGCCGCGTCGAGGTCGGCGATGATCTCGTCGTTTGCCTCCCGGACGAACTCGCCGGCGTAGGGGCCGGCACGGTCGTCGAACCGACCGTCCTCTCCGACCGGACAGAACAGATCGAGGCCGAGTTCGGTCCCGCGCTCGAAGTCCTCCTCGCCGTGGCCGGGCGCGGAGTGGACCAGTCCGGTCCGGTCGACCTCGACGTACTCAGCGGTGTAGATCTCGAAGGCCCCCTCGCCCGAGGGGTGTTCGACCCGATCGCCCAGCGGGTGGTCGTACTCCCAGCCGACCATGTCGGCGCCATCGAGGCGTTCGATCACCTCGTGGTCGTCGTACCCACCGGCCGCGAGCACCTCGTCGACGACCCCCGCGGCGACGTACAGCCGGTCGGTCTCGCCGTCGCGGTGGACGTCGACGCCGACGTACTCGACGGTCTCCCCGACCGCGACGAACGTGTTCGCCGGGATCGTCCAGGGGGTCGTGGTCCAGATCACCACCGAGCCCTCGCGATCCGAGAGCGGGAAGCGTACGTAAATCGAGGGGTCCTCGACGTCGTCGTACTCGACTTCGTTGTTCGCGATCGCGGTCTCACACCGGGGACACTGGCTGATCGAGCGTTTGCCCCGCTCGACGAGCCCGCGCTCGTTGGCCTGCGAGAACGCCCACCAGGCGGCCTCCATGTACTCCGGGTCGACGGTCTTGTACGGATCTGCCCAGTCCATCCACACGCCGAAGGACTTGAAATCCGCCTGCAGCCCCTCGAGCTGTTCCTCGGCGAAGGCCTTGCACTCGGCGATGAACTCGTCCTCGCCGAAGGCCTCGATGTCGCGTTTGTTCTCGAAGCCGAGCTGCTCCTCGACGCGGGTCTCGATGGGCAGCCCGTGCATGTCATAGCCCGGCCGGTCGGCGACGTCGTAGCCGAGCATCCGGTGGTACCGGATGTAGGCGTCTTTGAGGATCTTGTTCCAGGTCGTGCCCATGTGGGCGGCCCCGGAGGTGTACGGCGGTCCATCGAGGAAGTAGAAGGACTCGCCGTCGCTCCGGTGCTCGACGGTTCGCTCGTAAGCGTCGACGGCCGCCCAGCGGTCGAACACTGCGGGTTCGAGATCGTGTGGCTCGTAGCGCTCGCTGACGTCCGCGAACGTCCGAGCCGCGTCCTCTCCGCTCATACGTACTCAATTTCCCCCGGGAACTAAAGCGTGTTCGGTCCCGCGACCTCCGTCCGGGCGCCCCAAAGTATATGTGATGTTGTCACATACCACAGCGTGTATGGCATCCGCACAAGGGTCCGACGACATGTTCGATCGGTTCCTCGCACAGCGCGGGCACGATGTCGAGTCTACCGAGGCAAGCTGGGACGAGAGTTATAACAAAAAGCAGTGTCCGGAGTGTGGTGGACTCCACGACCCGAGTGCGACAGTATGCAGCGTCTGTGGCTGGCAGCCCTAGAGTAGATCCGCGTCCTCGGCCAGCAGCAGGCCCTCGATCGTCGCGTCGTTCGCCGGCGGCTCGCGGGCGCGATCGAGTGCCTCCTCGACCGGCACTGCACGCACAGAGAGAAACTCGTTGTCGTCGCGATCGGCCGCGACCGGTTCGAGTCCCTCGGCGAAGACGATCCCCCGGCGGTGTCTGAGCACCCCGGTCGCCACCCAGAACTCATCGAGCAGCGACACGCCAGCCGGATCGAATCCCGTCTCCTCGCGGAGCTCGCGGGCGCCAGCCGTGGTGTAGGACTCGCCGTCCTCGACGATTCCGGCCGGCAGCTCGAGACAGTGCTCGCCGATCACGGGCCGGTACTGCTCGACGGCCACCACGCGGTCGTCGGCGACGGCGACGACGACCACCGCCGGCGGAAGCTCGGCCCAGTAGTAGCGTTTCCGCGAGCCGTCGGGCTGTTCGACCAGGTCGTACCCGCCCGTGTACCAGCCGGTCTCGTACTCGGTGACCGACTCGATCACCCGCCAGTGTTCGCTCACGCAGACTCCTCCAACAGCGGGCGGTAGAGCCGCCCAAACGCCTGCTGGCGGAGGGTCTCGACTGCCGCCGTGCGCTCGTCTTGGAACGTGACCGCGACCGCGCGGTCGGCAAACGGCGGGGCGTGCCAGGCGACGCCGTCGACGGCCGTCCCGCCGAGCAGCTCGACCTCCTTGTCGGTCTCGTCGCGCCACTCTGTGAAGGCCGCCCGGTCGCCGACCTGCACCTCGAGTACTGCGGCAAACAGCGCCTCTCGGGCGGCGGTGAGTGCCGGCTCCGTGACGAGTTCGTCGTACTCCTCGCCGGTCGTCGCCTGCTCTCGGGCCGCGGCCGCCACGGTCGTCTCGGCCGCGTCCGCGAGCTCGGCGTGCCGGTCGCGGACCGCCGCGGGCGTCTCGGGGGCGAACAGGCCCTCCGTGTCCATACTGGGGCGTTCGGCTGGTGTCCACTATTCGGTTTCGGCTCCGCCGGTCTCCGCGTTCGCCTCGGTCTCAAGGAACGCAAACAGCCGGTCGGTGACCGCCCGGGACTGCTCGGCAAAGGCGAGATGTCGCCCCTCGACGGCCTCGAAGGATCCACGGGGGAGCTGCCTGGCGAGCTCGCGACCCGCCGCGGGCGAGACGACCGGATCGTCGACCCCATGACAGACCAGCGTCGGGAGCGTCAGCTCGTACAACGGCCCGGGTTCGAACCGGGCGAGAGCCCCGATCTGTGCCGCGGCCGCGTCCGAGCCAGGATCGTCGCTCCGTCGCCAGCTCCGGAGCTGATCGAGTGGGGCCGCGTCGAGAAAGGCCTCGGAGAACCCGACCGACAGATCGCCGTCGGCCCCCGCGAGTCGGTCGAGCGCATCTCGGTCGATCCGGTCTCCCCGCGGCGGCGTTCCACACAGCACGAGCGACCGGGCGCGGCCGTACTCGCGGGCGTACCGCAGTCCGATCGCGCCGCCCAGGCCGGCACCGACGACGTGCGCCCGCTCGACCCCGGCGGCGGCGAGCACCGCCTCAAGATCGGCCGCGAGCTCGGCGACGGTGTACGGTCCGGGCGGTGTGTCAGAGCGTCCGGTTCCGCGGAGGTCCCAGACGATCGTCTCGTAGGGTCCGGCGACACGCGGCTGTTGCCAGCTCCACAGCCAGGCGCCGATTCCTGCCTCGCCGACGAACACCACCGTATCGCGATCGTCACCGTCCCGGCCGTCCTCGGGCTGGCGGTCGTAGTGCAGCGAGACGCCGTCCCGGCGCGTGAGCATACGTTCGTCTCTGTCTCCGTCTCGGTCTCTATCTTTCGTCTCGATCCGTGTCCATTCCCCGGTCACGCGCTCAGCGCGCGCCGGAGGATATCCGGCGCCGCCGCGAGCGCGTCGTCGAGGTTCTCCGCGTCGGGGCCGCCGCCCTGTGCGAAATCAGGCGGACCGCCGCCGCCGCCGCCGACCCGGCTGGCGAGCTCGCCGACCACCTCGCCGGCGTCGAGGCCGACGCCGTCCGGCACTGCCACGACGAACTGCGCGCCGTCGGCGCCCGATCCGAGCACCGCGACCGTGTTCTCCTCGCGAAGAGCGTTTGCAGTCGCGCGGAGTTCGTCCATGTCTCCGTCGATGCGTTTGATCACCGCTGGCGCCGGCCCGAGATCAACTTCGTCGGCCTCCGTGCCGCCCGCACGGACCGCGGCCAGCTCCTCTTTGAGCTGTTCGATCTGTTTACCCCTGTCTTTCCACTCCTCGAAAAACCGCCGTGCGGTCTCCGGGACGGCCTCGGGCGCGACATCGAGTGCGTCTGCAGCCGCCCGCAGCCGCCGCTCGGTCTCCTGGACGGCCGCGACCGCGGCCTCTCCGGCGGCGTAGGTGATCCGTACGACACCGTCCTGGATTCGCTCGGTTCCCAGCAGCGTGATCGGACCGACCTCCCCGGTTCGAGAGACGTGGGTGCCGCCACACGCCTGGGTGTCCTCGCCGGCGTGAATCAGCCTGATCTGCTCGCCCTCGGGAATGCCACCCTGGTAGATGTCGAACCCGTACTCCGCCTCGGCGTCGTTTCGGTGGCGCCACTCCGGCTCGACCGAGGCGTTTTGCATCACGTACTCGTTGGCGCGGCGTTCGATCTCCTCGAGCTGCTCGCGGCTCACGGACTCGTAGTGGGTGAGATCCAGCCGGGCCTGCTCGGTCCCCTTCTGGGCGCCCGCCTGTCGGATGTGCTCGCCGAGCACCTGTCGGGCGGCGTGTCCGACCAGGTGCGTCGCGGTGTGGTGGCGCATGTGTGCCCGCCGGCGTTCGGCGTCGACGCTGCCCCGGACGAACTCGCCGGTGCCGGGGTCGCCGTCGGTCCGGTGGAGGACGACGCCGTCGACGCGTTGCACGTCGGTCACCGCGACGGTCGCGTCGTCGGTCGCGAGGATCCCGTGGTCGGCCGGCTGGCCGCCGCCCTCGGGGTAGAACATCGTCTGGTCGAGCACCACGTCGTACCCCTCCTCGCGCTCGAACACCTCGAGCACCATCGCCTCGAACTCGGTGCGGTCCTGATCCTTGTAGTAGAGCCGCTCGGTCTCGGGCAGGTCGGCGACGTTTTCCCGGTCCTCGGTCGAATCGCCGCCACCGTCGCCGCCCTCGTGGCGGCCAGCGACCAGCGCGTAGAAGTCGTCCGGAACCTCCACCGTCACGTCGTACTCGGCGGCGATCTCGGCGACCGTATCCGGGTGGATCCCGTGTGAATCGTACAGCTCGATCAGCTCCGCGGTCGGGATCCGCTCGCCCTGGCTCGCGTACTCCTCGGCGAGGCTCTCGACCCGGCGGCGGCCACGCTCTAAGGTCTCGCGGTACTTTTCCAGTTCCGTGCGGACGACCGTCCGGATGTGATCGCGGTTCTCGTAGCCCAGCCGCTCGGCCTCCATGTCGACCAGCTCGTCGAGCGGGGCGTCGACCCCGACGCTGTCGGCGAGTCGCTTGGTGCGACGCAGCACCATCCGGGCGAGATACCCCGTCCCGGCGCTCGAGGGGACGATCTCGTCGCCGAGCATGTACGCGAGCGTCCGGGCGTGGTCGGCGATCGCGTAGATCTCCTCGAGTGGCTCGACGAGCTCCCGCAACCGGTCGAGGTCGACGCCCAGCTCGGCCGCGATGTCGCCGCGTGCGGCCTCAACGTCCTCGACGTCGTCGATGTCTAGGTTGCCCGCGAGCGCCGCGGCGTCGTGGACGATCGCCGCCTCCTCGTCTGTGTACTCCAGGCTGGCGTTGTCCTTGAGGAAGTCAACCGTCTCGGGGTAGATCGCCTCGTAGACCGTCGGCGTGCCTTGGCTCATCCAGGTCCACCGCTCGAGCCCGTAGCCCGTGTCGACGACGTAGGTGTCCATCTTCGAGTAGCGGTTGCCGTCGGGAAGCTCGTACTCGCCGTCGGGATCCAACTCCATCGACATAAAGACGAGCGTCGCGAGCTCGAGTCCCCGGTAGATCACCTCGATTGCCGGACCGCCGTTGCCCCCGCCACACCAAGGGTACTCGATGTAGGTCACGTCCTCGAGGTCGGCACCGACCTCCTTGAGTAGCTCGTCGCAGTATGCCACCGTCTGGCTCTTCCAGTAGACCTCGCCCTCGTATGCGTACTGGCCGGGATCGTCGATGTCCTCGCGGGCGTTGAACGCGTGGTGGGCCATCATCTCGAAGGCCATCGTGTGCCGGCCGGTCTTGCCGACGTTGTCGATGTCCTGCATCCGGATGCAGGGCTGAGAGATTGTCAGCGGATTGGCCGGTGGCGGGGTCTTCCCCGAGGTGACAAGCGGCTGGAAGTCGTAAATCGAGGCCTGTGTCAACAGCACGTCGTCGCGCCACCGGTTGGCCGCGACCGGATACGGCTCGATTCGCTCGTGGCCATGCTCCTCGAAAAAGGAGAGAAACCGCTCGCGCATCTCGCTCAGCGTGTACGAGTCGTCGAAGCCGGGGTCGTCGATGAACGCGTAGGTGTCACAGGGGGGCTCGCCGCAGGTGACCCGGTCTTCGTTCCGCGTCCAGAAGTGATCCCCACACTCCGGACACTGCTTGCGGTGGAAGCCGTTCTCCTCGAAGTACTCGAGTCGGTACTCCGATTCGAGGTCGCTCATGTTGCCGGAATATGGCCCAGCGCGGGGTAAAACAGTTCCGAGTCTCCGGGCGTGGGCGGTCGAACTGCGAGACTCAGGCCGTCTGGACTTCCCCGCGGCGCTCGTACTCCATCGTGTCCGCGACCGATTCGGCGACGTCGGCCCCGACGAGTCGCTCGAGCAGGTGCAGCGCCAGGTCGATCCCGGCCGTGATCCCGCCGGCGGTCACGATGTCGCCGTCGTCGACGACGCGGGCCTCCTGTACTGCGGCGCCGGACTCCCGGAGATCGTCGATGGCCCCGTGGTGGGTCACGGCCGGCCGGCCGTCGGTCAGCCCGGCGGCGGCGAGCACCATCGCGCCCGTACAGACCGACGCAACGAGACCCCCGTCCGCGTGGTACGCCGCGACCCGCTCGGGGAGTACCCCCTCGAGTTGCGCCCGGACGCCGGCCTCGGCGCGGTCGTTGTAGCCCCCGCCGGGGACGATCAGCACGTCCGGCCGGCTTTCGTCTGCCCCGAGGGTTCCGTCGGGCTCGACCCGCAGTCCGTGACTCGACGCGACGCTGTCGCGATCCTTGAGCGTGTACAGGCCGACCTCGAGGTCGGCCGTCTCGCGGGCGTGGCCGAACACCTCGAACGGCCCGATCGCATCCATCGCGTCGAACCCGTCGAAGACGACGATCGTGACATCCATGTCCTCGTTCGGGCTCGGGCGGACAAAACGGCTCGCCCTGGACCGACTCAGTCGTGGACCGCGAGTCCCTCTCGCTGGAGTAGCGGCCCCTCGACGGTCGTCGTGCTGCCCTTCCGGTCGAGCAATTCCCGGCAGGACACGCCCGGCGCGGTGTCGCGCCGGTCGGCAAGCGTCGCCCGGGCGACGCTGAACACGACCCGCCCAATCCCGGCGTAGTGGATCGCGGTCGTGCACATCTCGCAGGGCTCTGTGCTCGCGTACAGCGTGCACGCGGCCCGCCGCTCCGGGGCGAGCGCAGCGCCCTGCTCGGCGAGTTTTAGCTCCGGGTGGGCGGTGATGCCGTCCGTCGTGACCGTGTTTTCTGCCCGGCCGATTACGGTGCCGGATTCGTCGACGAGCACCGCCCCGTACGGGTGGCCGTCCGCCGCACTCTCGGCGAGCTCGATCGCAGTCCTGAGGTGACTCTCGTCTCCCGTGGTGTCTGTGTCGTCCATCGGTTAGTTCTCGAGTGCGAGCGAGGCGAGCAACGCCTCGAGCTGGATGCGCTCGTTCGCGCCGACGGTGATCCGGTAGTCGGCCTCGCCGATCCGGTCGAGCGCCCGGACCGCGGCCTCCTCGCCGAGATCGAACTCCCAGACAGACCGGTGCAGCTGGTCGATAACGTCGCCGCCGGCGATGCCCTCCTCTGTCAACAGCCGGTCGAGCTGTGAGCGTGCGGCCGTGAAATCCCCATCGAGGGCGAGCGTCACCATCTCTTCGATGTCTTCCGGGCGAGCCGTGCTCGTGATCTCGAAGACCGCCTCCTCGTCGACGGTCCCGGCGGTCGCGGCCGCCTGCAGTCCGTTGATCGCCGCGCGCATGTCCCCGCCCGCGACGTAGACGAGCGCCTCGATGCCGTCCTCGGTCAGTTCGATTCCCTCGGCGTCTGCGATCTTCCGAACCTGGGTCTCGACCGCCTCGTCAGACAGCGGCGAGAACCGGAAGACGGTACACCGCGACTGGATCGGGTCGATGATCTGCGAGGAGTAGTTACAGGAGAGAATGAACCGGACGTTATCGGAGAACTGCTCCATCGTCCGGCGGAGTGCTGCTTGTGCGTCCGAGGTGTTGTGGGTCAAAATCCCGTTTGCCAGCATGAAATTCGGCGTTCCGTCCATGCTGATGTTGTACGCCTCGCCGCGGTGGCTGTACTCGATGTTCCGTATCGTCGCGGTCTGGACGGCAGACGCTCCCCCGTCGGCGACGATACCGGGCTTCGTTCGCTCGTCGTTCTCGCCCGACGATCTGCCAGAGTGTGTCCGTCCACTCTTCTCGTGTCGCGCCTCCGGCTTCTCAGTCCCGCAGATCGGGTTTCCTTCCCCTCGCATCTCTCGGCTGTGGCCCTCGTCTTTGCACTCGACCGAACAGTATCGCCCTGCGGTCCACGCCTTACACTCCTCACACTGAGACACCCCGATCTGTTCTTTGAAATCGGCTATCTCGTCTCCTGGCGACAGTTCCCGAAGTTCCGTCTCGACGAGTCGTCCGTCCTCACCGACGAGGAAAAACGGGTGTGTGAGACTCGCCTCGATCGTTCGCCCGTCGGCCAACTCGACCTCAAAGAAATCTGCGATCCCCGAGTCCACCCGCATGCCTTTGTCCGACTGAATCTCGTTGGTCTCGAAGTCGACCGACGGGATCGGCTCGCCGTCGGGGTCGACGTCCTCGATCGGTTTCACCTCTGGAGCGGACGGATATCCAGTCACGACCTCCGTTCCGGGTGGCACGCACAACGCGTCTGCCTCATCGAGGAAGATGATCCGGTACTCGGCCCCGCCGAAGGCCGTCCGCGCGAAGCTTTTCACCCGTTCGCGGATCACGTCGATTCCGCGCTCGTCGGAGGCGTTGAGCTCGAGGAAGTGTTGCTCCCAGTCTTCGCCGTACAGCTCGCGGGCGATCGCCAGGGCGCTTGTCGTCTTCCCGACGCCGGCTGGCCCCGCAAACAGGAGATGCGAGAGGTCGTTCTGGTCGACGTACGTCTGGAGGCGCTCGACGATCGCCTCCTGTCCGACGACGTCTTCGAGCCGCTGTGGGCGGTACTGTTCCAGCCAGACCTCCTCCCGAACCGTCGCCGGTTCGTCCTCGCCTCCGCTCATACTCGGGCAAGTGTCGGCCTGATCATAAACCGTTCCGTTCGCAGGCTCCGGGCCTGCCGACACAGCGCGAGCCCGAAGCCTGTAGTCGCCCCCGGACGAAGCCAGTCCGATGCTGATCAGACCGGCCACCCCCGCGGATCACCTCGACGTCCGTCGCGTCCTCGATGCCGGTGTTCTGCAGGTTCCAGGCGATCTCGCGGCCCGGACGGTCCTGGTCGCCGTCGAGTCCGACACACCTGCCGCCGACGGCGAGTCGCCAGTCCTGGGAGCGCTCGTGCTAGACGGCGAGCGGATCGCTGCGGTCGCGGTCCGGCCGCGGCGCCGCGGGCAGGGAATCGGAACGGCGCTGGTGGAGGCGGCTGCGCGCCGACGCGCCCGGCTCACGGCCCGGTTCGATCCGTCGGTGCGGCCGTTCTGGGCGTCGCTCGGATTCACGATCGAACCCGTCGACGGCCGCGACGACCGGCTGCGCGGCGTCAGGCGGTGAGCGTCTCGACGCGTGCCCGGACGCTCGACAGCAGCTCCGTGCTGGTCTGCTCGTCGCGTGCCTCCGCGTAGATCCGGAGCTTCGGCTCGGTTCCGGAGGGGCGAAGGAGCACCCACGGTCCCCCGTCGAGATACAGCTTCAGCCCGTCGACGGTCTCCCGACGGCGCACCTCCCGGCCGGCGACGGTCGTCGGCGGGTCCGCGAGCAGCGCCTCCATCACGGCCTCCTTGCGGTCGCGTGGACACGGAACGCTGACCCGGTCCTGGACCACCGGGCCGTGTGCGTTCCGTAGCTGCCGCACGCGGTCTGCCAGCGGTCGCTCGGCGTCGGCGGCCGCCGCGAGCAGTGCCATCACGACGCCGTCTTTGTTCCGGAGATGGGTCGTGAGCCCGTAGCCGCCGCTTTCCTCGCCGCCGATCAGCGCGTCTGTCTCGGCCATCGCCTGAGCGACCCACTTGAACCCGACGGGCGTCTCGTGGACCGCCTGACCCGCCTCTGCGGCGACGTCGTCGACGAGGCTGCTCGTCGAGACCGTCCGCACCGCGTCGCCGGCCCGTCGCTCGAGGAGAAACTCGTAGAGTACCGCGAGCACGAGGCTCTCGTCGAGATAGCCAACCTCGGGGGCCACCAGACCGATCCTGTCGGCGTCGCCGTCGTTGACGACGCCGAGGTCGGCCGCGCCCGTCTCGACGAGCTCGATCAGCTCGGCGACCCGGTCGGGCCCGGGATTGGGGGCAGTGCCGCCGAAAGACGGATCGCGTTCACACCGTCGTCTCCGGACCGTCGCTCCGGCCGCCTCGAGGACGCGATCGGTCACCCCTCGGCCGCTGCCGTGCATCGCGTCGTACGCGACGGTCCGGCCGCTCAGCTCCGCCGGGACGGCCTCGCGTACCGCCTCGACGTAGTGACGGCGGAAGTTCCGTCGCTCGACCGTCCCCCCGGTGGCCGGCTCGGCGAGTCGCCGCTCGATGTCGTCGGTCACCGCCTGGAGCGCGGGGGCGCCGTCTGCGGGAACGAACTTCACGCCGTTGTACCCCGGTGGGTTGTGCGAGGCCGTCACCATGAGCCCGCCGGCGTACTCGCCCTCGGCGACCGTCCAGGCCACCGCCGGCGTCGGCAGGTCCCGGGTCGCCACGACGGCCTCTCGTCCGTTCGCTGCGATCGTGTCTGCCAGCGCGGTCGCGTGTCCTTCGGAGTGCTCCCGGGCGTCGTACCCGACCGCGACCGGACCGCCCGTCCCGTCGGCTCGCAGGTGGGCCGCGACCGCCTGTCCGACCCGCCGGACCCGCTCGCGTGTGAACTCCTCGACTGGCGCCCGCCAGCCGTCCGTGCCGAACGTGATCTGGCTCACGCTCTCACTCCCGGCACCAGCGACAAAATTTTATCGGACGTTCGGTAGCGGTATATAAAGATACTGGTCGCGGCAGAACAGTTATCAGTCCAGCCCCGCGAGCTCTAGCTCGATAGTCAGAGGGAGTGATACACATGGCACACTCACACGCCGTCCGAGCGCTTCCCGCTGGCGTCGATCGTGGCCCGGCTGGGCGGACAGAACGGCTGCGTAGAGCGCTCGCTCCGGCGAACTCGCTGGCGATCGTCTGCCACGACAACCCGGACCCCGACACCATCGCGAGCGCCGTTGGACTCCGACGGATCGCGGCCCACGTCGGAGTCGAGGATATCGTGATCGCTCACGGCGGCCAGCTCTCTCACCAGGAGAACCGCGCGATGGTCCACGCCCTCGAGATCGATCTCGTGGCGGTTACAACGACCGATCTCGCCGCCTACGATCGGATCGCGTTCGTCGATCACAGCGTCCCGGGACGGAACAACCCGGTTCCGTCGAGACAGGGCCCCGACATCGTCATTGACCACCACTCGACGGAGGCGGTATCGGGGGCGTACGTCGAGCAGGTTCCGTCCGTGGGTGCGACCGCGACGCTGGTCGGCGCGCACCTCCGTGCGCTTCCGGTCGAGCCAGACACCCACCTCGCGACGGCGCTGTTGTTCGCGATTCAGACCGAGACGGACGGGTTCGCCCGCGGCACGACGTCCGCCGACCACCGGACCGCGATCTACCTGCACCCGACGGCCGATTACGAGCTGATCGCCCAGCTCCGAGGGGCGGCACTCACCCCCGAGATGCTGTCGGCACTCGGCGAGGCGATCACCACCCGCGACGTGCGGGGGTCGTGTCTGGTCTCCTCGGTCGGTCACCCGCCGTCACAGGATGTCCTTCCCCAGGCCGCCGAGTACCTGCTCAAACTCGAGGGCGTGACGACGACCGCGGTGTACGGGGTCGTCGAGGATCACGTTCACCTGAGCGCCCGCACCACGAACGGGGCGTTGCACCTCGGCGATCGGTTCGAGGCGGCGTTCAGCGACGTCGGGAGCGCCGGCGGACACGATCACATGGCCGGCGGACAGATCCCGCTGGGGCTCGTGGCCGAGGCCGACGCCGACACGACCGGCCGGGAGATCGTCGACCAGACGGTCCGGCGGCGGCTGTTCGGCGCGCTCGAGGAGTGGGCGACCGATTGACCCTCCCGGGCTGAACCAGCCTCCGCGCCGGAGCGAGGCGCTCGCCTCGATCGGTCACCGATCAGTGATCACCGATCGCCGCGGGTCTCCAGCCGTTTTCCTGCACGCAGACGCCCCGAGAGCGCCCGGCATACGCACCGAGGCCGTGACACGCCCACGGGTCGCGTTGTTCAGTTTCCGACGTCCTCTCGGACGACCGTCACCGGCACCGGAGCCCGACGCACGACCGTCTCTGCGACGCTCCCGAGCAACAGTCGAGAGAGCCCGGAGCGACCGCGTGATCCCATCACGACGTGGTCGATCTCGGTGTCCTCGGTGTAATCGAGGATCGCGTCGGCCGGGCTCCCGGTCGTCGTGTCGGTCTCGATCTCGACGCCCGCAGCGTCGGCTCGTTCGACCGCGGTCTCGAGGAGTTCGGTGCTCCGTTCTTTCGGCCGTTCGCCGGCTTGCCTGGCGTAGTTTCCTTCGGACGGATCGACGACGTGTAACACGACGATCGGCCCGTCGGCGTGTTGTCGCATCACGTACTCGAAGGCCGTCCACGCGGACTCCGAGCCGTCGATCGGGACCAGCACGTGTTCGGGGTCGGGGTCGGGCTCGCTCATACCGAACGTAGCGGCCCCACCGGTAAAAGTCCCGCAGGTGACTGCCCCGGACGCGGGCGCTATAGTCCCGGCCTCTCAACCCGAGGACTCCCTCTCGAACCCGTGTAATTATTATCTCATCGTTCCGAGCTGTCGGTATGCACGTCCTCATTCCGTTCGACGTCAGCCCAGTCAGCGAGCGAGCGGTGACCACCGCGTTGGACGTTCTCAGCGGTCACGACGACATCCACATAACGGCGATTCACGTAAGCGACCGGGAGAGCACCTCCGCAGAGGTCGCCGCGAGCTCGATCGAGTCGATGGCGAGCGACCGGGGGATCAGTGTGGACGCGGACGTCCGCATCGTCGAGGCCGGCACGGACTCGAAACCTACGATCCGCAACGTGATCGCAGAGACGATCGAAGAGCGCGACATCGACCTCGTGGTCATCGGACACGAGGAGAAGTCCCTGTTCGAGCAGCTGTTCCGAAGCGACACCAGCGAGCGGGCGCTCGAGATCTACGAAATTCCCGTTCTCATCGTTCCCTGACCGCGGGCGTACGACCGACCCGTCCCGACCCACCCCGGCCGGGTCGCCGAGCCAGCGCTGGACAGCCTGGCTGGTCGTCGGAAGACCGTGGCTCGGAACCTGCCAGCGCCGCACACAGCGGAGCCCGGGCCGCCCACCCTTTGCTGAGGAGACCCACCGCGCCAGCAGAGGCGACGCCACGACCCCGGACCGACACCGATCACTCTCTGTCCCGGTGAGTGACTCCCGTAACGGGAACACACTTGTCGGTACAGCACGTTGAACGGGCACATGTCACCGGAGACAGCGACGACGGCGGCTGCCGAGCTGTCGCCGACGGCCGCCGAACGCGTTCCGGAGGCGCCCCCCGACGCCTGTCTGCTCTGGCACAAACGCGACCTCCGTGTGGCCGATCACGCGGCCCTCGCGGCCGCCACCACGCGGTATGAATCCGTGCTTCCGGTGTTCGTCTTCGACCCGTACTTCTACGGCGACCGATCGCTCGCCTGTGATGCTCGGATCCAGTTTCTCCACGAGTCGCTGCAGGATCTCGACCGGCAGTACCGGGAAGCGTCGGACCCGGCCTCGGACCCGGACCCGAACTCCGACTCAGACTCGAACCCAGACTCGGGAGCTGGACTGACCTACCTGTACGGTGCGCCACAGGAGCTTCTACCGGTGTTTGCAGCCCGCGGCTGGGAGATCGTCACGACCCAGCCTCCGACGGGACGGTACGGACTCGAGCGACGCGAGCGGCTCCAGGACGCGTGCGGCGAGCAGCTCCAGTTCGTGGCCGGTGACGGGCTCAGGCGAGACGTCGAAGACACCCGCGACGGCTGGCAGGCACACACACAGGCCTGGTTCGAGGCCGATCAACACGCCCACAAGCTCGCGACGACGACCGTCGAGACGGTCGCGACTGGCGTCACGCCGGCGCGGGTCACGAAACACCACGGGGTCGAACCCACGAAGACACAGATCCCCGTCGGCGGTACCGAGCGCGCCCGCGAGAAGCTCGAGACGTTCATCGAGCGACTCTCGTCGTACCCCGGAAACATCTCGGCCCCACAGGATGCCCGTACCGGGACGAGTCAGCTGTCCCCGTATCTCAAGTTCGGCTGTCTCTCCCTCCGAGAGGTCTACCAGACCGTCGAACGGGACGCTTCAGCGGGCCGCGGCGCGGAGATGTTCCGCTCGCGGCTGTACTGGAACAGACACTACAGCCAGAAGCTGCTCGACTGGCCCGGCTGGACCGACACGAGCGTGAACCCGGTCATGGAGGGGTTCAACGACGATCACCACGATCCGGCGCGTGTCACCGCGTGGAAAACCGGTCGGACCGGCTTCCCGATGGTCGACGCGAGCATGCGGTGTCTGGTCGAGACCGGCTGGCTCAACTTCCGGATGCGGGCGATGTGTGCAAGCTTCTTCGCCGACCTGCTGATGCAGCCCTGGCAGATCGGCGCGGACTTCTTTCACTACCACCTGATCGACTCGGATCCGGCGATCAACTACACCCAGTGGCAGTCACAGGCCGGCGCGACGGGCACGAACCTGATGCGCATCTACAACCCCCGAAAGCAGGTCCGCGACAACGACCCCGAGGGGGAGTTCATCAGACAGTACGTCCCCGAACTCCGGGCGCTTCCGACGGCGTATCTCGATCAGCCAGAAAAGACCCCGCTCGCGGTCCAGACCGAGGTCGGCGTTCGGATCGGCGACGAGTATCCCCGCCCGATCATCGACTACGAGCAGGCCCGCGAGCGCATCGTCGACCGGTACGACGCCGTAAAGAACGCGGCACAGACGGCGCTGGCCGATCCAGAGGTGCGGCGACGAGCCTCGCTTTCTGCCCGGAGCAACCGATTCGTCGACGGGCCGGGCGAGGAGACGGATCTCGACCGACTCACCGACGCGGCAAGCGACGAGCCAGCACAGCGACGGCTGACGTCGTTCGACGACAGCGAGTGACCTGCCGCGGGTTTGTCGCCGCCGATGGCTCTGCTCGCGAGGCTGGTGTGCACTCTGAGACAAGAATGTGTGACTGGCGGCCGGGCCGGCCTGATGTAGCCTCGACGCGACTCACTCGTCGCCGCCGTCGGTCACAATCTCGACGTCGTCTGCGCTCGCGTCCTCGTTCACGAACCCAGGCGTCGTCTCGTCGCGACTCCGCTCTGTCTCGTCGGTTTCCGTGTCGTCTGCGGTACTGTGCTGCCAGTCGGTGTGTTCGTAGTGGTGACACATCGCATGCCATCAAAGTGCCGCTGAACTGATAAACGTGACGCCGCATCCAGACCCGCTCCGGCGGGTCGCTCCGCATGGATCGAACTGGGCGCTTCCGTCCGCTTGAACAGCCGCTCGCCGGGAGCTGTCACCAGTACTCCCAGAGCCGCCACGGAACGGGCCCCGTGACCCACGTCAGAACGACTGCCGTCGTGGCTCCCGTCACGACCCCGACCGCCCGGCCGGCGGCTGTCTCTCACCCGAGCAGTTCCGTCGCGAGCATCCCTCCGAGTATCCCTCCTGCTCCGACGGCGACGAGTCCCCCGACGAGCACGCCGACGACGAACAGTTTTCCGGCGAGTGTGCCCCCGGACTCGTCTTTGAGCCGATTGAGGTCCGCTGACATCACCGACTTCTTCCGATGGCCCCGACTTGTCGCTTGCTCTCCTCGCAGTTCCACATGTCAGCTCGGGGCTCGGCCACGGACCGGCCCGGTCTGTGCTCCACCGAGACGGGGTCGACCGGTAGCGTCTGCCGGGCGCGGCTCGGGCCGCACTCGGTCGGTAACGTCTTTACCTTCGCGGGTCCGGCCTACATCTGTTCGGATGACCGTCTTGGACGATCTCTCGGGGTTCGAGTTCGAGGATCTGATGGAAGACGTGTTCCGCACGCTCGGCTACGAGAACGTTCGACAGGCCGAGCGGACGGCCGACAAGGGCCGCGACGTCATCATGGAGGAGGTTGTCGACGGGGTCCGGCGGGCGATCGTCGTCGAGTGCAAACACACCGACACCGTCGGACGGCCGGTCGTCCAGAAGCTCCACTCGGCGGTCGCGACCTTCGAGTTCGACGGACCCGTTCGGGGGATGGTCGTCACCACCGGCCGGTTCACGAGCCCGGCTCAAGAGTATGCGGCGTCGCTCGGCGGGGGCGACGGCGTAGGCGGACAGCACCCGATCGAGCTGCTCGACGGACAGGATCTCCGCGAGATTGCCGACGAGATCGGGCTCGATCTGTACAACGGTCGCATCGAGATCCTCTGTGAGGAGACGCTTCGGCCGTACGATCCGGCCGCCGACGTCGACGCGCCGGTACGGGAGGCGTTTCGTGACGTCGAGAACATCACGCCCGGCGAGCTCCCGGAGGCACACTCCCAGGTAACCTTTCGGCCGGTAGTCGCGATCACCGCCGGGACGAACGCCGTCTTCGAGACATCGGTCGGCGTCATCCACCGGGTCGACGACCGAACCCGGCTGGTCGTCCACGCCGAACGCGGCCACCCAGAGGTGGCCGACGAAGCGATCGCGACGCTCGTCGTCGAGAACACCCACGCGACCGTCGACCTCGACGAGGACCGGTTTCAACGGGCGTTCGACGAGCTGGATACGCGTCGGTTCGGACAGACCCAGACCGAGTACAAGGAGTGGGCCGTCGACCGTCTCCGGGAGTATCACACGACGACGGTCAGCTACACCGGCGACAACAACGTCACCTACACGAAAACCTGCGAGCCGAACCGCTCTGACGTCTCGGTGCAGTCGATCGAGCCGGTCTACCTGCCCGAGGTTCGACAGACGACCGCGCTGGGCGAGTACACCTACCCCTACGAGTATTACGCCGCCGGCCCCTCGCGCGAGACCGTCGAGGACGGCATCCGTCAGTGTGTCCACTGCGAGACGAGCGCCGCCGAGGAGACCTACACCTACTGTCCCAACTGCGGGGCGATCGCCTGCGAGGCTCACACCGAGACCGAACGGCTCGAGGGGGAGCCGGTCTGTACGGGCTGTGCGGTCACCGAACGGTTCGCGCTGAAGACGAAGTACTTCTACGACGAGCAGAACCTCGAACGCTTCCGGGCGGAGTACGCCGATATGCCACTCCACGAGAAGGCCATGGAGAACACGCCCCTTGTCGCCGCGGTCGTCGTGACGCTCCTGCTGGTGCTCGGAGTGCTCGTCGGCAGTCTCGTGTGACGCCTGAGACGGCGTGACGGTCGGCTCTCAGCTTGGATGCCGGGGTCGCTCGTCGAGTCGCCGACTGATCTCTTCGCTCAGTCGGGCTTCAGTCTGCGTGTGAGCTGTCCGGCGGCCGTCGACACCCGAATATACAAGTATTATCGATGAGTTCACATGTGTAGCATGGCTTCGACGGCCGATACCGATCTCGCACGTGGTATGTGGCACGGGGTAGGTAGCTATCTCGTCGTACTGGGGCTCACCTAATTCGAGGCGGAGGCCCCATCCTCAAGGAACGCCGGGCTTCCGGCCCCGCCGGAAGCACAAGCGAGTAGGGTGGGGAGGAAGCCGACCCGGTACTGACCAGCCGCTATACTGGTGCCTGTCAACTCC
>OBKM01000061.1_pt1 | contig 44689 bp, 39 predicted proteins | sample 1519691 | NCBI WGS metagenome assembly OBKM01 (sample SAMEA37050418, study PRJEB22526) | metagenome | biome: saline pan; feature: lake; material: water | place: Egypt | collected 2015 | depth 0.5 m
CCACCACGAGCCGGAGACCGAGGAGCCGCTCGATGACGTCCCGTTTTAATTGGGCGCATTGACCTAGCTCCATGCCGCCATGTAAAGGTCGCAAAACTCGTCGCGTGGCTCTGCCGCGCGACGCGTGAGCCGCGAGGCTCCAGCCCCGCATCCGTTACAGAGGCGGCGTCTCCCGCCGGAAGGGCAGCTAGAGGGGCCGCAAGGTCATGCCGGTTGGTGCCGCCTGGTCGGGGCGTTCCGAGGGAGACCCTCGGAACGAGCTGTGAACAATGACTCCGATGTCGCTGGAGACCTCCCCTCCAAGCTCCGGCGCTCCGTGGTGCAATGTAGACACTACCGCACCAGCCACCACGTCACGCCGAACATCACGGCGGACACGACGGCGGCCGCGTAGAACACGCTGTCGATCCCCGCGAGGGCCAGCACACCTCCCATGAGCACGGGACCGACCGTCTGACCGAGCCGGATAAACGTAGCGTTGACCGATAGCACCGTGGCGCGCAGAGCAGGCGGCGCGTAGTCGGTCAGGAGCGCCAGGATGCCTGTGATGCTAATGCCCAGGCTGATTCCGAAGAAGACCGTCACGGCAAACAGCGCCCCCAGTGAGGCGACGAGTGGGATCAGTGCAAAGGAAAGCCCGCTGATCAGAAACGAGAGTACGACGAGATACTCGCGGTCGATGAAGCGGGCCATGCGCTCCAGCTGCGTCGCCGCCAGCCCGTTTGTGAGCGAAGCACTGGCCACAAAGAGGCCGATGACCAGGCTATTCGACGTAAAGCGACGGTCGATGAGCTCCGGTAGATATGTCAGGTAGCTGCCGAACAGCAGCACGAAGATGACAAAGTTGGCGAGCAGAAGGCCGACGATCGTGCGCTGCTGCAGAAATGGCCGCAGCTTCTCCCAGGGGATGCGCCCGCCCCCGTTATCGGCCTCCGGAATGTCTAGCCGAACTGCAATCAGGAGCGCCATGGGAATGGCAAGCGCCGGGAGCGCGAAGGGCCAGTACCAGGCGATCCCTGCAACCGCTCCGCCAATCGCCGGGTAACTCGCCGTGCCTACATTCAGGACGGCACTGTTAAACCCGATAGCTGTCGTGCGCGTTGGGCCTTCGAAGAGGTCGCCGATGACGGACGCCACGAGGGCAACCACAGGCGCCGATCCGATGCCCTGCAGGACGCGCAGGCCCAACAGCACGTTGAAGTCCCGGGCCAGCGCGCAGGCGCTCCCGAAGACACCAAACGAAAGCAGCGACACGACGAGCACGCGTTTGCGGCCCAACCGGTCAGCCAGCGCTCCCAGGAGTGGGGTTAGGATAATACCCGGGACGGTATAGGCGGTGATGAGCAGCCCCACCTCCTGCGGCGTGATCTCCAGCGCCCGCACGATCTGCGGAAAGGCCGGTGCCACGGCCGATACGCCCAACACGGATACGATCGTTGCCCCGTATAGCAGCCGCACATTCCGGTTGGCGAGTACTTGCTGCGTCGGGGATGGCGAATCCGGCCCCGCAGCTGGATCGGTTGACGTAGAATCCATGTTCTGAGGCGTTGACATGCTTACGATCGTGCCGTACACTGCATTACGATACGTATTCTCTTTTCCGGCGACGCACCGACCCATTTCCCCTTATGAGTTTTCGAACGATCCTCGGCCACTCGCTTCACGGCATTATCGCCATTGCTGGGCTTGTTCTGTTGCTTGCCATCTTTCAGTCATGCCGGGACATGGGCGGGCCGGCATACATGAGCGAATCTGATCCAGCCTTCGAGGCGCCCCCAGAACCCGCCATTGAGGTCGTCCAGCAAGCGCCGGTGACGCCTGCTGATGAGTCACTCGTCGAGGTGCAAATCACTGTATGACGAGGCAACAAGGTTCTCGCTAGCGATTCCCAGCACATCCATATATTCCGCGCACTGCTCGCGAAGGTGCGACTCGTCAGCCGTTGCGTCCTCGCCGATGGCCTCGATCTCTACAAACGTCCCCAGCTCGTCAACACGGTCGAGGTGGAATTTGATGTTGTCGATGAAGTAGATCTCGCGTCGTTTGTCCACTACCACTTCAACGCCAAGCGCCTGGGTGAGCACTCGCTTCAGATCGGCTGCCTCACCGGGCTCGTAGCGTCGAACGTCGGACGACTTGGGTCCGGCCTGATCAGCGCGCTGGTAGAAAATGAGCGCCGTTTCGATGGTCCCCTCACGTAGCTTGAGGCGCCCGTCCGGCACCTGAAAGTATGTATCGATCTGGTGATCTTCTCCGATAAAGTCGGCGTCACGAGCAGTGAGCCGATCCCGAACCCGAACTAAGTCGTCGCAGCGGGCTTTTATTTCTACGTTGATATGATGCATACATGCACCGGTCCTCGTATATTGGAACTTGTTATTCTGACTTTTACCGAGTCCCGACTCACGCTCGCCCAGTGAAGTTATGATTGGCGTCCTCGCCTTACTGCTCAGTACGATCCCGTTTCTAATCGGCCTCTACGCACTGGGATCACGCGGCGGCCCTGATGACAACGAAGGGGACGATCCGCCGCCGCCCGACTGGGATCCGGTTACGCCCCATATGCCACCGGCCATGGGACCGCGCCCCTGTCGAAGTCCGCGCCCGTTGCCCCTCAGCGCTTCTGGTCGCCCCATGCCCTCATGGGTCCGATCGAGGGGGCGGTGAATCGCTACGCGGCGACTTTAGGTTGGATCTTCTCCTTGTAGCGCTCGAGGCTCTCCATTACAGACTCTTTGGCTCGGTCCGGACCGAAGAAGTCTTGCACGCGCACGGACTTGTTCTCCAGGATTTTATAGTCCTGAAAGAAGCGCTTGAGTTCGCGCAAGCGATGATCCGGCAACTCGTTGATGTGCCAGTAGTGACTGAAGGCCGGGTCGTCCAGGTGGATGCAGATAATCTTCGCGTCTTCCTGCCCTTCGTCGAGCATGCTCATCATGCCGATGGGCCGGGCGCGGAGCAGACTCAGCGGATCGACCGCCTCCTGGGCCAGCACGAGCACATCGAGCGGATCGAGGTCTTCACCGTAACTTCGGGGGATGAACCCGTAGTTGGCCGGATAGACGACCGACGAGTGTAAGATGCGATCAACGCGCAGCAGCCCGGTATCTTTGTCGAGCTCGTACTTTACCTTGCAGCCTTGTGGGATTTCGATGAGTGCTTGGAAAATGTCTGGGGCATCGGCCCCTACGTCAACGTCGTGCCAGGGGTGAACCATGAGACCAGAAAGTACTCAGAATGAGATGTATGTGACAACGATGTCGCCTCCTCGTCGCCGAAAATCGGCGCTATTCGCGCACTACGGTCTGCCGGGGAAGTTCCGTCGGGAGAAGTGAATCGCCGGTCGATATGCAGGACAGCTACTCGATCGCGTCCTTCGACTGCTGGATGCCTTCCATTTCATCTTTCAAGCGCTGGGTCGGGTCGAACGTCTGCTCGCGGCTAAACCAGCAGGCAACGGCCGTGCTCATGAGCAGCGGGTCGTACGTTCCGTCGCTGGGCGAGGTCGCGTGGTCCGCGCGCTGGTCGGCGCCTGTTTCCTCTGCGCTCGTATCCGTGAACGTCCGGATTGCGCGCACAAGATCGCTCAGCGCGTCACTCTCCTGGACCGGCGAGGCGTCAAACCGGCCCTGCTGTTTCAGCTCAGCCAGGGCGTCGATGGCCCCTTTCACTCCGACGGTGATGTTCATGTCGCTCCGATCGCCCGGTGCACCGCCCGTTCCTTTGGACAGCGTGGCTCCGACCGGTGCCAACCCGCGCTCATCCAACGCGTCGAACACCGCTTGACCAATTTCATCATTGCGCGTCACAATGACGGCCGTTCGCCCGATAAACGGCTTTTCCGCGATCAGATCCTGGACGTGATTCGTCAGCGCTTCCGGATCAGCGGGTCGTCGGGTGAGTCGATGGAGACGATAGGCGTGATCCGCTCCGGCTCCTTCTTTCTCCTTCTCAATGATCGAGATCGCTGCGGACTCATCGCCATCGATACTTCGCGCGTCGACGCCGAGCACAAACTGATAAGCCATAGTGCGATTTCGGTCTTCATTTCGAAGGAGCGCGTGCATGCATATGACACAAGGACGACGGTGGTGGAACGTTCCAAGCGCCGGCCGCCTGCTTTGCCTCTGAGACCTGTTTCAAGCAAAATGAGTCATGTCTGCTGCGCCGGCGCGCAGTACTGCACGCTGAAGAGATCATCTTCGTCGGTCCATACTCGCTCCACACTAAGGCCTGCCGAAGCAGCCATCTCTGCGAAACTGTCGAGCGTGTACTTGTGCGAATACTCCGTGCAAATGGTCTCTCCCTTCTCGAACGGAATCGTTTCTCCAGCCACCTCCACCTGCTGATCGCTCGTGCTCACCAGATACATCTCAATCCGCTGTCGGTCGGCATTGTACACCGCGCGGTGCCGGAACTGATCGAGATCAAATGTGGCATCGAGTTCGCGATTCATGCGGCGCAGGAGGTTTTTGTTGAACGCCGCCGTAACGCCTTCCTCGTCGTTGTAGGCTGCTTCAATAATCTCAGGGTCCTTGTGCAGGTCGACCCCAATGAGCAGTCCGCCGTCAGGATGGATTTGCTGGGCGATCTGCCGGAGAAAAGCGCGCGCATCGTCTTGTTCGAAGTTGCCGATGGTCGACCCCGGAAAGTACCCGACGACGCGCCGCACCTCTCCATTCGGCGTGGGGACCTCGAACGAAGAGGTGTAGTCGGCACAAACCGGTATGATCGGCAGGTCCGGATAGTCAGCAGCCAGTTCACGGGCGGCCTTCATCAGGTGCTCCCGTGAAATATCAATCGGCACGTAGGCTGCGAGGCGATCGAGGTGATCGAGTAGGATGCGCGTCTTCAAGCTGCTCCCACTTCCATATTCGACAAGCAGCACGTCTTTGCCGATGACGCGCGCCATCTTGCCCACCTGCTCGCGCATGATGGCCATCTCAGTGCGGGTCGGATAATACTCATCAAGCTCACAGATCTGATCGAAGAGTTTGGACCCACGCTCGTCGTAGAAAAACTTTGGAGGAATCTTCTTCTGGTCGCGCTGGAGTCCGGACAGCGCTTCATCACGAAAGGACTCAACTTCAGGTTCGTAATCGCAGAGCGAATGTACGTTGGACACAGGCAGCAAGGAGCTGTGAGAATCGACGCGAAGAGGGACTAAGAACCTGTTTCTATTTATATCTTCGGGCTGTGAGCGGCTCCTACGGCGCGCCTCCTGCCGAGCTATTCGTTGGCGCCCGCCAGCGGGCTGGGATGCTTAAACGTATATCCGAGCCGTTGCTTTACCCGCTCATTGCTCACGATTTTGTTGGTCGTGTCATCGTCATCGGCAAACGTGGGCGGTTCAAGTCCGAGGCGCTGCGCCTCGTGCGCGTAAAAGGTGCGTCGGGTAGGATGTTCGTCCGAACACGCGTTGAACACGTCGTTTCGGGCGCTCTGTTCAATAGCGGCTCTAACAATGCCGATGCAATCGTCTCGGTGAATCAGATTGATGGGAGCGTCGCCGCCGGACACGTCCGTGCGACCCGCTAGAAAACGCCCGGGCTGCCGGTCGCCGCCGTACAGTCCGGCAAACCGGAGGATCGTCGTGTCGAACCGGTCGTCGTTCCAGAGCCGCTCTTCCACCTCGATGAGAATACGCCCGGTTGACCGCATCGGCGCGTCGACGGCCGACGGGTCGTCAGGGACGTCGGTCTCGGTGACTACTTCGTTTATCTTCGGATATACGCCCGTGGAGCTGGCGAAGATAATCCAGGGGCAGTCAGCCGCCGCGGCTGCTTCCCGGACAGAGTCAATTTGCTGCCGGTGGTACGCCTGACGATCGTCCACGTTACGGGGCGGTGGAATGTTGAGAAATAAAGCATCCGCCGCGAAGAAGTCGCCGGGATCGTTCACCTCTGGATCAAGCTGGAGCAGATACGGCTCGATCCCGGCTTCGCGCATCTTCTCTTGCTTCTCGGGCGTTGTTGTCGAGCCGCGGACTTGATACCCTGCCTCAACCAGATGCTGGCCCAGCGGCAATCCGAGCCACCCGCATCCCAGAATGCTAATCGTTTCTATACTCATGTGCACAAATACCCACTGAATTCGCTTAGCGCGAAACTTCTGCCATCTCGCGACCGTCGTCCGGCGCTGCGCCATCTCCCCGTGCCGTGGTGGAATCCAGAGCGATGGTGAAGGTGCTTCCTTCCCCGGGGGTGCTCTCGACCCAGACGCGGCCGTCGTGCAGATCAACGAGCTGCTTGACGATGTACAGCCCGAGGCCCGAGGAGGCCTCTCCGGCCGTAGGCTCCGGTGAGAGTCGCTGGAACGGAGCGAACACTTTCTTCTGCTCCTCTCCGCGGAGTCCGGGCCCAGTGTCGGACACGATAAAGTGCGCTTCCTCCTCAACCTTCGTAACCTCCACGTCGATGGTGCCTCCCTGCGGCGTGTACTTGATCGCGTTACTGACCAGGTTGTTCATCGCCTCGCGGAGCCTCTTTTTGTCTGCCTCGACGAGCGCTTCCTGAGCAGGCGTCTCGAGGTTGAGCTGCTGATTTTTCTTGTTGGCCTGCTGGTGGAAGCTTCGCACCACCCACTCTGCCAAGGAGGTCATATCGAGAACCTCCATGTCGAGATCGACGCGCCCGCTGCCAGCTGCAGCCGACTCAAGGAGGTCGTTGATGAGATCGAGCATTTCAACGGCCGAGTCGTGAATCAGCTGAATTTTTTCGCGCTGATTCTCATTCAGCTCGTCTTTTTCAAGAAGCAGTTCCGAGAGGCTGCGAACACCAAAAATCGGATTCTTGAGGTCATGGGCGGCGATCCCTAGCAGCTCGGACTTCTTCTCGAGGGCTTTCTGAAGTGCCTCGTTCGTCTGTCGGAGCTCCCGATTGTACGTTTCCAGCTTGCGAGCCTGTTTCTGAACCTCGGAGGTGCGCTGGGCCACCATGTCTTCCAGCTTGCGAGCGCGCGCTCGAAGATGGGCCGATCGCCAGCGCACCACTCCAAACACTACCCCCACGGCTAGCAGTCCAAAAAGAATATAGGCCCAGACGGTTTGGTACCACGGCGTCAAAATTTCGAATGCGATGGCCGCCGGCTCGCTATGCCACGCGCCGTCATTTCGCGCCTGTACTTCAAACTCGTACGTGCCGGGGGGCAGATTCGTGTATTCCTTCTGGCTGTCGCTCGACCATCCCGACCATTCATCCTCAAAGCCCGCCAGGCGATACCGGTATTCTATTCCATTGCTCCCCACAGATGTGGGCACGGTGTAGTCGAACCGAATGGAATTGTTATCGGGCGAAAGATGGAGCGCAGGCTCCGCGTGCCTCTCTCCAGCCCTGGTGACGTTACTCGCGAGCAGCGAATCGCCCTCTTCGGTGGTGGTGACGCGCTGTAGAAGCGCATGCTTGGGCGTCTGCGTGAGATCGAGCTGGCGCGGGTAGTGCCGCATCAATGCCCGTTCGCCTGCTACCCACAGCTGGCCTTCTGCTTCAGCCTGAACCGCCATTGCACTGAAGGCTGGCAGATGGGCAAACGGGCGGTCGGTGAGGTAGTCCGTTCCAGAATTTCTGAGCCAGTACGTGCTCTCCTCGGTAAACACCCATACGTCTCCGTCAGGCGCAGCGGCGAGGTCCAAGACCTCGCCTGCGTCCTCGGGCAGCGCAGTTTCAAACGCCTCGTCCGGAACCAGACGCACGGCATCTGCATCCTGCGACGGGCGGGCGATACCATCTCGCGTGATGATACGCAGCTCATCATCGACTGTCGCCATACGATAGATATGACGGGGAGCTTCGCCCTCGGAAGCAATCTGATGAACGGTCAGATCGGCCTGGAAGTCCTCATGCGCCTCGACGTACCATAGCCCTCCATGCGCGGAGGCTGCCCACAGCCGCCCCTGCGTGTCCTGCTCCAGGTAAAAGATTTCTTCGTTGAACTCCGAGAGTCGCGTCTCCTCTTCCCAGACCCTGCCAGTCTCATCCCATCGTAGGATCCCAATTCCATCTTCGTACCCGACGTAAACGCGGTCCGGTTCGTCAGCTGATTGGTGCAAGGCCAGCGCGCTCGCTCTATCTTGCACGGGTGTAGATTCACCATCGGTGACGCGGAAAACGCCGGTCTCCGTGGCCGCGAGGAGCCCTCGATCGGTGGACAGCAGGTCAAACACTTGCGCTTGCAGCTCCGATACGGAGGTCATCTGGGCCCTGTTGCTGCCACCTGTGCGCTTCTCGAGCCGGCGAACGCCCGCGTTGGTGCCCAGGTGAATCTGCCCATCGAAGCGCGCAATCGACATGCCGACCTCGTCTAGACCGGCGCGCTCGTCAAAGTAGGTGACGTCCGACATGATGTCGACTCGCGCGAGGCCTTGCTCGGTGGCCATCCACAATCCATGCTCGCGATCCAGGGAGAGCTGCTTGATGTCTGTGCTGGGCAATCCAGCATCGGCATCCCAGATGGCAAGCGTGCTTCCGTCGGAATCCATATGTAGCACCCCGCTGCGCAACGTGGCAATTGCATACGTCCCATCGGGCAGCTGGAGGCCGTCATAGATGTCCGCGTCAGCCAAGAAGGAAGCCGCCTCAACGTCAAATGGCCGCGCTGAGTCGCCATCCAACACAACGAGTTCGTTCAGATGGGTCCCCGCCAATAATCCCTCCTCATGCGGCATAAGCGCATACACTCCTCCGTCGGCGAAGCGCTCACCGCCGGGAACCATCTCCCACTGACCATCAGCCAGGCGTAGGAGACCCTTGTTTTGCTTCATCACGTATGGCGTGTCCTCCACAGCGAACACCTTTCCGAAACTCGTCGTGTCGCTGGCCGCCCAGGTCGTCATCTCCTCCCCGTCCCACGCAAATAGCCAATCTTGGGACTGGAAGTACACGGCATCCGACGTGGCGGCGCCATGCCACGTGTGGCCGAAGTTGCGCTGCTCGGAATCGATGTGATCAAGCAGCGACTGGTACTGGTATCGGCCGAGGCTGTCGCGCTGTATCTGTCCGATTTCACCGTACGCGCCGACAAATACGTTGCCGGCCGAGTCGCTCACCACGGTGCGCACCAGCGTCTCGCGCTCAGTCGGTTGCAGTTCCCAGTCGGAGCCGTCGTAAATAAGCACTCCACTGGGATTGGCTGCATAGATAACGCCCCGATCATCCTGCGTTACCGACCAGTTCTGCCCGCTAAACGAATGGCCGTAATCCTCGGGCGTGTAACTCTGATGGGGCGCATATCCAAGCGGCTCCTCACTCGGCGGTGCCTCAAATTGCGCGTCCTGAGATACCGGCTGTGCCGCGGCCGTCTGAACTGCTTCCCATAGCCCCCCTGCAATCAACAGTCCAACAAGGACGACCGCCACGCGAAGACAATCGCTCGTTGGAATACGCAACTTCTTGCCAAGCCATCGCTCAACCAATAGGTTCATGGTGCAGGACTCGATGATCTCAAGAGATGCGTGTAGTCACGACGACCTGCTCTTCCACCTTGCAAGAAGGAAGGGCGTTGCAGTGACTTACCTCCTACAGCAAAGAAAAGATTACAGAAGGGCGTGCCACCCTCCTTCTGCCTAAGGTGTTTGCCCCGAACGAAGAACCGCGCACGTAGCGTTCTGCTGCGAATGCAGGGCCGTGCGCAATTCTTCGATGGTAACTTTTATCTTTGGCTCTGTATAGTTTGACAGTTTTTATATGTTAAAGATTCCTGCGCAACGATGCAACTTTACCGTTGACAAGACGGTCGGATGCTCTCGACGTTGCGCAGCCGTCACATATGGTCCAGGTTCCCCGAAACCTCGCCGGTTAGTGCGGCTTGAACGTGGTGCGTTGTCGATGCCATTCGCGCACGCTACTGTACTGGTCATGGATCCTACAAACGTTCCTCCGCCTGAGTATAACGCCTCAGGGAATGACGAGCAGGATGTCTCGCCGCCTCCCACGACCAACGAGCTGTCGCTCGATCCCTCTATCATTACGATCTGGCGGATTAAGCTCGGAGCCGTCGCGGCGCTGCTGACATTTGGCGCTTTCTTCTACGACGTCACTCGATTTTTCGGGGCGAACGAGACTTGGATTCCAGCCGGAGGCCTTACGCTCATCGTGCTACTCCTCACGGCTACCTACGCCCTGGGCTGGCCGCGATTGCGCTACCGATACTGGTCGTTTGAAATGCGACCGGAAGAGCTGCACATACAGCGGGGCGTCATCACGCGCGTTCGGACCGTCGTGCCGCTGCGCCGCATTCAACATCTTGACGTGTCGCAGGACATCCTGGAGCGCGAATTTGCGCTTGGGCGCCTCATCATTCATACGGCCGGATCGCGAAGCAGCGACGTCGCTGTTCCCGGCCTCCCTCTTGAGCAGGCCGAGCGCATTCGCGACGAGATCAAACAGTATATTCTTGAAGATCCGCTCATGGAAGAGCCGGTGTAATGGCTGAAGTCGATTCTTCCACAGAGGACCCCTCTTCCTCCTCCGAACCTACTCGCCGCACGCTCAATGAGGTGCAGGCTACCAAACGCCTCCACCCCATGACGCTCCTGCAGCGGGTGCTGGTGAGCCTGCCCGCGCTGGCACTTGTGCTGTTTCCCGCCATCACCTCGCCCGACGCGCAGGCCTGGGTGACGGTGGTCATTCTGGTTCTGTACGGCGTGGTCGCGCTTCCCATCATTGTGCTGCAGTACCTGCGATTCAGCTATCGCATTACGCCGAAAGAGATCATTATCCAAAGCGGCGTGCTGAATCGCCAAAACCGGAGCATCCCCATCGAACGAGTGCAGAACATTCAGATCCAGCGAAGCCTGATTCCGCGCCTCTTCGGCACGGCGAAGGTGTCTATCGAAACGGCAGGCAGTTCTACGACCGAAGGATCGCTGGAGTGGGTGTCGCTCGATGAGGCGTACCAGATTCGGCGGGTCGTCCGCTCGTTCAAGCGCAAGCAGGTCGGCGACGAACCGGACGAGCTCGAAGAGGAAGAAGTAGTCGACGGCGCGGACACCGACGACGCCGCCCGAGCGTTTGAAGAGGAGGGCGAGCTGCTGCTCGACCTGTCACTGCGCCGCGTGCTGCTGTCGGGCATGTTTCGGTTCTCGCTTCTCTACATCGCCATTATCTTCTCGGGGCTTCAATTTGTAAATCCCGATCCGGAGCAGGTCGCCGCGTGGTTTGAGCGCGGCCCACTGGCCAGCGTGGCCGAGACCGCCACGCAATCGCCTGTGGTTTTTGTTCTGGGGACCATCGTTGTTGCCGGTCTCTTTTCGTGGATTGCCGGCATCCTCGTGGACCTCAATCGCTACTATAACTTCCACCTTTGGCGCGACGACGATAAGCTGCGCCTGCATCGCGGTCTCCTGACGCTCTCGGAGGGAACGGTCCCGCTCAAGAAGATTCAGGTGCTCATTCTGCGCACGAATCCGCTGATGGAGTACTTCGGCTGGTACCGACTCAAGGTGCAGACCGTCGGGCTGAACGTGGAAGAGCAGGGCCACCGGGTCGTGGCGCCGCTCGTCACGCGCGAGGAGGCGATCGCCCTCGCCCAGCACATCCGCCCCATCACCATGCCGGACACGTTCGAGAGCGTGTCGTTGCTCACCATTCGGCGCGCGTTCGTTCGCTTCTCCGCCGCGCTGATTCTAGTCACAGCTCCCATTGCATACTTTGCCTGGTCCCCTGCCTGGTGGGCCCTCACCATTATCCCCCTGCTGCTACTTGTCGCCTTCCTGCGCTACGCGTATCATGGCTATTCGCTTCAGGACGATGGCCTGTATGTGCGCCGCGGCGTTATGAAGCGCAATATTTGGATGATCCCTAATGAGAAATTCCATGTCTTCTATACCACGGCCTCGATTTTTCAGCGGCGCTTAGATCTGAAGACGCTCTTTGTCGATACGGCCGGCGCCGCCTCGTTTTCATATCCCGAGATTATCGACCTGGCCGAAGACGACGCCGACGATCTGCTGGACCGGCTCTACGACCAGTTCCAGGCGCTCTACGATCGGCGTATTGAGCGGGCGTACCGCGAGGGAAATGTGGTTTCTCCGGACGACCGCCCAACGATTCCCAAGTCGAAGCTTCACGAACTCGCCGAGCCCGACCCTTGATCTTTCGCCGCGTGCCTCCGATCGTGGTAGCCCGTACTCGCCTTCTTTTTTTGCCTAGTCGCACCGTCTGTAATGGCTACCCGCGCTAGCGGCCTGCTCCTGCACATCACCTCTCTTCCCAGTCGCTACGGAATTGGCGACCTCGGTCCAGCTGCATACAACTTTGCCGACTTTCTGGCGGATACGCACCAGCGGATCTGGCAGATGCTCCCCATCGGTCCCGTAGGGTACGGCGCCTCCCCCTACTCTTCACCTTCTACCTTTGCCGGAAATCCCCTGTTTATCAGCCCGGAGCGGCTCTGCGATCGGCATCTGCTCAACAAAGACGAGCTTGCCCCTCTGGCCGATTTGCCTGATGGTCATGTGGATTACGACCGGCTCATCCCTCGCAAGCGCGATGTGCTGACCCGCGCGTTCGATCGCTTCGAGGCCGGAGAGGGTACCATCGACGAGGACGAATTCCTTGCGTTTTGTGAGGCCGAGGCGGACTGGCTCGATGACTACGCGCTCTACATGGCTCTGAAATGGGGCCACGACGAAGCGCCGTGGACCGCGTGGCCCGCTCCGCTACGTCGTCGTGATCCCGATGCGCTCGAGGCGGCCCGGCACGAGTATGCGCGAGCGATTCGCAAGCACCGGTTCTGGCAGTTTTTGTTTGATCGCCAGTGGAACGCGTTGCACAATTACTGCCAGAATCAAGACATCCGCCTGTTCGGCGACGTCCCTATCTATGTGGCACACGACAGCGCCGACGTGTGGGCCAACCAGTCGCTGTTCCACCTGGACGAGGACGGTCAGGCCACCCAGGTAGCCGGCGTGCCCCCGGACCTCTTCAGCGAAACGGGCCAGCGCTGGGGGAATCCCATCTACCGGTGGGACCGCATGCGAGAGCGGAATTACCGATGGTGGACGCGCCGCATCGAGCACACGCTTCGGCGCGTCGACCTCGTGCGAGTAGATCACTTTCGCGGATTTGCCGCCTACTGGTCGATCCCCGCCGAGGAGGAGACCGCCGTGGCGGGCGAATGGGTCGACGGGCCCGGCGCCGACCTGTTCAACACGCTGCAACACGAGCTCGGCGAGCTGCCCATCGTCGCCGAAGACCTCGGCATCATCACGCCGGACGTGGTCGAGCTGCGGGACCGGTTCGATTTCCCCGGCATGGTGGTGCTTCAATTTGCATTCGGCAACGGACCCGACTCAGACTACCTTCCCCATAACTACCGCCGCAACGCAGTGGCCTACACTGGCACCCACGACAACAACACATTCCGCGGCTGGTGGAATAGCGACAAGCTTCCTGAAGAAGATCGCGAGTTTGCGCGCTCGTACCTGGGGCTGAACGAGCGTGTGCGTGGATCCGTGCACTGGATGGGCATCCGCGCCATGATGGCGTCGGTCGCCGACCGCGCCGTATTCCCCCTGCAAGACGTCCTCGGGCTCGATGCTGAGGCGCGCATGAATACGCCCGGCAGCGGATCTGAAAACTGGAGGTGGCGCTACAAGTCGCACATGTTGACCGACACCCTGGCCACCCACCTGGCCGACCTGACGTACCTCTACGGGCGCGCTCCTGCGCTCGAAGATGACGCCTCAGACCCTGGCTGATCCCGGTAATTTGTTCTCACGCGCTGTCTTGCTCAGCTACATCACTCCCACAGTGCCATGCATGATTCCTCCTATCCGCCGCTTGGCGCGCTTCCTCAAGATGATGGAGTGCTTTTCCGCGTGTGGGCTCCCAAGCCGGACGACGTTCAACTAGCCCTCAACCGGTGCCGCGACACCCTCCCGATGGAGCCCGTCGGCGACGGATACTACGAGCTTCACGTGTCGGAGGCCAAACCTGGCGACCGGTACCGATTCCTTCTTGAGGAGAACCAGCTGCTTCCGGACCCGGCGTCCCGATTCCAGCCTGAGGGCGTGCACGGCCCGTCCATGATTGTTGACCCCTCCGTCTATGCGTGGCAGGACGAAGGCTGGTCCGGCATTCCGCGCGAAGACCTCGTCTTCTATGAGCTCCACGTCGGGACGTTTTCTCCGGAGGGCTCATTCAACGGCGTTCAGGAGCGTCTTCCGTATCTGCGCGACCTGGGCGTGACGGCTATCGAGCTGATGCCCGTTGCTGACTTTCCGGGGCGATGGAACTGGGGATACGACCACGCGGCCCTCTACGCGCCCGCCAATACGTACGGCACGCCCGACGACCTGCGTCGCCTCGTAGACGCGGCCCACCATTATGGCCTTGCCGTCTACCTGGACGTCATTTACAACCACCTGGGCCCCGATGGCGCTTACATCACCTCGTTCGCCCCCATGTTTACCGATAAGCACGAGACGCCCTGGGGACAAGGCCTGAACTTCGACGACGATCGCAGCGACGGCGTGCGGAGCCTCTTCATCGACAACGCGCTGCACTGGCTCCGCGAGTACCACATCGACGGGTTGCGCCTCGATGCCACTCACGCAATCAAAGACGACAGTCCGGTTCACTTCCTGGCCGAGCTCAACGATGCGGTACGCTCACTGGAGGAAGGCTGGGATCGACATCTCATCGCTGAAGATCCGCGCAACATCAACACCTTCCTGCTTCCGCGCGAGCGCGGGGGATACGGGCTCGATGGCGTCTGGACCGACGACTTCCACCACCAGGTGCGCCACATGACGGCCGGCGATGAAGAAGGATATTACGCAAACTACGCAGGGCATCGGGCCTCCGAGCTCGCCGTTACCATCAACGACGGCTGGTACTACCAGGGCCAGAAAACGCCCGACGGGACGCCCTTCGGCACCGATCCGTCAGATATTGACCTCGACCAGTGTGTGATCTGCATCCAGAATCACGATCAGGTGGGCAACCGGCCCGAGGGCCGTCGCCTGCATCACGAAATCGACGCCGCCTCTTACCGCGCAGCCACCGCGCTGCTCCTCTTTGCCCCTGAACTCCCCCTCCTCTTCATGGGCCAGGAGTGGGCGGCCAGCACGCCGTTTCAATTCTTTACTGATCACAATCCTGACCTGGGCGAAAAAGTCCGCGAGGGGCGCCGGGAAGAGTTTGAGGACTTCTCCGGCTTCTCCGGCGAGGTGCCCGACCCGCAGAGCACCCAGACGGTTCGCCGGAGCACCCTGGAGTGGGACGAGCGCGAGGAGGGGGCTCACGCGCGAACCCTTGCGCTCTATCACGCGCTTTTGGATCTGCGCTCCCAGCTGGACCATCCACCGGACGCGACGGCACATGGCGACTATGGCCTCGCCGTGCAGCGCGGCGACTATACTCTTTGCGTCGCCCTCGATGATGAGGTGACTGTTCCGCGCCCCAGCGGCCAGGTTGCGCTTCACACGGAAGATCCCGAGTACGCGGAGGAGCCCACGCCTCCCGATATCGGTGATGATGAGGTGCGATTTTTACGTTCGGGCGCGGTAATCTTTCGGACGGGTAGTGCCTAGTGCACGTTCAGACTATTCGGGCGTCCGGACTATTCGGGCGTCTCTTGATCTTTCCCGCGCGGGCGCTCCTCAATGATCTTTGCATCTTCGATATTGGGATCGACTTCGCGCTGAAAGGCTTCGCGCGACTCGTCCGCGATCGCTTCGATACGGCGTGCGGTTTTGTCCACCAGGTTCGCCGAGGCTCGAACGGCCGCCCCGCCCAGATAGACCGCCTTTCCCAGCCAGTTAAGCTCGTAGAAGGGCGGGCGTTCGGAATGGTCGTCGGCACTCATGGGATCAGGGCTGTTGCGTGACTAGTTGTTAGAGGATGGGCGTCCTCCGCGCGGCGACTGCTGCTGGGACGTTTCCGGCTCCGCCGGACCCGGTCGTGACGACGGTTCCGACGCAGAGCGCGACTCCCGAAACAGGTCCTCAAGCTCGTCGGCGATGTGGCGGCCTGCCTTCTCGACGCCGCGCCCAAGAACGGCCGCCGTCGCCTCAACCCAGAACGTAGCCTGCTGGTTGAAGTCCATCGTCTCGAACTCCTTCCACGTGCGTTTGTACTCCTCGCGCGAGCGATCCTTTTGCTTCTCCGCTGTATCCATCAGCCCGTCGTTTATTTGTATGGATCTACTCTTCGATATGCGCTTTAATAAAAGCGTGTCGATCCTTCATAAAGGTAGACGATGCGACGAGGGCCAGGGTTTCACATTGAATGACTCGTTCCCATGTAATTTATGAGCAAGCACCCCGCTACGTCTTCCATTCCCGACTCCGAGGTGGGCTCGCACGTCGAGGGCACCGTCACGCGCTCGTCCGGCCATTGGCTCGACGTGCAGGTAGACGACCAGACCATTCCCTCGCGGGTGCGAGGCAAGTTTCGGCTTGAGGATCGGGACGTGACCAATCCGGTGGCTGTTGGCGACCAGGTCACGATTCGCTTGAACGAAGATGGGACGGGTCTTATCACAGAGATCCACGAGCGCGAGAATAAGCTGAGCCGGCGCGCAGCCGGCCATCGCGCAGGACGTGAGCATGTCATTGCCGCCAATATCGACTGCGCTTGGAACGTGCAGGCCGTTCGCCTACCGAAGCCCAACCCGGGCTTTATCGACCGCTTTCTGGTCATGGCCGAGGTGCACGAGATCCCCGCGCGGCTCGTCTTCAATAAGATCGACCTGATGGAAGAGGAGGATGAGAAGCTGCTCGACGAGCTGACCACCCTGTATGAAGATCTCGGCTATCCTGTTCTCTGCACCAGCGCTACGGAAGGCACGGGCGTTGACGCGCTCCGCGATGCCATGACGGATCGAACCAACCTTCTCACCGGCCCGTCCGGCGCCGGCAAATCTACGCTGCTGAACGCGATTCAACCGGGCCTGGACATCGAAACAGGAGCCGTCAGCGAGAAGACGCGTAAGGGGCGCCACACGACAACCAACGCAGCGCTTCATCCGCTCGACGGCGGCGGCTACGTCGTCGACACGCCGGGCATCCGCGAGTTCGGAGTCCTCGATCTCCAGCCCGACGAACTCGCATTCTTCTTCATCGAGTTTCTGCCTTACCACAACGACTGCCAGTTCTACGACTGCATCCACGACCACGAGCCCGGATGTGCCGTCAAAGAGGCCGTGGATGAAGGCGCCATCAGTGAGCGGCGCTATCAGAGCTACCTCAACATGCTGGAGTCGCTCCGCAGCGGGGAAGAAACGGCTCACTGATCACAGATCGTTTCGAGGTCTGTATGTGATTGGTCAGATGTGTGGATCGTGTTTGTGGTGAGGCACTCTCGGGGATGGGGCCAGGATGCGGGCAACTGTGATGCGAATCGTGTCCGGCCTACCAGGCGCTACGACTACGATGTAGCCCCTTGCGTCTTTCCTTCCTTCTCGGCCAGGAGCTCCAGCGCCTCTTCCATCGTGACCGAGTCGACCGACTGGTCGTCGTTCAGCGAGGCGTTCGTGCCGTCGTGCTTGATGTACGGCCCATAGCGGCCCGTCCACACTTCCACCGGCTTGCCGGTTTCTGGGTGCTCGCCCAGCGTGCGATCCGGCTGATTGCGCGACCTCCGACGATCAATCAACTCCACCGCCCGGTCGAGATCCACGGTCAGTACATCATCGCCCTGCTTGAGCGACGCGTACGTGTAATTATTACTCCCTTCGACGTGGCGAACGAACGGGCCGTAGCGCCCAATGCCTGCCTCTATGGGATTGCCCGTTTCCGGATGCTCGCCCAGCGTACGCGGGAGGTTAATGAGCTGCACCCCGATTTCGAAGTCCACTTCGCCGGGCTCTACGTCATCGGGCAGGGAGACGCGCTTCGGCTTGCCGTTTTGGTCGTTATCTCCAAGCTGCACGTAGGGGCCGTACGGGCCGGACTTAAGCAGCACAGGCTGGTCGTGCTCGGGGTGGATGCCGAGCACCCGGTCGCTCGCCTGCGACGACTCCAGAATGTCTTCAAGCTTCTCTTCAGTGACATCTCCAGGCGCCAAGTCGTCCGGCAGCGAGGCCGTCACCCGCTCGCCGTTCATGGTGGCCTCTACGTAGGGGCCGTACTTGCCCACGCGCACGATGTAGTCGCCCCAGGTGTCAAACTGAATGGTGGAGATTTCGCGCGGATCGATGGTTTCCAGCCCCTTTTCGACGCGGTCCTCGACGCCATCGTCTCCCAGATAAATGTTCTTCAAGTACGGAGTAGAATCTTCTTCGCCCGCGGCGATATGGTCGAGCGTCTCCTCCATCTTCGCCGTAAAGTTCACGTCGACGAGCGGTTCAAACTGCTCTTCCATGAGGTTGTTAGTCGCAAACGCCGTGAAGGTCGGGATCAGCGAGTTGCCTTTTTTGCGGACGTATCCGCGGCGCTGGATCGTGTCGATAATCGTCGCATACGTGCTGGGCCGGCCGATTCCTTTCTCCTCGAGCGCCTCAACCAGCGAAGCCTCCGTGTAGCGCGACGGGGGCTTCGTCTCATGGCCTTTCGGCTCGACGTCCGTGCAGCTCGGCGTGTCGCCGGCCGTGAGCGGCGGAAGCGGACGTTCGCGGTCTTCGAGCTCGGCTTCGGGGTCGTCGCTGCCCTCAACGTAGGCTCGGAAGAAGCCGGGGAATGTGATCTCCTTGCCTGAGGCGCGGAACCGAGCCGTCTCTCCGTTGGCCTCTACGTCGATGTAGGCATTGGTGTACTTGACGCGGGCATTGGCCATCTGCGTGGCCACCGTTCGCTTCCAGATCAGGTCGTAGAGCGCGGCCTCGATACCCGTCAGACCGAGCTCCTTCTTCGTCTTCATGTCGCTGCCGGCCGGGCGTATGGCCTCATGCGCTTCCTGCGCGCTCTCCGACGACTGGTACTGCCGGACGGAGGAGCTGAGATAGTCGTCTCCATACCGCTCGGCGACGGCGCGGCGGGCGCCCTGCACGGCCTCCTTCGAAAGGTTGGTGGAGTCCGTGCGCATGTACGTGATCAGGCCGTTCTCATAGAGCCGCTGGGCAATGCTCATGGTGCGGCTCGCCGAGAGGTTGAGCTTTCGGCTCGCCTCCTGCTGCAGCGTCGACGTAATGAACGGCGCGTAAGGCTTGCGCTGCCGCATGCGCTCCTTCACGTCGGCCACGCGCCACGTCTGCTGGGGAAGCTGCTCGGCAAGCGCACGGGCCTTCTTCTCGTCCAGCAGCAGCACGTCTTCACCTTCGGTGAGATCCTCCTTGAGCCGCCCGGTTTCGTCGTCGAAGTCCTTCCCGGCTGCGAGACGCACGCCGTCGAGGTGCGTCATCTGCGCATCGAAGGAGGACCCGTTCTGCTTCAGATCAGCCGTCAGGTCCCAGTAGGTAGCCGGGACGAACGTGATGCGTTCTTTCTCGCGCATCACCAATAGACGCACGGCAACGCTCTGCACGCGACCGGCGGAAAGCTTCGGCTTGATCTTCCGCCAGAGGAGCGGCGAGATCGAATAGCCGACAAGCCGGTCGAGAATGCGACGCGCCTCCTGCGCTTCTACGAGATTCTCGTCAATGTCGCGCGTCTCGTCCAGCGCCCGCTCGATGGCCTCCTGCGTGATCTCGTGGAATACCATGCGCTGCACCGGGACGTCGGGATCGAGGACCTCGACCAGGTGCCAGCCGATCGACTCGCCCTCGCGATCTTCGTCGGTGGCGATGTAGAACTCGTCCGCGTCGCGAAGCGCGTCGCGCAGCTTGCGCACGACCTTCTTCTTGTCAGACGGCACGACGTAGAGCGGTTCGAAGCTGTTTGTAATCTTGACGCCCAAGCGTGCCCAGTCCTCATCCTTGTACTGCTTGGGAATCTCCGAGGCCGAGGCGGGCAGATCACGGATATGCCCCATGCTGGCCTCTATTTCGAATTCGTTCTGAGGCAGAAAGTCGCGGATGGTACGCGCTTTCGTGGGAGACTCTACGACAACCAGTCGCTTCATACGGGTATGTGAAGTTGGAGAATGAGGAACTGCGAGGCGGCGTTTGAGACGATTGCCCCCTGATGTGGCTCCCTTTCACGAAAGGACGTAACCCATCGTTCCCCTTGCTCCGGGCCGTCCTTGTGAACATCCTGATTCAAAATGCGCGGGTTCCCACAACGAAAAAAAGCTCGCCCTCGGCATCCCGAAGGCGAGCGTGTGATTAGACGGAACGTGGTTACCACTAGGCATCTTGCACGTTCGACTCACTGGCCGTGAGCCCCACTTCCAGGGTATCTTCACCGAGGAAGTGATGGATGTGATGCGCGCGATCTTCGCACTTCGTGAGCACCTTCTGCAGCTCACGCTTCGTGCCATGATCGCCATGGTTGAGCGCGATGTCGATGGCCTCCCGCACCTGAATAGCCAGCGTACGCTCCGCCTCTAGATCGTGCTCAAGCATCTGGCGGATGCGGTACGTCCCTTCCGGCTCATGATCCACGTGCGACAGTTTGGCTTGATTCGTCGGCGCCGTCGTCGGGATGCCGCCGAGGGCCGTGATGCGCTCTGAGATCCTGTCGATGTATTCGTGGACCTCGTCGTAGTTCTCCTCGAAGAAGTGGTGGAGATCTCGAAACTGCGGTCCCTCTACCAGCCAATGATGCTTGTGATACTGGTGGTAGATTGTCCACAGCGTGCACTGGATCTCATCCAACTTCGGGAGAAGATCCTCGACAGCTTCGTCGCTCAACCCTACCGGGTTGTCTTCGATCATCTCTTGCGGACGCCACGGCGCCCCGTGGGCTTCGCGACGTTCCTCTTCTGTTGTTGCTTGGGTACCGTTCATAGTTTGATTGGACTGGTTTGATTCGTGAGTGTCAGTGGTCGGGGTATCCTGCGTCTTCGTCGTCATAACTTACTATACGGCCTTGACTGTGACACGTTGTCGCTGATTCGTTCCGGAATGACGCTCGCAGTGGCATTTTTCCGTCGCGACGCGTCACTATATTGTTTGAACAAACCGGATGCCACGTCGCCGCCGCTTCCCAGTTTCTGGGACGATTTTCAACCTTGTAACAGTTCTCTCTATTGAGACCCCTGCGGCCGCAAGCTCAGCTGATTCTGTTCGATATCCGATGCCATTTTTCCTCTTTATGCGCCGATTTGTACACTGTGGTGCGACTCCTCCTGACACTTTATCACCGACCTTCTTCCTCTCATGGATACACGCACGCTGACAGAAAGCGCCGCCGTTGTGACAGGCGTCTCAGCCGCCGCCAGTACGACCGTTGGGATCGTTCGCATCGCACGTGGAGACGTGCGCGGCGCTCCCGGCATGAGCCGCGCCTTCTCCCGCATCGGAAAACTGGCCAACGGTGGCATGATGACCGGCCTGGCTATCGCAGCCGGCACGGGGGCACTGGTCGGCATCGCGGCGTATCGCGGCGCGCGGAGCCTCGGACCTGCCCGGTGACCGCTTACGGCCAGCCGAGCATGCGCAGCTTCGGATGCGGCTGGCGCTTGTCGAGCCGCAGGTTCAGATCGCGAGCGATCTGCTTGGCCTGGTTGAACTCGTCGGCCGTCAGGTGGCGATTGATCTCACTGAAGGTCTCGTCGTCCACCTTGCCGTCCGGATAGTACTGGTCCATCAGGTTCACGTACGTATCCGTCCCGAGCTCGTCGGCGATCCACTGGAGGATGGCTTCGGTCTCGTCGAGCGCGCCGGGCATCACCAGGTGCCGCACGATGAGTCCGCGCCGGGCGAGCCCGTCCTCGTCCACCACGAGGTCGCCCACCTGCTCGTGCATGGCCTTGATCGCCGTGCGCGCCGCTTCGGGGTAATCCTCCGCCTTCATGTATGTGCGACTGCGCTCGGCCGTCCAGTATTTGAAGTCGGGCATGTAGATGTCGACGACCCCGTCGAGCAGCTCGATGCTCTCGATCGAATCGTAGGCGCTCGTGTTGTAGATGATCGGCAGCTCCAGCCCGCGATGGATCGCCTCTTCGACCGCCTCGAGCACCTGCGGCACGACGTGCTCGGGCGTCACGAAGTTGATGTTGTGGCAGCCGCGCTCCTGCAGCTCCATCATCATGTCAGCAATCTCTTCTGGCGGCGACCCCGGCGGGGCCTCAGGCGGCTTGATGTCCTGGCTGATCTCGAAGTTCTGACAGAAGACGCAGCGCAGGTTGCAGTGCGAGAAGAAGATCGTGCCGGAGCCGTTCCAGCCGCGCAGGCAATCCTCTTCGCCGAAGTGCGGGAAGTAGCTGCTCACGATCGCGTGGCGCCCCGTCTTGCAGGCCGAGTAGTAATCCTCCAGGCGGTTCACCCCGCAGTCGCGCGGACAGGCGCGGCAGTCTTCAAGAAGCCCGACAGCCGTCTCTACACGCTCCCGAAGCTCTTCATCCGACAAGGAAAAATAGGCAGGGTGGGCCATGGCAACAGCGGTAGATGGTTTTCAGTCCAGGTTCTGTTACCAGAATGTTATACTTTTACCACCTTTCTTCGTTCGCCACCTATACATGGAGCTGGTGCATAGGACCAGGTTATACTCTCTTCTCGAAGACCAGCTGCCGGTATTGGATTAGTCCGTGCTGGAGCCCCTGCTGCAGGGCATGTCCACCGATTAGGCTGCGCGGATACGCCCACCGCCAGAGAACTGATTGGAGAGGAACGAGACACCAGGCAATGAAATGATCGCGCGGGCGACCGAGCTCCAGATGCGGCGTCAGGTCGCGATCATCGCGCAGCTGTAGGTCGTGCGCCCCCGCCCGGTCCACGACCTGCTGTCGCGTGCGAAGCGACCGGGCCTCCCATCCGGCTCGGAAAGTTTCGATCCACCCCTGCTCCTGGCTATCCAGGTTGGCACTGTCGATCCCGTCACGCAGCACGTCATCGATGATTACGAGCCGCCCGCCGGGACGAAGAGCGTGGGCGACCTCTTCGAAAAAGGGGGCTGGCGCCCGGGCCTGAACAAAGGCCTCGATGGCAAATGCCAGGTCGACTGGCGGAAGCTCCGGCAGGTCGTGAAAGTCGCCTGCAACAAACGAGCAGTCATCCGTCTTCTCTCGATGGCGCGCCGTCGCTCGGGCCCTCCGAATCTGCGTTGGACTGATACTGATCCCCGTCGCCTCGAAGTCCTCATCGAGCGCATCAGCCAGGTAGAAAATGCCTCCTCCCACGCCGCACCCGAGATCGAGCACGTGCAGAGGGTCGCCCGGCTCTAGCTGCTCCACCTGCTCGGCAACGAGGGCATAGGGATAGGTGAATGCCTCCTCGCGCGTGGAGACGCTCTCTCCCCAGACGGCGCGGTGTAGAGAACCGGTCGACGCACCGCCGCCCAGGCGAAGAAAGAGCGGCGTGTTGCGCTCATAGAAGGTTTGAACCGACGAAGACACCAGGGTCGGGCGCTTTACGTGAATGCGTTTTCTCCGGTCACATCCTGGCCGATCACCAGCGTGTGCACCTCGTGCGTACCTTCGTAGGTAACCACCGACTCCAGGTTCGCGAGGTGGCGCATCACGGGATACTTCGACGTCACGCCGTCGCCTCCAAGCACCTGCCGCGCCGAGCGGGCCACGCCGAGCGCCATCTGGCAGTTATCGCGCTTGGCGAGCGATACCTGCTGCGGACGCATCGTGCCTGCATCCTTCATCTGGGCAAGGCGCCAGCTCAGGAGTTGGGCTTTCGTGATGTCGGCCACCATATCGGCAAGGCGCTCCTGAATGAGCTGGAATCCACCGATCGGCCGCCCAAACTGCGTTCGGTTCTGGGCGTGCTGGAGCGCTGCGTCGTAGCAGGCCATGGCCGCGCCCACCGTTCCCCAGGCGATGCCGAAGCGCGCCTGTGTGAGACACGAAAGCGGTCCTTTGAGCCCCTCGGCCTTCGGCAGCTGGCTCTCGGCTGGTACGCGCACGTCGTCGAGGACGATCTCCGATGTCACCGCCGCGCGAAGCGACTGCGTGTCGTCGATGGTCGGTGTCGAGACGCCGTCGCGGTCGAGCTCTACGAGAAAGCCGCGCACCACGTCTTCATCATCCTTCGCCCAGATCACAGCGACATCGCCGATCGAGGCGTTCGTCGACCACCGTTTGTGGCCGTTCAGAACGAAGGCGTCGCCGTCGCGCGTGGCTCGCGTCTCCATGCCGCCGGGATTGGACCCGTGGTTCGGCTCGGTGAGTCCGAAGCATCCAATGGTCTCCCCTTGCGCGAGCCGGGGCAGCCAGCGCTCTTTCTGCGCCTCGCTTCCGTAGCGCCAGATCGGATACATCACGAGCGAGCTCTGCACCGAGCAGAATGACCGGAGCCCCGAGTCGGCTCGCTCAACTTCTTGCATCATCACGCCGTACGTCGCTGCGCCGTGCCCCCCGCCTCCGTATTCTTCCGGAATGTTCGGCCCGAGGAGCCCGAGCTCCGCAAAGTCACCGATCAGATGATCCGGAAAGGTCCGCGCCTCGGCGTGCTTATCGATAATCGGAATAATCTCCTCCGTAACGAAATCGCGAACGCGATCGCGAATCGCCTTCGTTTCCTCAGGGAGAACGTCATCAAGCTGATAGTAATCGGCCCCTTCGAAGGCTGCAGGATCGTAGGTGGATGATCCTTGCTGGAGGTCGTTCGAGGCGATTTGGGAGGGTGCCGCAATAGAATGGGTCATGAGTCGTTGCAGTAAGTACTGAGAGCGGTCGCTGTGTGAAGTGTGCGCAGAACCGTACGAGGCGTAGCAATCACGTTTGATGATGTACGACGTAGGGTATACGTTCCATCAGGGCCTCCGTTTTCCGTAATATCACATTCTTGCTTCCTGTCTTCGCGCTTCCATTCCCTGTGATTCCATGAAGAAGGTTCCTTTCTACACGCTTGCTGTCGTCGTCGGTCTTTTCTTCTTGATGCGCCCCGGTCCTGCCGACGGACAGGACCTCAGCCCCCGCTTCGGTCTCTCGCTCAACACGATAGTGAGCACAGAGGACGGCTTTGGGCCGGGCGTTCGCTTCCGCGCCTCAGCCCCCGTGAATCGCGAGCTATCGATCGGGGTTGATCTCGGACTGACGGGCTTCGTGCTCGGCGGTCGCGACGAGGCCACCTACGTGACGGACCCCCAACTGTCGGCCATCGTGTCGATTCCCTCGGACAGTCCTCGTATGACCTACGTCCTCGGCGGCGTGGGCGCCTACGTCCCCTTCGGACCGGGACTGGAGGAAGGGCGCCAGACCGAGCCCACGCTCAATATCGGCATCGGGCAGGTGCAGCCTCTCACCGACACGTCGATCTTCTACGAGATCAATCTTGGCCTCATCATCGGGGAGGACGACCTTGGCCTCCAGATTCCCCTGCGGGGTGGAATTATATTTTAGCTGAGACTGACCGCCCGTCATGTGATCCGGTCATTTCACCCGGCGCAGAATGGATTGCAATCGCTCGTGATCGTCGTCGAGGAGGCGGCTGAGCGTTCGTCCAGCGCGGACCACCTCGTCGTCGCCCCCATGCGAGGCGCCGTGGGCCTCGCGGATTTCCCGGAGAACGGCCACCAGGAGCTCATCGACAGGCACGTCGGGATCGGGATGGTCGACCAGCGTGCGCAGGAAGTCGTACGGCGCGCCGAGCGCTCGCACCTGCTCGTCTGTGCAGGGCTGCACGAAGTCGTGCACGTCGGCCGGATGCGCGGGGAGCGTCTGCCGCACTGTGCCATCTGCCTCTTCCACAGCTAAGACCTGGGCGCGGAACGTCGTGCGCAGGAGCTCCATCACCTGCGGCATCTCGCGCTGGAGCTCCTCGGTCGACCGCCCGAGCGCCACGGCCTGCCGGTTGGGCTCTACGCTCCCGTGTTCAACGTGGCTCACCAATGCGTAGAGCGTCGGCCCGTCGTCGGATGCGACGTGCACCCATGACCCGAAGGCCGGTGCCTCGGCCTCACGGTACACCTCGGCCGTAAACTGGCGTGTGCTCGATTCAATGACTTCAGCAATAGCGTCGGACATGAATAACTAGCAATTGAAAATTGGAAATTCGCAATTTTAAATTCTTGCCTGGCGCTTGGTGTGGCGCTTTCGGGAGGCGTCCGGGGCAAGGCCCGCCTCCTGGAGGGCGCGCTCGATCATCTGGTAGACCATCTCCCGGTCGCGGCCGCGGACGACGGCTCGCTCGTGGGCTTCGGACAGAATCATCGGATAGCCGTCGCCCTTGTCGCACTCGCTGAGCACCGTGCCGTGGATCCGGTCCACGAGATCCGGCGTCTCGGCGACCCACTCCGGAATCTCGACGCGACCGATCTCACCGGTGCCTCCCGGCGACGGCACGTGCAGATAGAAGTAGCAGATCCGGTTGCCCTCCGGATACTCGCGCTGGATATGCGAAGTCGACGAGAAGATCGCCGAGCGTTCGCCGGGATCGAGCAGGCGGGCAAAGAGCTGGCGATCCATACAGCCGTCGAGGGAGACGTCGGGGCCGGCCACTTCGTCGGCGTATGCAGTGCGATAGAACTCGAGCAGGTGCATGACCTCCGTGTTGCCCGGACGGCTGATGTAGGACGCCAGCGGAAGCCGGTCCTCCATGAACTCCACAAGCATCGTCGTGTAGCGCGCGATGAGCTCCTGCTCCAGCGAGCGGTTGCGCATCCCACGTATCATCCAGCGGATGAGCGTGCCGTCGGCAAGCGCCACGAGCGGGCGGCCCTCGACCTGGGCGGCCCGGGCGACGTCAAGCAGCGCGCGCAGCTCCTCCTGGTCTCGCAGCGCCGACACAACCTCCGACGTCATCGCGCCCATCTGCTCATCGAAGTGCTCGTCAAGCACCTCCGCGCCGTAGTGGAGATCCGGCGTGGACTCCATGATCGGCGATTCGGTGGTGCCGTACTGAAAGCCTACGCGGCTCACGTTGATGAGGTAACAGGGCGGATCGAGGTGCCGGTCGGGATAGATCTGCGAGCCGTCGGTGGCGACGACCGTGATGGGTGTCGGCCGGTCGGGAGCTCGACGGGTGCGGTCGGGGACCTCGCGCATGACGGCTACCAGTTGGCGAGGAGAGGCGCTGCGGACGGCCTCTTTCACCGCCGACCACTCCTCGCTGCACGCCTCCATCGCCTCCATGGCTGCCTCGAGCTGCTCCGCCCGCTGGGCGCGCACCTTTTGCTGGTACGCGCCAAACGCATCCATCTGATCTTGCAATTGGTTTACATCAAGCATGTCCTTTGCGGTGTGTTAAAGTCCGCGCTCACGGATATTATGCACACGATGCTGTAGCTTTATCGCGCAAAACGATCCCCGAAGATCGGTATGGCTGAATCTACCGCTCCCCCGGACGACCTCGAACAAACTGAAACTGAGCGCCGGCAGACGTTCCTCGAACTCGTCGTCGACGTGGTGATGCTGGTGCTCATCATCGCCAACCTGACGCTCATCATCTTCGACTGGATGTTTCTCAACCCATCGTTCCGCTCGTTTCTGCAGTGGGTTTCGACAGACTTCTACACGTTCTACGATGAGAATATCCATGCCAACTTCTTCCTGATCGACCTCACCTTCGTCTCCGTCTTCGTCGCGGAGATCGTTGTGCGATGGGGCCTGGCCATCAAACGGCAGACCTACGACAAGTGGTGGTTTTATCCGTTCGCTCATTGGTACGACGTGATCGGGTGCATTCCCGTTGACTCCCTGCGCGCCCTGCGCGTGCTTCGCATCTTTGCCATGATTCCGAAGATGCAGCGGCTCGGGATTGTCGACTTGAAGCAGACAATCTTCTATGACAAGTACGCCAAGTACCGCGATATCGTGACTGAGGAGATCACTGACCGGGTCATCCTGCAGATCCTCGGCGGCGTGCAGGATGGGGTGCAAACGCATCACCCGGTCACCGACCGCATCGTGAAAGAGGTGATAGCGCCGCGTGAGAAGGAGCTCATGAACGCCATCGCGCATCGTATTCAGGAAGCCACCGCCTCGAGCTACGCGCCGAACCGCGAGCGCTTCCGCAAATACATTGAGGAGCGCGTGGAGCGGGCCGTCGACGAAAACGAGGAGATTACTCGCATCGCCCAGATTCCGGGCGTCGGCCGACCGATCAGTGATCTCTTGGAGCGCGCGATCAGCGATATCGTATTTAACATCATTGATGACATCTTCCACGACGTGACCTCGCTGGAAAACGACGAGGTCGTAAGCCGCGTGGCTACGAGCTCGACCCACGCTCTGCTGCGTCCTCGGTACGACCCGCGACTAAATACCCTCCTGCAAGAGATGGTCGAGGAGTCGTTCGAACTGATCAAGCAGCAGGTAAGTGTGAAGCAGTGGAAGATCAAGGAGATGCAAGAACGCGAGCGGCGCCGCGCCAAGCGAGCGCGGCAGGACGGGCAGCCAACTTGACCGCACGCACCGATCGTCCACATACTTTCATCCATGGCCACCCTTTACGTACATATTCCCTTTCGGACCGCGCCGCGCCTCTACGATGAGGCCACGACGGTGATCGAGGGGCGCGTGTCTTCGTCGTACGTCGAGTCGGTGTCCATGGAAATCGCCTACCTGGAATCGCGATACGGCACGGCCGAGCCGATCGAGTCGATCTACTTTGGGGGCGGGCGCCCCTCCCTGCTGACGGCCGACGACCTGCGCATCCTGCGGGATCGCATGAACGCCTCCTTCGACATCGAAAACGCCCGTGAAGTCACGCTGGAGCTGAATCCGCTCGACGCGACCCCCTCGTACCTGCAGGCGCTGCAGACGCTCGGCATCAACCGCGTGAGCCTGGAGACGCTTTCCTTCCAGCCGGACGATCTGCGGACCATGCAGACTCCGCACGGCCTTGAGGACATCGAACGAGCCTGGGAGGCCCTGGAGGCGGCTGGATTTCGCCACGTGTCCATGGATCTCGCGTTCGGGTGGGACGGCCAGGACGAACTCCACTGGAAGGCCAATCTGGAGCGGGCCGTGCGACTCGAAGTGCCGCATCTCTCCCTAGTGGAGTGGACAGGTGGCGAGGTGCTCCCGCCCGCCTCCGAGGCGTTCGTTGCCGACCAGTACGAGTTTGCGATGGACTACCTGTCCGATCGCGGCTATGAGCAGTATGAAATTTCTCACTTCGCTCTGCCCGGAGCGCGATCCGTCCACAACGAGCGCAACTGGGACCATTCGAATTCGCTGGGCGTGGGGGCGGGCGCGCACTCATTCTGGTGGGACGAGCTTCCCGCGTTTCGCTGGCACAACGTCGGCAACCGGTCCCGCTACGAAGCGCTTCTCGACCAGCGCCACCTCCCTATCGCCGAACGGCGCGCCCTCGACCTGCCCGAACTGGCCCTGGAGTACGTTCTCCTCCAACTGCGCACAGGTGATGGAATCGATCTCGACTATCTGCGGTCGCAGTACGACCTCGACCTGATGGCGGAACGATCAGAGACGATCACACAACTCCTCGAGGCCGATTACGTAGAACGGTCCGATACACACCGAATTTGCCTTACCGATCGGGGTCGGCTCGTCGCCGATGCCGTTGCCAAGAGGCTGCTCCCTCCAGACCACGCGTCTTCCAATTGACCCCCTATGATGACCGGCACGTATACCATCCGCTCAGCCTCCGGCGCCGGCGATATCGAGACCGCGCGCGAGCTTTTTCGAGCCTACGCAGACGAGCTCGACTTCGAGCTGGACTTTCAGAATTTCGAGGAGGAGCTCGACCGGCTCCCCCGCCCCTACGTATTGCCCAAGGGCGATCTCCTGTTCGCGGAGATGTCCGACGGCACCGTGGCTGGATGCGTGGGTTTACGCCCGCTCGAAGGAGACATCTGCGAGATGAAGCGCCTCTACGTGCGTCCGCAATATCGGCGGCAGGGCATCGGACGGGCCCTCACGAGAACCATCCTTGATCGCGGGCGGGCCCTGGGCTACGACCGCATGCGACTCGATACCGTGGCTGATATGCACGCCGCGCGCTCGATCTACACCTCCCTGGGGTTCTACGAAATCGACCCCTACCGCCACAACCCGCTCGACGGTGCCGTGTATATGGAGGCAGAGCTGTAGACGTAGAATTGCAACCGCCAGATTCACCTTTTTATGACGCGACCGATTGTCTTAGCCGCCACCCTGCTGGGCGCTCTCGTTCTGCTGGGAGCCTGCAACGACGACGCCCCCGACATGGCCGGCGATCCGCCCGAACCTGACTACGACGACCCCATTCCGTTCACGAAGCATGGGGAACTCGACGTTCTTCAGAATGACACCGAGCGCATATCACTCGACATTGAGATAGCCGACAGCGATTCAGCACGCGAGCGGGGACTCATGGAGCGCGAGCAGCTGCCCGAGAACAGCGGCATGCTGTTCGTCTTCGAGAGCGAAGAGGAGCGGAGCTTCTGGATGGCAAATACGCCGCTGTCCCTCGACATCATGTTCATAGACGCCGACCTGGAGATCGTCTCGATGGAGAAATACGCCCGCCCCTATTCCACCGAGCGCATTCTGTCGAACGCCCCGGCGCAGTACGTGCTCGAGGTGCCTGCCGGGTTTGCCGACTCTCACGGCGTTCTGGAAGGCGACCGAATCCGATGGGAGCGAACAGATGACGATTCGTGAGCGCAAGAAAGGCGCAGAACACCGTGCCGTGGATTACATGCCAAACGATTCACCGCACGCGCAGGTGCGCGACGCCTGCGGGTTAGCGAAGTGAAAGCCGTCGCCGTTGAGCCCGTCAGTGAAGTCGAGCTCGGAGCCGTCGACGTAGAGCGCGCTCTTGCGGTCCATGACAACGTCTAAGCCGTCAACTTGCACGACAGTGTCCTCGTCCTGCTCCGTCGTATCCCAGCCGAGATCGTACGTGAGTCCCGAGCATCCGCCCGGCACAACGGCCACGCGAAGCATGGTCGAACTCAGATCTACGTTCTCGTCGTTCGCTACATCTCGGATCTGGTTAAGCGCGCGATCGGTAATCTGAATACTGCTCATCGGTTGCCTCTGTGATTACGGTCAGGTCGGATATCAGGTCGTTATGATGCCTATGATCCGTATCCGCTACGCTGGGTCAAGTTTCCCTGCTGCAGCTCTCGCCACACACTTTGTGACAAAAACGCAATTTAGACTGATTAAAAATTAAGGACGTGTAAATACGACTTCTTTCACGTGCACGGAAAGAAACGAACCGATGCCGATAAGGTTGTAACCATGCGTTGACACAGAATAACCCTGTAAACGAGAGTTTACACTGAACGATGGAGCGCCGCTCACGTGTCGGATACGATGGCGCTTTCAATAGTACGCTGCCCCCAATCGATCAAGATCCTAACACGCTACTATGAGTACCTCTGAAACTGAATATCTACAAGGCGTCGCCGATCAGGACTACGAGCACGGATGGTCCACCGACATTGAGGTCGACAAGGCTCCGAAAGGGCTCAATGAGGATATCATCCGCATGATCTCGGACAAGAAGGATGAGCCTGAATGGTTACTTGAGTGGCGCTTGAAGTCCTATCGCTACTTCAAGCAACTCCTTGACAGTGGCCACTATCCGGACTGGGCGCATCTCGACTATGAGCGCCCCGACTTCCAGGATATGAGCTATTACGCCGCGCCAAAGGAGAAGGCGCAGTACGACAGCCTTGATGAGGTGCCGGACGAAATTCTGGAAACGTTCGAGCGCCTCGGCATCCCGCTTGAAGAGCAGAAAGCGCTCACGGGCGTGGCTGTTGACGCTGTCATGGATAGCGTTTCGGTCGCCACGACCTTCAAGGAGAAGCTGAAGGAGAAAGGCGTCATCTTCAAGTCGTTCGGCGAAGCCGCTCAGGACCACCCAGAGATCGTCCGGAAGTACATGGGCACGGTGGTTCCGTACACGGACAACCTTTTCGCAGCCCTCAACTCGGCAGTCTTCAGTGACGGCTCGTTCGTTTACGTGCCGGAAGGCGTCGAATGCCCGATGGAGCTCTCCACCTACTTCCGCATCAACGAGCAGGGCACCGGCCAGTTTGAGCGCACGCTCATCATCGCCGAGCCCGGCAGCTACGTGAGCTATCTGGAAGGCTGCACGGCCCCGATGCGCAAAGAAAACCAGATGCACGCGGCGGTCGTGGAGCTCATTGCTCACGAAGATGCCGAGATCAAGTACTCGACCATTCAGAACTGGTATCCGGGCAATCCAGAAACGGGCGAAGGTGGCGTTTATAATCTCGTCACCAAGCGCGGCATCTGCAAAGGCGATCGTTCGAAGATCAGCTGGACGCAGCTCGAGACCGGCTCGGCCGTTACCCAGAAGTACCCGTCGGTCATCCTCGCGGGCGACGACTCGGTCGGCGAGTTCTACTCTGTGGCCTTCACGAAAGGCCATCAGCAGGCCGACACGGGCACGAAGATGCAGCACATCGGCAAGAATACGAAGAGCACGATCATCTCGAAAGGCATCTCCGCCGACTACGCGGACAACAGTTACCGCGGGCTGGTGAAGATCAATAAGAACGCCGATGGAGCCCGCAACTTCTCGCAGTGCGACTCGATGCTGCTCGGCGACCAGTGCGGCGCGCACACGTACCCGTACATCGAAAGCAGCAACCCGACCGCGAAGGTCGAGCACGAGGCTACGACCTCAAAGGTTGGCGAAGACCAGATGTTCTACTGTCACCAGCGCGGCCTTGGCGAGGAGGAAGCCCTGAAGCTGATTGTGAACGGCTTCTGTCAGGAAGTTCTCGCTGAGCTCCCGATGGAGTTCGCCGTCGAGGCTAAGGAACTGCTCGGCATCGAACTCGAAGGCAGCGTAGGGTAATTCCGAATTGCGAAGTGCGGCTGGCGAATTGCGCCGGTCGCACTTCGTATATTCATCCGTTTCGCACTCCACATTCACCACTCTAAAATCAGATATTCCACTATGGCACTACTCGAAGTTAAAAACCTGCACGTTGGCGTCGAAGACGAAGACGTCGGCGACATTCTCAAAGGCGTTGACCTTACCATTGAGCGAGGCGAGGTGCACGCGCTCATGGGCCCAAACGGGTCTGGCAAAAGCACTCTCGCCGCCGTACTCGCCGGACGCGAAGAGTACGTCGTCAACGAAGGCGAAGTGATCTACAAGGGCGAGGACCTGCTCGATGAAGAGCCGGAGGAGCGCGCGCACGAAGGTATTTTCATGGCCTTTCAGTACCCGGTCGAGCTGCCCGGCGTGAGCATGAAGAACTTCCTGAAGGAAGCAGTCAACAAGGTGCGCGAGGAGCGTGGTCAAGAACCGCTGAGCGCCGCCGATTTCATCAAGAAGATGCGCGAGAAGGCGGACCTCGTCGAATTTGACGACGCCCTCACGAAGCGTTCGGTAAACGAAGGCTTCTCGGGTGGCGAGAAGAAGCGTAATGAGATCTTCCAGCTCGCCATGCTCGAGCCTGAACTCGGAATTCTCGACGAGACGGACTCTGGCCTCGACATCGACGCGCTGAAGAACGTCTCCGACGGAGTCAACCGCCTCCGCTCGGACGACCGCGCCTTCCTGATCATTACCCACTATCAGCGCCTGCTCGACTACATTGAGCCGGATCATGTACATATCATGGTGGACGGGCGCATCGTAAAGTCGGGCGACAAGCAGCTGGCTATAGATCTCGAAGAGAAAGGGTACGAGGAGTTCCAGACCGAGAAAGCGCCTGCTGCGTAACCCCCACCCTGCATCCGTCAACCCCTCACCGCTAACCCGAACCGTCTATGTCAACCACCGTACTCGACGAAGACGTTCGCCCGGAAGACCGGTTCATCTCGGCCTTCAAAGTGAACGAGGGCAAAGCCCTCAACGGGACGAACACGTCCATTTCCAACCAACGTCAGGATGCCATCGAGCGGTTTGCCGAGCTCGGCATTCCGACCAATGATCTGGAGGCCTGGAAGTACACCAATATTTCTAAGGTGTTCGATCGGCCGTACACGCTTCCGCTGGCTCCGGATCAGCCGTCCATTTCGCGCGATGATATCGAGCCCTCTTTGATTGATGGACTCGACGCGCATCTGCTCGTTCTTGTGAACGGCCGCCCCGACGAATCCCTCTCGCAGCTCGATGAGCTGCCGGATGGCGTCGTCGTGAGTGGCTTGAACGATGCTGGCCAGTCGCATCCTGAACTCATCGAAGCGCACTACGGCGAATATGCCGACTACGACGACGAAGCCCTGAAGGCACTGAACACAGCTTTCGTCCAGGACGGCACGTTCGTGTACGTTCCCTCGGGCACGGTCGTCGAAAAGCCGATCTACGTGCTGGAGCTCACCGTTTCAGACGAGGATGTGTTCGTTCAGCCGCGCCACCTGTTCGTTGTAGAAGATGGCGGCGTAGCCCGCATCATCCAGGCCCAGCATCGGCTGACGTCCACCCACACGTTCACCAATGGTGTTACCGAGGCCTATGTGGGCGAAAAAGGTAACCTCGAGCATTATATACTCCAGAACGAAGGCGAAACAGCCTCTCGCGTCGAGAACATCGCCGCGTACCACGAGGACGAGAGCACCTTCTCCACCATTACGCTCACGCTGAGCGGCAACGTGGTCCGCAACAACATCACGATCACGGCGGACGGCGCCCACTGCGAATCGAACCTCTACGGTCTTTTCCTTGGGCGCGGTGACATGCACGTCGACAACCACACCCTCGTCGAACACGTGCATCCCGACTGCGTGAGCAACGAGCTCTACAAAGGCGTCCTGAACGAAACCTCGACGGGCGTCTTCAACGGTAAAGTGTTTGTGGACCGCGGCGCCCAGCGCATCAACGCCTATCAGTCGAACAAGAGCATCGTCCTCACGAATGAGGCGCAGATGTTCTCTAAGCCGGAGCTCGAGATCTACGCCGACGACGTCGAGTGTAGTCACGGCGCCACGACCGGCGAGATCGACGAGGAGGCCCTCTTCTACCTGCGCACCCGCGGACTTCCGGAAGAGCGTGCGCGCGTTCTGATGCTGCAGGCCTTCGTGCAGGACGTCGTCGATGAGATCAACATCGACCCGCTCCGCGAGCGCATTGAAGGGCTCGTTCGCGACCGTTTTGCCAGCGAATTCGTGTAACTTCCACTAAGGAGGGGTGCGGTGCCTGGTCGCACCGCTTCCCTCCCCTCTATTCCCAAGCGCCATGCCTGTTACCAAGCCGACAGAAACAACGTCCACTTTCGATGTCGAACGCGTGCGGGCTGATTTTCCTACGCTTGCTCGCACAGTATACGACGATACTCCGCTCGTATACCTGGACAATGCCGCCACCTCGCAGAAACCGCAGGCGGTCCTCGACCGGCTTCAGCGATACTACGCGGATGAGAACAGCAACGTCCACCGCGGCGTGCACCGGCTCAGCCAAGACGCCACCGACGCGTATGAAGACGCGCGCTCGTCGGTTGCTGAGCTGATCAACGCGCCGGACCCGGATCAGGTCATCTACACGAAGGGCGCGACAGAGGCTGTCAATCTGGTCGCCTCCACGTATGGCCGGACCCACATCGGCGAGGGCGATGAGATTGTCCTCTCCGGCATGGAGCATCACTCGAATATCGTTCCCTGGCAGCAGCTTGCCGACGAGACAGGCGCCGAGCTGCGGATCGTGCCCGTCACGGATCGCGGCGAACTGGAGATGGAGGCGTACGAAGACCTCCTTACCGAGCGCACCAAGCTCGTGGCAATGGTTCACCTCTCGAACACGCTCGGCACGATCAATCCGGTTGAGGACGTGATCGACATGGCGCACGAGCGTGACATCCCCGTGCTGCTCGACGGCTGCCAAGCGATTCCTCACTTCCCGGTTGATGTGCAGGCGCTTGACGTCGATTTCTACTGCTTTTCGGGACATAAGATGTTTGGCCCCACGGGCATCGGCGTTCTGTACGGCAAGCGGCGCTGGCTCGAAGAGCTTCCTCCCTATCAGGGCGGCGGCGACATGATCGACGAGGTGTCGTTCGAGAAAACCACCTATGCTGACCTGCCGCACAAGTTTGAGGCGGGTACGCCGCACATCGCAGGTGCTATCGGACTTGGCGCAGCCGCCGAGTACCTTCAGCAGCACGACCGCGAGGCGATTGTAGCACATGAGGATGAGCTCCTCGAGTACGCGACCGAACGCATTCAGGCACTCGATGGCATTCGGCTCATTGGCACGGCTGAACGGAAGGCCGGCGTGCTTTCTTTCCTCGTCGACGGCGCGCATCCGTACGATGTCGGCACCATCCTGGACCGGCTCGGTATTGCCGTGCGCACGGGACATCACTGTACGCAGCCGCTGATGGACCGATTTGACATCCCTGGTACGGTCCGCGCCTCCTTTGCACTCTACAACACGAAGGAGGATGTGGACCGTCTTGTTGATGCCCTCCGACAGGTGCAAGATATGTTCGGATAAAAATATACCGCCCTGCATATGTGGATACGTACTATAGCAGTGACATGTAATTGAGCGCAGACCAATCGACGCACAGACTCATGGCTACCTCTGACGATACGATAGACGATCGCGCCGAAGAGATCGTCAACGAGTTCATGTTCTTTGACGACTGGATGGGTCGCTATCAGCACCTGATCGAACTCGGCGACAGTATTCCGCTCATCGAAGAGGAGCATAAGAACGACGACACCCGCATTCACGGATGCCAGTCCGAAGTGTGGGTCCACACGGACTTCGAAAACGGCCACGTGCGGTATACCGGCGACAGCAATGCGAAAATCACCAAGGGACTGGCCGCGCTCCTGATTCGCCTCATGGACGAGCAGCCGCCTGAGGCCGTAGCGGAAGCCGACCTGGAATTCCTCGAGGACATTGGCATGGATGAGCACTTGTCGCCGACCCGCCAGAACGGCCTCCATGCCATGTTTAAGCAGATGAAGGCGCGCGCGCTCTACGGCGCCTCCTCAGATTCCGAATAGCCCCAACCAACCTTACTCCTACTACCCGATATGTCCGACGTAGAACAAGTAGCCGACCCCGATCTTCCCGACACGATCCCCGCTCACAAGCTCGGTGAGCCCGATGACGAGCTCAGCCAGCGCATTGTGGAGGCCATCCAGGAGATTTACGATCCCGAGATCCCGGTGAATGTGTACGACCTGGGTCTCATCTACGACTTTACAGTCAACGACGACAACACGGTCGACATCGTCATGACGCTGACGGCGCCGAACTGCCCGGCCGCAGGTGTGCTTCCGGGCCAGGTCGAAGATGCCGTGCGTGAAGTCGAGGGCGTAGAAGACGCTGAACTGAAGCTCACGTTCAATCCCCCTTTCTCCCCTGAGATGATGTCCGAAGAAGCCAAGCTGGAACTTGGATTTATGTGAGTGCTGAGTGCCGAGTTGCGAATGTCGAACTCTGGTTTTTATTCCCGACATTCGTAACTCGACACTCGCAACTCCCAACTCGCCTATGAGGTATGCCCAGACCATAGCGATGGCTCGCAACCTCCTCGCGGAGGGGCGATCCGAAGACGTGGCCCGGATGATCGAGCCGCTTGTCCAGGCGGACTCGGATCCGGCCCAGAGCGGCGCGGCCATGCTCCGCGCCCTCCTGGCGCGGGTGTACGTCACTCATCGAGGGACGCTCGACGCAGCGCTCGACTTGCTGGCTCCCTACGAAGAAGGAGCGGCGCGCAACGCGCTTGCGGACGCCGCCCACGCGGAGGTTGCTCTGTGGCTGGGATGGACCTACGCGCGGCGCGACGAAACCTTCGATGAGGAAGCCCGCGCGCTGAGTCTGCTCGACGAGGCCGAATCGCTTTTTTCGTCCACGCTGGATGCGCATGGGCGATGCTGGGCCCATCTGGGACGCGCACGGGCCTACTTCACGATCGACGAGTATCAGCTTATGCGCCAGGCCCTCAAAGAGGCCCGGGCGCTCCGCCGCACCATCCAGGACGTCCAGGCCAAGCGCTGGTGCTATGAGCTAAACGTCGCGGCCCTCCGTTTTCAAGGCCGCTACGACGACGCGCAGTCGCACATCGACGCGCTCGAGCAGCTTGGCCATCAGCTGGGGAGCCGCCAAGTATTGGGGCGAGCGCAGGCGTATCAGGCGGCCCTGCACTTGGACCGCGGGGATGCCCCGGCCACCATCATCGACGTAGCAAAGTCGGCTCTCTCCCTCCTGCGCGATGCCACCCGGGAGGCAGCCAGCTATCCTTTGCTGGCTGCTTACCACGCTCAGATTCAAGCGCTGCTCCGGCAGGGCGCCTGGGACGATGCGGATATGCTTATCGACACAGCCATGCGCGCTGTCAATCGTCGTCCCACCGCCCAGGCTCACCTGCAGACGCTTCGCGCTCGCCTCTACATGCGACGCGGGCAGCTAGAGGATGCGCAGCGTATCTTAGATGCGCTGTGCGATCAGGCGCCGCAGCTCCCGCACGGGCTGCAACGCTCCCACATTGCGCTACTCCGGGGTGAGCTGCTTGCTCAGAACGAGAAGTTCGACGAGGCGGCCGTTTCGATCGAGCAGGCACACCGCAATGCTCGCGAAACCGGTCACCGGGGAAATGAACTCCGCGCCCGTCTCACACAGATCAACCTCGAGCTGCACCGTGGGCACGTCGCGTCTGCTCGCGAATACGCAGATACGCTCGACCGCTTCGACGACTACTTCGGCGTTCTTCCCTTCGCAGCACGTCGCTTCTGGGTGCTTGGGCGGCTGGCCGAAGCAGAAGGCGACCGTAGCGAGGCCATCAGCTACTATAAGCAGTCGCGGTCGGCGTACTCCCTGATCGGCGACCTGCATCGAACAGCCCGCGCGCAGCTGCGCCTCGCTCGGTTGGGACGTCATGCCGACCCGGTACACGCCCGCCCCCTTCTGGACGCGGCCCTCGAAACCTTCGAGCGCCTGGGACTCGACCACGAGCGAGATGCCGCGGAGACGCTTCAGGACAAGTGGCCCGACACCGATTCGTCGGACGGCCTCGCTCTCGAACGAACTCTGGGCAAGTCGCTCGCCCGAGCCTCCCACTCTCCGCAGCTGGTGGCCGACGCGTGGATCGAAGCCGTCTCTGACCTGCTGCCGGATCGCTGGATCGGCGTCTACGAATATACCGACGATGCCTGGACTTCCGTCCACGAGATCGGACGTCCGCCCTCCGATCTTTCCTTTCCCGATCCTCGAACGTCAGAGGAGGTAACCGACGGAACCGGCTGGCTGGCCCTGCGGCGCGGATCGGATGGTGCTTTCTTCATGGGATGCACGCTCTCAAACGGCGACGATCCCGCCTGGCATGCCGCCCGCCAACAGCTTCTCTCCTGGCAACCGGTCGTCCGGCTGGCTCTGGACCGCGCCGTGCAACGCACCGACGCCTCCAACTCGACGGTCGACCTCATCGGCGACGGCGCTCCTCCCTCTGTCGCCACGGACGAAATCGTTTACGAGAGCGCCTCGATGCAGTCGCTCGTCGAGCGTATTCAGAACATCCGATCGAGCCACAACCCAGTGCTTATCACCGGCGAGCGGGGAAGCGGCAAAACGACCATTGGGCGCCTGGTCCACCGCCAGAGTGCACGAAGCGAGACCCCATGGTCGGTGGTAGACTGCGCTGGCACCGCGCCCGGCGCGCTGGCTTCCCAGCTCAGAGGCCGAGTCGATGCCGAACCGGACGACGCCGCCTATGGCTTTCTCCGGTCTGCCGACGGAGGAACCGTACTGCTCAAAAATATTGAGTCCGCCTCGCTGGACGTGCAGGATACCCTCCTGCGCATTCTCGACACCGGTGATATCTTCCCGAAGGGCGCGACAGCCCCGCTGACCGTCGATGTCCGCCTTCTTGCGTCCACCACCGAGAATCTGGCCGATCTCGTGCGCGATGGCCAGTTTCGAGAGGAGCTCTGGTATCGGCTCAACGTCATTACCCTCCATGTGCCGCCGCTCCGCGAGCGTCCCACCGATATTCCGGTGCTCGCCCGCCACTTTGCAAACGTGCTTCGCTCGACCGACACGCCGATGATCTCGATCACCAATCGCGCTATGGATGCGCTGGTGGAGTACGACTGGCCCGGCAACGTGCGCCAGCTCCGCAACGAAATCGAGCGGGCGCTTACGCTCGTCAGCAGCGAGCCCGCTCCCACGCTGGATCTCGAGACGCTCTCCAGGCCCATTCGCACGCAACAATCTTCCGAGCGCACCGATGACCTCGAGGCTGTCCTGCACCCCGATCGCACGCTGAACGACGTGCTGGCTCACACCGAGAAGAAGACTATTGAACGGGTGCTGGCCAAATGTGAAGGACAGATCACTGCCTCGGCGGATGTGCTCGGTCTCACCCGGCAGGGGCTCTACAAGAAAATGAAACGACTTGACATTGACGCATCTAAATTTCAGCCCGATGCTCCCTCTCCCGCTCGCGGTTAGTCGTACGCGCGGCCTTCCTAACCCAACTGCTACACACTGATGGCTGCTGATTCTTCTACAGCAACAGATTCTCCTGTTCGCTCGACGGCATCGTCCTCGCCGGCGATGTCGGTCGAACTGGACCATGCGTCAATTATGACGACGGATCTAGAGGAGGCCGTGGCTTTCTACACCGATATTCTTGGCCTCGCGCTTCGCGTCATCGAGGACGACCCGGTCCGTGACGGCCGGCAGCGGGCTATGCTGACCGACCGGCATGGACGCGACGCGCTCGAAATCATCGAGATGAGTGAGATGGAGCACCCTTCTGTGCCGGGCCGTGGGGCGATTCATCATCTTGGCTTCCGCCTTCCCACCAACGAGTGGCAGGCGCTTCGCGCACGGCTGGACGACGCCAGCCACCCCTACCAGGAAACCGATGACCGCCTGTTCGTGCGCGATGCCGACGGGCTCGTCCTGGAGATCGAGCACGCGTAGAATAGGCGGACCTCCGTCTTCCTGTCTTCCTCTTCTCACGAGCTGTTCGTCTCAAGCTCGTAGATCTGCCGCGCGTTCTCGGTTGTGACGCGCTCGATCTCGCGCAGCGGAATGTCTTTCACGCGCGCCAGGTGATCGGCGACGTGGCGCACGTAAGCGGGCTCGTTGCGCTTTCCACGATTAGGCTCGGGCGCCAGATACGGCGCGTCGGTCTCCACCACGATTTGGTCGAGCGGAATGTCGCGGGCGTACGCGTCCACCTCGCTGTTGCTGAACGTCGTAATTCCCCCGAGTCCCACCAGAAAGCCGAGATCGGCCGCGCGCTCGGCCATCTCGGGCGGATCTACGAAGCAGTGCAGAATGCCTCGCAGGCGCTCCGGATGATCTGTCGCCGCTTTCTCCTCTTCCAGTATGCGAAGAATATCTTCCGTCGCCTCCCGATTGTGCAAGATGAGCGGGAGATCCTTCTCGATCGCCAGTTGAATGTGCCGGCGGAAGAAGTGCTGCTGTCGATCGTCGAACGAGCGGTCCCAGTAGTAGTCAAGCCCGCTTTCGCCGACGGCTACGACATGAGGATCATCGCACCACTCAGCGACAGCTGCAAAGTCTTCATCGGTAGCCTCTTCCGTTTCTGACGGGTGCAAAGCTGCCATGGCGTAAAGCCCGTCATGCGTCTGGCACAGGTCCACCGCCTGCTCAATGGACGGCACGTCGATGGCCGGCATAACGATGGTGTTCACCTTGGCGTCGCGTGCTCGCCGCAAAACGGCGTCTCGGTCGTCGTCGAAGTGATCCAGGTAGAGATGAGCGTGGGTATCGATAAGCATAGAATCGGGGTGAGATGTCGGATCAACAGCGGATCGTTGCGGTGTACGACCCGTACGGTTCGATGTTTGGGCACTGGCACCCTGCACATGTCCTGATTGATTCCTATTTTGGCGCCCTGCTTACTCACTGCCCACAATCACCGGTCCACTGTCGTCCCATGCTGCGCTTGTTGCTCACGTGGCTTCTCCTGATCGCGGTGGCCTGTGCACCGAGCGCCGCCTACGCTGTTGACGACGAGGATCGCACGATTCGCGTGCGCCTCCTGGACAACGAAACAGTCACGCACGCCACGCTCAGCGCCGAGAACAGTACGCTTCGCGTTGCGACACCTTTCCATGACAATCCTCTTTTTGAGGTTGAGCCGGGCGATGAGTTGAACCTGGGAACGCGGTCCGACGAAGTGTACGTCCGCAATGGTAGCGGCGAGGGAGCTTATGCGACGGCGCTTCGCCTTCAACCGGCTACCGACGACGGACAGTGGACGCTCACGCCCGACGGCGGATCGTCGCGCACGTACGGCGGCGATCTCCTGCTGAGGCCCGATCCCGAGATGCCCGACCGGCTTCAGTTTATCAACCGGGTGCCGCTCGAACCCTACGTAGCCGCTGTGGTCGCCAGTGAGTATACGTTGGACGATGCAGAAGGCGCCAAAGCTATGGCCGTGGTGGCTCGAACCTATGCGCTTCAGGGAAGCAGTGAAGCCGAGCTCGATTACGAGCACGTCGATCATGTCATCTCCCAGGTCTACCGCGGCGCTTCCTCGATCACCGATGAGGCGCGCCAGGCAGCTCGCGCCACGCGCGGCGAAGTGCTTACTCACGACGATGACTTTATTCAGGCGGTGTACTTCTCGTCGAGCGGAGGGCACACAGCCGACAACGAAGACGTCTGGGACGCCGATCCGCGGCCTTACCTGCGCGGCCAGGACGATCCGTACGATGCGGGATCTCCCCATCAAAACTGGCGAGCAACGGCGGAGCGTGACGCTCTCATTCGCGCTCTGTCCGACCACTACGATCTCGACCTTCTAGGGTTTGAGATTGCCGATCGGAATGCTGACGGGCGCGTGCAAGATATCAATCTGCTCGTGCGCGACCGTTCTCCCGAACGCATCTCAGCGAATACGTTTCGGCTCATCATTAACGAGCACATCCCAAACTTCCGTCTGAAGAGCACGCTCTTCGAGGCGACGCGCGAAGGCGACCGGTATATTTTCGAGGGAAGTGGACACGGTCATGGGGTAGGCCTTAATCAGTGGGGCGCCCATGAGATGGCTCAGCGGGGATACTCGTACCGCGAAATCCTCTCGTTTTACTATACCGATGTTACCCTCGATCACCTCGACGACACGGAGGCTCCGGCGATTGCTCTCGACGACCAACCGTCTGAGACCTCCACCGAGCCTGACACCACACAGCGACGGATCGGATGGTAACCGTTTCGTGAAGAGTCGCTGCACGCGAATCTTGCCCAGAAAATGGGCTGTACAGACTTCGAAAATCGTTTTCATCAATGTCGTCTGCCATGATTTCCTGGCTCCGCGTCACCCTTCTCAGTGTTCTGCTGGCCACCTTTTCCGGCTTAGCTTTTGCCACCCCTACCGACGATCCTGACGACCCGCCTCCAGACACCCTTTCGTTTGCCCTGCCGGAGGTAGAAGTTGAAGCAGCCCGGGCCACGGAGACCCGTTCTACTGCACCGTTCACCGTGTCAGTACGGGAACGCACGCCTCAGGAGACAACGCTGGAATCGCCCGTCTTCCTGCGTGAGACTTTCCAGGACATGCCGGGGGTCTGGATGAATGATCGCGGCCACTTTGCGCTGGGCGAGCAACTCGTCGTGCGCGGCATGGGCTGGCGCTCGCCCTTTGGTGTGCGCGGCGTGCAGGTACTGCTCGACGGCGTGCCACTCACTCTCCCCGACGGGCAGGCCTTCCTGGACATCGTCGATCCCATTTTTACGCGTAATGCAGAAGCGATCCGGGGGCCGTCCTCTCTCTTCTGGGGGAACGGCAGCGGCGGCGTGTTCTTTCTCGACTCCACCCCCGGCGCCGACACTCCGACTGCCCAGGCGCGCGTGGGCGGTGGCAGCTTTGGACTCCGCCAGTTTTCGGCCGAGGCGGTTGCCCGCACCGACGACACGAGCTGGCGCGTGGCTGTCTCTGACCTGAATCGAGACGGCCACCGGGATCACAGCGAAGGCCAGTTTACGCGAGCGCTTCTCAGCGGCTCGCTGGCGCTCTCGCCGGTTACTCGGTTGAACATTGTCGGGGCGTTTGTTGATCAGGACGCCAATCACCCTGGCGCGCTCACGCGCGAGCAAGTGGAAGACAACCGAACGCAGGCAGATCCTAGCTTCGAGGGCATCGATGCCGGCAAACAGAGCACGCAGGCTCACCTTGGCGCGAACCTGCTCCATGAGTTTGACGCCTTCACCCTGGACGCTACCGCATACGGCGGCTTTCGCGAGCTGGAGAACCCCCTTCCTTTCGCGTTTATCGCCTTCGATCGGATTTACGGAGGCGTCCGGACCTCAGCAAGCGGCGATGCCGGTCCGATAGAGTGGAATCTCGGCATCGACGCTGGCCTGCAGCGGGACGACCGGATCAACCGGGGCGTGGTGGACGAGCGTCAGGAGTTCACCGACGAACTCATCCTCGACCAGCTGGAAACTGTATGGAACACGTCCACCTTCGGCTATGCGCGCGCACCGCTCACGGATCGCCTGGCCCTTACGCTCGGTGCGCGAGTCGACGTCATCGACTTTACGCTAGATGATAACGACGTCGATGAGGATAACAACGACGTCGACGAGTCCGGAAACCGCACGTTCTCGGCTCTGAGCCCCGGCGTGGGACTTACCTTCGACGCGGGGCCGGCGCTTTTCTTCGCCAACTACAACACCGCGTTCGAGACTCCCACGACCACAGAGCTGGTCAACCAGCCGGATCAGGCCGGTGGATTCAACCCAGACCTCGACCCGCAGCGGACGAGCGGCTTCGAGGTGGGCACGCGCGGCATCTGGGCCGATGCCAACCTGCAGTTCGACATCGCCGCCTACCGGCTCTCTGTTGACGACCGCCTCGCGCCTTTCCAGATCGAAGATCGGACGTACTTTTGGAATTTCGGTGGTAGCACCCACCAAGGCGTAGAAACCTCGCTCGAGTGGCGAC
>OBKM01000062.1_pt1 | contig 44401 bp, 49 predicted proteins | sample 1519691 | NCBI WGS metagenome assembly OBKM01 (sample SAMEA37050418, study PRJEB22526) | metagenome | biome: saline pan; feature: lake; material: water | place: Egypt | collected 2015 | depth 0.5 m
GCCCTCCGCGACGCGTCCGGCAGTTCGGCCTCCGTGTTCGTCTGCGCATCGTTGCCTACGGTGGATAGTCGGTTTGAGCCTCTTACCTATTTTGGTCGGTGGGGGCGGGCACCCGTCGGGGCGGCGGAGGTGTTTTTTTGCTCGGGGGCGACCCTCCCGTATGGCATCCGAATCCGACCCCGGCGAGTTGGAGCACGGCGACAGGGCGCCCGGCTTCGAGCTGCAGGGAACCGACGAACGGACGTACGATCTCGGCTCCTTCGACGACTACGACGCCGTGCTCGTCGTTTTCATGTGCAACCACTGTCCGTACGTGAAGGCGAAGTTCGGGGCGATGAACGGGATTGCGGCCGACTACGGTGACGTCGCCGTCGTCGGGATCAACCCGAACGACGCCTCGGAGTACCCGGAGGACTCCTTCGAGAAGATGGTCGAGTACGTCGAAGGCGGCGAGATCGACATCACCGCGTATCTCAGGGACGAAACCGCCGAGGTCGCCGGATCCTACGGTGCGGTCTGTACACCGGACCCGTTCCTCCTCGGGAACGACGACGACACGTTCCGGCTGGCCTACCACGGCCGGTTCGACGACGCGATGAACCCCGACGACGAGCCGTCGGGGGAGCCGGGCGGGGACGTGCGCGACGCGATCGACGCCGTCCTGGCCGGCGAGACGCCAGCGGAGACGTTTCTGCCCTCCCGGGGCTGCTCGATAAAGTGGCCCTGACACGGCCGTCGGGGGGCTTTTTGTGACCTCGCGGCGACACGTCGCCGTGAACCGTCGATTCGGGTACGCGTCGCTTCTGGCCGCGGTCGGCTGTCTGATCGGGGCCGGGATCGTCGGCGGGACGGGCGTCGGCGGGGTCACGGGCGACATCGCCGGCGTCGCGCTACAGGAGATCGCGGTGCAGGCGCTTCTCGTCGCCGGGGTCGTGCTCGGCTCCCTCGGCGGCTACGCGGTCGTCTCCGGGGTTCTCCTGGCCCGGACGGCCGATAAACGCCGCAGACACGACCTCCGGAACCTCCTCCGGTTCGTCTTCATCGTCGTCGCGGTCGCCGGCGCGCTCGCGGCGCTGACCCAACAGTACGTCGGGCTCCTCTTTTCGCTCGGGATCGTCGGGTTCGCGGTCACCTTCGCGCTCCAGCAGCCGCTTTTCTCGCTCATCGGCTGGCTCTACATCATGGTGAAACGCCCCTACGAGGTCGGCGATCGGGTCGCGATCGAGGGGTCGAAAGGCGACGTCGTCGAGGTCGATTTCTTCGTGACGACGCTGTGGGAAATAAACGGCGAGTTGGTCTCCTCGAATCAGCCCTCCGGGCGGGTCATCACGCTCCCGAACAGCGTCGTCCTCTCCTCACACGTCTACAACTACTCCTATCGGGACTTTCCGCACATCTGGAACGAGCTCTCGATCCAGGTCGCCTACGAGACCGACCTCGAGTTCACGGAGCGCGTCATGATCGAGGTCGCCGAGGCGTATCTGGGTGCCGAGATGGAACGGGCGATCGAGCAGTACCGCGAGCGCCTCGCGGAGACGCCGGTCGAACTCGAGGTCCGGGGCGGGCCGTCGGTGAACGTAACCCAGGAGGAGTCGTGGGTCGAGCTCCGGCTCCGGTATCTCGTCCACCCGCGCCGCGGACAGCAGGTCAGAAACGAGCTGTACAAGCGGATCCTCGAACGGCTGAACGAACACCCGGATCGGGTAGCGTTCCCGGTGAGCCGAAACCGGTAGGCTACAGCGCCGTCGTCGCCTCGAGGGCGATCTCGATCGCCCGGGTGACGTTGTCCTTCGCCTTCTCGGGCAGTTCGTCGTCGTCGGTCTCGCCCTTCTGTGTCCCCTCGACGAGGTTGCCGTCGACCGTACAGATCGCGCCGGCGGCGAGGCCTTTTCGGCGAGCGAGCGTAAACAGCGCGGCGGCCTCCATCTCCACGCAGAGCAGCCCCGCCTCGGACCACGCCTCGACGTAATCCGGGCTCTCAGCGTAGTAGGCGTCGTCGGTGGCGATCGGCCCGACGTGGACCGGCGCCTCGCGTGTCTCGGCGGCGTCGACGAGCGCCGAGAGCGTCCCGTAGTCGGGGACGGCGGGGACCGTCGCCGACTCGTAGCGTTTCGTCGTCCCCTCGTCTTTCGCCGCGCCGGTGGCGACGACCGTGTCGCCGATCTCGACATCGGACTGGAGCGCCCCGGTCGTCCCGACGCGGATGAACGTCTCGACGCCGACGGCCGCCAGTTCCTCCGCGGCGATCGCCGCCGACGGCGAGCCGATCCCGGTCGAACAGATCGTCAGGTCCCGGCCCCGGTAGCTGGCGTTGACGAGTTTGTACTCGCGGTTCTGTGCGACGGGCTCGGCGTTCTCACAGTGGCCGGCGATCCGGTCGACGCGGTCGGGGTTGCCGGGAACGAGCGCGATGTCGGCGAGATCACCGGGTTCGACGAGCAGGTGGGGTTGTTTGGCCACACCGGGCGGTCGGGTGGCGGCCTCAAAAGTCGGTCGGGTGGCGCCTCGCGCCGCATCGGCCGGCGGCGTCACACGAGCGCGAACAGCACGAGGTTGTGGAACCCAGGGCCGAGGCCGACGGCGACGACGAGGCCGAGCAACAGATACCCCTCGGTCGGCTCCTCCCGGACGAACGCCTCGAAGAGCGCGACGACCGCGACGCCGAGGCCGATCTTTACGAGCACGAACAGCCAGGCGGCCCCGATGAACTCCGCCGTCGGGAGCGCCCCGCCGGCCTCGATGATGAGCCGCGAAAGCGGGGTCTGTTCGCCGAAGCCGAGCAGGTCGAACCCGACGGCGGTCGAGACGCCGTCGAGGGTGTGGCCGAACACGGCGAGGGCGCCGACCGTCCCGGTCGCGTGAACGTCGCGAACGCGGCGCAGGCCGGCCCATGCGGCACCGGTAACGACGAGCGAAAACGCCAGGATGGCGGCCGAGACAGCCGGCGATGCGCCGTTCGTGATCGGGCTCGATCCGACCGCCGCGGCGGCCAACGCGGCGACGAGCAGCGCCGTCCCGGTGACCGCAAGCACGATCGGGGCGCCAGCTCGATCCCAGCCGTCGGCCGGGCGGTCGGCGACGGCGGCCCAGACGCCCCCGGCGACGATGCCGACCGTGACGTACACCGCCGGGGAGCCGAACAGCGGCGAGACCGTCTCGGGGGGGATCCGCGCCTGGTGGAGGGCGTACAACGCCCCGCCGCCGGCGATCCACGGGGCGAGCGCCGTCACCGACCCGACGGTCACCGGCGGCCGGCGGCGGTAAAGCGCCGCGAGGACGGCAGCAGCGCCGACGACCAGAACCGCGAGATACGGTGCGGCGGGCAGCGCGAAGTCGGCGGGCAGTATCACTACCTCGTTGGGGCGGCCGGCGCGTCGAAAGCGTTGCGGTCCGGCGTGCGAGCGAACGGCGATCGAACGCAACCACTTTCCTTCGACCCGCCGAACGGCAGCGTATGAGCGTCGACCTCACCGACGAGAAGTTCGAGAAACACCGCGAAGCCGGCGAAATCCTCGCACAGGTCAGAGCGGAAGCCGCCGACCGCGTCGAGGTCGGTGTGAGCCACCTCGACGTCGCCGAGTTCGCGGAGGACCGGATACGGGAGCTCGGCGGCGAGCCGGCCTTCCCGGTCAACATCAGCATCGACGAGGAGGCCGCCCACGCAACCCCCGCACCCGAGGACGACTCGACGTTCGGCGAGGAGATGATAAACCTCGACATCGGCGTCCACGTCGACGGCTGGCTCGCCGACACGGCTATCACCGTCGATCTCTCCGGGAACCCCGAGTTGGCCGAGGCACCGGCGGAGGCCCTCGACGCCGCGCTCGAAGTGATCGAACCCGGCGTTCACACGGGCGAGATCGGCGCGGAGATCGAGTCCGTCATCGACGGCTACGGCTACAATCCGGTCGTCAACCTCTCGGGACACGGCCTCGGCCACTGGGAGCAACACACGGAGCCGAACATCCCGAACCGCGGCGTCGCACAGGGCGTCGAACTCGAGGTCGGCGACACCCTCGCGATCGAGCCCTTCGCAACCGACGGCGGCGGGAAGGTCAACGAGGGCTCCGACGAGGAGATCTATGCCCTCGAACGCGAGGCGAGCGTCCGGAACCGCGACGCCAGACAGGCCCTCGAACAGATCGTCGAGGAGTTCAAGACGCTGCCGTTCGCGCGACGGTGGCTCGACACCCGACGCGCCGAGATGGCGCTGCGGCGGCTCGGACAGCAGAACGTCGTCCACGGCTATCCCGTCCTGAAGGAGGCCGACGGCACGCTCGTCAGCCAAAAGGAACACACGATCATCGTCACTGAAGACGGCTGCGAAGTGACGACGCGTCCGCGCTGACGCCGGCGTCGGACTCAGTAGACGACGAGAGAGAGGTACAGCTGCCCGATCCCGGCGAGGATCATGACGACGCCGGCGAGCCGTTTGAGCTGTCCCGAGTACGCCGCGAGCCGGCCGGCGTTCGTCAACAGCCCGACGCCGGTCGCAACGGTCACGGAGACCATCAAAACGGCGACGGTGCCGGCGTAGGCGGCGAGGGTGACGGCGGCCGTCTCGGTCGGCAGCGTCGCGGCCCGGGCGACGACCGCGATGAAGACGGGCGCGACACAGCCGGCGCTTGCCAGCGCGTAGCCGGCCCCGAAGACGCCGAAGCCGAGGACGCCCGACCGGCGCTCCGGCAGGGGAATCGAAATCGACGGCGCGTAGCCGGTCACGACTAACAGCCCGAACGCGATCAAGAGTCCGCCGACGAGCGTCTCGAAGATCGTGATCTCCGAGAGCGCGGACTGGCCGACCAGAAGTGTCGATCCGGTGAGCGCGGCGAACGTGACGAGGACGCCGAGGCCGGCCACGATCCCGCGGACGCCGGCTCCGCCGAGTGAACTCCCCCCGGCGTCCGTCCGGTTCAGGTAGAAGCCGACGTACCCCGGCAACAGCGGATACGAACACGGCGAAAAGAACGTCGCGACGCCGGCCGTGACCGCGAACGAGAGGTTCGTCGCGAGCGCGAGCTCACTCATCCGCCCCGATCGCCCGCTCGATCCCCGCGACGAGTTCGTCCGCAGTCTTCGCGCCCGGTTCGGACCACTGGACCGTCCCGGCGGCGTCGATCGCTACGCCGTACGGGACCCCCGGCGAATTATACCTGGCGGTGAGTTCGGCGGTCGGATCGCGCGCGAGCAGCCACCCGCCGTTGTGGCGCTCCCACCACTCGATGATCTCGTTGTCACTAAGCCCTTCAGCAGTGACTGACAGGAAGACGACGTCGTCGCCGATCCGTTCGTTCGCTTCCGCGAGCGCGGGCATCTGGGCGACACACGGGTCACACCACGTCGCGAAGAAATCGACGAACGTCGGTTCCCCCGTCGCGGGAACGTCGACCGTTCCGGCCTCGCTTCCGGGAGCGTCGAGCGTCTCGACCGACATGGGGTCCCGCGTTGGCTGGTCCCCGTCGGTCCCATCAGCTGACGGGAGCCCCCCGAGCGCCACCGCGGCGGCGCCGCCGAGGATCCCGACGCTGCCGACGCCGGCGAGTAGCTCCCGTCTGCGCATATCAGCCGTTCACCACCGTTTCGAAGTCGGAGACGACGGTCCCGACGTCCACGGTCGCGCCGTTGGGGTAGGCCCGTTCGACGACGCCGCCGCTGTTGACGAGCAGGATGAGGTTGTAGTGGGGGAAGCCGTACTCGAGGTTCTCGAACTCCTCGGTTTCGACTTTCTCGATCGGCAGCCCGAAGTTCTCCTCGATCAGCTCCGCGCCCGCTTCGTATCGTTCGGGGCGCAGGAAGTGCCAGTTGCCCGCGTCGAGATCAACGCCCTGTTCGCGACCGTACTCCCGGAGGGTCTCGGCCGTGTCGCGTTCCGGGTCGAACGTCGTCGCGAGGAAGGCAACCTCGTCGCCGTATCCCCCCTCCGCGGCGACCGCCTGGGCCCGCCTGAGCCGCAGCGTGAGCGCCGGGCACATCCCGTCCGGGCAGTTCGTGTAGATGAACGTCATGAGAAGCGTGCGGTCGCCCTCGAAGCCGTCGGTCGAGATCTCCTCGCCGAGCAGGGGGTCCGGGAGGCTGACCGAGGGGACGTCGTCGCCGTGGCTTGGGTGGGGGGCGCCGCTCAGGTCCGTTTCGGGTGCCTCAAGGGTCGTTCGCCGGTCCCCGGTGGGGAGGGAATCGAGGCATCCGGCGGCCCCGGCGACTCCCGCCGCCGCGACCGACTGCAAGTAGCGTCGACGGTGCATACGCGGTCTTTGGGTATCGCAGTATAAATGAGCCTCGCTGTTGGGGGAGACGGACGCAAACCGCCCGGCGGTTGGACGCGATCCAACGGGGCTTTAGGTCCACGGGAGGTTGTCCACATGTGGATTCGACCGAAGTCAGACGCCAGTGGGAAACCCGATCCGGGGAGTACTCGCCCGAATACTACGCGCATTACGGCCCGAACGGGGCGAGCGAGGCGGTGTGTGACGTTTTAGAGAGGGTCGTCGGCCCCAAGGGATCGATCCTGGAACTCGGCTGCAGTTCGGGGCGGCATCTCTCCTATCTCCACGAACACGGCTTCGAGGACCTGTCCGGGGTCGAGCTGAACGGGGACGCCTTCGACGTGATGGCCGACGCCTACCCCGATCTCGCCGCGGCGGGGACGTTTCACCACGGCGCCATCGAGGACGTCGTCGGCGGATTCGACGACGGGGGCTTCGACGCGGTGTACTCCGTCGAGACACTCCAACACATCCACCCGGACGCGGAATGGGTATTCGAGGAGCTGGCCCGGATCACCGACGATGTCCTCGTGACGGTCGAAAACGAAAACGACGGCGAACTCACTGGCGGGACGGACGGGGACGTAAACTACGTCACCGAGGACGTGCCGCTCTACTATCGGGACTGGAACCGCGTGTTCACCGAGGTGGGTCTCACCGAGATCGAAGCCGAAGTGGGGAAACGCGATACCGTTCGGGCGTTCCGGTCGGCGTAGCCTGCGGTCCGCTTCGGTCGGAAAGCGTCTGACGGACGCATGACACGCCGTGTACGTTTATTTTTGTCCTCACACAAGGGGACGGTGATGGGAGCCCAGTGTGCGGTGTTCGGCCACGTGTACGACGAAACGGAGTTCGAGGAACATCGCATGGAGCGGCCGCGCGGGGAGGTGTTGGTCTGCCGCGAGTATCAGATCTGTGGCCGCTGCGGGAACCGGACCGAGATGTACCGCAACGAGCGACTGTTGACTCCCGGGGACCAGGGGGAAGGGCGGGAGCGAAAGGAGGCGAAAAAAACCGCCGATCCGACGGCCGAAGCGTCGGACAGCGGGAGGGACGCCTCCGATCCGGCGGTAGAAACGACGGACAACGGACGGGAAGAGAGCGATCCGGCGGCCGAAGCGCCGGCGGACGACGGCGGGTCGGCGGCCGGGAACACCCCGGCCAATCACCCGCCGACCGACAGTTCCTCGTCGGGTGAGCCACGGGCCGGAGGGTCGGCGGACGATGCTCGGGGCGGACACTCAGTCGACGGGACCCGGATCGAGGGCTCGATCGACGAGACTCGGATCGAAGGTGTGCCGGATGGAACTCGGATCGAGGGGTCGAGCGACACGACCCAGGCCGAGGACGGGGTCGGATCGGGGGACCGTGCGGACGAAGCCTCGGCGGACCCCGAAGCCGGCCACATGTCACCCGATACCTCCCCGAGTGGAGCGTCCCGGACCGACGACGCGGTGATCCTGTCCGACGGGGCCGCGGACCCGATATCGGCCGGGAGCGAGCCGGGGAATGGCGGGACGCAAAGGGGGGAACCCGATGGGGGCCCGACACCCGCAGGGGATTCGGGGCCCGCGTTCGAACGCGAGGCGGACGAAGACTGGATCGGGTGTCGGACGTGCGGGCGGACATGGAAGGAGGGCGAAACCTCGCTTCGCGACGGCGACATGTGCCCGGGCTGTATCCGGGGCTACGTCGAGCGGACGTAGCCGCGCGCCGTACTTTTATTCGAGTTGGTGGTAGTCGAGTTCGTATCCGGCGTCGAGCGCCGTCTGCACCGGGTCGCTCGGCGTCCCGATCGCCCCGGTCGAGAGGTGCATGGACCCGACGCTATCGCGTTCGAGCAGGACGTTCCGCCGCCAGTCGGCGTCGGTATCGGGGTAGTCGGTCCGGAAGTGTGCGCCGCGGGACTCAGTCCGTTCGCGGGCGCCCCGGAGGACGCTCTCCGCGACGATCAACGCGAAGCCGAGATCGAGCGCGAACTCGTACGAGCGGCTCCCCGCATCGCCGACGGCGAGGTCCGCGGCCCGCGTTCGGATGTCGTCGAGGCGGTCGAGCCCCTCGGCGAGGCCGGCCTCATCGCGCAGGATCCCCGTCCGCTTCCAGAGCAGCGACCGGACCTCCCCCAACAGCTCCTCGGGATCGTTTTCGCCGTCGCTGTTCGCGAGCGCGGTGAGATCCCGGAGATGAAGCTCCGCCCGCTGGCGGAACACCTCATCGTCGGGGCGGCCGGGGCGGGCCGACAGCCGGTCGGCGATGGCCTCGCCGGCTACCTGGCCGTACGCGACCGTCTCGGCGAGGGAGTTCCCCCCGAGGCGGTTCGCGCCGTGGACACCGGCCATCGTCTCGCCGATGGCGTACAGCCCCGCTATCGACGTCTCGCCGTCGTCGTCGACGCGGACGCCACCCATCCCGTAGTGGGCGGTGGGCGCGACCTCGACGGGCGATTCGGCCATATCGACGCCCAGCTCCGCGAACCGCTCGTACATCCGCGGGAGGCGGGCCTCGATGAACGATCGGTCCCGGTGTGAGATATCGAGATAGACACCGCCATCGTCGGTGCCGCGGCCCTCGGCGATCTCCCGGGCGATCGCGCGGGCGACGACATCGCGGGCGTCGAGTTCCATCTGATCGGGGGAGTACCGCTTCATAAACCGTTCGCCGTCCGCGTTGAACAGCCGCCCGCCCTCGCCGCGGACGGCCTCGGTGACGAGCCGGCCGTCCCACGACGCCCCGTAGCGGTCCCCGACCATGCCGGTCGGGTGGAACTGGACGAACTCCATGTCCATCAGCGTCGCGCCGGCCTCGTACGCCAGCGCCGGGCCGTCGCCGGTGTTCTCGTCATCGCGCGAGGAGTGACGGCTATAGAGGCCGGTGTACCCGCCGGCCGCGAGGATCACGACCTCGGCGTCGAAGACGACGAACTCGCCGGTGTCGAGGTCGGTCCCGACGGCACCCACCACGCGATCGTCGTCGGTGACGAGCCGGGAAACGAAGACGTTCTCGCGGTAGGGGATCGACCGCTCCTGGGCCTGGCTGACGAGCGTGTCGAGGATCGCCTCGCCGGTGTAATCGCCCGCAAAGGCCGTCCGGCGGAACGATTGGGCACCGAAGTACCGCTGGTCGATGTCGCCGTCCGCCGTTCGGCTGAACGCCATCCCCCACTCGTCCAGTTCGCGGAGGAGCCCCGGCATCCGTTTCGTCACCACCTCGACTTTCTCGGGGTCGTTGAGTTGGTGGCCCTCGTGCAGCGTGTCCGCGGCGTGGATCGTCCAGTCGTCCTCCGGGTCGAGCGTCCCGAGGGCCCCGTTGATGCCGCCGCGGGCCCACGTCGTGTGGGCGTCGCCGTGGCCGCGCTTGCCGATGACGAGCACGTCCTCGGGGTCGACTCCTTGGTCGACGAGTTCGATCGCCGCCCGTGCCCCCGCTGCGCCCGCGCCGACGACGAGCACCCGGTTCTCGACGCGCTCGTACTCGGGCGACTCGGCGGCGATACTCGCGTCTGTTCGGTCGGGTTTGTTCACGCTATTCATACGTGATATGGACGTTTATACTTGTTGCAGATATCGGCCTCACAGGCCGTGAGGGTGCGTGTTTTTCCGCGTTCGGGTTTCATAAACCCGGGATCTAACGGGCGCTCCGGGGCCGCGTTCGAGCATCCGTTCGGACGCTTCGGGGTGTACCTCTCCTCGGGCCCCCGCGATCGGGGAACGTATCCGACGTTTTCGACCGCGCCGGAGGCGCCGGGAGCCCGGATCCGCCAGTATTACGATTCCCTGCGCAGTCAGCCGTATATATGCCGCAACCCAGCATCGGAGCACGGATACAGACGGCCCCGCCGCCGGACGGCTTCATCGGCGAGTTCCTCGTCGAGTTCGGGGTTCCGCCGTCGCTGGCGAGCACGATCGGCGACGCAGCCGTGTTCGTCGTCGTGTTCGTCGGCGTCTACCTGTTCAGCAAGATCGTGGTCGTCCCGGCGGTCGATTCGATTCTACGCAAGCGAGGTATCGACGAACACACCCGCAAACCGGTGTCGCTGCTCGTGTATGCGGTGTTGATCTTCGCGGCGTTGGGGCTCGCCTTCGCGCTCGCGGGGTACGGGAACATTCTACTCGCGTTGGCGACGGTGGGTGCGGCCGCGACGCTGGCGATCGGGTTCGCGCTCCAGAACGTGATCCGGAACTTCGTGGCCGGGGTGTTCATCTACGCCGATCGGCCGTTTCGGACCGGGGACTGGATCGAGTGGGGCAACAACTCGGGGTACGTCGAGGACATCAGCCTCCGTGTGACCCGCGTTCGAACGTTCGACAACGAGCATCTGACGGTGCCGAACTCCGATCTCACCGACGGCGTCTTGAAGAACTACGACAAGCGGAAAACGCTCCGGCTGAAGTTCACCTTCCGGATCGGTTTCGAGGACGACATCGACCGGGCGAGGGAGATCATCCTCGCGGAGGCGAACGCCACGGAGGGTGTTCTCGACGATCCAGCACCCGCCGTCAAGCTGATGGAGGTCAACGAGGCGTCGTTCGATCTGCAGGGACGGATCTGGATAAAGGACCCGGGAAAGAGTGATTTCCTCGGGATCCGCGGCCGGTTCGTCCAGTCGGTCGTCGAGCGGTTCGAACGCGAAGGGATCACGATCCCCTACCCGCACCGCACGATCGACGGCGGACTCGACGGCCCAAAAGCCCACTCCGGTGTCCCCTCCGACGACTGACAGCCGTCGCCGGAAACCGGCCATCGAGGGGTGCGTCGACGGGGTCAGTGGTTGGTAAACCCGTGTCCGGTGGCCGAGCAACTCGGTGCATGATCGGGAGCTACATCACGGTGTGGCCCCCGGATATCCTTAGGGACACGTTTCGCCGTCAAAATAGCGGCCTCGGCACTCACGACTCACGATCTATCCACAGTTCAGTACGACTCGACCTGAACCCCGAGCCTGCCGAAGTGCTCGATATTCGCTGTGAGGACGGGTTCGTCGTAGATATCCGAGACTGCTGCAACCATCGGATCGACTTTGTCGATGCCGCTTTCACCCTCGTCTTGCTGGTCGGCCTGCGCGAGCAACTGTCCGGCGCGACGGGCTATCGTCTCGGTCTGTTCGACGACCGGATACATCCGCAGCGCGTTTCTGACGTTCCTGCGTTCGTGTTCATCGCCGAACTCGGCACCGTACGAAAGCTCCATGACGACCGGTGATGGAACCCGCTGAACGGTCTTCGTCTCGGAGAGCTCGACGCCTTTCTCGAAGGCCTCCTCGCGACCGTCGAAGAGGTCGATCAGAAACGACGTATCGAGGATCACTCGAACCGCTCCCGGAGCTCGTGTTTTGTTTCGGCATCGGTCGTGCGCTTGTTTTCGAGCCGATCTCGCATTGCCGTCGCCGTTTCTGACGAGAGTATTCCAGCGACTTCCTCGGGATGCGGTCCCCCGATGAGCCGGCGGAGCGTCTCTTCCATCGTCTCGTTTTCGTGCTTGTGAGCCTTCACGAACTCGTGGAACTCCTCGGAGAGACGAACCGATTTGGTCATGTACTGTATACCCGGATATACGAAGTTATCAATCTTCGGCCGTGGTTCGGAATCGGTCTTCCTGTCTTTAAACAGCGAGAGAATCCCGCCGTTTACGGCGGGCGTGAATCGCGTCACCCCACTACACAATACACCGCTCGATGGCAGGCCGGATATTCCACGCCAACACATACTATTAAGTAAGTTTGTTTACATAGGCTATGTATGGCGATCGAGGTCACGCGCACCTACGTTGGTTCGATCCAGAACCACCGGCAGGTCTGCGATGGCCTCGATTCGCTCGGAGACTCCGCCTCGAAAATCTGGAACGTCGCACGATGGACAGCCGACCGCATCTGGGACGCAACTGGCGAGATTCCAGAAGAAGGGACGCTGAAATCGTACATGAAGAACCAGTCGTGCTGGAAAGACCTGAACGCACAATCCAGTCAGAAAGTCATTGAAGAACTTTCTGACGCTTTCCAGTCGTGGTTCGACCTGCGACAGAAAGACCCAGAGGCGAATCCGCCCGGCTACCGCAAACACGGCGACACCCGGCTCAAGAGTACGGTCACGTTCAAAGCAGACGGGTTCAAACACGATCCCGAGAACAACCGCGTCCGACTTTCGAAAGGGTCGAATCTTAAAGAATCGTGGTCGGACTTCATCCTCTGCGAGTGCCAGACACGACCCGACGTTGACCTCTCAGAAGTCAACAAGGTGCAGAACGTTCGGACGGTCTGGAACGGTGAGGAGTGGGAACTGCACTTCGTCTGCAAAGTCGAACTCGAAACACTCGATTCAGCAGGCGACAAAGTGGCAGGTATCGACCTCGGCATCACGAACATCGCCACGGTCGCGTTCCCCGATGAATACGTCTTGTACCCCGGCAACTCGCTCAAAGAAGACAAACACTACTTCACCCAAGCAGAGTACGACACGGAAGGTGGGAACGACCCGTCAGAAACATCGATGTGGGCACGCAGGAAACTCGCAGGCCGCGAGACACACTTCTACCACACGCTCACGGATACCATTATCACGGAGTGTGTCGAGCGCGGTGTTGGCACGCTCGCGGTGAGTTGGCCCGAAGACGTGCGAGAAGCAGACTGGGGCAAGACTGGCAACAAGAAGCTCCACTCGTGGGCGTTCGACCGCATCTACCAGTACCTCAAATACAAAGGCGAGATTCGTGGAGTCGAGGTGGTGAAAAAGAACGAGTGGAACACCTCGAAGACGTGTTCACGGTGTGGCGACGATACGACGTCGAATCGTGTCGAACGTGGCCTGTACGTCTGCTCATCGTGCGGTTTGGTCGGGAACGCGGATTGCAACGGGGCGGAGAATATGCGGCAGAAGATAACTCCGAGTCCTCACGGTGAGGATAGGAGTAACGGCTGTGTGGCACAGCCATCGGTACACCTGTTCGACCGCGAGAGCGGGACGTTCACCACGAGAGAACAGGCCGTATCGTAGACCGGTAAATATCCCAACTGCGGTACGGGAAGCTCCGGCGTTCATGCCGGAGAGGATGTCACAGAGCCCACTCGTCCCGTTACTGTTCGTCCAGCATCTGGATACCGCGTTCCACAACCGCCTCGGTCACGAAGAGACTCGTCTCACGCTGGAGTGCTCGCATACGCGATGCCGCTTCGTCTCTGTCGAGCAACCCGCGGCCGTAACCGAGCGCGATGACGCCGATAGAACCGCGTACTTCGACGCCCGCGTCGGATACCGCCTCTCGGGCGGCGAGGTCGTCGGTTAGGAGAACGACTCCCCGCTCTTCAGCGACCGCAATCGCGGCACGTTCTCCAGCGTCCAGTTCTTCAGTTCCGACCCGGCTTTCATCGGCTTCGGCGAGTTCGTACGAGAGGTCGGCCAACCCGTCCGGAACGCCACCGGCGTCCACCTCCGTGTAAACCGTCTCAGGAACGAGGAGTGTGTCGAACGTCGCGAGCAGTTCGAGGGAATCGATTTCGGCGAGGTGAATGAGCGGTCCTGCGTCCGGGACAGCCGCAAGCGTCACGCGTTCAAGCCCCAGTCGACATCTTTCTCGACGACCTCACGCTCTCGCTCCGCTCGCTCGACTTTCGTCCGTCCGACGTGCTTGATGGCTTCCTCGCGGTCGAGTTCCCCATCGAGGTACTGTGCGAGAACGAGGTCCTCCCACAGGTCTTCGAGACCGCGTTCGAGTGCCCGTTCCAATACTTCTGACTCCGGAAGGCCGCGAGCCTCAGCGATTTCTCGAACCCGGTCGGATATTTCGGCGGCCATACGGTATGATTGCTCGGCAACGTTCTTAAATCCGTGTTTACCTACTCGGCGTGTATCTGACCGGGCCTATGTCTAATCCAGATACCCTCAGAGACGCCATCTACCGTCAAAAATGGCGGCCTCTGCACTCATAGGGCTCGTCACCGCCGGTTGCCTACACCGGCTCGGATGGAGCGCTCGTCATCGGCCAGCGGGCGATACGGGGGCGCGACTGATATACGAACCGCGTTCGAACCGCTCAACCGCCGATCGAGGGGTCCGCGCCCATCTCCCCGAACCCGGAGAGGCGGTACGGCCGCGAATCCGTGCAGTCGTCGTTGGCGGCCGCGAGGTCGCCGATCGCGGCGTCGAAGCGGTGTTCGAACGCGTCGTACGGCGCGTCCTCGATCCCGGCGATCAGTCCGTCGACCGTCAGCCCCTCTTCGTGGTCCGTGCGGAACGAGGCCGCCCTCGCCGCCGCGCTACTCGCTGTCGCCTCGTCGGCGCCGAACGCCTCGACAAGACGCTCCGACAGTTCCGTTTCGAACGCGTCGTCGCTCATGTGTAAGCCGTCCTACGCCGCGATCCGTTGTATCGTTTCCGGGATCGCTCGCGCGCCGCATCCGTCCCCGCTCAGGATCCGATCCGATCCAGCGCGCCGGCGACGACGAGCGGGAGCGTGATCGTCGCGTCGCCGTAGACGGAGACGCTTCTGGCGTCCTTTTGGAGTTTGCCCCACGAGCGGGCCTCGTCGAGCGTCGCTCCCGAGAGCCCGCCGGTGTGGGGCGGATCCATCGTCAGTTGGACGGCGTAGTCGTACGCCCCGGGCGTGACGAGCATCGTCTGGAGGACGTAGTTCTTCGGGACGCCGCCGCCGACGACGACGGCGGCCGTCGAGTCGGCCTCGTAGGCGATGTCGTTCAGCGGCGACATGTCCGCGAGGGCGTCCAGCGAGAAGCCGCTGACCTGCGAGTGGAGCCACGCCTGTAGCCCGAGGACGGAGTCCTGGATTGCGGGCACGTGAACCGGCACGTCGTTTTCGTGGGCCGCGGCGGCGATCCCGGGGTCCTCCTCGATCCCCTCGCGTTCGTTCACCTCGGCGTTGGCGCTGCCGAGCTCGTCGGTGAACTCGGCGATCGAGACGACCTCGTCGCCGATCGATTCGAACACCTCGGCGCGGAGGTGCTCCTCGAACAGCGTGAAATGCTCCTGCGGGAGATAGACGTTGTAGATGCGGTCGACCGCCTCGTCGCGGAGCTGTTCGTCGAACTCGACCTCGTCGTAATCGGGGTGATCGTGGCTGCCGTGGTGGTGTTTGCCGCCGATCGCCTCGATCGTGTCGTGGGTGAGGTTCGCGCCGGTGGTCACGAGGGCATCGATGTGGCCCCCGCGGATGAGGTCCGCGACGATAGCTCTCATCCCGGCCGGAACCATCGCGCCCGCGAGACCGAAAAAGACGGTCGTCTCGTCGCGGTCGAACGCCGCTGCGGTCACGTCGACCGCCTCGGAGATCTCGGCCGCGCCGATCCCCGCCCTGTCGTACTCCGAAATCAGTTCCGCGACACTCATTCCCCCAGTAATCCGCGCGTGGCCGATCGGGTCGTGATCGAAGGCGTCCCGCTCGGGCGAGTGGTGGCCGTCGTCGGTGGCTTCGTCGGTCATCGGTCCGTCCCTCGGGAGGCATCCGGTTAAGTTCGCCGTTCGAGTGCCGAGGGCTACATACGTAGCAGCCGCAGGAACAAAACTCTACCCGTATCGGCTTTTACTGCGGGTCTGAGGCCCCGTAAGTCGGGGGAGCAACGCCGTAGCGAATCGCGGGAAGGGCACTAAATGGGGAGTATTTATTACCGTCCAGTCAAAGTAGCAAGTCGATGGCAGTGCCCGGTGTCGACTGGCGGAAGCCGACCGACGAGTACCGAGTGGACGGTGTCGGGCCGTCGCCGCGGATCCGGGTTCCAACGGTGATTATTAAATGAGTAGAGACGACGACTCCTGTGGCCGCGACAGCTGTGGCTGCGGGGACAACGACAACACAGCGGACGAATCGTTCCACCCGATGGGTGACGAGTACGAGTCCGAGATGCGGGAAATGCTCGACGAGACCGAGTACGATACCGAACTCGGGATGGAGATGGCCGAGGACGCCATGCGGCTCGTTCAAGGGGAGATCTCCGAGGCGGAGTTCCACGAGGAGTACAACGAGGCCGTCGTGGAGGAGTTCGACGTGGACGATCGACCGACGGTCGACGCCTTCGAGGAGATGCAGGCGAAAGAAGACGAGAGCATCTTCCAGCGACTGACCGGCGACGAGAGCGTCGCCGATCAGCTCTCGAATCTCGATACGGAGATGAGCCAGAGCCGGCGGGACACCATGAAGAAGATGGGCGCGGCCGGTGCCGCGCTCGGGCTCGGCGGCGTCGCCTCAGCGAGCTCGGGTGACCCCAAGGACGACGAGTACGGCGCCCACCCCGTCGGCGACACGGACAACGAGGTCCAGATGGGGATGGTCATCGACCTCGAACGCTGTGACGGCTGTCTCGAGTGCGTCACGGGCTGCATCGAGGAGAACGGCACCTCGACCGGTGCGAACTGGATGTACGTTCTCACCTACGAGGACGAGAACACCGAACAGGAGAACTTCCTCGTTCGGCCGTGTCAACACTGCAGCAACGCGCCGTGTGAGAAGGTCTGTCCGGTCCGTGCGCGACACACCCGCGAGAAGGACGGACTCGTCCTCACGAACTACGAGATCTGTATCGGTTGCCGGTACTGTCAGGTCGCCTGTCCGTACGGTGTCAACTACTTCCAGTGGGGCGAACCCGACACGCCACGCGAGGAGATCATGGGATCGGAGCACGACCACGAGGCGCTCAAGGAGATGTCCTTCGAGGAGCGCCAACAGCAGCTCAGTGAGTCCAACGATCACCTCCACGACGAGCGTGGCCAGTGGAACGACAGCCGGCCGCCACAGGGCGTCATGGGCAAATGTACGATGTGTCCCTCCAGACAGGACGGCCACAACGGCGAGGAGAAGGTCGGGACGGTCGCCTGCATGGAGGCGTGTGACGCGGCGGGCATGAGCGCGATCCACTTCGGCGACATCAACGACCCGGAGAGCCGGCCCCAGCAGTACCTGCGTCAGCGCGCGGAACAGGAGTTCGAGCGCGACACCGAACTCGACAACGGCGAGGACTGGGGCGAGACGGTCACGCCGTGGGGGAAGCTTTCCGCGTTCAAACTGCTCGAGGAGCTCGGCACACAACCCAACATCACGTACCTCGGTAACGAGCCCGGCCCGGAGGCCGAGCAGGTCGAGGGGCCGGTCACCTACGAGCAGATCGGCGTCGAGGACAACAGAAAGAACGAACTCGATAAGTACACCTTCGCCGCAGGGGACGACTGATGAGTTCGAAAACGCCAACCTCCGACGACATCGTCCGCCCGATGAAGAGCACGGGCAAGATGTACTACATCCTGTTCGCCGTCGCGTCGATCATCGCGACGGCATGGATCGGCCTGTGGCTGTATCAGGTCGATCGCGGCCTCGCCGTGACGAACCTCTCCGATTGGGGATCCGGCGGCGGCGTCACCTGGGGGCTGTATATCGGCGCGTTTATTTGGTGGGTCGGGATCGCCCACGGTGGGATCATCCTCTCGGCCGCGGTCCGGTTGTTCGGCATGAAAAAGTACCTGCCGGTCGCCCGCCTCGCGGAGCTGCTCACGATCGGCGCGTTGAGCATGGCTGGCTTCTACATTATGATCCACCTCGGCCGCCCGGACCGGATGGCCTGGAGCGTCATTCAGTCGTACCCGGTGACGGTACACCAGTCCCCGCTCGTGTGGGACGTGACGGTCATCACCCTCTACATGGTGATGACGCTGACGTACCTCGGGTTGACGCTCCGGTACGATCTCACGCGGCTCCGCGGTGACCTGCCGAACATCCTCGAGCCGTTCTACAAGATCGCGACACTCGGCTACTCCGAGTCCGAGGACCGGGTCATCGAGCGGATCGTCTGGTGGCTCGCGTTGGGTATCATCGTGATGGCACCGTTGCTTCTCCACGGGGGCGTCATTCCGTGGCTCTTCGCCCTGTTGCCGTCGATGCCCGGCTGGCAGGGGGCGATCCAGGGGCCGCAGTTCCTCACGATCGCGCTCACCTCGGCGCTGGGCGGCGTCATCATCCTCGCGCTTTTGACCCGCCGCGCGTACGACTGGCAACACATCCTCACCGACGAGGTCATCCGCGGCCTGACGCTTTGGCTCGGCCTGTTCTGTCTGCTCTTCGTCTGGCTGCAGCTCCAGCAGGTCATCACGGGCGTCTTCGCCGCGCCGATCGACGAGGCCGCGGTCACCGGAGCGAAGATCTCCTCGCCCGTCTATCAGTTCGCGATCGGGCTCGTGTTGCTCTCGCTCGTCTACATCTTCGCGCAGGCGGTCAAGCCGCACCTGTTCACGGTCAAGCGGTCGCTTACCGCCTCCGTCATGGTGCTCATCGGAACGCTCACCGAGAAGGTGTTCTTCGTCGTCGAGGGGCTGCAGTACCCGACCTTCGACATGTACTACGCCGTCTCGGGCGATTACTTCCCGAGCTTCATCGAACTCTTCTCGGTCGCGGGGACGATAGCGCTCTGTACGCTTTTCTTCCTCGTCATCCTGAAGATGTTCCCGGTGATCGAGTTGCACGCGATAGAGGAGCTTCGTGGCGAGGGCCACGCCTCTCCGGGGGATGATGACTGATGACCTGGGAGATCCTCTACCCCGGCACGTGGGTCATCTTCGTCATCATCGGGATTCCGGTGTACTCGACCGTGCTCGCGTGGTTCCTCGGCAAGCCCCGCGACCTCGGCAAGGCGATGATGGCGCTGACGTATCTCGTCGGCTTCATTACCTCGATGTGGGTCGGCGTCTACATCTTCACGTGGGTTCTCGGTATCGTCCTGCCGCCCACGATGTAGGCGGGCGGCGGATTACGGTGTAGCGGTCCGCGGGTTCCTTTTATAATCGGTTTCGATCCATCGTCACAGTCATGTGGGTCGGGCGGGCTGTCGGAAAATAAAGCCTCATACGTTCGCCGCCCGTAATCGAAGCGATCAGATGACCGAACTCGAATCGGAACTCGAAGCGCGGCTCCGGGAGATCGAGGACCCCCTCGTCGGTGAGGACATCGTCACGATGGGGCTGATAAACGATGTCGATATCGATGAGGAAGCGGGGACGGCGTCGGTTTCGCTCGCGTTCAACACCCCGTTCGCGCCGACGGAACTGGATCTCGGAAACGAGATCCGGGCGGCGATATCGGACATCGGGCTCGAGCCCGACCTCTACGCCGAGGCCGGCGCGGAACAGGGCTTCGACGACGAGGTCATGCCGAACGTGCGCAACGTCGTCGCCGTCGCCTCCGGGAAGGGCGGCGTCGGGAAGACGACGGTCGCGGCCAACCTCGCGGCCGGACTCGAACAGATGGGTGCACGCGTCGGCCTGCTCGATGCCGACATCCACGGTCCCAACGCCCCCCGTGTGCTCCCCGTCGAGGAGGAACCGGGCGTGACCCCGGACGAGAAGATCGTCCCGCCCACCGCCGACGGCGTGAAGGTCATGAGCATGGGTTTCCTCGTCGGCGAGAAGGACGACCCGGCGATCCTCCGGGGCCCGATGGTCAACAACGTGATGACACACTTCTTCGAGAACGTCGAGTGGGGCGCCCTCGATTATCTCGTCGTCGACCTGCCGCCCGGGACCGGTGACGCGTCCCTCGATCTCGTTCAGACCCTGCCGGTCGCCGGCGTCGTCATCGTCACGACGCCCCAACAGATGGCCGTCGACGACGCCCGCAAGGGGCTTCGGCTCTTCGAGAAGCACGACACCCCGGTGTTGGGGATCGTCGAGAACATGAGCCTCTATCAGTGTTCGAACTGCGGGGACGAACACGACCCGTTCGGCCGCGGCGGCGCGGCGGAGATCTCCGAATCCTACGGCGTCGAGTTGCTCGGTCAGATCCCGATCCACGAGGACTTCGGGGCGGACGGCACCGCCGATCCGGCCGTCAAACTCGAGGACAGCCCGGTCAGAGAGAACGTCGTGGAGCTGGTCGACGGGATCGCCGACCGCATCGGCGAGGTCAACCGCCGGAAGGTCGCCGACATGCTCGATCTCGGCGGCCGCGAGGAGGACAAGAGCCCGGTCGACGACTCGCCCGCGGGCGGACGAGGCGGCCCCGGCCCGAAGCTGTAGCTCGTTTCAGCTGTACCCGCGCCAGCGGTGGCCGCACTCCTTGCACTTGAAAAACCGCGTCGGCGGCTCGTCGGCCGATCCGGTCTGTTTGATCGTGTACCACGCCGTTCCGTGGCCGCAGTCGTCACAGGTCACGTCGTCGGCGGTCGGCTTGCCCTCGAAGTCGGCGTCCGGCGACGACTCGATGACGTCGTCGTCGGATTGGGCCTCCGTGCTGACGAAGGAGTCGGCGAGGCCCTCGTCCTTTAGCTGCGTCGCCCCGCAGTCCGAACAGACCATCTCGTCGCCGTTCGCGTGCATCAGGGAGCCACAGTCGTCACAGAACTGCATACCGCGGGGACGGCCCTCGCGGGCAAAAGCGTACGGACTCGGCCGGCCTTACTCCCCGTCCGGGAACACCGACTCGGCGCGCTGTCTGTCGGCGAGAACGGGGCAGCCACGGACCCGGAAGGAGTCGACGCCGACGAGTTCGACGATCTCGGTGCCCGGGTTCGTACAGGCCGTCTCGGGCGGCTCCGAGAAGTGCTCGCATTTCTTGCAGTACTGTTCTTTCGTGACGACACCGTCCGCGCCCGACCCGTGGGCTGTTCCGTCCCCGTCGGCGGCGTCCTCAAGCGCGGCCTCGAAGACGGCTTCGGTGTCGAGGTCCGGCACCTCCATCTCCTCGAAGGGATCGTCGATGTCCGTGTCGGGAACGTCATCCAGATCCTCGAAGGGGTTCTCGGCGCCGGCGTCGGGGCCGTCGTCGAGGTCCTCAAGCGGGTCGTCGGAGTCCGCATCGGAGGGGTCGGCGACGCTGTCGAAGGGGTCGTCCGTTGCGGGCTCGATCACGTCGTCGGGCGGGGTCCCGTCAGTGTCGGGAGTCGTGTCGTCCTCGAAGGGGTCTTCGTCGGTGTCGGGGCCGTCCTCGGGGGGCATCTCACCCATCCGATCTCCCCGCCGACTCGGGGTCGGAGCCCTCGGGCACCGTCAGAACCGACTGTTTAAACCGTCGGAAGGGCGATTCCGGCTCCTCGATCCCCTCGAAGCATCGTTCACAGTACGGGCAGGCGGCCTCGGCCAACAGGCCGAGCCGGACCGTCTCCCCGCAGCCGCCGCAGGCGGCCGCCGTCGTGTCGGCGCGGTGAGCCGCCCGGAGGATCCCGGTCAACTCGGTATCGGAGGCCGATTCGGTATCCGCGCGGCGTTTGTTCGCGACGACGGCGCGGGCGAGGCGGTCGAGTTTCCCCTCGACGGTCCCGAGGCGGTCCGTCATCGACTCAGTCTCCGAGGAGAGCTGCTGGACCTCCTCGTCGAGGTCGTCGGTCTCCCCGGAGACGGCGTCGAGCTCCGCCGAGAGTTCCGCAAGCGCGGTCGAAAGCTCGTCGAAACGGCCCGAGAGCGACCGGAGCTCCTCGTGGGAGTGGTCCGCCGGCGCGCGCGCCTCGACGGCGTCGCGGAGCTGGAGGACACGGTTCCGGATGTCCTCGACGTTGTTCGCGAGCTCCGCTTCGACGTCGTCGACCCGCGAGTCGACCTCCCCGAGCCGGTCGCCGAGGTCCCCGGTTCGCTCGTCGAGCGCGTCGATCCGCTCGTCGGACGCCGAGTCAAGCGTCGGCGCGTCCCCGTCAGCGGATTCGAACAGCGAGACGACGCCGTCAGTGTCCATCCCGGCCGCCGACCGGTGTGTCTCGAGGAGCTGTACGAGCAGCGCCTCGCGCTCGATCCCGAGCGCTCCGGCTCGCTCGTCGAGCCACTCCGACAGCGAGGGGGGGAGCGTAACCGACAGCTCCGGGTCGGTGGCCGGTTCGGTTGCCATCGAGTCATAGTACGACCGGACGAGTGTCAATGGTTCGGTCGGTTCGGCGCTCGAACCGCGCCTCAGCGTATCTTCCGGACGTCGCTGATGTCGAACCCGGAGTCGCCGATCTCCGTCTCGAACCGGACGATGTCTTCCGCTTCGATCCGCGAGAGCACCCCGCGGAACTGTTTTACGACCATCGTCCGGTCGCGCGTCGATCCGCCGCTCTCCCACTCGAAGAGAAGCGTTCCGTCGGCCGCGTCGACGAGCTGTCCGTGCCGGCGATCGCTCAACGAGCCCCTGTTGACGTGAACGAGCACCATTCCACCCCACTCGGAGGCCGCCCGCGAGATGCCTTTGAGAACGACCGGAACGTCTTCCCGCCCGAGGTCGTCGGCGGGCGCGTCGACGAGGTCGCCGAGGGAGTCGATGACGACGAGGTTACTGGGGGCGTGCTCGGTGAGCGTGTCACCCAACACCTCGGGGACGGTCCCGCGGTCCGACCCGTCACCGAGATCCGTGATCCGGCTTGTCTGGTTCGCGTACCACTCGCGGGGAACGGGGCTGAGGCGGAAATACTCCGGCGAGAGGTCGTGGAACGTGATCGCGTCGATGGCCGAGCCGACGATCTCCCCGTCCATCGCGAGCGACATCTCGCGCCCGATCTGTGCGCGCTTGGAGGTAAAGGAGAGATAGTGGACCTCGGGCGGCGGAACCGTGCCGTCGGGGAGACTCCCGTAGTACAGCTCGAAGAGCTCGGGGTCACGCTCGACGAGCGCGTTCATGAGCGCGGCTGTGTAGACGAACTCCCGGGCACCGGCCCCGGCTTCCCCGGAGAGCAACACGACGCTGCCGGGCGGGGCGCCGCCCCCGATCGCGGTGTCGAAACGCCTGATTCCGAAAGGGATGCGGTCCATACGGGGACGTTGTGGACGGGGCGATTAAACGGTTACCGGAGCTCGGTGGTTCTGGCGCCGTCGTTGCGGGGGGCGACGACGCGGACGCTGCCGTCCCCGTCGATCGACGACAGCGCGTCCGCCGCGGCGGTCCGGGCGGCGTCGGCAGACGCGGCGTTCGTGACGCCGTAGACGACAGGCCCCCACGAGGACTGCCCGACCCCACGAACGGCCGGCGAGTCGGCGAGTTCGTCGATGAGTCGGCCGGCCGGCGGCCGGTAGACGCCACCCTGCTCGTCGGCGTACCACGCGCCGTTGAGACGGCCGAACTCGCCGATCGCGTCGCCGAACGCTTCGAGTCGCCCTTCGGCGGCGGCCGGGAGGAGCCGCCGGATGGAGAGCGTCGCGAGTGAGTCAGCGATCGACGGGTCCGCGCCCTCGACGGTGCTCCGCATGCTCTCCTCTTCGTCCTCGCCGCTGCGGCCGGCGGCCGCGTCCGGGACGACGACGAGGAACCGCCATTCGGGTGGGAGATCGTGACGGACGGTGACGGCCGGAACGCTCCACTCGCCGGAGTCCGGCGGCGCGGTGGTGAACCGCTCCGTCGGGTGTCCCGCGTCGACGACGAACCCGCCGGCCTCGAACGTGCCCACCCCGACGCCGCTGCGCCCGCCACGGCCGAGCGACGGGGCCTTCCGTCGGATATCGGGGGATCGGCCGTACGCGCCGGCAACGGCCGCAAGCGCCGCGAGCGCGGTCTGGGTCCCGCTACCCAGGCCGACGTGTCTCGGGAGGGTCTCGACAGGATCGATCGCCACCCCATCGACGCCGAGTAGCTCACAGCTCCGGGCCGCGTGGCGAGCCACGAACTCGTCGTCGCAGACGACCCGCTCTGCGGGTTCGGCGTCGAGCACGACCCGGGGCGAATCGATGGCGATCCCGACACCGCCGTAGAGCCGCTCGTGCGCCAGCGAGAGGTTCTGAAACCCGACGTGAAGCCTCGCCCCGGTATCGACTCGAACGCGCATTGAGTGGTTTACACCGAGCGGGATATTGGGGGTTTCGACGTCCGACGACCGTTCGGTCGTCTATAGGTCCCGCGATCGACCGAGATGCAACAGGGCGCCGTCGCACTCCTCGCACGACCCGACCGCGGGGGACATGGTGCGGGAACCGCACCCGAGACACTCGTACAGTTCTTGCCCGACTTCCGTGGTGTTCGGTCGCATACGTGGTCAAAAGTACCACGCTGGCATAACTCAAACGCTTATATTCATAGTAGTGTCGCAACATATAACACAGTTGTATGGACGAACGTCCACGAACGGGGACACCGACGGGTGTCGGACAGCGGCCCGAGGATGCGGACGATTAAGTCGTTCGGCCACCAGATTGGAGTATGAGCAAGCAGACCCCGCCGGAGCGCGAGCCCGGCAGGTACGGAAAGGACGAGGACCTCCGGAGCCGCGATGTGACGGAGGGACCCGACCGCGCCCCCCATCGGGCGATGTTCCGGGCGATGGGCTTCGACGACGAGGACCTCGGATCGCCGATCGTCGGCGTTCCGAACCCCGCCGCGGACATCACGCCGTGTAACGTCCATCTCGACGACGTCGCCGAGTCGGCGATCGAGGGGATCGACGAGGCGGGCGGGATGCCGATCGAGTTCGGCACCGTCACCATCTCCGACGCCATCTCGATGGGGACCGAGGGGATGAAGGCCTCGCTCATCTCGCGGGAGCTCATCGCCGACTCCGTGGAGCTGGTCTCGTTCGGCGAGCGGATGGACGCCCTCGTGACCGTCGCCGGCTGCGATAAGAACCTGCCGGGGATGATGATGGCCTCGATCCGGACCGACCTTCCCTCCGTGTTCCTGTACGGCGGCTCGATAATGCCCGGCCAACACGACGGCCGCGACGTGACGATCGTACAGGTGTTCGAGGGCGTCGGCGCGTACGCACAAGGCGAGATGAGCGGCGAGGAGCTCGACGAGCTCGAACGGCAGGCCTGCCCCGGCGCGGGCTCGTGTGGCGGGATGTTCACCGCGAACACGATGGCCTCGATCTCCGAGGCGCTCGGGCTCGCGCCGCTCGGAAGCGCCTCCGCGCCGGCGGAGGACCACGAGCGGTACGCGATCGCCCGCCGGGCCGGCGAACTCGCCGTCGAGGTCGTCGAGGCCGACCGCCGCCCCTCCGATATCCTCTCGAAGAAGTCCTTCGAGAACGCGATCGCGCTCCAGACCGCGATCGGCGGCTCGACGAACGGCGTGTTGCACCTGCTCGCGCTCGCGGCGGAGGCGGGGGTCGACCTCTCGATCGAGGAGTTCGACGAGATCTCCCGGCGGACCCCGAAGATCGCCGACCTCCAGCCGGGCGGCGAGCGCGTCATGAACGACCTCCACGAGATCGGTGGTGTCCCGATCGTCATCCGACGACTGCTCGAGGCCGGGCTGTTCCACGGTGACGCGATGACAGTCACGGGCCGGACCGTAGCGGAAGAGCTCGGGTTCCTTGAGGACGAACACGGCCTCCCGGCCGACGACGAGATCGAAGCCGACTTCCTCTACACCGTCGACGAGCCCAAACAGGCCGAAGGGGCGATAAAGGTGCTCAAGGGGAACCTCGCACCCGACGGCGCGGTGTTGAAGGTGACCGGCGACGACGAGTTCTACCACGAGGGGCCGGCCCGGATCTTCGAGAACGAGGAGGACGCGATGGCCTACGTCCAGGAGGGGGACATCGAGTCCGGCGACGTCATCGTCATCCGGAACGAGGGACCGAGGGGCGGCCCCGGGATGCGCGAGATGCTCGGCGTCACCGCCGCGGTCGTCGGGGCCGGCCACGAGGACGACGTGGCGCTTCTCACGGACGGGCGGTTCTCGGGTGGGACCCGAGGACCGATGATCGGCCACGTCGCCCCCGAGGCGTTCGTCGGCGGGCCCATCGCCGCCCTCGAAGACGGCGACCACGTGACGGTCGACATCCCCGAACGGAGCCTCGAAGTCGACCTCTCCGAGGAGGAGCTCGACGCCAGACTGGAGGCGTTCGAACAGCCCGACCCGCCGTACGACGGCGGGGTCCTCAGGAAGTACGGCGACGCGTTCGGGTCGGCGGCCGACGGGGCGGTCACGAACCCCGGTGTCAGAACGGACCGGTAGCCCCGTCGGCGCCTTCAGTCAAGCAGCTCGCGCGCGATCGTGTTCCGCAACACTTCGCTCGTCCCCTCGTAGATCTCGTTGAGCTTCGCATCCCGGTAGAACCGCTCGGCGGGGAAGTCCTTCGTGTACCCGTAACCGCCGTGGATCTGGATCCCCTCGTTCGCGACCTCCCTGGAGACCTCCGAGGCGTAGAGTTTGGCCTGGGCGGCCTCCTTGACGAAGTTCTCGCCGTTGATTTTCTTATCGGCGGCCGAGTGCATGAGCAGCCGTGCCGCACGCGTCTTGGTGTCCATGTCGGCGAGTTTGTGCTGGATGGCCTGGAGTTCGCTGATCGGCTCGCCGAACTGCTCGCGCTGTTGGGCGTACGCCGTCGCCTCGTCGAGAGCGGCCTGGGCGATCCCGACCGAGCGGGCGGCGATCGTGATCCGGCCGCCGTTGAGCGTCTTCAGGGCGTGGACGAAGCCGCGGCCCTCCTCGCCGAGCCGGCGCGATTCGTCGACGTGAAGGTTGTCGAACCGGAGTTCGGCGGTCGGACAGCCCTTATCGCCGAGTTTGTCCTCCGTCCCCTCGACGATGAACCCGTCGTCCTCCTCGGGGCGGACCACGAACGAGGAGATCCCCTTGTTGCCGGCCTCGGGGTCCGTCTTCGCGAAGACGATGACGGTGTCGGCCACCGATCCGTTCGAGATCCACAGCTTGCCGCCGTTTATAACGTACTCGTCGCCGGCCCGCTCGGCCGTCGTGCCCATCGCCGGCACGTCGCTGCCCGCGCCCGCCTCCGAGAGCGCGAAGGCGCCGATCTCCTCGCCCATCGCCAACGGCGTGAGGTACTCCTGTTTTTGTTCCTCGGTACCGAAGGCGTACACCATGTTCCCGGCCAGGGAGATGTGGGCGGCGACGATCGTCCCGAGGCCGCCGGAGCCGCGGGAGATCTCCTCGAGCGCGGCGGGATAGGCGTGATAATCGAGGCCGGCGCCGCCGTACTCCTCCGGGAACGGCATCCCCATAAGGCCGAGCTCGGCGAGTTCGTCGATGAGCTCCGCCGGGAACTCGTCGTCCTTGTCGATCTCCGCCGCGACGGGGACGATCTCCTCGTCGACGAACTCCGCGACCATGTCCGTGATCTGCTTCCCTTCGGCCGTGAACGTAAGATCCATGTCGGATCATTCGATGCCCGGTACTTTAGATTTCCTCCTGTTCCCGGGACGGCCAGTTCGGGCCGTGACGACGGCGCGAGCGCGGATCGACGGGTGAGCGTGTCCCGGGCGGAGCCAAATCTTCATACGGCTGCGCTACGTAGCGAGTTTATGAGCACTGAGACCGCTGACAGCGACGAGGAACTCCGCGAGCGAATCAGCAACTTCCTCCGCCGGAACTTCCCGCAGATCCAGATGCACGGCGGTAGCGCCGCGATTCAGAGCCTCGACCGCGAGACGGGCGAGGTGACGATCATGCTGGGCGGCGCCTGTTCCGGCTGTGGCATCTCGCCGATGACGATCCAAGCGATCAAAAGCAGGATGACCCAGGAGATCCCCGAGATCGACACCGTCCACGCCGACACGGGCGCGGACGGCGGTAGCGAAGGGATGAGTGGCGGCCAGGTCTCCCCGTCGTTCCCCGGCGAGGGTGGCGGCGACGGCGACAGTAACGAAGGCCCCGAGGCTCCGTTCTAGCTCCCGTTTTTTACTCGTTCGGCCGTCCGGTTTTCAGCGTCGGTCGGGAGCCACGCCGCCGACGGGTGAGCCGTCTCACTCCGCCGCCGGTTCGACGGTCGGATCGTCCGGCAACGCCGCACCGGGGACGACGCCGTCCTCCCACCCGCGGGCCTCGTAGTACTCCGCGATCCCCCGGTCGAGTTCGGGGACGTCGTACGGCAGCGTATCGTCCGCACCGTCGAAGCCGCGTTGGTTGTTGAAATGCCGTTCGAGGGTGACCGTCCGCGCGCCGACGGCCATCAGTTCCTCGAAGTCGGCCCCGAAAAGCGTCTCGTACCGTTCGGGAGTCATGAAGTCCCGGGAGAACTTACAGACGATACCGCTGTCGTTCAGCGCCATCAGGTTCTCGCGCTCGACGAGGCGGTCGGCCTTGCCGTCCATTCCGGCGGGATCCATCGCCTCGTCGGCGTCGACGAGGGGGTACTCGACGGAGTAAAACGTCGCGTACATGTGGTCGGCGCCGCGGTTCGCCACCGCGTACGAAAGCGCCTGTCCGTGGAGTACGCGCCCCTCGTGGGCCGCGAAGTCCAACCCTTTGACAGACCAGTTGTCGACCCCGAGCTCGCCGTGGGCCCGGTCGATCCCCTCCGCGAGGGTGTCGCCGATTCCCTCCCTGTGGGCGATCCGCTCGACGAGGTCGTGGATCAACTCGGTGTCGCCGAAGGCGTCCTCGCTGTCGAGATACGCCGCGATCGTGTTGCCCGTCGAGATCGCGTCGAGTCCGTAGCGGTCACAGAGCTCGTTCGAGATCATCACGTCGACGATGTCGTCGACGCCGCTGTTGGAGCCGAACGCCATCGCGACCTCGAACTCCGGGCCTTCGGTTTCGACGCCGCGTGCCTCGTCACGCGTCGGGAGCTTGCAGGCGAAGGCACACGCCGAGCAGGTGCCTTTCTTGTATTTTTTCTCCTCGACGGCGTCGCCGTCGATCCCGTCGGCTCCTTCGAAGGACTGCTCGGAGAAATAATAGGCGGGGAGTCCCTCCATCTCGTTTGCCAACGAGAGCACGGAGACTGTCCCCTGGCGTTTCATGATGTGGTCTTCGGTCGCCGCCTCGCGGTGGATCTCCGCCGCTGTTGCCGGGATCTCGATCTCCGGGGGGGAGTCGCCGCCGACGGTGATCGCCTTGAGGTTCTTCGAGCCCATGACCGCGCCGAGGCCCCCGCGGCCGAAGGCGCGCTCCGCCGTCGTCATGACCGAGGCGAACCGGACCTCGTTCTCGCCCGCAGGGCCGATTATCGCCGTTCGGTCGCTCTCGATACCGTGTTCGGATTCGAGGTAGGCGGCCGTCTCCGGGACCGTCGCGCCCGCCAACTGTGGCACCGGTTCGAACGCACACCCCTCGTCGGTCACGTGGACGATCGTCAGCTCCTCGGCTGTGCCGGCGAACTCGATCGCGCCGTACCCCGTGTCGGCGAAGTTCCGCGACATGAACCCGCCGGCGTTCGACGAGAGCAATCCGTCGGTCAGCGGAGAAACAGCCGTGCAGTTCATCCGGCCGGTGAAGCTCATCGTCGAGGCCTGCATCGGCCCCGTGGTGAACACGAGCCGGTTCTCCGGGCCGAGCGGATCGGCGTCGAAGGGGATGCGGTCGTGGGCGAGTTTCGTCCCGAGGCCACGGCCGCCGATGTATCGGCTCGAAACGTCCTCGATATCCGTCTCCGAACTCCTCGAACCGTCCAGATCGACAGTCAGCAGGGGCGCGGTGTTGTGGAGCATATCTACCGGTTGTCGCGGGGACGAATAAGAGTGGCCCGGTCGCGGGGGATTGAGCGACGCGGCGGCGTCCGAGCGTTTAATTCCGAGCCATGCGGAGTGCGGGCCATGCGGAGGTGGACACGATGACAGCCGGCGACGGCGCGAACGTGCTGTGGGTCGTCCTCGATACGGTCCGGAAGGACCGGCTGACGCCGTACGGTCACGACCGGCCGACGACGCCGGCGCTCGGTGATTTCGCCGACGAGGCGCTCGTGTACACCGAAGCCGTCGCGCAGGCGCCGTGGACGCTGCCCGTCCACGCGTCGATGTTCACCGGACGGTACCCCACAGAACACACCGCGACCCAGGAGTCGCCGTACCTGCCAGCGGGGACCGGTACCCTCGCGGCGGCGCTTTCGAAGACCGGCTACGCGACCGCGTGTTACTCCTCGAACGCGTGGATAACGCCGTACACCCGCCTCACCGAGGGGTTCGACGAGGCCGATAACTTCTTCGAGGCGCTTCCGGGCGGCGTCCCCTCGGTCGCGGCCGGCGTCTGGGAGCGACTCGCCGACGGCCGGTTTCGGCCGCTCGCCGACCGGCTCGTCGAGTTGGGCAACGGAGTCCACGAGCGGCTGGCGGCCCGCGGTCGCGGGGCGTCGCGGACGCCCGCGATCGTCGACCGGACGACGGCGTTCGTCGACGCACACGCCGACGAACGGTGGTTCGCCTTTCTCAACCTCATGGACGCACACCTCCCGTACCGCCCGCCCGAGCGACACCGGGCAGCGCTTTCGCCCGACGCCGATCCCGACGCCGTCTGTCAGAACTCGAAGGCGTACAACGCCGGGGCGAGGGAGGTCACCGAGCGGGAGTTCGAGTCGATCCGCCGGCTCTACGACGCCGAGATCGCCCACGCGGACGCCGAACTCGGCCGGCTGTTCGAGCACCTCCGACGGACGGGCCAGTGGGACGACACCGTCGTGATCGTCTGTTCGGACCACGGGGAGCTCCACGGCGAGTTCGGCCTCTACGGCCACGAGTTCGCCGTGTACGACCCCCTCGTCAACGTGCCGTTGTTGTGTAAACATCCCGGGCTCGGGAGCGGACGGACGGGCGAACAGGTCGAACTACTCGATCTGTACGACACCGTCCTGGAGGCGGCTGGCGCGGTCGGGGCGGCCGAGAGCGTCGGCGCCCGCCCCTTCGACCCCGATCGGTCGCTGCTCTCGGAGGGGCGGTCGATCCCCGATGGCGAGTACGCCTTCGTCGAGTACGGCCGCCCGGCGATCGAGGTGAAACAGCTCGAATCGAAGGCCGCCGACGCGGGGATCGACATCGACGGGGCGTCGCGGTTCTACTCGCGGATGCGCGCGGCTCGGAGCCCGGAGGCCAAATACATCCGGAACGAACGCGTCGAGAACGAGGCGTATCGGCTCACAGGCGCCGACGCGGAGGCCGAGACGTTAGACCCCGATGATCCCCGGATCCGCGATCTGGCGGCCGCGCTCGATCGGTTCGGAAACCGATACGGCGGGATGGGGAGCGGGGACAGGGACGAGCGGTCCGTCGAAGGGATGGCGGAGGGGACGAAACGGCGGCTCCGCGAGCTCGGGTATCTGGAGTAGAGGCGTCAGCGCAGCCCCTGTCCGGCCTCCCACGCGCGAACGAGCGCGACGAGTGTCCGGTTCGTCGGCGCGTCGAGGCCGGCGTCGGCGGCGCGGTCGGCGACGTAACCGTTTATCGCGTCGATCTCCGTCCGGCGTCCGGCGGTGACGTCCTGCAGCATCGAGGAGGTGTTCCCCGCGGTGGCGTCGGCGACGCGGTCGAGGGCCCGTTCGGCCGCCCGATCGGATAGCTCGACGCCCTCCGCGCGGGCGAGTGCGGCCGTCTCGCGGGCGGCGGCGGCCGCGACCGATCCGGCGTCGCCGTCGAGAACGGCCCCGTTCTCGAGCCGGGCGAGCGCGGTCGTCGCGTTGATGCCGGCGTTGACCGCCAGTTTCTCGTAGAGCCGTCGCGGCATATCGTCGGCGACCGTCGTAACGACCGAGGCCGCCTCGAAGGCCGATCCGACGCGGTCGGCGACCGTTGAGGTCCCGCCGGCCGGCGGGCCGACGAGGACTTCCCCGACGCCGGTACACCGGACGGTTCCGGGGTCCGTCCGGATCGCGCCGTACGTGCAGGTACCGGCGAGGACTGTCGCCTCGAGTCGATCGGCGAGGATCGCCTCGTTTCCCATGCCGTTTTGGACGGAGAGACAGGCGTCGACATCGCAGTCGGCGAGCGCCTCGGCGGCGGATTCCGTGTCGAACGACTTCACGCAGACGACGACGAGGTCGGCCGATCCGGCTGCGTCGAGGCGGGCACTCGGGTGGACTGTCGTCTCGACGTGTCCCGAGAGCCGGAGTCCGCCGTCCTCGATCGCCCGCATGTGCGGATTCCGCCCGACGAGCGTCACCTCGTGGCTCCGGGCGAGGAGCCCGCCGAGAAGGCTGCCGAGGCTTCCGGCCCCGAAGACGAGTATCTCCATGCCCTCACTTCCGGCCATCGAACAAAAACGCTGTCCCGACGGATCCGGGTCACGGGGTCGGTCGGGCTGTCGCTGCCCGGTTCAGTCCTCGTCGACGTATCCGATCTCCTCGCTTGCGGCCCCACAGTCCGGACAGGACGACGGCACAGCCTCGATCGGCCCGAGTTCGCCGCAGACGCCACAGCGCCACAGAAGGACCTTCTCCCCCGAACGGTTCTCCGCACGCGACTCCGTTAGGTGTGTGTTGCTTACTACCATGCGACTTACACGCTGTGAGAGAATGTAGCGCTGTCGGGCGGTCGCACGGCCGTTGCGTCGACAAAAAGCACCGACGGGCGATCCGGGAATCGACGGCCGCCGTCCTCACTCCGTTTTCGTCTCCTCGATATCGGCGTCGCCCTTATAAATCGCGATGCCGTCCTGGGCGACCTTTTCGGCGAGCACCGCGCATTTGATCCGCATCGGGCTGAGTTCGACGCCGAGCATGTCGATGATATCGTCTCTGTCCATCGCTTCGACGGCTTCGAGGGATTCACCGCGGAGCTCCCCCGAGAGCATGCTCGCCGAGGCCTGGCTTATCGCACAGCCGTCGCCGACGAACCGCACGCGCGCTATCGTGTCGCCGTCGTCGGCCAACTCGACGAACATCTTGATGGTGTCCCCACACATCGGGTTCTCGCCGACGTGTTCGATATCCGGATCCTCGAGTTCCCCGTAGTTCCGGGGGTTCTTGTAGTGATCGAGGATCTGCTGTCTGTACATATCCGATCCGAGTCCCATTGTTATCGTATGAAGGGGTGTGAGACGCAAAAGCCCACCGGTCACGGGGTGTTTTATAAACTCGGAGTCGGCGCCCCCCGGTCAGATCCGGTCGACGACCTCGGTCGCGAACGTCGTCATCGCCCGCTCGGGGTCGTCGGTTTCGAAGCTGACGATGACGTGATCGAGGCCGTACTCCTCGAGCCGTCCGAAGTACTCCCGGAACCACCCGACGCCGGCGCGGTAGCCGAGATGGAGCGGCTCCGGCTCCGCCGTCGGGTCGTCCGCGAGGGCGACCCGGGCGGCGATCACGAACGGCTTCCCCGGGGCGTGCTCGCGCCACGTCTCCAGATACGACTGGAGGGTGGACTCGGGGAGGTGATAGAAGATCCAGCCGTCGCCGTTGGCCGCGATCCACTCGGTCGACTGTCTGGCGTTGCCGGTCGGCAGGATCGGAATCGTCCCCGCGGCGGGCTTCGGAAGCACGTCGAGGTCGCCGTCGAGGTCACCCCACGGGCCGGACGCCGTCGGGAACGCCTCGCCCCAGATCGACCGGAGCGCGTCGACGCTCTCGCGGACTGCCCGCCCACGGGTATCGAACTCGACGCCGAAGGCCGGGTACTCGGGCTCGCGGTCCCCGGAGGCGACCCCGAGAACGAGCCGCCCCCCGGAGAGCCGATCGACCGTGGCGGCGGCCTTCGCGACGTGGATGGGGTGTCGCAGCGGGAGGACGACGCTGGCGGTCCCGAGCGCGATCGAGTCGGTGTGGGCGGCGAGATGCGACAGGAACGGCCACGTGTCGAAGGCCCCGCCAGCGTCGCCGAAGCGCGGCCAGTACGTCGGGACATCGCGGGCCCAGATGCCGTCGAACCCGACCGACTCGGCGTGGATCGCGAGTTCGACCTCGGCCGCGGGGTCCGGGGTCGACTCCTTGACGCCGGTGAGTGGCAACCCGACGCCGAAGGAGAGCCCCGAGCCGCCGAACAGCTGCCGGTAGCCGGCGTTCACACAGTCGCTCATTCGGCGTCGACCCCCGCGCGACGCTCGGGGTCGGATCGAAGGGATGGGCGGCTACACACGGTCCCAGTCGATCCAGTTCTGTTCCCACCCTTTCCGGCGCTCCTCGGCGCGTTGGGCGTGTTCGCGGTCCTCGCGTCGGGTCCGGTTCCGCTCGACGGTGTCGGCCTGCTCGCCGTCGACCAACATCGGGTAGAACGCGACCGTCCCGTACTCGGTTCGGTCGTCGGCCTCGATCGCGACGAGCTCCTGGCTCGCGCCGCCGAGGGGCATGACGAGCCGGCCGCCGTCGGAAAGCTGCTCGAGGAGCGCCCGCGGCGGCTCCACGGCGGCGGCTTCCAACAGGATCCGGTCGTACGGGGCGTACTCGGCGAGCCCGCGGGCGCCGTCCCGGCAGTCGACGAGGACGCCCGGGTAGCCGGCGGCGGCGAGGTTCGAACGGGCGTCGTAGACGAGGCGGCGAGCGATGTCGATCCCGTGGACGCTGGCCTCGTCGGTGAGTTCGGCGAGCACCGCGGCGGTGTAGCCGACACCGATACCGACGACGAGGGTATCGTCGTCGGGGGCGACCTCAAGCGCCTCCAGCAGTCGGCCGGCCGCGCTCGGTGAGAGAACGCGGGTACCGAGCCGCTCGAAGGAGCGATCGGCGTAGGCCGCGGCGTCGTCGTCGACGAACGGCTCCCGGGGGACGGTGCGCATGGCGGCGCTGACGCGCTCCGAGCGGACGACACCCTTCGCGTCGTGTTCGAGGCTGTCGACCATGTCGTCCCGGAGCACCGCGGGGTCCATACGTTCGGATCCGTGCCGGAGCCTCTTCAATCGCGCGACACGCGGGGGTGGCCGCGCGCACACCGACTACCCGCCGCCGTTCATCCCGACGAACCGGACCTCGCCGTGTGTCCGCCGGTCGAGGCCCGACCGGGTCTTGACCACTTCGACGAGCGTCTGGGTCGCCGTGCCGACCGGCCCAACGACGCGGCCGCCGGCGCGGAGCTGGTCCGTCGCCGCCGCCGGCAGCTTCGGCGGGGCGCAGGTGAGATAGATCGCGTCGTATGGAGCGTGTTCCGGCCACCCCTCGCGGCCGTCGCCGGCACGGACTGTCACGCCGCCGTAGCCGAGCCGGCCGAGCCGGCCGCGGGCCGCCTCGGCAAGCTCCCCGACGTACTCCACCGAATAGACGTTGTCGCCACCGACGATCTCGGCGACGACGGCGGCGTGGTAGCCACAGCCGGTTCCGATCTCGAGAACCCGATCGCCCGGACCGAGTGCGAGGAGGTCACACATGATCCCGACCATGTGGGGCGCGGAGATCGTCGCCCCGAACCCGATCGGAAGCGGTCGGTCGGCGTAGGCCTCCGCGCGACGCTCCTCGGGGACGAACTCGTGTCGAGGGACGGATCGGAGCGCGTCGATCGTCGCGGGGCGTTCGATCCGACCGGCGTCGACAAGCGAGTCGACGAGCCGCGCCCTGGCGGCCTCGAAGCCGGCGTCGGACGCGCCCGGATCGTGCCCCGACACGGCCTCACCAGCCGGACCACGCGCGCGATTGGGCGTCCTCGTCGCGCGCGTACAGCCGTTTGATGTCCTTCGCGAGGACCGAATCGCCCTCGAAGTCGTAGTCCTCGCGCTCGTACTCCGTCGCGTCCCCCCGGACGAGGATCCGCTCGACGCTGAACTCCTCGCCGCCGTACTCGTGGGTCCGTCCGACGACGAAGGACTCGTCGCCAGGAACCTGGATGCGGACGCTTCGGCTCTCGTCGCGGGTACCCTCCTTCGGGTGGATCGTCAGGTTCACCGTGACGTTGCCGACGGCGCGCGCCCAGACCGTCTCGACGTCCTCGGCGTCGGCGCCCTCCGAACGCGACCCCTCCGGCCCTTCGAGCGACGTGACGCGGGCGGTCAGGATCGCCTCGTCGGTCTCGACGAGGAACTCGTCGCCGACGACGAGGCGTTCCTCGGGCGGGATCTCGACGACCGACTCGATCGACTCCTCGCCCTGGGAGACGACGACGCGGCGGTCGACGGTCCGTTCGGTTTCGATCGTCGTCTTGTGGACGTGGGCGCAGTCGCCGCATCTGACGGTGACGCCGCCGCCGCGGTTCAGTACCTCGTGGACGGTCTCCTCGGCCGGCGAACAGGACGGACACCGGACCGCAACGCGCTGTTGGCTCATTGCCCGAACGTTGTCGCCCGGACGTATAAGCGCGTGGCTCGGCCGCGCCGCTCGGCTCACGCGTCGGGGGAGGGAAGCGTGAGCGCCTCGCCGTCGACGTGGACCGTCGGCTCCCTGAGGATGCCGTCCATGTGGATCGGGGCCTCGGTGTCGCCGCCGATCCCGGCGTTGTCGCCGAAGGCGATGTGGACCGTTCCGGCGGCTTTCTCGTCCAGGAGGACGCTCCCGACCAGCTCGGACACCCCCAGGTTCGTCCCGATCCCGAGCTCCGCGAGGTTGTAGGCCGCGTCGCCGGCCGTCTCCGCGGCGGCGGCCGCCTCGGCCGCGAGCGCCTCGTCGTCGATGTTCGTCAGCTGGCCGTCCTCGACGTCGATCGTCACCGTCTCGCCGTCGGCGAGCAGCCCGTGGGGGCGGATCGTGCCGTCGACGACGTAGGTGCCGGTCGCGGATTCAGGACTTATAAACACCTCGCCGGCGGGCAGATTCGAGAACGCGCCGGGCTCCTGTACCGTGCCGGTGTCCTCGTGCCAGGGTCGATCGCCGAGTTCGAACGTGATGTCGGTTCCCTGCGGTGACGTGACGCGGATCTCCTCGGCGCCGGAGACGGCCTCGAAGACAGTCGCACACGTCTCGGCGATCGCGGCGTAGTCGGCGTCGAGCCCGACGGTGAACACCTCCTCCGTGATCCCCGGCAGCGTCGCGCCGCGGGCGCCGGCGTCCGTCGCTTCCGAGCGGGCGCGGGTGTGGCTGATGCTCTTCGTCGTCGGCGCGAGAAAGCAGTCGGCGGCCCGGATGGCGGCGGCGACCGGCTGCGGGGGCTCGGCGCCGTGTTGTGGCCCCGGCGGATAGCTGACGATCACGGCGTCGTCGGCCGCGTCGAGGGCCGCCTCGTAGAGCGCCTCGCCGATCGGCCGGCGTTTGTCGTCGGTGACGACGACACAGGTCTCGTCCGGCTCGACCGCGAGACACGCGTGGATCGCCGTTTCGGCCGCGGCCGCGACCGCGTCGGGATCGTCGATCTCGATCGTCTCCGTCGCTGTCATACCCGCCGGTACGGGCGGGCGGCGCAAAGACGTTCCCCATCCCGGGCGGGGAGAGAAACGGTTATTCGGGCGCGGACACCACCGAAAGGTATGAGCATTCAGGTCGCGGTCAACGGCTACGGAACCATCGGCAAGCGGGTCGCGGACGCCGTGACGCTCCAGCCGGACATGGAACTCGTCGGGGTCGGGAAGACGAGCCCGAACCACGAAGCGGAGCTGGCCGTCGAGAACGGCTACCCGCTGTACGCGGCGATCGCGGACCGCGTCGGGCTGTTCGAGGAGGCGGGGATCGAACTCGCCGGTACCGTCGAGGAGATGATCGCGGCCGCGGACATCGTCGTCGACGCCTGTCCGTCCGGGATCGGCGCGGAGAACAAGTCCCTCTACGAGGCTCACGACACCCCGGCGCTGTATCAGGGCGGCGAGGACGCCGACATCGTCGATAGCTCCTTCAACGCCCGGGGGAACTTCGCGGACGCGGCCGAGGCGGACCACGTCCGGGTCGTCTCCTGTAACACGACCGGCCTCTCGCGGCTGCTCGCGCCCCTCGAAGAGGAGTACGGCGTCGAGAAGGCCCGGGTGACGCTCGTCCGTCGGGGGGGCGACCCGTCCCAGACCGACCGCGGACCCATCGACGACATCCTGCCGAACCCGGTCGGGCTGCCCTCCCATCACGGCCCCGACGTGAACACGATCTTCCCGGAGCTCGACATCGACACGCTCGGGCTGAAGGTGCCGGCGACGCTCATGCACACCCACTCGGTGAACGTCACGCTGGAGGCGGAGCCGGACGCCGACGACGTCCGGGAGCTGCTCGACGGACAGACGAGGACGTTCCTGATCCCGGAGGGATCGGGGATCGACGGGGCGGGGGCGATAAAGGAGTTCGCGATGGACCGCGGGCGGCCGCGGGCCGACGTCTGGGAAAACTGCATCTGGAGTGAGTCGGTCTCGATGGAGGGGCCGGATCTGTACCTGTTTCAGGCAATCCACCAGGAGTCCGACGTCGTCCCGGAGAACATCGACGCGATCCGGGCGACCCTCGGAACCGCCGACGCCGCGGCGTCGATAGAGCGGACGAACGAGACGATGGATATCGGCTTCTGAGGGCGGATCCAAAACTGACACTGACAGAAGGCTTTTGAGTGTATCCGGCGTATCTGTTGGCATGCGCCGCGATGACCGCGACGACCCGTTCGACGACATCTTCAACGAGATAGAACGGATGATGGAGGGGATGGGCGGCGACCTCGACGCGGCCGACGCCGGGTTCGGCGGCGACGCCCACGTCTCCGTCTACGAGACCGACGAGGCGATCCGGGTCGTCGCCGACCTTCCGGGCGTCGACAAGGAGGACCTCCGGATAAAATGCGACGGCCGCCACGTCACGATCGCGGCTTCGACGGGAACCAGCGAGTACGAGGAGCGAGTCGAACTGCCCGCCCGCGTCGACGAACACTCGGCGTCGGCGTCGTTCAACAACGGCGTCCTCGAGGTCACGCTCGATCGGACCGGTAGCTCGTCGAACATCGACCTCTCCTGAAAGAGCGCGTTTTCCGACCGGCTACACGTCCAGCTCGTCGAAGAGCGCTGTGACCTTCCGCTCGATCTCCGCGCGGATCGCCCGGACTCCCGCTATGTCCTTGCCGTCCGGGTCTTCGAGCGCCCACTCGCGGAGTTCCGTGTCGTCGTCGACCTCGCCGATGTCGAGCGTCGAGCAACCCATCGTCGCGACGTAGTCACACGACCGCAGCTCCGCGGCCGGGATCTCACGCGGCGTGCGGTCGGCGATGTCGATGCCGACCTCGGCCATCGCCTCGATCACCCCCTCGTGGACGCTGTCGGCCGGCCGCGTCCCGCCGGTCAGGATCTCGACGCGGTCGCCGAGGCCGCGTCGGTGGCGCTCGCGCTCGGCGAAGGCGGCCGACATCTGTGACCGACCGGCGTTTTGAACGCAGACGAAGCCGAGGCGGATCGGGTCCGTCACTTGCCGTCACCCCGCGGTCCCTCCCGGGTAGTCGTGCGTCCGCTCGGGCCGTTATCGCGTGTCGTATGGAGTATCATGGCTGTCAGTCGTCCGTCTTCGACGTTTGTGTGTCCTCCGTGGGTTTCGTGCTCTCCAGCTGCCCGGTCTCGTAGCCGCCCCAGTCGAACTTTTCCTGGAAGTAGATGGCGACGTATACCAACGCGAGCAGGACGGGCACCTCGATCAGCGGGCCGATGACGGTGGCGAAGGCGACGCCGGAGCCGACGCCGAACACGGCGACTGCGACCGCGATCGCGAGCTCGAAGTTGTTCGACGCCGCGGTGAAGCCGATCGCCGTCGTCGTCGAGTAGTCCGCGCCGATCCCCCGACCCATCCCGAAGCTCACGAGGAACATGATGACGAAGTAGATCGTCAACGGGACGGCGAGCCACAGCACGTCGGTCGGCTGTGCGAGGATCCGATCGCCCTGCGTGGCGAACATCACGATGACGGTGAAAAGCAGTGCCAGAAGCGTCAGCGGGCTGATCGTCGGGACGAACTCCTCGTCGTACCACTCCTCACCCTTCGCCCGGACGCCGCCGATGCGGGTCACGATCCCGCCGGCGAAGGGGATGCCGAGGAAGATCGCGATCGCCCAAAACACCTGGCCGACGGTGATCTCGAAGGCGCCGATGCCCGCGACCATCGCCTCCAGCCCGAGGACCGGGGGGAGAAACAGCGCGAAGAACCAGATGTACACGCCGTAGGTGAGAATCTGGAAGACGCTGTTGAACGCGACGAGGCCGGCAGCGTACTCGCTGGAGCCGTCCGCGAGGTCGTTCCAGACGAGCACCATCGCGATACACCGGGCCATCCCGATGAAGATCAACCCGAGGAAGTACTCGGGGCGGGCGGGGAAAACCGGGACGATCCCGCTGAAGAAGATCATCGCCAACAGGAACATGAGCGTCGGCCCGATGAGCCAGTTCTGGATCAGGCTCAACGAGAGGACGCGCCACTGTGAGAACACCGTCGGCAGCTGTCGGTAGTTGACCTTCGCGAGCGGGGGGTACATCATCGCGATCAGCCCGATCTCGACGAGGTAGTACTCCCGGATCGGGTCGACGACCGAGGGGGCGACGTAGCCCAGCCCGACGCCGATCGCCATCGCGCCGAAGATCCAGACGGTGAGATACTTATCGAGGAAATCCATCGACCGGGGGTCACCGCAGGACTCACAGCCGCAGTCGGGGCCGTGTTCGTGCTCGGCGTTACGCATCGCCGCTCACGCTCCCATCGAGAACGGTGAGGAGGGCGACGGCGCGGTTCGTCGCGCGGTATTTCTTCCAGCGGCCGTCCTTGCGCCCCTCGACGAGTCCGGCGTCGGCGAGCCCCGAGAGCGCGTGGCTGAGGCCGCTCTCGGTCACGTCGACGACGGCCTGCAACTCACAGACACAGAGCTCCTCGCCCGCGGCGACGAGGACCCGAACGAGCGTGTACCTGGTTTCGTTCGCGAGCGCCGAGAGCACGTCGAGTTCGGCCTCGGCCCGCCCGGTGCCGAGCGCCCGTTCGAGCGTCCCGAGCTCCTCGAGCCGTCGGTCGACATCCTCGCTCCGACACTCCCCGAGCTCGTCTTCGAGATACCGGCGAAGCCGATCCGTCGCTTGTGACATCACGAATTAGTTGAGTAGCTATTCAATTAACTGTTCCGATGAGATACCCGAATTCGGAGGCGATCCCCGTCCGAACGGGGGCTCGCGTCGAACGGTTCACATGCCAAATCGAAACAATGTCGAGAACCCCCGAGCACACGAGCCGGGATGACTAACAGCTAGATTAAGTTGAAATATGATTCAACTCGCTTTGGGCCGCTCAGGCGTCGGCTGTCCGCCGGATCAGCGCCGCGAACCGGTCGTAAAACCCCGGCTCGTACTTCGTCACCGAGTCGACCGTGGGGCGGGCGTTCGTCTCGGTGACGACAGCACGGCCGTCGGAGACGAGGACATCGACGCCGAGCCATCGGACGCCGAGCGCCTCGGCGGCGTCCTCGGCGAGCCGTCGGTGTTCGTCGGGGAGGTCCACCGCGGCCGCCGTCGCCCCCCGATGGACGTTGTGCTTCCAGCGGCCGGCCGCCCGGTCGGCTTCGGGGAGCCGTCGCTCGACCGCCCCGGCGTACTCGCCGTCGACGACCATCGCGCGGACGTCCCGGGCGTCGGGGAGGAACTCCTGGACGAGAAACGACTTGTCGCCCGTCGCTCGGTAGTCGTGGATCAACGAGAGGTAATCACAGATCCCCAGAAACGAGTCCAGATCGGCCGCTTTCGCGATACCGATCCCGCGGGTCGTCGAGTTCGGCTTGATGACGACGGGCGGGTCGAGCCGTTCGAAGGCGGCCCGCAGCGCCGACCCGTCGGCCGGGTTCGAGACGTGGACTGTCTCGGGAGTCGGCAGGCCGGCGCGGTCGAGGCGGGCAAGCGTCTCCGCTTTGTTCCGGCTCCGGAGGACCGCCTCCCGGTCGTTGACCCAGGGGACGCCGAGGAGCGCGTCAGCAACGCCGCCCTCCATCATCCGGGACGGGTAGACAAAGCCCGCGTCGAAGGAGTGCTCGGCGACGGGTTCCGAGAGGGGTTGTACGCGTCCAGTCGTGGGGACGTAGGCGGCCTCGATACCGCGTTCGGAGAGGGGGTCGCGGATCCGTTCGAGCGTCTCGGCGTCCGTCGCGACCGCGAGCCGAAGCATACGCTAGGTAGGGGGGCTGCCGTATTCAAAGGGCCGGTCGGCGGGGCTCAGTCGTCGGCCTCTGTCCGGGCCTGCCGCTCGGCGGCCCGTTCGACGAACTCCTCCGGGAGCTCGTCGATCTCGCCCGCCTGGACGCCCCACAGATGGGCGTAGAGGCCGCCGTTCTCCAACAGCGCCGCGTGGGTGCCGCGCTCGACGATCCGGCCGTCCTCGAGGACGGCGATCGTGTCGGCGTCCTTGATCGTCGAGAGCCGGTGGGCGATGGCGAAGGTCGTCCGGTCGGCGGTGAGCCGATCGAGGCTCCGCTGGATCAGCATCTCCGTCTCCGTGTCGACGTCGCTCGTGGCCTCGTCGAGGATCAGGATTTCGGGGTCCTTCAGCACCGCCCGGGCGATCGAGACCCGCTGGCGCTGGCCGCCGGAGAGTTTGACACCACGCTCGCCGACCATCGTGTCGTAGCCGTCGGGGAGGTTCGTGATGAACTCGTGGGCCTCTGCTGCCTTCGCGGCCGCGACGATCGCCTCCCTGTCGGCGTCGAAGGCGCCGTAGGCGATGTTCTCCTCGACGGTGCCGTAGAACAGGAACGTGTCCTGGCCGACGTAGCCGATCTGTTGGCGCAACGAGGGCAGCGTCACGTCCCGAAGATCCTGGCCGTCGACCCGGATCGCCCCCTCGTCCACGTCGTAGAGCCGAAGCAGCAACTTGAGCACGGTCGATTTGCCGGCTCCCGTCGGCCCGACCAACGCCAGCGTCTCGCCGCCGCCGACCTCGATGTCGATGTCCTCGACGATCGGCTCGTCGTCGTAGCCGAACGTGACCGAGTCGTACTCGACGCGGCCGTCGGTGACGGCAAGCGGGTCGGCGTCCTCGTCGACCGCCAGACGATCGGGTTCGTCCATCAGCCCGAAGATGCGTTCGGCGGAGGCGTAGGCCCGCTGGTACATGTTGATGATCTGGCCGAACTGCGCCATCGGCCAGATGAACCGCTGGGTGAGGAGGATGAACGTGACGAACTCGCCGGTAAAGAGCGGCTCCGTCAGCGGTCCCGGCGCCGCGCCGGTCGTCTCCGTCGACAGTACCCAGATCCCGCCGATGAGAAAGGTGAGGACGAAGCCGATACCGGCGATGACGCGCAGCCCCGGAAAGAACTTGATCCGCGTCTCGATGGCGTTCCAGTTTGCGTCGAAGTAGTCACCGGAGACGTCCTCGACGCGGTCGGACTCATAGCCCTCGGTGTTCGCGGATTTGATGACCTGGATGCCGCCGAGGTTGTTCTCCAGCCGGGAGTTGACGTTGCCGACCGTCGAACGGACCTCGGCGTACTTCGGCTGGATGATCCGGATGAACTTATACGTGAACAGCGCGATCAGCGGCACCGGCACGAGGGCGATGAGCGCGAGCTGCCAGTTGAGCCAAAAAAGGACGCCGGCGATCCCGAGCACCATCACCGCGAGCCGAAACGTCGAGTTGAGGCCGTCGTTGAGGAAGCGTTCGAGGCGGTTGACGTCGTTCGAGAGGATACTCATGAGTTCGCCGGTCTGTTTGTCGGCGAAAAAGTCCATGTTGAGCCGCTGCATCGTGTCGTAGGTGTCGGTCCGGATCGAGTGTTGGATGTGCTGGGCAAAGGCGTTGAACCCCCAGTTTCTGATCCAGTGAAACACCGCCCCCGAGAGAAAGGCGCCGGCGATGAGCCCGACGACTAAAAGGAGCTGGTCGTCCTGCGTCGCCGGCGTCCACGCCGCCGGCAACAGCCACAGCGCGAACGCCTTGTCGTCCCGAAAGACGGCGTCGATCGCCAGCCCGAGGAGGACGGGCGGGAGCAGATCGAGGAGGCGGGCGGCGACGCTCGCGAGGACGGCGACCGCGAACTGGAAGCGCCGCGGGCCGCCATAGTCGGTGAAGAGCCGCCGCATCGGGTCCTCGGCGTTCTCCCGTTGTTCCTCGAAGGGGTCGTCGTCGTCCCACGTGATATCCGCCATTATCGACAGTCGGTGTTCGCCGGGCATAACGGTTAGCCCGAAGGCAGCCGCGAGAGCGTCTCAGAGCTCGAACCGGAGTTCGTCGCCGGGGTCGACGCCGCGATCCGCCATCCATCCCTCGGTGACTTCGAGGACGTACTGCCCCGTTCCGGGATACGTCTGTTCGCTGCCGTCCTCGTCCGGTCCGGGGGCGGGCGCTTCGTGGATCGTCGTGATCGTCCTCTCGGCGTCGGCGTAGACGATGTCGATCCCGAACGACATATCGCGCATGACGTACGTCCGCTCGCCGACATCGTCGTGAACGAACAGCATGCCGCGATCCTCCGGCAGCTGTTCGGTTCCGCTCAGACCGAGATACCGTTTCGAGAACGTGTCCGCGATCGCCGCTTCGACGGCGCCGAGCTCCGTCCCGGTCTCGCCGTCGACGACGGTGACTGTCGTGTGCTCGTAGTCGCCGTCCCCGGCGCCGGGGTCGTAGCCGTCGCCGAAAACCGGCGAAATAAGGCCCGTGGAGAGGCCAAAGAGCACGAGCACGGCGGCGACCGCCGCCACACCGACCGCGTAGGCGATCCATCGGACATCCATCGGCGAACCGAACGAGGCGAACGGGCCTAAGCGTTCCGTCCGAAAAGTAAGGGTTATCCGCCCCGGGAGGCTCCCTGCGAACGTCGGGTCCGTGGTCTAGTGGT
>OBKM01000063.1_pt1 | contig 44319 bp, 35 predicted proteins | sample 1519691 | NCBI WGS metagenome assembly OBKM01 (sample SAMEA37050418, study PRJEB22526) | metagenome | biome: saline pan; feature: lake; material: water | place: Egypt | collected 2015 | depth 0.5 m
GTAAACCAGAACACGCAATCCGTTCATACCGATTATTTATCAGACAGTGCCTAGTGCGTCGGCGGGAACCCACCCGCCCGAGTCCCCGGGCGTGTCGATGCGCGTCCATTCCGTGCGACGGTCGGTGACGTGCACGACGAACCCCTCGCGAAGCGTGTTGGCCGTAGGCTCCGTGCCTGGGGCTTCGTGGACGATGGTATCATCGACTAGCACGACGGCTCGTTCGTCCATCGATTGCACGTACGATACGACAAGCCCAAGAACGATCAGTGCGGTCCCCAGACCAAGCGCACTGCGATAAGCAAGCTGGAGGCGCCCCGACGTCGAGGATCGCGCCGCATAGCCCAGAGCGGCCCATCCACCCAGATAAAGCAGCAGACCGAAACCGAGGGCGAGTCCGACGGGCATCGAGGTGACGAGTGCGCGCCATCCCTGCTGCGTGGTAGGAGGCGGCACGTCGGCACGGTCTCGGGCAATTCGCAGGTTGTGTGCGAGTCGCGGATCATCGGGGAGAAGGTGCCGCGCCTTCTCGTAGTGGCGAATGGCAGCGCCGAGCTCCTCCAGCCGGAAGTACGTGTTGCCCAGATTATAGTGGAGGGCGCCGCTCGTGTAACCGGTGGCGATCGCCTCTTCGTACGCGGCACGGGCTGCCTCAAAGTTGTCTGCTTCGAAGTGTTCGTTCCCTTCCTCGAACTGCTCCACGGCTCCCTCGGGCTGGCCGAAGGCCGGGAGGAGGGCCAGCATGCAGCTTGCAGTGAGAAAAAGAGCGACGCGGCGCATGGAAAGCGGTGGTCCTATTCGGAAGAGGACAGCTCTTCGGAGAGCTGGTCGATCGTGCGCTGAGCCGTGTGCCAGTCGCGCTCCATGTTCGAGGCGTCAACCGATGCGGGAGCAAATCGGGCCTGGTCGCAGGCGTCGAGCAGGTCGATCACTTGCTGTCGGGTAGCGGGTGACACTTCGTGCGCCGAAAGGAGGTCGTCGAGCCGGTCGCGCGTCCAGCCTCCGGTTGCCTCGCCGGTTTGCTGCTCGATGCATCGAATCGCTGCCTGTTCGATTCGGTCGTAGAACGGATCGACGGCTGCAGGGTCAAGGGCGGCACGCGCCTCGCGCAGGTAGGATGCTGGATCGCTGGGGAGGTCCTCGGAGACGGGCTCCTCATTCCAACGGCGAAACGCCAGCAGACCAGCGGCAAACAGCAGCGGAAGCGCCACGGCGGCGTACGGCCAGGGTTGCCGGTAAAGCGGCGTTGATTCGCCAGACGTCCACTCCGCGTCGGTCATAACACCGGCAATGTCGTCAGTTGGAAGGCCGCCCATGGGCGCATCGGTTGGCGCCGCGGGCTCTTCCCCTGTCACATGCACAGCCGGCAGATCGACCTGCAGCGTTTCGTAACTTGCGCGACCCGGATCAAAGAAGGAGAACGTTATCGGGGAGAAGATATGCGTTCCGGTTCCCTGAGCCACGAGCGTGTAGGTGGCCGTCTTGGTACCGCTGATCTCAGATGCTGAGCGATCGATGGAAACGTCTTCCTCGGGCCCGAAGACCTCGAACGACTCGGGCACTGAGACGGACGGCATGCGAATGGTGGGCAGATTGCCTCGCCCTTCCACCGACACGCGCAGTTCCACCTCTTCCCCAATCTCGACGGCATTCGTGTCGAGGCGCGCGTCAAGGTCGTACTGACCGACCGCCCCGTGGAAGTGGGACGGCGCCGGATCGGGGAGGGGGGCGGCGGTGAGCGTTTTTGGGTTCGCTGTTACGATTTCAGTTTCATAGTCGTACGCTTCCGGATCACGGGCGTCTACGTCCGAGCCGAAGGCATGGCGTCGGACTTCACTCTGCACCTCCAGGGCAGGGATTTCGAGCGTGCCGGTCTGCGTTGGGAAGAGGGCCGATCGGCGCAGTAGGAAGCGCTGGTACGGCCTCCCATCGATGGTGACCGAGGTGGGCACAGGACGCTGCTCTACATCGAGGTCTTCCTGCCAGAAGCCGGCTGCGTCACGACCGCCCGCCAGCCGGTTGCGCTGAATTTCTACATCTTCGCGGTAGTACATGTAGTACTCGACGACGGCCTGCTCCTGCCGGTACACGCGGTCGGTATCCAGCTCTGCCTCAATGAAGAGGTCCTCCCTATTTATGGAAGGGGAGATCTCCGGGTGGTCATCTGGCCGTTCAAGTTCAGCCTGTGAGGAGCTCGGATTCGAGTCGTTCGAGTCCGGGTCGCGAAAGACCGGCTGCGACGATGCGTCGACGACCGTGACGTCGACGGCATCGGTCGCGTAGATGCGGTTGTCGACCGTCACTTCGGCCGGCTGAATGTGGGCCGTTCCTGCGCTTTTGGGTTCGTAGGTCCAGGCGTGCGTGATGCTGCGATGGATTTCACCGTCAGAGAAGGAAACGTCATGCCGGGTGGAAGGCGTCGCGTCATGCAGGTCGAGACCGGCTGCCTCGGGCGGCTCGGGCGGCTCGACGTGATTGAAGGACGGGCCCTCGACGTGAACCAGGTAGGTGAGCGATCCTCCTGCCTCGACCACGTCGTTGGTGACCTCAGCGTGTAAGGAGAAGGGCTGGGCTGATGCCGGAAGCGCGGTTAAGGCAAGCAGCATGGCCCCGAGCGCAACGCTCCCTAATCCGAGGGCCGGTAACGTTTGTGATCTGCTCCAATTCATAGTGGGTCTACCAGGGCTTTTCTACGTCCTCGGAGGAAGCGTCGCCTTGCAGCGTCTCGCGGAGCAGCTGCAGCTCCTGGCTTTCGATAGTGTCCAGCAGGCGCAGCGCTTCCATGCGGCTCATCGTGTGGGGGGAGCCGTCGGGCATCTCCTCGGCCGGCTCTTCTTCGGGGTCGAGATCGGGATCCATCTCGTCGTCCGCGTCGCCATCGAGGTCGTCCGGAAGCGGAGCTGCTTCATCGGACGCCTCCGCGTCCTCCTCTGGAGGGTCCGAAGCGCCCTCGTCCGCCGGGGCATCTTCCTCATCGTCTCCTTCCTCCGCGTCCGTCTCTTCATCAGCGTCTTCGTCTTCAGGAGCACCGTCGGGGTCGGGCGCCCCGCCGTTTGGCTGTTGCTCCAGGTCGTCCAGCTGCTCGCGCAGCGCGTTCAGTTTCGGGTGGTCCGGGTCGACCTGCAGGCCCTCGTTGACTGTTTGTAGGGCCTGGTCGTAGGCCTCATCCAGGTAGAGCTGGGCGGCCTCGTGGAAATAGTCCTCTGGCGTCTGGGCGAGCGCCGAAGTGGCGCCGAAGCCCAGCAGAGCGAATATAATCCAACAGGCCAGGAGCCGATTCATGGTAATACGTTGTCAGCTGTGATTCTTGGGCGCGCATGATACGGCCTCCTTCGATCGGAGCGTGAAGCGAACGTGAGCGTGAGGATGTTCAACGCATCACGCAACACGTCGGAGGCACGTATACCGGCAAAAGGAGAATGTACGTTGCAGTAGATTATTCCAGCTCTTCGATAAGCGCAATGTCGGATAGGCGCTGAATGTACGATTCGTAAGCAATCACGGTGGAGTCGCGTTGCAGGCCCTGCATCATCAGATTGTACGCCTCTCGGTAGTCCTGCTCGGCGGCAAGCGCTTCGGCCTCTGCCTTCAGCTGCTCCGCATAGTCGGACGGCTCGATCTCGTCCGTGGGCTCGTCTTCGGGCGTTTCGTCGAGCATTCGCTTCACGTACTCGTAGTTATAGCGCGCGTCGTCGTGGGTAGGATCCTCGAGCAGCGTGCGCCGGAAGTAGTTTAGCGCGTCGTCATACTGCCCGGCTTCGGTTGCCGTCACACCGGCATTGTAAAGGGCACGAACGCGGTCCTCGTGGTACTCGGCTGCAGACAGGGAGCGCTCGAAGGCGCCGAGGGCTTCGTCGTAAATACTCTGTTGGTGGAGGGTAGCACCAAGATTATGCCAGAGGCGCACGTACGTCGCGCCGAAGGATCCCTCCTGACGGGCAATCCCCTCGCGGTACGCCTCTTCTGCGCCGGCATAATCGCCTTCCTCGTAGAGGCGGTTTCCTTCTCGGCCATCGCTGCCTCCTCCATCGAGGCCCAGCCAGCCGAGCAGCAGCAATGCCAGTATCCAGCGAGTTGTCATTGGTCGTGCCTGTAGTCAGGTAATCAAAAGAGGGTCGTGTGCACATGAAATACGGCCTACGATTCGACCTCGGCCTCTTTCTCGATCTTCGCTTTACGGGAGCTCGCGCTTCGCACGGGAATGAGAGGCTCCAAAATGAGTAGGACCAGCGCGAGGGCGAGCGGCCAGTGGTACTGCTCGCGGTACGATTCATACTCTTCTTCCGCAAAGGTGGTTTGCTCGAGCCGGTTGATGACGGAGCGGAGTTCCGTGAGGGCGCCCGCGGATGATCCGAGACGGAAGTAGGCGCCGTCGCGCGTCAGGTCGCGGAGCGACTCTTCCTCGAACCGGGTAATAACCGTCTCCCCATCATCGTCGTGCAGGTGGCCGAGCTGCTCTCCGTTGTCGTACAGCGGAATGCGAGCTCCGTCGGCGGTGCCAACCCCAGCGGCATACAGGTGAACGCCTCGGTCGCGCGCGTCCTCGCGGATCGAGTTCACGTCGCCCACGTGCACCTCTCCGTCGGTGACGAACAGGATGGCCTGCGCGCGGTCGCCCGGCGCCTCGTCATCGTCGCCGGAGCGTTCCACGCCATCGGAAGCTTCAAGCGCATCCAGAGCTGTTTCGTACGCGGCTTCAAAGTTGGTGCCCTGCGTGGGCACGCTTGACGGATCGGCAACGTCAAGGAAAAGGCGCAGCGCGCTGTAATCCGTCGTAAGGGGGCTTTGAATGATGGCGTCGTACGCGAACAGCACGAGGCCCACTCGGTCGCCGCTCAGCTCGTCGAGCAGTCGGTTGACCTCATTCTTTGACCGGTCCAGCCGACTGGGGGCCACGTCTTCCGCCTTCATCGAGAGGGAGACGTCGAGCGCGACGACGAGATCAATGCCTTCATGCTCCACCTCGCGCACCTCACTGCCGAAACGCGGTCCGGCCAGGCTCAGCACGAGTAGACCCGCCGCCGTGAGAACGACGCTCGCCTTAAACCAGCGCCGGCGAGGACGGACGTGCGCGGCCAGCTGCTCGGCGAGGGCCGTGCCTCCGAAGCGCTCCCACGCGCGCTCACGCCACCGGGCGTCACGCACGAAGAACCACAGGAGCGCCGGCACGAGCAGAAGCGCCCAGAGATATGTCGGGTGGAGCCACTCCATGGAAAAAGCTAGGCGTCAGGGATCGGTTGTTAGGGAAACTGGCGCAGGAGGGTCGTTGAAAGGATAACATCGAGGGCGAGCAGCGCGAGGGCCGGCCACAGGAAGAGGGCAAAACGCTCCTGCCGGTCGGTGTACGTGCGTTCTTCGATCTCCGTCTGCTCGAGCTCGTCGATTTCGCTGTAGACGTCCGCGAGCCCTTCGCGGTCGGCAGCGTGGAAATATGCGCCGTCGGTGAGGTCGGCCATGGCCTGCATGGTTTCCTCATCGATTCCGACGGGCACCTCTTCGCCGGCCTGCGCCGCGGGATCTTCGTCGGGGCGCGGCTCCTCATCGACCGTACCGATGCCGATCGTGTAGATGCGCACGCCCAGCGTCGCAGCCATCTCGGCGGCGGTGATGGGATCGATTTCTCCGCGGTTGTTGACCCCATCCGTCAGTAGAATGATCACGCGGCTCTCGGCGTCCGATTCGCGCAGCCGGTTGAGCGCGGAGGCTGTGGCGGTGCCGATAGCCGTGCCGTCGACCACCATATCCATGTGAATCTCATCGAGCATCGACTCCAGAAAGTCGTAGTCGAGCGTCAGCGGAGCGTGGGTATAGGCCTTTCCGGCAAAGACGGTGATCCCTACGCGATCCGAGACGCGCGTGTCGATGAAATCGCGGGCCACTTCGCGGGCCGCTTCGAATCGGTTGGGCTCGAAGTCTCGGGCCTGCATAGACGAAGACAGGTCGAGGGCCATCATGATGTCAATGCCTTCCGTCGAGCGCTCGACCACCTCATCCTCCTGGTACGGCTGGGCGAGGGCCATCAGGCCAAACGCGACGGCTCCCATCCGCAGAATCATCGGCGTGTTGCGCAGGCGCGTGAGCCAGGTGATTGGCGTTGCGGCGGCTGGAGCGACGTCGCTGTACCGCATTCCGGCTCCGTTGCGCCTTGCCTGCAGCCACCACCACCCGAGACCCACGAAGGGCACGAGCGGCAGCAACCATAACCATTCCGGGTTCGTGAAACTCATGGCGGTATCAGTAGCCAGACTGCCAGGATAAAACTACTACAGGACCAGCTGTGAGATTAACCGTGCTGCGCCACAGCGTCCGTGAGAGTAGGGAGCACGTCACCCGCCTTGCCGCGCACAGACTCGTCGACCTGACGCGTAATTTCGGTGGAGCGCACGTTGACTTCGGCGACGTATGCGCCGCTTGCCTTGGCGCGCAGCGGGAGGCTGGCGGCAGGCTGAACGGCCGCGCTCGTGCCAATGCTCAAGAACACGCCGGCCCGCTCCGAAGCTCGACTCGCCTGGCGGAGCGCATCGGGGGGAAGCATCTCGCCGAACCAGACGACGTCAGGGCGGATGAGGCCGTCGCATGACGGGCACCGAGCTGGCTCGCCCTCGGCGATCGGGGCGAGGTCTTCGTCCGTCGCCTCGCGCTCACACTCCATGCAGTAGTTACGCGTGATGTTCCCGTGGAGCTCCACGACGTTGTCACTTCCGGCCCGGTGGTGCAGGTCGTCTACGTTTTGAGTGATGAGTGTGAAGTGGGGCACTCGCTTCTCGAGCTCGGCGAGCGCCTCGTGGCCGGGATTGGGCTCGACCTCAAGGGCGAGCTCGCGCCGGTGGCTGTACCAGCTCTGCACCAGCTCGGGATTGGACAGGAACGCATCTACATTGGCCAGCTCCTGCGGATCAAACTTGTCCCAGAGACCGCCGGGATCGCGGAAGGTGGATAGCCCACTCTCGGCGCTAATGCCAGCGCCAGTGAGTACTGCGACGTGGTCGGCCTCTGCGAGACGGTCGATGAGCGTTTTGGAGAAGTCAGAGCGTGTCACGACAGCGAGGAGAGACTGAATGGGTCATGCGCGCCATACATGTACTTACGATTCCTGGCTTCGTGCCGCTCCGGGCTCGGAGGACGCAGCAGGACCGTGTTCGTTTTGCCCATTTTTTCCCGATTCGCGGGCATCCTCCTCAGCTGCTTGCACCTCCGACGCTATCTGATCGAGAAGCGCGCGGGCGGTCTCCAGCGATTCTCGACAGTCGCTTGCAGCGGGGCGGGCGTCGGCAAACTTGACGAGGTCGGCCTTCTGCAGGAGCGTGCGGAGGCGCTCTTTCGTGGCGCGGGAGAGCGGAGAGGCGTCCAGTTCGCGCATGAGCTCTGACGTCGTACGCTCCAAAGCGGGCAGGTCGCCGCGCCGGGCAAGGTATGTGCGAAGGGCGTCGGCGAGATCGGCGTAGAAGCTCTGCACAGACTCGGGAGTATGCAGCGGCGCATCCGCGAGTCGGTCGAGCTGCTCGGTGGCGGCCTCATACGGGGAGACGTCCGAGTCATCGTCACCTGTGGTATTGCGCGGCTCCCTACGCTGCCACTGGTAGTAGAGCAGGCCGAGAATCGCCAGGGCGGCGAGCACACCGCCAACCCAGAGCCAGGGAGAGCGGGGAAACTCAGCAATGGAGGCTGGGTCGCGGAGCCCTTCGTCCTCCTCGGCGATCGCGGAGCGGACGCTGATGGTTTGGCCCTCCGTCGTGGCGGTTGTCGTGTCATCCTCTGTCAGGAGCCGCACGGGCAGTGGCGGAATATCGGCCTGATCGAGCGCGAACGTGGTCACCTCGTACGTCACGCTGTCGACCTGCAGGCCCGGCTCTTCAGCGAATGGGTACTCATGGACATCGCCTCGATCAATCACCTCGAGATCGCCGAACGCTGCCGACGCGTCAGTCGGCCTGGGAAACTGAACGGCTTGCGCCGGCTCGTGGGGCACGGAAATGGCAACGATAAAGCGCTCTCCGACCTCAACCGTATCCGCCGAGACATGCAGAGTCGGATCAGCAGGTTGCGCGGCTGCTTGGTGCGCAGAGGTGACTAGGGCAATGAGCCCGAGAAGCGCTGCAGCAAAAACGAGCAGAACCGATGGTACGGCCTTTCGCGCTTCGATTCCAGTCCGACGTGCAGGGGGTGGTAGGCGCATTACGCCGTGCGGTTGCGCTGGCGAAAGAAACGAATGAGCGGCTCGACGTGGTCTTCGTCCGTCCGGATAGGCACGTAGTCGACGCGAGCGCGCCGTAGGCGGTCGATGGTGGCTTGCCGCCGGCTTTGGGCGGCTTCCGTGAAGGCTTCACGCGCCTGGCGGCTCCGCGTATCCACGAGCGTCGTGGAGCCTGTCTCAGCGTCGGTGAGGTCGACGAGTCCCATGTTGGGCAGCATCTCCTCGCGCGGGTCGATCAGGTGGGCGGCCACCGTGTCGTGTCGACCGGCTACCGAGCGCAGCGGACGATCGTATCCGTCGTCCAGAAAATCGCTGATGATAAGCACGATAGAACGGCGCTTCTGGATGCGCATCAGATGGTCTAGGGCGACACTCAGATCTGTCCCCGTTGAGCTCCGCTCGTGGGTAAACAGCTCGCGAATGAGCCGTAGGACATGCCGGCGCCCTTTCTTCGGGGGAATGAAGAGCTCCACCTGATCGGTGAAAAGGAGGAGACCCACCTTGTCGTTATTTTTAATGGCGCTAAAGGCCACGAGCGCGCAGAGTTCGGCGGCGATTTCGCGTTTGAACTTGCTTTGTGAGCCGAAGTCTCCCGAGCGCGAGATGTCAACGAGCAGCATCAGGTTCTGCTCGCGCTCCTCTTCGTAGGTTTTGACGTACGTCTCGTTCATGCGAGCCGAGACGTTCCAGTCGATGCTCCGAACGTCATCCCCGATCTGGTAAGGGCGCACTTCGGCGAACTCGATACCGCGCCCCTTGAATGCCGAGCTGTACTCGCCGCCGAGCAGCGAGTCGACCATTCCCTTCATCCGGATCTCCAGGCGGCGAATCTTGTCGAATAGCTCGTCGGGAACCATCGGGAGCAGCGGTATCAGACTAAAAACATGCGTACATTCATAAACGCTGCCCCCTGCGTTTGTGCCGCATCAATGCAAAAGGCGGGTGATTGAAATAATCAGAAACACTCTCCGTCAGACTCTGATACCGGTTCGATCAGCCCTTCGTCATGAAGCTCGCGCAGAAATAATTGGACGTACGTGAGGGCCGTTTCGTAGTCGACCATCCATTGCTGCGTGAGAGCGCGGGCAATTTCATCAGCCGTCTGATTGTCGGGCAGCAGCTCCCATATATGGCTCCCCGTGTCGTTCAGCGAGTAGTAGCGCTGGGTGGAAAGGCTGAGAAGCACCGACTCTTCCTCATTCAGACGGGTATCGAGTACGTCGTTGCTCGGGCGATAGGCAGTGGTGCGTCGGCTCATAATAGTTTAAGCGAAACCTTGGTAGTGAACGATATGGAGGAGAGGTAACTTTCAGGCGGAATCAGTGCCGCCGAGAGGGAAAGCTGAGGACACTGACTGCCGCTCATTATTTGACCTGATGCAATGCCATTTTTCCTGCGCGCAGCCGATGGGGGCACTAAGACATTTTGCTTGCATGGTGTGAGGATCGAGGTGCGCAGCAATACGGCAGCCGTCGCCGATCAGGTGGCTGAAGCTTTGCAGTATAAGGGAGCAACGCCGGTAGAGTCTCCGCAGGCCGGTGATCTCCAGCTTGACGTCGGCAGGGCTCAGGAACGCATCTCGGTGCCGGACGCGGCGGACTGTCTTGGAAACGGGCAGGCTGACCTGCGAATATGGCGCACTGCGGAGGCGTTCTACGTCGAGCGCGATGCCTTCGGGGCGGTTATTCATCCCAATGATGCCACGGCGCGCATCATCCTGCCGCCTGCACCTTCGGAGAGAGACGCTGCCCATCGTGATCTCCTCTTTTATCTCGTCACCCACAGTCTGGTGCTGCTGCTTCGATACCGGGGATGGTTTGCTCTTCATACAGCGGCGCTCGCGCAAGACAGGGGTCGAGGATTGCTTCTGGTTGCCACCCGTGACAGCGGGAAGTCTACGACGGCCTTGAATCTGGTGCGATCCGGCTGGCGTCATCTGTCGGACGACACTGTGCTGCTCCGCCGAACCAGCGGCGGCGTCCGGGCATGGTCTTTCCGGCGCGACTTCTGCGTAGACCCTGAGGCAGCAGAGCTTTTCCCGGAGCTCAAGACGCGATCTTGGCCTCCGTCGCTCAGCAATTCTTCGAAGTGGCGTGTGGATATGAGGCATCTCTATCCCGGACAGTTTGTTGCGAGTTGCCGCCCCCGAGCCATTGTCTTGCCTGAAATAACCAAGGCGCCGTTGAGCACACTGGAGCCGGCATTGCCCATCGATGGGCTCGCCGCGCTCACCCGCCAGAGCGCGCTGCTGCTTACGCCGGAACGCGGCGTTGCATCGCGGCAGCTTACCCTGCTTCGCGACCTGCTCCAACAGGCATCGTGCTATCGCCTGCGCGCCGGACGGGACCTTATCGAGCAACCGGAGGCCGCGCACAACCTGCTGTCGCCGTGCGTGGCGGAGTGATGCCTACCGCACGAGCACAAGCCGCTGGACGTCGCGCTGTCCGCCGGCCTCAAGCCGACCGAAATACACGCCGCTGGCTACGGGTCGACCGGCCTCGTTGCGACCATTCCACTGGACGGTGTGGCGGCCGGACTCGAGGTCCGCATCAACAAGTGTACGCACGCGGCGCCCCGATATGTCGTAGATGGTAAGGCGGGTAGCGGTAGTTGCGGGCAGTGTGTACGTCAGGGTGGTGTAGGCGTGGAATGGGTTGGGGTAGCCGGGAAGGAGCTCGACGGTTGCAGGCATGTGCGCGGCCCGTTCGTCACGAACAAATGACTGAGATCCAGCGAGCACGACCCAGGTGGTCATCTCATCGCGCGGTTGCAGCTCCAGGCTGGAAGTTGCGCGCAGGTTGTAGGTCGCTCCTGTTGCCGGATGAATAAGCAGCAGCTCCTCGGTGTCGATAGCGCCGGCACCTTCAACAGCAATCTGCGTGGTCCGGCCGATGGGGGCCTCAAGTTCAAGGGTGTACACGTGGCCGTAGGCACTCAGGGGTCGAAAATCGGCAGAGAGATACGGGTAGCGCGAGTTCACATCTCCGTTGACGATCCGGAGCTGGGCCGCGGTGAACGCGCCCGGCGGTGCAAACTGAGTGTGGGCGTCTACCCCGAGCGCGGCGCTCCTCGATTGCCCAAGCCGAACGCTCGACACGCGCTCGCCGTCCAGCGACGCCGTTAGCGTCAGCGCCTGCGGGGGAGGCATGTCAACATGCGCCGATGACGGGCGGCGAGGCGCCCCCGGATAGGGAAGGTGCAGCTGATCCAGCCCCTGCGCGTTGAAGAAGTAAAACGCCTCTCCTTCTCGGGCGGAGGAGAAGGTCGTCGTTTCGTGGTAGCTTCCGTCCCACTGCCAGATGAGTTGTGTCACATTGTTGGCCGCCCGCACGCGATTCCAGTCGAGGGGGGTGTCGAACGGGTTGGCAATGATATTCCACCCGTCGTGGAGGTCGACGGCATACGTGCCGTCGGCGTTCAGGCGCACTGTCTCGATATCGCGGGATGGCTGCCAGGGATCCCGGCTCAGCATCCAGAAACCGCGCCCCTCGCCGAATTGAAACGCCGAGGATCCGTCATAGGGCTGGAGCGCGTTTTCGGGGGAACCGTCGTCGCGGTAGACGGCCCAATCCGTTCCTGGATTGCCGGGGAGCGTCTCGCTGACAGACAGAACATCTCGACCGGGAAGCCCTACGAGCCGGTAATTGCGCGCCTCGGTCGGATCTCCGAACGGGCGGTTGATGGTTAGAGCGACAGTTTCAGGGTAAGGAAATGCACTCACGACATCAGTAAAGCTGCTCTCGGCATTGTCAGCGTTTACTGCGGTGAGCCGGTAAAAGTATTCGCGGCTGTTGATTAGATCGGTGTCGACATACATTTCCGTGCTAGCGTCGAGCTGCGCGATGCGCTCTTCGGGGCGGGGCTTCACGTATCCGCGCGGCCACAGATTGTCGCGTCGATACAGATGATACCCGCCGATGGGGTCGTCCGGCGATGTCCACGTCAGGGTGACCTCGCCGTCGCCTGCCGCGCCTGCAAACGCCACCGGCGGAGCTGGAACGCCGGGTCGGTCCGAGCGGTCGAGAACGTCACCGGTACTCATATCAAGGTAGAGGGTGAACGCACTAATCTGCGAGGGAGATACGCCGACGAGGTGCACGTCCCAGAAGGTCGCAGACGGCACAGGCGGATCGGCCCAAAACCGATGACCGCCGCGAAGCATCGTGGTGACATTCTGCGGGCGAAATCCATCGACTAGTTCCTGCCCGCCGTGGGTGAGGGCGATCGCGAGGGCCTCGTCGGAGGAAAGGAAGTCCTCAGGCACTGGATGCATATCGCCAAGGTGCGGCGGGGCACTGCTGACGTCAACATGGGGGCCTAGAGGATCCACCGTGACGCTGATTTCGCGCGCCTCGTTAGAGTCGTAAAAAACATACGACCAGGCATGGGCCATCCCGGTTGGCCGGATTCCATTCCCGCCGACAATATGCTTGAGTGTAGCGTCGCCGGCGGCCACATTGGCGGCTGCTGCGTGGGCAACGTCGAGGTTATCGTGTGCCGTGGTGAGCGGAAAGTCGAATAGCGTCAGATCGATATTCCCCATGGTGGATGCCCCGTCGATAGTCACGGGATCTGGGGTGCCGTCTCCGTCCGCGTCGTGGAAGCCGAGCGCTTCGATTTCGGTGCGGGCGCCGTCTGCGTAGCGAATGGCAAGTGGCCAGTACGTGCCATCGCGAACGAACTCCGCGGCGTAGGCGCCGCTCGATCCAGTGATAACATCGGCAGCCCGAACGGTCCACTCCGACGCCACGGGACTGAATGAGTCAAGTAGATAAACGAGCGTATGGTCGCTCTCTGACGCTGTATGGGCAACCTGCTTTCCGGCGAGCGATTCCAGATCGTCGGTAGGAGAGTCAGTGTCGACTACAGGCTCTTCCAGCCTCTGGAAGTGCAGCTGTCCGAGCTCGTTTCGCTGCAGCCCATCCGTGATGTCGCGCAGCGATGCCGCTACCTGCGGCGACCATGCAGCCGGGCCAGATGCTTCGACCATCCCGCTTACCGTGGCCTGGCCAAGGGTGGACGCCGTCGAGTAGCGAAGGACGTGTGGCTCGCTCATCGCTTGCCCATCGACCGTTTCCACGTCATAGACAACCCATGTGTAATCAGTATCGGCCTGGTGAGCAGCATGATATCGTACGTGGCGAGGGTGGTCGTCGCCTGCGTCACACGTGCCGGTGGGATTCAGGCACAGCTCGACCCGGTTCGACTGAAGTGCATCGCGAGGATACCGGGGAAACGCGGTGTTCCAGTTGGTCGTGATGCTGACCGGGTCGTTAAACGTAAACACGATTGTCTTCGACAGATCAACGTCCGACGCTCCGTGCGCGGGCAGCGTTTCTTCAACCGTGAAGTCCTGCGCCGCTGCCAGCGCTACGCTGCCAGTCAGGATAGCTATGGCACATACGTAGACGGCAACTCCCCATGCGGTGGCGTTTGTCATGCGAGAGAGTTGGTAAGAGAGACAGGGTCGACTCCTGCGTTGGTCAGCTCATCCCCATCTCATGGGTGGAGGCCGTGAGGTCTGTCAATGCGGCCTCGCGGCGCACGGCGGGCGGGACGAAAGGCTTGCGGCCCGGAGCTTCGGGATTTCCGTCCCTTGGGCCGGAGCTGAATGATTCGTTGTCTCGGGCTGAAGGATTGGCTGAGGCGTTGGAGCGATTCATTGGTCTGAGCAGATGGGTGAAAGGTAGGGGTAAACTCATTGATTTCCTGATTTTGGACCGACGGTCCGCGGGCGCGAGGAGAGCTAGCGCGCAATTGTGACGCGTTGAGTACGCAGCTGACCGTTGCTTTCTAAGCGCACGAAGTACACTCCTGAAGCGAGAGGGCGTCCGCTTGTGCTACGCCCGTCCCATTGAATCTCGTGCGCACCTTCAGAGAGCAGTTCGTCGGCAGCAAGGGTCGCAATTTTCCGTCCCATCACGTCGAACACCGAGATCGTCACTGGTGCTGTTTCGGGCAGAGTAAACCGAAGAGTCGTCTGTCCACGGAACGGATTTGGATAGCTTCCTTCGAGAGTGAAGGCACTCGTGTCGTCTTGAGTGAGCTGGTGAATAGGATCAATTTCAGCCTCACCGCCGCACGTGTTGGTGATCTCAGCGAAGTAGGTCACCTCGAATGATCCGTTCGATTCTCCATCACCCGGTGGAACACCGTTCAGGACGAATACGGCCTGCTCCGGAGCATCGGCAGGGTCGCCCTGGAAGATGTATCGGGGGCCGTTGTCGAGAATGAAGCCATCGGCTGCTTCGCCTACCTCGAGGTTCGTGAGGGTCGTGAAGTCGATTACTTCCAGGCCAGCATCCGGGCCGCCGCTGGAGAAGGTAACTGTGAGCGTTTGGTTGCCGCTGTCGAGCGTTTCATTGACCACCAGCGGATCGGGACAGTCTGCAACAAACCCGCAGAAGTTAATGCCGGAAACAGCTGGCTGCTGACCGCCCTCGTTGTCCAGGCCCTCCGTCGTAAAGCTTGAGGAGGAGACAGCCGGATCGTAGCTCGACACATTGCTCTCCTGGGCAGTCTCAACAATGGTTTGGCTGACAAGTCCAGTGGCGATGGTCCAGTTTCCTTCGAGGATATCATTGGGATCGTCCGTCCTGCGCGTCAGATCCGAGAAGGTGACACTGTCGCCCGCGCTCCCTTTCTCGAAAACGAATTCGCCGTCCTCAACGCCGTATTTCGACAGCAATGGCGTGTTGGGGTCGGTGGGACAGACGAGAGAATCATCGTCTTCCTCCTCAGGAACGATGAGATTGGCTGCGCCGTCGATCGTCTCAAGGATAGCATTGGGGCTATACGTGTTCGCTAAGAGAACGGGATTTAGGTCAACATCGAGCGTCTGGTCAGCGACGAAGACCTCTTCTAGTGTTTCGGCCGTGAAGCTGTTGTCGCTAATCTCGATGCTCCCCACGTCGGCCACTGACGACAGGATCAGGTGTACCGGCGGGGCAAAGTTGGCAACGCTGCCGACCTCTAACTCAGCGACGGTGTTGTCCGTGATGGTCACATTCGAGGGCGCCGCCGACGCATTAGCCCCTTTCGAGAGGGCAATAGCTTGCGTGAAACCGGTGCCTGCTGGTCCGTCGGTGCGGAGCCCGGTGATCGTATTGCCCGCAATGTCTCCACTCACGTCGCCATTGAACCGAATAGCCACGGCCGAACGGGTGTCGGAGACGTCGCTGATCGTGTTGTTGCTAACCGTTGCGTTTTGGATAGGCGCATCACCTTCCTCGATTAGCAAAATCGCCTGCGCCTGGCCCTCGTCGGCTTCTGTGCCGGCAAGGAGGGTGATCGTGTTGCCATCGATCGTCAGGTCATCTGCCCCGTCGAAGGCAAAGATGCCCCCCGGATTGGTGTCGGCCTCGGTGCCAATGTTGGTGATTACGTTGTTCGTGATTGCTACGCCGCTGTGTCCGCCCGACTGGATGACGATGCCTCGCGCTCCAATCGAACCCGGGCTATCTCCTGTGCCGATTGGGTTCTGGATCTCGAGCCCATCGACGCTGACGTTGCTGGCTGCAATGGCGACGGCGTTTCGGGACTGCCCGACGACGACAGGTCGCGGGTCGTTGGTCGCCTCCAGCGTAAGGCCGTCGACATCGATGGTCAGCGACTCTTCGTAGGTGCCCGCGCTCACGGCAATCGTGTCGCCGCTGTCGGCTGCGTCGATGGCGTCCTGGATGGTATCGTGGAACGTGCCCTGCGTGACGTTTTCGATGGGGCCTGTCTCCTCTCCAAGCGGGACGCCTTCGACGGTGATGTTGTCTACGCTGCTATTGCCGAATCCGGAGACTGCATCATCGAATACGATCCGAATAAACACATCTTCTGCATCGGCTAGGTCGGGCGAGGCAAAGCCGATCTCAACCAGCCCAAACTCCCCAACCTCGAATTCATTGCTGACTGCGATTTCTTCGGCAAGCGTAAAGTCGCCATCCGCATCGCCGACCCTGAAGGTTATCCGCTGCGTTTCAAAACCATTGCCTGTCCGACGGGTGGCATATTTGAGTTCGATGTTCTCGTGGCCCAGCGTCGAAACCTGCAACTGAAGGTAGCTTCCATCATTGAGCTGACCATCCCCATCCCCAGTTCCAGGCCTCAACAGCAAACTCGATCCTGCCGGATCATCGAAACGAGCGTTTAAGTCGGTGGCCGTTCCGCTCAGAGAGACGTCATTATCTCTGTTGAACGTGTTCTCGATGGAATGCGCTGCCAGCCCCGTTGCTGAAAACGTAGGAAGTAGAGCGTCTTCAAGCTCTTCTTCATTAAAATTCCAGTAGTGCAGGAGCTCCAAATCCTGCGCTGTAGCGGGCAGGGTGACAAATAGAAGAGCGATTACAAACGTCGTCGTAAGGCGTAGCATTCGGGTCATGGTCGGGCGAGGCGGCTTGTAGAGTCGTAACAGATAACACCGTCGCGCTGGAGATATTCGCCAGCCGCCTGTACCCGTAATGCTTCCCCCAGGGCGCTGACAGCATGCTGGCACCGTCGAATATTTCGCGCTCCACTTGCAGGATAGGAGAAGAGGGCTGCGAAGACAAGATAGATATGGCGTATGCGTCAGACAGATTTTTGGCGCTGAGTGGGCTGCGCCATCCGTCTAGTCGCGCTGTCAGTATATCATATGCCGGGCGCTGATGAGGGTCTTATGTCCGGTCCTGCGATGGCAGATAACACAGCAGCCGCTGTGGCGTACACCACGTCGCGCGGTTTTCCACTGACAGACAGTTTAGCATTTCATGTCCAACCAGTCGATTGGCCTTTCTGACGAACTTCACCAGTATTTGTGCGATGTCTCACTGCGCGAGCCGGACGTCATGCGTCGCCTGCGGGCGGAGACGGCCGAGCACCCGCGCTCGGAGATGCAGATTGCCCCCGAACAGGGGCAGTTCATGGAGCTGCTCGCCCGGATGATCGATGCGCGCCGGGCGATTGAGATTGGCGTCTTCACTGGATACAGTGCGCTGGCCGTAGCTCGCGCGCTTCCTGACGATGGCCAGCTTGTCGCCTGCGATGTCAACGAGGAGTATACCGCCGTCGCCGAACGGTACTGGAAGGAAGCAGAGGTCGATCACAAGATCGATCTGCGCATCGCGCCTGCCATCGAGACGCTCGACGCGCTGCTCGCTAACGGCCAAGACGGCACGTTCGACTTCTCGTTCATCGACGCGGACAAGACGGGCTACGATGCCTACTACGAACGCTCCCTGAAACTCCTTCGCTCCGGTGGACTTATCGTTATTGACAATGTGCTTCGGAACGGTCGGGTGGTGAATCCAGACCCCGACGACGAGGCCACGCAGGCCATCTGCCGGCTCAACGAGAAGATCCACGGGGATGACCGGGTTCACGTGAGCCTGCTCCCCGTAGCTGACGGACTCACGCTGGCGCTCAAGCGGTAACTCGACGCATCGGGAGCTGGCGCCGGCATTGTTCGTACAGCTCATGCGTTGCCGGTCTGTACGTCACCACGAAATTAGTTGCAATCACGCATGCATGCGCCTCGCACCATTTTGGTGGTCGGCCTAGTCCTGCTGCTTGGGGCGGCTGACGCCTTCGGTCAGACGGGCACGATCCGCGGCCAGGTCGTTGACGCCACGACGCAGGCGCCTCTGCCCGGCGCAAATGTCGTCGTGGAAGGAACGGAGCGCGGGGCGGCGACCGACGAGAACGGCAATTTCGAGGTCTCGGGCCTGGAGCCTGGAACGTACGCTGTGCGAGCCTCCATTCTGGGCTACCAGCCCCAGATCCGAACGGATGTCGTCGTGCGACCGGCGCGGCCGACCGTTGTGAACTTTGAGCTTCGCGAGACGGCCGTTGAGCTGGAAGGCGTGGAGATCCGAGGTGGAGCGTTCGACCGCGATCCGGCGGCTCCTACCTCGGTGCAGGCGCTCGGCCCCGAGGAGGTGCGCCGCACGCCCGGCGGGCAGGAAGACATCTCCCGGACGCTGCTGTCGCTGCCCGGCGTGACCGGAGGCGTCGACAATCGAAACGACATCCTTGTGCGCGGCGGGGGACCCAGCGAAAACACCTACATCCTCGACGGCATTCCCGTCCCGCAAATCAATCACTTCGCCACGCAGGGCGCGACCGGCGGCGCCGAGGGGCTGATCAACGTCGACTTCATTCAAGACGTGGAGTTTTACACCGGCGGCTTTCCCGTTCGCTATGGCGATGCGCTTTCGTCCGTCCTCGTGATCGACAACCGGCCGGGCACGTCGGACCGGGTGGCGGGCGACTTCACGCTTGGAGCGGCCGAAGCAGCGCTGACGCTCGACGGCCCGCTGCTGCAGGATCGAGACCGCCGAAGCGACTGGATTTTCTCGGTAAGGCGATCGTATCTGCAGTTCCTGTTTCAGGCGCTGGATCTCCCCATCCGACCGTCGTACTGGGATGCCCAGACGAAACTCGTCCACGAGTTCAACTCGGACAATCGCCTCACGCTCGTGGGGCTGGGCGCGATCAATAACTTTGACATCGTGACGGATGAGGACGACTCGTTCGAAAACCAGGAGACCGCCCGGCGCGTGGTCGATAACGACCAGTGGACGTACACGGGCGGAGCCGTATGGCGCCATCTCCTAGACAGCGGCGTGCTCAATGTGCGCCTCAGCCGCTCAACGACCGACTTCCAGTTTGCCGACGACGACCCGGAGGACGATCCGGTGCTTCGCAACAGCTCGCGCGAGACGGAGACCCGCCTCCAGGCCGATCTCGACTACCGGGTCGCGTCTGATCTCACGGTAAGCGCCGGTGCCGGTGTTACGCGCGGCTCCGTGGAGACGTCGTTCTTCGAGCGAGCGCGGCCCGGCACGCCGTTCGCGGAAGATCTGGAGTTTGGCAGCGAGCTCGGGCTGTGGCGCGGATTTGGCTTTGGGCAAGCCACGAAGCGCTGGTTCGACGAGCGCCTCAGCACCACGGCAGGTGTGCGGGTGGATGGCACCTCCTTCTTAGATCGATCGCTCTACGTGTCCCCACGGTTGAGCGCCTCATTGCAGCTTTCTTCCCGCTGGTCGATTAACGCCGCCACGGGCATCTTCCGGCAGCCGCCCGAGTACATAGCGCTCGTCGTGCGGGATGAGGACGGCCGCTTTGCCAACGACGACCTGTCCTACATCCGCGCCGATCACTATATCGGCGGACTTGCCTACGAGCCGACTGAGAGCACCCGGTTTACGCTCGAGGGCTTCTACAAGGATTATCAGGACTATCCCGTGTCGGCTACGGACCCGCGCGTTTCACTGGCGAACCAGGGCGGCGACTTCGGGTTCGTGGGCGCAGAGCCGCTGACGGATGTAGGCGTCGGGCGCGCCTACGGATTGGAGCTTTTCGGACAGAAGAAGCTGATGGATCGCTGGTACGGCCTCGCCTCCTACACGCTGGCGTGGAGCGAATTTTCCGGCGCCGATGGCGTCCTGCGCCCGTCAGACTGGGACGTGCGCCACACCGTGTCGCTGACGGGTGGCTACCAGATCGGAGAGCGCTGGACGCTGGGCGCTAAGTGGCGCATCTTCTCCGGCCGCCCGTTCACGCCGTTCGACGAGGAGGCCTCCGCCGAGGAATACGAGATCTCCGGCCGGGGAGTGCCCGACCGCGACCGGCTCAACAGCGAGCGTGTGCCGGCGTATCACCGGCTCGACGTGCGCGTCGACCGGCGCTTCTCGTTTGACTCCTGGAACGCGGTCGTCTACCTCGACATCCAGAACATCTACAGTCGCACCAACGTCTTCGGCTTCCGCTACACCGAAGACCCTGAGATCGAGGACAACCGGCGACCCATCGAAAACGTCTCCCTGCTTCCCACCTTCGGCTTCAGCATCGAATGGTAGGTTTTGGGAACGGGGGAGCGGGCGAGAGGGTGAGTGGGGGAAGGATGAGTCGAGGAAAGGAAGAAGTGATGAGATGGGACGGTCTTCGCCTCTTCGACTCCTCGTCTCTTCGATTTCTTCGGTCCTTTCCTCGTCTCCGCAGCTACAAGTGACGCAGTCGACGGTGACGCCACGGGCTATTCGTGAGCGCACCGTCGGACGCGGACTGCGTGGTAGCCGGCGCGTCGTCGTCCTGCTCCTGATCCTGGAAGAGCACGGCTGCAACGGCAGCGGCGCGGTCGAAGTCTTCATCGTCGACCTCAAGCACGTCGGGATCGAAGTGATCGTCCACGAAGTGGGTCGAGAAGTCGCCCGTGCGAAACGCCTCGTGGCCCATCGCGAAGCGGCAGAACGGAATCGTCGTGGTGACGCCGGCGACGGCATATTCGTCGAGCGCGCGTTCCATGCGGCGGATGGCCGTGGCCCGGTTGCGTCCCCACGTGGTGAGCTTCGAGACCATCGGATCGTAGTGGATGAGCACCTCGCCGCCTTCTTCGACGCCGGCGTCGACGCGGATGCCGAAGCCGTCGGGCGGCGCGTGGCGCAGGAGCGGACCGGGGTCGGGCAGAAATTCGTTGGCCGGATCTTCCGCGTACACGCGGCACTCGATGGAGTGGCCCGTCATCGACAGGTCGCCCTGCTCGATACCGAGCTCTTCGCCTGCTGCGACGCGGATCTGCTCGGCGACCAGGTCGATGCCGGTGACCCACTCCGTCACCGGATGCTCGACCTGCAGGCGCGTGTTCATCTCCATGAAGTAGTAATTCAGGTCCTTATCGACCAGAAACTCCACCGTGCCGGCGTTGGTGTAGCCGCACGACTCGGCGGCGCGCACGGCGGCGTCGCCCATTTCCTCCCGCACCTCGGGCGTGAGCACGGACGAGGGGGCTTCTTCGACAACCTTCTGGTGGCGACGCTGGATCGAGCACTCGCGCTCGAAAAGGTGGATGGTGTTGCCGTGCTCGTCGGCCAGGATCTGGAACTCGATGTGGCGCGGCTGCTCGATGTACTTCTCGATAAAGACGCGCCCGTCGCCAAAGGCCGACTCGGCCTCGCTTCGCGCCCCGCGCAGGGCGCTCGTAAACTCGTCGGGCTCGTGCACGATGCGCATCCCCTTTCCGCCTCCACCGGCTGCGGCTTTGATGAGCACCGGATAGCCGATCGCTTCCGCGATCTCAGCGGCGCGGTCGGTGTCTTCCACGGCGTCGGTCGTGCCGGGCGCCATGGGCACGTCGGCCTCCTCCATGAGCATGCGCGCCTCAGTCTTGTCGCCCATCGCGCGGATGGCCTCGGGCGGAGGCCCAATGAAGGTGACTCCGGCATCGGCGCAGGCTTCGGCAAAAGATGCCCGCTCGGAGAGAAAACCGTATCCTGGATGAATGGCATCGACGCCGGACCGGTCGGCGACCTCCAGGATGGTTTCCTGGTCGAGGTACGACTCGCTCGACGGCGCGGGGCCCAGCCGATAGGCCTCGTCGGCCAGGCGCACGTGCGGCGCGGCGCGATCCGGATCGCTGTAGACGGCGACCGTCTCGATACCGAGTTCATGACAGGTGCGCATGATGCGCACGGCAATTTCGCCGCGATTGGCGACGAGTACTTTACGAATGGCAGAGGGGGAGGCGGGCAAATCCGTCATTTCGTCTCGTTAGAAAGGCGTGGCACGGTCTGTGTTTAGGTACAAGGATCCCATTCGGGTGACGACAATAACATAAGTGGTAGGTCGTGCGTCTGCCAAATAGTCGCCCGGACGGGACACGGAGCCTGTCTCCAGGCTGCTGAAGGCACGCGCATTCATATTCATTGGTATCGGTCGCGTTGCACACTACTATGCCGCAAACAAAAGACTACTACGACATTCTGGGCGTCGACGAGGACGCGAGCGCCGACGAGATCAAGAAGGCGTATCGCAAGCTCGCGCGCGAGTATCATCCGGATCGCAATCCGGATAAGCCTGATGCGGAGGAAAAGTTCAAGGAGATCCAGGAGGCGTATTCGGTTCTTTCGGATGAGGAGAAGCGTCGCGAGTACGACGCGCGCCGGCGCAGCCCGTTCGGCGACCAGGGCTTCGGAGGTGCCGGCTCCGGCCAGCGGCGCGGCGGCGGACGCCGCACCTATCGCTCGCCAGAGGGCTTCAACGTTCGCTTCGAGCAGGGCGGCGACGCCTTCGATGAAGGAGGGTTTGGCGGCATCGGTGACATCTTCGATAGCTTCTTCGGCGGTCGCGGGGGCGCCCGCACGGAGACGCGCGACCCGTTTGGCGGTCAGCAGCGTCAACGTCAGCGCCAGCAGCGAACCGGCCGCGACGTTGAGACGACGCTCCGCATCCCCTTCGAGCAGGCCCTGCGCGGTGGCAAGACCGAAGTCACCCTGCCCGATGGCGAGACCGTGCGCATCAATATCCCCAAGGGCGTTCGGTCCGGCTTCAAGATTCGCCTGCGTGGGCGCGGCAAGTCGGGCCCCCGGGGGCAGCGGGGCGATCTGTACGTGACTTTTGAGGTGCAGGACCATCCGCGCTTCCGCCGCGAGGGGGATAACATCTACGTGACAGAAACCGTCAACGCCGCCGAGGCGATGCTGGGAACCACCCGGCACGTCCCGACGCCCTACGGCCAGCACATCAAGCTCGACATCCCGCCCGGCACGCAGCCTGGCGAGAAGCTGCGCGTCCGCGGCCAGGGCGTAGAAACAGAAGACGGCCGTGGCGACCTCTACGTCGAGGTGGAAGTCTCGATACCCGAAAACCTCAGTTCGTCGCAACGAGAGGCCATACGCGAGGCCGCTGAACAGGCAGATCTCGTATAGTTTGCTTGAAGCGTGGTGCAATCCGCTGCTTAGTTTGACCTTCTGCCTGTAGCTCCTATTTTATAGGCGATCAAGGTGCAAGCCAAACATTCGCTTGCATCATACGTCACCGTCGTCAGATGAGCACTGGCAGCGGTATCTTAACTACGAGCACTGCACGTCTATAGCAGTGCTCCACCACCATCGCTACAGAGTATCTTTTCCAACAAAGTCCCATGAAAGACAAGCCAAAAAACGTTTTCCGTATCGATATAGAGCCTGACGAAGAAAATCCAGATCGTCATCCGACGCACGGTTGGCAGGTGCGTGTTAAGCGACACGGCGAACAGCACACGAAATATTTCTCCGATAAGCGATTTGGCGGCAAAGAGAAGGCACTCGAAGAGGCGGTTGAATATCGCGACGAGCTAATCGAAGAGCTCCCCGATCCGCTCGATCCTGTTCAGAAGTCGGCTGAGGCCCGCTCAAAGACGGGTGTGGTCGGCCTCAACTTCTGCTGGAAGGACGACGGAAGCGGAAAGCTCAAGCCGTACGTACAGCTCAGCTGGCTTCGCGACGACGGCACGCGCAAGAGTGCAGCCTTTTCCGTGCGCAAGTGGAACCTGCGTCGCGCCGTGTGGAAGGCCTGCGTGCGGCTGGCAGAAGCTCGCAAGGAATACACCGACCGGCCTGCTGATGTCAATGAGATGTTCCAGACGGCCTATCCGAACGTGAAGGAGCAGTATGAGGAAGGGCCGGATCCGGAGAAGGTCAAAGAGAAAGAGCAGCAACGGCAGCAGGAGACGGAAGAAGCCGAAGCGTAATTCAACATTTCCCTGCATCGGTGAGAGCATAACTAGGCGGAGGCAGATTCATTTCTGCTTCCGCCATTGTTATATTGGACGTACGAAGCGGAGAAAAATTCTACTGAAAATTGGCTCTGTAACAATCGCAAGGGGCTGTTCGTCTGGAGGGCAAATCTCTGCATCACCAGCCCATGCATGTTATGTCCAGCTCCTCCGGCGCCTCCCTCTTCACGCGCATTCTTGCCATTGTCGGCGGTCTTACCCTATTGGCTGCCATCGGTGCAGCCGTCGTGGCATTTTTCTGGTTCAGGACCGAGGCCGTGCCCGACAACACCATTGTAGAAATCGACCTGGAGCGTCAGGTGGTCGAGCATGTGCCGGGCGATCCAACGGCTCAAGCCGTGCTCGGGCGCGACCTCACACTGATGGAGATCGTCGATGCGATCGAGAAGGCCAAAACGGATGATCAGGTGAGCGGGCTCTTTGTGCGTGTCGGTAATGAGACGCTCGGTCCCGGCACGGTCGAAGAGCTGCGAGCCGCGGTCAAATCATTTCGAGAGGCAGGCAAGCCGGCCGTGCTGTTCAGCGAAACCTTCGGGGAGGTAAGCCCGGGTCGGACCAGCTATTATCTGGCGACGGCCTTCGACGAGATTTACATGCAACCCTCCGGTGATCTCGGGCTTGTCGGCTTCAGCACGCAGTCGTTCTTTCTCCAGAACGCCCTGGAGGAATGGGGCATCGAGCCGGAGTATGATCACCGCCACGAGTACAAAAGCGCCAAGTATCTCTTTACGGAAGAGGACTATACGGATCCTCACCGGGAGGCCGACAGACGCGTCATGGAGTCGACGCACGAGGAGATGGTGCAGGGCATTGCTGACGGGCGAGACCTCACGGTCGAAGAGGTTGAAGCGCTCATCGAAGCAGGACCGTATTATGGGCAGGAGGCCGTCGAGGCTGGTCTCGTTGACGACCTGCGCTACCGCGACGAGGTATTTGCTCAGATGCGGGAGGACCTGGGCGATGACGCCGAGTTTCTCTACCTGAGCAAGTACCGCGAGCGGGCCGGCAGCGCCTTTAACGATGGCGACGACGTAGCCCTCATCTACGGAACCGGCATGGTGGTGCGCGGGGAGAGCGGGTTCAGTCCGCTGACGATGGGCGCCAGCATGGGCGCAGAAACGGTAACCCGCGCCTTTCGCACAGCGGTCGAAGACGAGGTGGAGGCTATCATCTTCCGCATCGATAGTCCGGGCGGCTCGTATGTCGCCTCCGACGCCATCTGGCGTGAGGTGCGGCGAGCGCGCGACGCCGGCATTCCCGTGATCGCCACGATGGGAGATGTTGCCGGATCGGGCGGATACTTCGTTGCCATGGGAGCAGATCAGATCGTGGCGCAACCCTCTACGGTAACTGGATCGATCGGCGTAGTTGGCGGGAAGTTTCTCACGGACGAGTTCTGGGATGATCTCGGCATCAACTGGAGTGAGATGTCGACGACCGAGAGCGCTACGATGTGGTCGAGTCGAGAAGGCTACACCGACCACACGAGCGAGCGCTTCCAGGCGTGGCTCGATCGCGTGTACGACGACTTCACGGCTAAAGCCGCCGAAGGGCGCGGCATGTCACAGGAAGAGCTCGACGAGGTGGCGCGCGGGCGCATCTGGAGCGGACGCGACGCCCACGAGCGGGGGCTCGTGGACGAGCTTGGCGGCTTTCACGCGGCTCTCGATCTTGCCCGCGAGGCTGCCGGGCTTGAGGAGGACGCGCCCATCAACCTGCGGACGTACCCAGCTGAGAAGTCGTTCATTGAGCAGCTCATGGACGAGGGGCTAGAGAGCGGCGAGCGCGCAGCGACCGTTCGTACCGTTTATGACGCCACTGAACCGCTTCACCCTATGCTCCGAACGCTCCATCACATGAGCATGTCACCCGGCGAGCGCGCGCTCCATATGCCGGGACATCGGGCGTGGACGGAATAGCTCTTCCCGACGTGGGACACAAGCGCCGGAGAGGCAACTGCGCTGCGTTCGCAGCGACCATTCCTGGAGCGGATCGCTACCCGAGCGCCTTCTCGACTTCCTCGGGGTCGTCGTGGTACGGGTACTCGTAATCACCCGTCTGCACGTCGACCTGTATCAGGAGGTCGTGGGTAGGGCGCTGGCGAACGGTGAACTCATTCTGCCGCAGCTCGATCTGCACGTCGCTGCTGATTAGCGTCACGGTGTCTGCCAGGTCAGAGCCGTCTGCCACCCGGAAGGACGTCCGGTCGAAGACGTAGGAGAGGTACGTCTTATCCAGAACGTACTCTTTCAGCCTGCCGAGCACGGTGCTGCTTGGATTCGTCTTCATGACGTACGTGCCTCGGGATTCATGCCCTCCGCCCATGTCGTGCCGAACCGCTACCTCGATGGTGGCAAAGTTGGACTGAAGGGCCCAGACATCAAAGAGCGCCACGATCCAGCTCGACATCTCGAATCTGCTCGCCCTGATTCGCTTCGGTCCTATCGTACCGTACCGCTGGTGAATCGCCTCTCCATCCATCCCATAACTCGAGTCGAGGGCATCAAGCAGATACGAATACGTCTTCTGCTTGAAACTTTTGAGGTCCGAGAAGCTGCCCTCGTCGTCTATGATTGCCGAGTAGTCGACCAAGTCCAATAGTCCTACCCCGCCTGCACGTAGTAGCTCCTCTAGCTCATCTCGCGATAGCAGGAGGTAAGGTGCATCCACGTCCAATGGAGATCCCCCTTTGAGGTAGAAGAACCGGGGCGCATCGGTCGATTCGTAGAAGATCCAATGGGTAGAGCACTGAAAAGTCTCGTTAAGAGCATTAGCGCTGTCGTTTTTGTTTATCATTTTTAACAAGCATCTCTGCGTTTACCGAATTACATACCCAATTTACACTGATTGTGGGTATTAGGGTCGTGTGAAACGTCGAGTGTTACGCCGAAGAAATTTTGCGTTAAGGGTGATTTTCGGGGATGTTCGCCAATATTATAACTCGATAATTACATTTAGATCTCTATGAGACGACAAAGTTACCTCTCGCATTTGATCGATTGGTGGAGGAAAATGTACTATATGTGTGGTCAAAATCGACCACACACTCTCGTTATCACCCACAAAATCTGCAGGGAGGTTCATGCAAGACTTAATCGACCAATTAGGTAATGCAACATTCGAAAACTACGTGGCCCTTGAGCAAGGGTTTGCGGAAATGTCCTACCAGCTCTCCGCCCACGTACTGACGTTCGGCTATGCGACGATGCTGGCGGGATTGCTCTTCTTCATTCTCACGCTGAGGACCGTCAAGCCAAAGTATAGGATTTCGAACGTCCTCTCGGTGGTCGTGATGGTTTCTGCCTTTCTGCTGCTCTTCATCCAGCAGCAGAACTGGGTCGAAATGCTCCAATACGACACCGAGCAAGCCAGCTACGTGCTTGATGCGGCAGCACCGGGCGATCTATTCAACAATGGGTATCGGTATCTGAACTGGTTCATTGACGTACCGATGCTCCTGTTCCAGATCCTTTTTGTCGTGTCGCTCACATCGAGCAGCTTTAGCTCGGTGCGTAATCAGTTCTGGTTCTCCGGATCACTGATGATCATTACCGGATACGCCGGTCAATACTTTGAGGTCACCAACCCGACCCTCTTCTACATCTGGGGCGCAATCTCGACGCTCTTCTTCTTCCATATCCTGTACGTGATGCGTACAGTGATCAAGGAAGGTCAAGAAGGGGCACCAGAGAAGGCGCAAACCTATCTGGGTTACATCTGGGTGCTGTTCGTCGTGACTTGGATGCTCTACCCGGGTGCTTACCTTATGCCGTATCTCTTTGGCGGATTCACTGAGCCTGCGCTGAGTGAAGCAGCTGTTGTTGGTCGCCACATGACGTACACGGCCGCCGACATCGGCTCGAAGGTCATCTACGGGGTACTGCTGACGCTGACGGCTCAGGAGATGAGCAAAGCCGAAGGGTACGATTGGACCGAGCAGGCAGAATCTGGATCCATGATAGGCAGCTAACTGCCGCCTTGTCTTCATATCGTAGCATACAAGGAAAAAGCCCTGCCAGATTCGGCAGGGCTTTTTCTTTTTCCCCACCTGTGGTATCATCTAATCCAAGTCGTGACCCACGCGACGGTTTGTCATCCTGAACTTGATTCAAGATCTCTATAAGCCGCTTCCGTCTGTTCTTGGTTACCTTCGGTCAGCACCCATGGCATGACCTTCAGCCCTCGCAGAACTCGTGTCCGGGTCAGAGTCTGGAGCGACACGCAACTTGGGTTGTCTAGTGCCCTGTCTAGTGCCCTGCGTCGTTAAGGAGGCGTCGCGCAATACCGCGGTTTGCCCAAGCCAGGTCTTCGGGGCGACCGACTCCCAACTAATCGGGCGGCGCCGGACGGGCATTCCGTCCATCCAGGCGCGGCGCGCGATCTTGCAGTCGCGTTGGGCACGTTCGGGGGGCCAGCAACTGGATTCCGTATCGGCTAGCAATTGTCTATGGATGCCTTGATTGAGAGCATCGTTCGCATTGACGTCGTAGCAGCCGTCATCGTGCTGATTCTTTTTCCGCTAGGTTTTCTGCTCATCAGCCTGAGGGATCGAGCAGTTATGCACCGGCTGCTAGTCTACTGGCGAGCGTCCTCGCTTCTGGCCATCACGGTATACCTGCTCAGCGCTGAGTGGACGCTTGGATATGTGACCGGCACGCTCGCGCTCTTCTTCATTCCCGCAGCCCTCTGGTGGGGAGATGCCATCTACCGTGCGCCCGAGCATCCGCTCGCAGAAGGGACGCGCCTGCAAGTGATTTACCAGTACTGGCGCTGGGTAGCCACACTGCTCTGCGGTCTCAGTTTGCCGTTCATTCTCTCGGCCGCACCCTGCGCGCTTGGCGGACCGAGCAACCTGTTTTGCGAGCTGTGGATCACCCTGCCGCAGGAGTACTTTGCGTTTGTGCATGGCAGCGCCGATCCTACGCCATACGGCTATGCGGCGCTCGGCGCGCTGGGACTGTACGTCGTTTACCTCGGCGCCTCTGCCGCATCTGTCTACCGGCGACGCGCCTACGCGAAGTGAACTTTTCTTTGTCGGAAGCACGCAGCCCCGTTGAAGATGTGACAGGAGACGCCATCGGGCGTGCTCACCGGGCCTCACTGGAAGCACGGTCGGTAGTGAGCACAATCTTGCCCTGCGCGCGCTTGGTTTCGCTGTACTGATGAGCCTCGACCGCGTCGCAGAGAGGATACGTGCAGTCGATTACTGGCTGCATTGCGCCCTCGTCGACGAGTCCGGCCACGGTTTCCAGGTCGGCGCCACTGGGAGTAACGGTGACGAGAGCTGCCGATGAGCCCGGCCACAGGCGGGATGCGGCGGTCTCGGCGAAGCTAGACGGACTGATGTCGGTCGTAACAAACCGGCCGCCTGCGCGCAGCGTCGGACGCATCTGGCGCCACGACAGGTTACCGAACGCGTCGAATACGATGTCGAACGACTTCTGGCGTTGGGTAAGGTCTTCCTGCGTGTAGTCAATGACTGCGTCGGCGCCCAATGAGGCCACCAGATCGATGTTGCGGTGGCTGCATACGCCAGTGACCGTAGCGCCGCGCGCCCTGGCCCACTGCACGGCCATGGTGCCGACTCCGCCCGAGGCGCCGTTGACCAGCACGTGGTTGCCCACGGCGAGTTGGGCCCCATCGCGAAGCGCCTGGATGGCCGTGAGCGTGACGAGCGGGAGGCCGGCGGCTTCGACCATAGACAAGCTGCTCGGCGCGATGGCCGCATCAGCCGCTGGTACGAGCGCCTGCTCGGCATATCCGCCCGCCGTTCGCGGATCCAACATGGCGAAGATGCGATCGCCCTCCTGAAAGGCCTCCACATCAGGCCCGGTAGCGCGCACCGTACCGGCCACGTCGGCACCCGGCGTACGGGGGAACGGCGTCCAGTCGATCCATCTGAGCTGTCCTTTTCGGATGCGCCAGTCGATAGGATTCACTCCGGCCGCGTGCACGTCGACGAGCAGGTGGCCGGGCGTGACAGCCGGTCGCGGCACCTCCTCGCAGCGCAGCACCTCCGGCGGACCGTACTCGTGAAACTGTACGGCCTGCATGGAGGCGCTCATGGCAGTAGAGGGCTAACGGCTGTTACAAGTGAGAGAGCGGCGCCGGCCGATTGCCTACGCAACGCCTTCCTTGTAGGCTTCCATCGGCGGGCAGGCGCAGACGAGGTTGCGGTCGCCATAGGCATCATCCACGCGGCGGACGGTCGGCCAGAACTTACGCTCGCGCAGCTCCTCGGTCGGGTAGGCTGCCTTCTCGCGCCCGTAAGGCAGTGTCCAGTCGTCAGACGTAACCATGGGCGCCGTGTGGGGGGCCTGTTTCAGGACATTCTCTTCGTCATCGGCCATGCCGAGTTCGACCTCCTGAATCTCCGAGCGGATGGCAGCCATCGCCTCGCAGAAGCGATCGAGTTCGGCCTTGTTTTCGCTCTCGGTCGGCTCCACCATGAGCGAGCCCATGACAGGCCACGACATCGTCGGCGCGTGGAATCCGTAGTCCATGAGGCGCTTGGCAACGTCCTGCTCGCTGATGCTGAGCTCGCGCCGGAAATCGCGCATGTCGAGGATGAACTCGTGCGCGACGCGGTTATTCTTGCCGGTGAAGACAATATCGTAGTGGGCGTTGAGGCGCTTGGCCACGTAGTTGGCATTCAGGATAGCCGTTTTCGTCGCGCGGGTGAGCCCGTCGGCACCGAGCATCTTGATGTATCCCCACGAGATGAGGAGAATCAGCGCGCTTCCGTACGGGGCGGCAGCGACCGGTGGAATGGCCTTCTCGCCGCCCACGTCGGCCAGCGGATGGCCCGGCAGGAAGGGCGCCAGGTGGTCGGCGGCACAGACTGGACCGACGCCCGGTCCGCCTCCGCCGTGCGGAATGCTAAAGGTCTTATGCAGGTTCAGGTGACACACGTCGATGCCCAGCTCGGACGGGCGGCAGATTCCGCACATCGCGTTCATGTTCGCGCCGTCCATGTACACCTGACCGCCGTGCTCGTGGACCACGTCGCACACTTCCTGAATGTGCGTCTCGAAGACGCCGTGCGTCGACGGGTAGGTCACCATGAGCGCAGCGAGGTCCTCGCTGTGCTCTTCGGCTTTGGCCTCGAGGTCGTCGAGGTCGATGTCGCCGTTGTCGGCACACTCGATCGTCACAACCTCCATCCCGGCCATCGTGGCGCTCGCTGGATTCGTGCCGTGGGCCGACTCGGGAATGAGGCATACGTCGCGGTGCTCTTCTCCGCACTCTTCGTGGTACGCACGGATCGTGAGCAGGCCCGTATACTCGCCCGCGGCGCCCGAATTGGGCTGAAGCGAAACGCCCTCAAATCCGGTGACTTCGCTCAGGAAGTCCTTCAGCTCGTCCACCACCTGCTGATATCCCTCAGCCTGCTCCTGGGGGGCAAAGGGATGAATCTTCCCGAAGCGCTCGTCAGAGATCGGCATGAGCGCTGCCGTGGGGTTCAGCTTCATCGTGCACGAGCCAAGCGGAATCATGCTGTGCACGAGCGACAGATCCTTCGAGGACAGCCGATGGATGTAGCGCGCCATCTCCGTCTCCGAGTGGTACTGGTTGAAGACGGGGTGGGTGAGATATTCGGTCTGGCGCGGCATCGGACCCTGGTAGCCCGACTCCAGGTCTTCCGCAATGGACTCGGCGTAGAGGCGCTGCCCGTTGTGCGCGCCGAAGATCGTAAAGAGGGCATCGAGATCGTCGGCGCTCGTCGTCTCGTCGAGCGCAATGCCAACCGAGCCGTCGTCGTAATAGCGCAGGTTGATGCGGTGGCGCTCGGCGGCCTCGCGCACGGCCTCGGTCGTCATGCTGTTGAGGTCGACGCGGAGCGTGTCGAAGAAAGCATCGTGACGTATCGTGTGCCCCGCCTCGCGGAGACCGGTGGCAAGCACCTTAGTCAGATTGTGGGTGCGCGTGGCGATGTCGCGGAGCCCTTCAGGACCGTGGTAGACGGCGTACATGCCGGCCATCACGGCGAGCAGCACCTGCGCCGTGCAAATGTTGGACGTCGCTCGCGCGCCGCGAATGTGCTGCTCGCGAGTCTGTAGGGCCATGCGGAGGGCCATATTGCCATCCGCGTCTTTGGAGACGCCAATCATGCGACCCGGCACCTGGCGCTTATGCTTCTCCTTCGTGGCAAAGAACGCCGCGTGCGGGCCGCCGTAACCGAGCGGCACGCCGAAGCGTTGCGTGCTGCCAACCACTACGTCGGCGCCCCATTCGCCCGGCGCCTCCAGCAGCGTCAGGCTTAGCAGATCCGCCGCCACCGCCACGTACGCATCGGCCGCGTCGGCCGCTTCGCAGAACTCGCGGTAATCAACCACCGCACCGTCGGTCGTCGGGTACTGCACGAGGGCTCCGAAGACGTCGTCGGTAAACTCGAAATCGCGGTGGTCGCCCACAACGACGTCCACGCCGATTGGCTCGGCGCGGGCCTGGACGACCTCGATCGTCTGCGGATGGCAATCTTCAGAGACAAAGAACGTATTGGAGTCCTGGCGACGCGTCACGCGGTTGAGCATCATCATCGCCTCGGCGGCGGCCGTTGCCTCGTCGAGAAGGGAGGCGTTGGCGATCTCCATGCCCGTCAGGTCGATCGTCATCGTCTGGAAGTTCAGCAGCGCCTCCAGCCGGCCCTGCGCAATCTCAGCCTGATAGGGCGTGTACTGCGTGTACCACGCCGGATTCTCCAAGATGTCGCGCTGAATCACCGGCGGCGTCACGGTATCGTGATAGCCCATGCCGATGAACGAGCGGTAGATGTCGTTCTCCTCGGCGCGCGCCTCGGCCTCGTCGAGCAGCTCCGACTCCGTGATGGCGTCGGGCAGGTCGAGGGGCCGGTCCGAGCGAATCGAGGAGGGGACGGCCTCCTGGATGAGGGCGTCGAGCGAGTCGACGCCGAGCGCATCGAGCATCGCGTCGGTGTCGGACGCGTCAGGGCCGATGTGTCGGTCAGCGAAGCGGTCAGTGGATGTAAGGTCGATAGCCATGGCGGCAGTGAGGTTATGCCAGTGCGATATGGATACAGGTGCAACGGGCGACGCGCCGTTCAAGTTGTGACGGCACAGATACATACCACGCGCGCGCTGCGGGGTTCGTGAGGAGGGTGTAAAGTCCCCCCGGTCTGAACGTGTCGACGCGTCGGCAGAAGTCCGCAATCACTTGCTTCTTCGGTCTCGCAGTGCGGTTGTTCTCGCGACCCGGAACTTTGCCGGTGTAGCTTCCAGTTCAGAAGACGAATCCTCTTTCAGGTAAATCTGCGCGACGATGTCTGAGCGCACATCTAGGCGAACATTTGTAAAGCAAGCCGGGTCGGCGCTGGCCGTCTCGGCGGTCGGCTTTCCGTCGATTATCGTTCCCGACCGGGATGAGAAGATCGGGGTGGCCCTGGCTGGGCTGGGCAACTACAGCACAACCCGCCTGGCTCCGGGATTGCAACAAACGGAGCACTGCGAGCTGCGCGGAATTGTGACAGGCTCTCCCGAGAAGATTCCCGAGTGGCAGGCGCAGTACGACATTCCTGATCCCAACGTCTATAGCTATGAGACGCTCCCTGACATTGCCAACAACGACGACATCGATGTCGTGTACATCGTCACGCCACCGGGTGTGCACGCGCGAGATGCTATCAAGGCGGCCGAAGCCGGCAAGCATGTCTGGTGCGAGAAGCCAATGGCCATGAACGTGGAGGAGTGCCAGGCTATGATCGATGCTGCAGACAGAAATGGCGTGCAGCTGACCATCGGCCATCGGATGCAGCACGAGCCCAACACGCAGACCATCATCGAATACGGCGAGAAGGAGACGTACGGGGCTATCACCGCCGTGCAGTCTGGAGCCGGATACAACGGAGCCCACCCTGATCCCGATGACTGGAGGCGCGATCCGGAGCTCGGCGGCGGCGCCCTCTACGATATGGGCGTCTACCCGATCAACGCCGCTCGCTACGCCACGGGCATGGAGCCGGTTGCCGTAAAGGGCCGGCAGTGGTCCGAGCGGGAGGAGATGTACAGCGAGGTCGACGAGTTTACCGAGTTCGAGCTGGAGTTCCCCGACGGAGTCATCGCCAAGGGAGAAACCAGTTTTGGGAAGTCGACCAATTATCTCAACGTAGAGTGCACCGAGGGCTGGTATCGACTGGAGCCGTTTCAAAGCTACTCCGGCGTGCAGGGCGAGACCAGCGACGGCACAACGCTGCCGCCCGACCCCGATCACCAGCAGGCCCGGCAGATGGACAATGACGCTCGAGCCATCAAAGAAGGCAAAAATCCCATCGTCCCGGGTGAGGACGGCCTGGCCGACATTCGAATCGTGAAGGCCATCATGGAGTCGTCCCGGAACGATGGGGCGCGCGTCGAGCTCTAGCGTCTCGTGTGAGTCAGCCGCGCAGGACGCCTTACTCAAAGTCCTCGATTTGGGCCTCGGACGGTTCGCGCTCGTCGCGCAGGCGCTCAGAGACGTCCTCAGCCTCGCGGAGCACGCGCAGCATGTTCTCGCCGGCGATCATCTCGAGCTCCTCTTCCGTGTATCCGCGGCTGAGGAGCTCGGCGAAGAGATCCGGGTACGTGCTCACGTCCTCCAGGCCTTCAGGCAGCGTCGGAATGCCGTCGTAGTCGCCTCCGATGCCGATGTGCTCGACGCCGATCTGGTCGCGGACGTGGTCAATGTGGTCGGCGACTTGGTCGAGCGTGGATTTGGGCGCTGGGTTTTCCGCGTCCCACTCGTCCATCTTCTCGTCCACTACGTCCGGCTGTCCGGAATAGAGGTACTCCATCTTTGCCTCGTAGGCCGACCGCTCGGCGAAGTGTTGCCGGCGCTCTTCCGAGACGAAGGTCTCCACGAAGGTGATCATCACGATGCCGTTGTTCTCGGCCGTCATCTCGAGCACATCGTCCGGCACGTTGCGCGGATGATCGACCAGGCCGCGAGCGCTGGAGTGGGAGAACATGACGGGCGCTTCGGAGACCTCGATGGCGTCTTTCATGGTCGAGGGGGCGACGTGCGAAAGGTCGACCATCATGCCGAGACGGTTCATCTCTCGAATGACCTCCTCGCCGAATTCCGAGAGGCCGCCATGCTCGGGGTCGTCGGTGGCCGCATCGGCCCAGTCCAGCGTGCGGTTATGGGTGATGGTCATGTAGCGGGCGCCCAGCTCGTAGAACGTCCGCAGGTTGGCCAGCGAGTTAGCGATCGAGTGGCCGCCTTCCATGCCGATAAGCGAGGCGATTTTACCCTCGTCGAAGATGCGCTCCACGTCATCGGCCGTGAGGGCCAGCTCGAAGTGGTCGGGATACCGGTCGACCATGCGATGGACGAAGTCGATTTGCTCCTTCGTCTGCTTCACCGAGGTCGGCTCTGGGTGATTGGCGCTCACGTAAACGGACCACCACTGCGCGCCGACCCGGCCTTCTTGCAGGCGGTTGATGTCGGTGTGCATCGGCGGGTCGAGGTGCGTGGTGTCAAAGAAATCAAGCTCGGAAAACTTGTAATCGACCCGATTCCGATACTGCCAGGGCGCGTCGTTATGCCCGTCAAAGAGCGGGACCCGTTCGAGGATTTCGATGGCCTGATCGCGGTAGTCGTCCCGGTCGTCCTGCGCGTGAAGCGGGAGAGCGCTCGACAGGAGTAGGGCAGCGACCAGCAGGAAGCAGGAGAGCGGTCTGAAGCGGGAGAGCATGAGACGGATGCGCTTGTGAGAGGATACCTTTCTTAGCAAGGTAAAAAAATTTCTGCAATCAGCAAATGCGGGCGTGCCTATTTCTTGAGGGGACGCCCAAGAGCGCCTGACAGCCAGGCCGGCCAGCCGATAAGCACGATCTGTATGGGGAGCCGGACCAGGGCGAGCCAGCATGGAATGTGGTAGGCGCCGTTTGCCGCCGCCAGCGCCTCGCAGTTAATCCAGACGTGCCAGTGCACCGGCAGATAGGCCACGCACATGAGCGCAATGCCCAGCCATACCCATCGCCGGATCGAGCGAACTTGCAGGCCGAGTGCGAAGGCAATCTCCACGACGCCGCTCAGATGGATCAGGAATCCCGGCTCGGGCAGGTAAGGCGGCATCTGAGCCAGCAGAAAATCAAACAGTACGAAGTGACTGATCCCCGCTGCGAGCAGCAGGATCGTCCAAAAGTACCGGCTCCATCGTTCGATCGTCTCGTAGCGCATCGGAGGATCATGAGGTGATTTTGGACGAGGTAATTATGACGGAAGCAGGGTGCGATCGCCCGTGAGCGGCAGGCGGTGCCGCCAGGCCTCGTAGAGGATCATGCCGAACGGAATCCACCAGATGAAGTCGTTGAAGATGAGCGTGACACCGAATGCGGGCTCGGCCGTGCCCTGTAGCAGACCGAACGCGTAGCCGAGCGGCCCAAAGATTTTGCCGAGCATTCCAACCGCTACGATGGGCCAGTGCCGGATGTAATCATACGACGCCAGCCAGTAACCGAGCCCGTAGACGGCGAGAATCATCCCCATCCCCTGCCAGATCATCGGGTAGTTGTTCTCCGGCATGCCCAGCAGTGCAAAGAAGTGGTCGGGAAATAGTACCTGCCAGGCGCCCCACAGAATATTGTACACGGCAGCGAGCCGCAGGGCAAGCTGAAGAGAGGAGCGCATAGAGCCATCTAATAGCGTTCAAGAAAAAGCTGAGTTATCCAAACGGACGATCCGGCTGTTCGCGCTCGCCGAATCAAGAGATTGTGCGTTTGTTACGCCGCCCGCTGAAAATAGTTGAAGCTGAGCCAGCTTTGATTCTTGGCGGGCCGTGCCTATATTCACGCAGCACGCATACCTGCCAACTCGTCCGCTGACAGAATACACCTGCCCTCATGCGCTCGACGCTGCTGATGAGTATCGCACTGACGCTCGCTCTCTTCGGATGGATGGGGTGCGCTCCGGATGAGGAGCCCATCCAAATCGGCGCCACGATGTCGGAGTCGGGGGCCTATAGCACGCAGGGCACGGCCGCGCGCAACGGATACCGGCTCTGTGAGGAGCATCTCAACGAGGACGGTGGGCTGCTCGGGCGTGATGTCGAGTTTACCATTTACGATGACGCGTCCGACACGGACACCGCCGTGGAGCTCTACGAACAGCTCATCACGGAAGATGAGGTCGACGCCATCATGGGACCGTATGGCTCGACGCTTACGGACGCCGTGGCTCCCGTCACCGAAGAGCACGAGTACGTGCACATCTCGCCCCTCGCGGCCACGAGTTCTATCTGGGAGCAGGGCTATGAGTACCTCTTCATGGTGCTTCCGCCCGCCGAGCTCTTTCTGGCCGGGCTGATCGAGATAGCCGACGACAACGACCTCGAGCGCGTCGCCGTGATCCACGAAGACGAAATCTTTCCTGAGGCGGCTGCTGCCGGCGCCGTCGACCTCGCCGAGGAGAGAGGCATGGAGGTCGTCGTCTACGAGAGCTATCCGACCGGCACGGACGACTTCACCGATCTGCTGGCGGACATCGACGCGGCCGACGCGCAGGTTCTTGCCATGGCCGCCTCGCCGCTGGACGACTTCATCGCCGCTGTCGAGCAGATGAAAGCGCAGGATGTGCACGTCGAGATGTTCGGCACCTCAGGGGCGGTTGATGAGTTTCAGGAAGCTCTCGACGACGATGCAGAGTATGCGTATGGCCTCTCCGCCTGGGAGCCCAGCCTGCCATACCCGGGCATCGATGCGTTCGTCGCAGCGTACGAGGAAACCTTCGACCGCGCGCCGAGCTTCCACGCGGCGGGCGCCTACGGCAGCTGCCAGCTCTTCGCAGAAGCTGCCGAGCGGGCCGGCAGCCTGGAGTCCAACGCGCTGCGCGCCGAGCTCCTCGACATGGAGACGACGACCGTCTTCGGTGACTACGCCGTCGACGAGCGCGGGTACCAGATAGCGAACGATGGCGTGTTCATCCAGTGGCAGGATGGCGAGCGCGCCGTTGTGTGGCCCGACGATGTGGCCGAGGCAGAACCTCGGTTCCCGACGCCGCCCTGGGATGAGCGGTGACGCACCTTGTCCGCCCACCGGTCGCCATTTCTGCAGCGGCAAAGCGCTTCAGCACCCACAGATAATCCCGTCGGAAAATGGTGGAGGAATCCCCTTCGTCGAAGACCTGAAAACGGACACAGAAGCGAACGCGCCTTCGCCTACGGCGTAGAGATTTCGTGCTCCTATTTCTAGCGACTCAATGTCCTATCCCCCGTGGCTACCGACCTTCCCCCTCCGCTTCGCGGCACCGATACGGGCTCCTTCACCGAGCATACAGTGACCACGCGGTGGCCCCGCATTGCCCGGCGCGTCATTGATGAGAACGACTATCCCGATACCGTCAACGATCGCATTCGCTCCTTAGTTGACGAGTTTCCGGATGCTACCATCCGTCCGATTGATGATCCGGAGGCCCCGGACATCGATCTGTGGAATCGCTGGATCGATCCCTACCGAGGGCAATCCTGGTTGGAGATCCCATGGTTTGCAGGCGAGACGTACTTCTACCGGCGCATCATTGAGGCGACCGGCTATTTCCAGGCCGGCCCCACCGAGGGAGACGACCCGTTCATGCGACAGAAGCAGCAGGGGTTCGCTCAGTCTACCGATGCTATACGGCAGATGTGCGAGGGGCTGGCTGAAGATCCAGATCTTGCGGACGTGAAGCGGGCCTTGCAAACAGCGCTCTGGGGCAACCAGGCTGACCTGAGCATGTGGGCTGCAGAAGAGGACGGCCCTGACCACTTTGGCACGGGCGATGAGGAGGAGCACCTGCTGGCTGATGACACGGGGAAAGCGCTCAGTGATCTCGACGCGCCGGCGCGCATCGACATCATCGCGGACAATGCCGGCTTCGAGCTCATCGCTGATCTGGTGCTTATCGATCGGCTCCTCGCGTCGCATGTAGCCGAGACGGTCGTGGTGCATCTGAAGGCACATCCGACGTTCGTGTCAGACGCCTTGATTGCCGATGTCCATGCCACTCTCGGCGTGTTAGGAGACGAAGCGACCGAATCCGTTCGGACGTTAGCTGAGCGGTGCCAGGAGTATCAGGCCCGGGGACGGCTCCAGTGGCGGGACTCGTTTATCTGGACCTCACCGCTTCGCTTTCGCGAGTTTCCGGAACTCGCCATGGCTGACTTGGCCGCGGCTGATCTCGTCATCACCAAAGGAGACGCCAATTACCGGCGATTGCTCGGCGATCGGCACTGGCCACCTACGACGCCTTTCGAGAAGGTCGTTGACTATTTTCCCGCGCCCCTGCTAGCGCTCCGCACGTGCAAGGCCGAGGTCATTGCTGGGCTCACACAGAAGCAGGTCGACCGGCTGGAGGCGCGAGATCCCGACTGGCTCGTAAGCGGCGAGTGGGGCGTAATGCAGTACGCGCCGTAGGAAGAGAATCAGCTCGACGGGACGCGATGCTTCTTCCAGTATCGTTTCAGTCCGTCGACAGCCATCCAGCTGGGATTAGCCGTCTCGTAGAGCGCCCACGTCTCGTCATCGACCCGGTCCTGCGCGGCCTGTCGGCGCATCCAGCGCGTCACGCGGTTATAAAACTCACTGTCGGACGGGTCGTCCGCCATCACGTCTTCCAGCCACTCGTCGACCGCGTCGAGACGGCGCGCGAGTCGGTCGAGATGGGTTTCCACGTCTTCGTAAAATCCGAAGTGGGTCGGAGCCAGATGCGTGATGTCGGCCGCTTGCAGTTTTTGGACGCTGGTTCGCCACTGGTCGAGGTCGATTTCCGGCGGGGCGAGCGGCAGCGCGACGTGATCCGTCCCGAGGATGCGCACTCCACCAACGTCGCCCGTGAAGCAGACGCCGTCGAGCAGGTAGGCGTGATGGTGGTACGCGTGCCCCGGGGTCTCAATCGCCTGAATGTGCAGATCACCAATAGCAATCGTGTCGCCGCCGTCAATCACGCTGATTTGCTCGTCAGGCACGGGGAGGAACTCCCCCCAGAGGTTGTCCATCTCATCGCCGTAGATGCGCTCGGCGCTTCTGAGTAACTTTTCTGGATTGGCAAGATGGGAGGCCCCGGCCGGATGCACATGGACGGTAGCTCCGTGTCGGGCCATCCATCCAGCTGCCCCGCCGTGATCAAGATGGATATGCGTGAGCAACACGTCAGTGATGTCGGCGGGCGTCAGGTCGTGATCCGCGAGGCGCTCTGTGAGCGTATCTGTCGTCGATCCCGGGCCCGTTTCGACGAGCACGCCTCCACCCTCATGCGGGATCAGGTACGAGGCGATCGTCTGCGGTAGATTCTGAAACGCAAGGTCGAGCGTGTGGATGCGGTCGATCATCAGGCGAGTTGCAGAATCGGATCTACGGTTCAGGTGGGAGACAGCGCTATCCCAACCTGTCAAAAAAGAGGTCGTTCCTTGCGCCCGGATAGATTCTTCGCAACCTGCACGCGAGTAGAGGATAGGGTGGAAGGTAGAAAATCAGCGGACTGCAGCAGAGAGAGGTGCTATGGATGTTTTCGTATTCGCGGCGATTATCGTCGTGCTCGTATTGACATACTCGGGGTACGAAGAGTGGCTGAAAAGAAGCGAGGCCCGTGACTATGGGAAGAAAATGGAAGATTGGCGGGCGGAGCTCGAGGCCGTCCGTGAGGAGCGAGACGCGCTCCGGCGCCGCATCGAGAATCTAGAAATGATTGTCACGAGCCCTCGGTGGGAAAAGCTCACAGAGAATCCGGTGCTCAAGGGGTCAAGAGAGGAAGGACTGCCCCATTAGGCCGATGCATTCGCGGACACTGCTGAGCAGACGAGGCATATCGCCCGTCGGCTGCAGTCGTAACTACGCCACCTGTTTGGACTCGTGGAGCAGCGTCATGAGCTTCTGATGTAGATCTGGGTGGGCGCTCGTCACGAGACTATCGCCGAACGCAATACCGTCGCGCGCTCCATCCGCTGTCGTCACGACGCCTCCGGCCTCTTCTACGCAGGGCACGAGCGCGGCGATGTCCCACGGGTACATGACCGGTTCAACGGCTGCGTGCAGGGACCCCCGGCACAGCAGCGCGTGCTGGTAGCAGTCGGGCACGAACCGAAACTTGCCCGCTTCCTGGATGAGGGACCAGATTGCAGGGTTCGGGTGATCCGTTCCATTCATCTGGAGGCTGTGCGCCCCGCCTGCTGAGACGGTGGCTTCGGTGAGAGATGAGACGGGATCAACCTGCACGCGCTGCGGCGCGGCCTCGCCGCTGCGAAACCAGCAACCCAGATCGCGAGCGGCGAATACCGTCTCACCGATGGCAGGCGAGTGAATGACGCCCACGACGGGCTCGCCGTTCTCCAGAAGACTCACGAGCGTTCCAAAAAGCGGAACGCCCAGCGTGAAGCCGGCAGTGCCGTCGACCGGGTCGAGCAACCACTGGTAGCGAGCATCCGAAAAGCCGGCCTCACCATGTTCTTCCCCGAGAACATCGTGGTCAGGAAACTTCTCTCGGATTTTATCTCGCATAACGCGCTCGCCCTGCCGGTCGGCTTCCGTAACCTCGCTGCCGTCAGACTTGTGCGACGTGGATACACTTCGAAACCGCGGCATGATCTCCGACTCGGCGGCTTCTGCCAGTTCGAGTGCGAAGTTGAGGTATCTGTTCAAGGTTGTTGTGGAGCAAAACATGAGTGCCAGGCGATCGCTGAATCCTCCGTCGAGTAGCGCTCGAAACTGGAGAGTCTTTCCCAGAAGGGGTCTTCCCAAGCGTCTGTAAGAATAGGGAGGTTTTTATGTATCGACAAACCGGTATACTACCATCTTCCTGTAGGAGAAATGAGTACAGAAACTCGGTTAGATAATCGAGACGTTGTACCAACAAAGGGGGGAATGATCCAGCAGTTATCATCCTAGGCGATCGGGTAGGCCGGTCGCGTGCAGCTCTTCGCTTGAATACCCCAGGTTGCGCACCAGTCCGGACTTTGATTCAGGCACGTTCGTCTGGTGAGGGCTGTGGATCATACCCCTTTGCACGAACCGAAGGTAACGTCCTCAGATCAACCCAGCGGGCCTGCGGAGACGCTCAATCGGGTCGGGGATGGACTCGGAATGACAGATTACTGCGTGGGCAACAGCCTGGGGAAGAAGTCAGTCGGTTGCCTCGGGTTTGTGTTCGGAGGCGAGACGCCGAAGCGTCTTTCGAGCAGCGCGCTGCTCCGCTTCCTTCTTGCTCCCCGCCGTGCCGCGTTCGTAGGTGTCGTCTCCGATGACCACCTCAACGGTGAACGTTTTATCGTGGCTGGGACCCGTTTCTTCCACGAGGTGATACGCCGGTTGCGGGCGCCCTTCCGCCTGCATCTGTTCGAGCAGCTGACTCTTGTGGTTGGTGCTCTGGGCGGCGACCTGCTCCAGATCCATCGGCTCAAGAGCCGTGCGATGCACGAAGTCGCGCGCGGCGGGAAGTCCGTGGTCGAGGTAGAGCGCGCCAAGGAGCGCTTCGTAGGCGTCGGCCAGGATGCTTGGATTCTCGCGGCCCCGGTCGCTTTCGGCGTTCTCGCTCATACGAATATGCGATCCGAGGTCGATCCGCCGTGCATAGCGAGCCAGCGCAGGGCCGCTCACTAGCTTAGCCCGAAGCTTCGTCAGGTAGCCCTCGTTCTGCTGGGGAAACTCTTCATAGAGGGTCTCGCCGACGAGAAATCCGAGGAGTGCGTCTCCGAGAAACTCCAGGCGTTCATTGGTCGCCTGCGGGTTGCGATCCTCGCCTCGGAGCACTGAACGATGGGTCAGTGCACGCTCATACAGGGAAGGCGCCTCTACCGAGGTGCCTACCAGCTGCTCAATGGCGTCGCGATCTGGGGGTGTTGCCATATTGATGACTACTGCGCCTATGGATGGATCAAGAGCAGAGTTTATATGCAACAGACGAAGAAGTGATACGCAGAGCGTGCGCGATGCCGAGACACAGGGGGACATCATGTAACGATGTAGGAAGCCGACGCGTGGAAGTATGTACTCGGCAAGCAGCAGCGTCTCTTTTTCGGCCTGTAAACAGCGCGCGAATGAAGGCCTCTCGGACCTGATAGCCCGTCGCTTGCCTGCTGGAGAAACCATTGATATCTGATGGGGGCGCGAGCGAGATGACCGTTGGTCAGTGCCCATTCTGGGCGACTCCATGCTGGCGCCTCGCTTGTCGGGGCGGATCCTTCGAGGCTGGTCTCAAGAGAAACTGCCCAGACCGAGGAATAGATAGCATCCGTTGTGACCGAATCATCCGCCGGGTCTTCGCGTCCATGTAGGCGACCCGTCTCTTTACCACAGGCCTCCCTCAACCCCATGGCACTCGTCTCCAGAAATCCCGCTACCGGCGAAGAAATCGAGCGCTACGAAGTGCTTTCCGATACGGCCGTTGAAGAGCGCCTGTCGCGCGCCGACGAAGCGTTCCAGCGGCATCGAGACACCGCGTTCGACGAGCGGGCGGCGCGCATGGAGCGCGCTGCCGAGGCGCTCGAGGATCGGGCAGATACGCTTGGGGCGCTGGTGACGCGAGAGATGGGGAAGCCGCTTCCCCAGGCGCGTGCGGAGGTCGAGAAGTGCGCGTGGGTATGCCGTTACTACGCCGAGCACGCCGCTGACTTTCTCACGGAGGAGCCGGTCGACACCGGGGCTGCCAAGAGCTACGTCGCCTTCGAGCCGCTCGGGCCCATTCTGGCCGTGATGCCCTGGAATTTTCCCATGTGGCAGGTCTTTCGCTTTGCAGCCCCGGCCCTCATGGCTGGCAATGTCGTGCTTCTGAAGCACGCGCCGAATGTGACCGGCACCGCGCTTGCCATCGAGGAACTGATGGAAGACGTTGGATTTGCCGGGGACGAGTTCCAGGTGCTCGTCATCGAGGAAGAGCAGGCGGCCGATGTTATCGAGGATGAGCGCGTGCAGGGGGCGACGCTCACCGGCAGCGTGCGCGCCGGTCGCGCCGTGGGGGCACAGGCGGCCGAGCAGCTCAAGCCGTCGGTGCTCGAGCTCGGCGGCTCCGATCCGTTCATTGTGCTGCAGGACGCCGACCTCAACCGGGTGCTCGACGTAGGCTGCACGGCGCGCATGCAGAACAACGCCCAGAGCTGCATCGCAGCCAAGCGGTTCATCCTAGAGGCGCCGATCGCTGACACGTTTATCGAGCGCTTTACCGAGCGTGTGGAGGCGTTTACGATTGGCGACCCGATGGACGAAGAAACCGACCTCGGCCCCCTTGCCCGCGAAGATCTGCGCGATGGCGTGCACGATCAGGTGATGCGCGCTGTGCAGGGGGGAGCCAGATGCGTAACCGGCGGACACAAGATTGAGCGAAAGGGATTCTTCTACGCGCCCACCGTCCTGGCCGACGTGAAGCCGGGCACCGTGGCGTTCGAGGAAGAGATCTTCGGCCCCGTCGCCTCGATGATCGTCGCTGACGACGCCGATCACGCCGTCGAGCTGGCCAACGACACGCGTTTTGGGCTGGGAGGCGCGGTCTTCACGGAAGACACCGAACGCGGCGAAGCCATTGCGCGCAGACTCGAGGTCGGCTGCGCGTTTGTCAACGAGATGGTCAAGAGCGACCCGCGGTTACCCTTCGGAGGCATCAAGGACAGCGGCTACGGACGTGAGCTTTCCCACTACGGCATCCGCGA
>OBKM01000064.1_pt1 | contig 44193 bp, 43 predicted proteins | sample 1519691 | NCBI WGS metagenome assembly OBKM01 (sample SAMEA37050418, study PRJEB22526) | metagenome | biome: saline pan; feature: lake; material: water | place: Egypt | collected 2015 | depth 0.5 m
CTTCGAACCCACACCGGGTGTTGTCACACCGGAAGTGCCCGCCCCACCACTGTTCTTTCTGGTGGTCAGGTGACTTGCAGGTGTGGCCGGTTGAGCCACACCGGGGACACGACCGGCTCGTCCCCTGTGGATAGACTCGTTCAACAGTGAGGCCGGCACACTCTGCCCGGTATTCGATTTTTTCGATGATGTCCCGCCGCGCCCACGATGACAATTCCCACGACAACGTGCCTTCGTCGCTCGGCGGGGAGAGCGACCGCAAGTCCTCGTGAACGATGGCGTCTACGTCGTAGGCGAGTGCAAGTGCGAGGACTTGGTTGGCTACGTCGTGTGTTAGTTGCTCGCGCTTGTGCTGGATCTTGCTGTTCACTCGCTCGTACTCACTGTGGATATGAGCGAACTCGTCAGTATGCGAGCGACCGTCACGGCGCAACGTGGCAAGGCGGTCGTTCAGGCGGGTGCGTTCGCGGTGCAGTCGTCGCATCTTCTCGCGGTCTGTGAACTGGATGAACTGTGGCGTGGATCGTTGCTCACCATCGTCTGTGGCCACCACGGCAGTCATGTCTTTTCGCATCCCGGCGTCGAGCGCCAGTACACAGTCTGTGCCGTCAGCCGTCTCCGCGTGTTCGACTTCGACGGGAAAGGAGAGTTCGTAATAGGTGTCACCGGTCTTTCGACGGGAGGGCTGAAACTCGGGAGCCGAGAGATCGCCGTGAGCGAGGAGGTCATGAAACGCTTCGTAGCCGTCACGCTCGTACTCTGTCCACGACCAGTCACCTCGTGTCTCCGGCGACAGCGTGTCCGGTGTCTTGAGGCGAATGGTCAGCGTCTCACTGTCGGCGTCATACTGGTATTTGACGGCTTGGCCGCTGGTTGGGCCGTCGTCCGCAGAGAACGGCAAGACGCCGCTATCGTACTCTGGACAGTCCTGCATTTCGAAATACGTGGCAGGATACGTGCCATGACGGTCGTAGTAGCTGTTGAGTTGGTCGATGAGGATGTCCACGTATCCCGACGAGAGGTAGTCACCGTCATCCCAGAGTTGTTCTTTGATGCGACGACGGTGGATACGTCGGATTTTATGGTCGGGCAACACGCTCTGGATGGACTGAAAGGCGTCTCGGCGGTCGGCATGACTGCGGAGCGTTTCACCGACTTTCTGCAAGATGCACCGTCGAAACCGCGAGGGGAGATACAGGTCGAGTGCTTCGAACGGTTCGTGTTCATCGAAATATTTCCACGCCTGATGCGATGCGTCAGCAATCCCGTTCACCTGGACTGGAGTCCAGTGGTCTTCGAGGACATGGTTGGCGACACGACGGGTGAGTGCTGCCAGTCGCTCGAATCGGTTGTCCTCCTCGTCTGGCAAGCGAATTGGGAGTGAAAGGTGGTCACTCATCGGGTTTCACCTCAGATTCGACGGTGTTGACAACCTGTTTCTTTTTCGAGGAGCGCATCCCGTAGAGTTTGCCGCTGAAGCTGGCGACGAGCTTGATGAGGTCGTCGACGAGTTCTTCCTGTGCTGATTTGTCCGTCTCGTCTTCGATGACGGTGACGGTGACACCGTAGCAGTCGAAATACCGTTCGAGATACGAGAAGCCAAAGCGAGTAAGTCTATCTTCGTAGGTGACGAGAATGCGTCCGTAGTCGGCTTCTTGTACGTCATCAAGGAGCGAGTCGAGTCCACGACGGTCTTCGTTGAGGCCACTTCCAACGTCGGTATAGGTGTTTTCGACGCTCCATCCGTGGTCGTGAGCGTATTCTGTGAGTCGGTCGAGTTGGCGGTCGAGGTCGCCGTTGTCTTTCTGGCCGTGGCTTGAGACGCGGGCGTAGAGGGCAACACGGTCTGTCGGACGAGTATCGCCAGCAAGTCGGCGAAGTTCTCGATGTGGTATTCGTCGTTCACCGCCGGGTGTTCGGGTGTAGTTGAGATCGTCGTTGCGACACCAACGTTTGACGGTCTGTGGGTGGACACCGAGTTCGTCCGCGAACTCGCCAATCGAGTACGACCGTGGCATCCTGATGTTACTGTTTACTACTGGTGAATACTTATAGGTACTGAATTCTGTAACAGTTACACAACCCCCGAAAGCGAGAGAGCCAGTGTATCTGACTAACTCAGGGCCCTCACTCCTGACGTGAGAGGGCATTGACCGACGTCCCTCCGACCAGACGGCTGATGTCCTTGCCCGTAGTGGAACCGGAATCAGCCTTGATACTTATTTGGGAAACATTCTCAAAATCAGTATATGTGTAGCTCAATATTTTATTTATCGAGGATGATGTGTAATGGCGCTAGGTTTTGTCTTTTATCACAAGTAAAATTACAATAATGACAATCCAAAAGAGGTGATAGCATATATATTATATATGCAGCATTCAGAGGCGAGTTCCCAAAAGAATACTAAAAACCCTCTTCAAACGGCACTTGTTGGATTTGGGTTAGCGATTCTTGGCATCCTCGTTGCAGAGATTATGATAGCTCCTGCAGCGGTGGTTGACCCAAGTCTTGCTGATGGAATTGGGGAAGGGACAATGACAGGTCAGAGTCTCGCGTTAATCTTGAATTTTGTTGGAATGGCACTGGCCGGAATAGCATACCTCATATTCACCGACCGCGGGCTATCTTGGATCGATCTTCGCCAGCCGACTCGTTCCGACTGGCGATATGTGGTTCTCGGTAGTCTAGCAAGTCTCGGACTTCTAGTTTTATTTCAGGTTATTGTCTGGCTTGGGGTGCCAGCTGCAGACAGTCAGGTAATCGATATTGTCGGAGATAGTCAGACAATGATCTTGATTATGATCGTTATTGTATTCTTATTTAACGCGCCAGCGGAGGAGTTTCTGTTTCGGAATGTGATCCAGAAACGCCTATACGAAGGGTTTTCGCGGAGAGATGCAATCCTTGTCACAAGCGCTATTTTTGCGATAATTCATATTCCGATGTATGTCATGTATGCGGACACCGTCTTGGCAACGATGACCTCAATTATCCTTATGTTTGCTGGATCAGTTATTTTTGGGTATGTATACGCACAAACAGAGAATCTGTTTGTCCCAACTCTTGCGCATGCAGTATATAACGCGGTACAATTTGCACTTCTTTATTTAGCAATTGAACTTGGTATTGAAGAAGTTCAACCTGGATTTGTTCTTACCAGTATTGGATTATAGTGCCTTTGGCAGAATTCAATCTGTCAGTAGGTCACTAGAAGATAGCGAATCAGATCGTTGTCGATACCGACTGAAGGTGTCCTGTGCCCACTCATAGATTGCAGTATTTTCAGAATCAACTGCCCCCCGAAGAACGCCTTGCGTATCACGGACTAACAGACATACTGCTTCATCTGCAACCATCACAGCCAGTGGAATATCGTCAGTAACAGCGATTTCACTTCGGTCATGGCGAACTAATTCTTGAAGCTTGGCACTTAGCTCTTCGTCAGATTGCAGTGCACTGATGGCTGCACGTGAAAAAATTCCATTAAACTGTGTGTCTCCATTGGTTACTAGGTCATGCACAATGGTCAATGTTTCCTCGTTAAACGCATGTGAGACGGTCGTGATTCTTGCTGCGCCATCAATCAAGGTTAGAAGCCGTTTTAGCGGTGCGTTCGGACGGGTTCGAGTTGGTGTTGTTATCCTTGTATCCGCGAGATGTTGGATATCAAAAGTAAACTCATCTTCAGGGAGATAAGCGGCAATCCCTCGTAGCTGCTGCTCAGTCGTTATCATCTCCATGAGTTGTGTGAATCCTTTACAGACAAGGGATCCTGTTGAAGTTGTCGTGTAAGCGCTATCCACCCGTTTCACCCATGATCGGTCTTGAAAGTCACCAAGGATACGACCGAGTGTTGCCTGTGAAACATCAGTTTGTTCTGCGAGTTCCTTTCTGGTGTAAGTTCCATTTGAGAGTAACTGAAGAACCTCAACACGATTAGGAGAAAGCGCTAAGAATTCAATCTCCTCAAGAGCCGACTCCATATTATTACATGTGGCGGTTGCGCAATAAAAGATTTCGCGCAGTGCAATGATTTCATGACCCGAAATACACATCGGCCGTCATAAATTTGCACAAAAAAGCAGTGTATACGGCCATTGCAATACTTTCTGGCTGAACCTATGCGTATGCCAGCACTTGTTGTAGATAGGTGATTTACTTGTTTATTTTTAGACTTACCGACCGAGGTGGTATTCGGTGAACCGTCAGTCAATCTTATACTTCATTCTCGCAGGCGTATTCTTTGGAGGCACGTTTGTTGCCGCCAGAGGAGGATTGGAGTACTTCCCACCTCTGCTATTTGTTGCACTACGTTTCGACATCGCAGCAGCTCTGCTGTTAGCATATGTACTTATTGCGTATTCACGTGAAGAAATCTTGCCACGGTCATCTGATGATATTGTCAGTATCATTGGCACAGGTGTGCTCGTTATTGGATTAGCAAACGCATTCCTATTCGTAGGGCAGCAGTACGCACCAAGTTCTGTCGGAGCAATTGTGTTTAGCCTAATCCCGATTCTAACAACGTTGTTTGCGGCAGTATTACTTGGATCAAAAGAGTTCTCTAATCGAACGATTACAGGGACAGTGATCGGCCTAGTTGGCGTTGTACTTGTTGTGAGTCCTGACTTAGCAACAAGTGGCAGCATGACAGGTCGTATCGCACTCTTTGTTGGTGCGGTAAGTGCTGCATTGGGTGCGGTACTTATCAAATACGCACAGCCACAAATCTCAAGCACTGTACGAATTGCATGGGGATTGCCACTTGCTGCAATTCTTTCACATGGATTCGCATTCACTGCTGGTGAGGAATTTGGAGAGATTATCTGGACAACAGAAGCACTGTTAGCGCTAGCGTACGTCAGTATCTTTGCTGGTGTCCTCGCGTATACTGCATACTTTGCGTTGCTTGACACAGCAGGTCCAGTTCAGGCCAACCTGATGTTTTATCTCATACCAATTGTCTCGACAATCGGTGGAGCGGTGTTACTTGGTGAGTCGATAACTCCGTTTGTAGTGCTTGGATTTGTAATCGTCTTTGTTGGATTTGCCGTTATCGGAAGTGAGTCAGTCGAAATCAATGAGATTCGTGTCCGCATGTACAATACACTAACCAAGTCAGATACGAACGTCTCTGAAGTTTCAAACCAACAGAAGTCAGACTAACTAGCAACTTCACAGAAGAATCAGGACGGATACCACGGGGTTGACGCCGAGGTACTTTACAGTGTTAATGCCAGCCAACTCCTCACGGAGAAGGTCGGGAGGAATTACATTTGCCTGCGGGTGCGGTGCGGTCCCAAGACGGCGAAGCCTCGGGGCTTGACCCCAAGGTACTTCACAGCAAGGGCGTCTCACCGCGGGCGAAGGAGGACGATAGCGAAGTCAGGCAGGTGCTGAACTTCGTCGACGCGTTCGCAGAAACAGATCCCGAAACAGTCCACCCCCTGCTCGCCCGGTTCGATCGAATCGTTCGGTATAACGTCCAGCGAGCCTCCTACGGCGATCATCCTGTCGCTACTATCAACAGGGGACATGTCACCGGTGCGCTAGCGTCGACGACTCTACGGCAGCACGTCCAGTCTTGCGTCGAGTGATCGGGAATCGCTATTCAGCACGGCTGCTGAAATCTGCCATTGGCAGAGGACCTCAATAGGGCTACTTCGATCTGCTCCATCGCAACTGCTGTTTTCAGGGGGCTAGAATGGGTGAAACCCACCTCAATGGCATTAGAAGACGACCCGTTTTAGTTGGATTGACGGGCTGATTCTGTTCGATCAGTATAGCTGCTAACCGATGTCATCGGGAGCGTCTAAACAAGGCTAAGAAATTGTATCCATAACAACTGTTATCTCTGGCGAGGAGGAAGCGCCCAATCTACGCTCATCCCATTTTGCCGATTTGGTCGCGTAATGGCCTCCATGATTGAATTTCTAAGTTCTGGAGTGACAAGTGCAGCAGTCATTATCCATGCAACATCCTTTCGAGAAATGGTGCCCCAGAGCTTTGTCCCTGGTTTTGCGACGGTCACTTCTCGTGTCAGCGGTCCATTCGTGAGGATCCCTGCTCGAATGATAGTATAAGCAATCTGCCCTTCCCGAAGTGCATTTTCTGCTTGTTCCTTTGCCCGCTGCACGCGTTTGATTGCAATGTTGAATATCGTCCCAAGTGCACTGTGTGGTTCTGGTCCCACACCGAGTGCTGATTCCATGATGAACTGGTCAACGTCTGTCTGTATAGCTGCGTCTATCAGCGCTTGATTGCCGGCACCATCCACAAGCGGTTCAGACGAAAGAATTGCTCTTGGAGACGATCCAACAGCCGAAAGAATAACATCAACATCAGCCAGCGTCTGTTTTAGATTTGATGGTGATAGGAGGTCGTCAACAACGACTTGGTCAGCGCCAAGTGTTCTCAACATATCCTCATTCTCAGCACTTCGGGTCATCGCTGTGACTGTTGGAGATCGGTTGTCCAAGAGCCGTATTATTTCTCTTCCTGTTCCACCGGTTGCACCAGCAACTAGCACAGAGTTGGGTACATCTTCCATACATCATGTTTAGCCTGCCTACGTATTTGCTATTTGGAAGCAAAGACCATTGGTTCGAATAGTACTTAAAGCTATTTGGGGACAACGTTATTTGATTGCACACTGATATTATATTATGTCTTCAGTTAATAATAATCGACTTCAATCAGAGGTCAGCCCATATCTGCAACAGCATGCTGACAATCCTGTTTGTTGGCAGCCATGGGATAAAGAGGCACGAAAGGCAGCAAAGCGTGAAGATAAGCCAATATTCCTTTCTGTCGGATATTCCGCCTGTCACTGGTGTCATGTAATGGAAGAAGAATCATTTAGCGACCCGGATATTGCTAATCGTTTAAATAAATCCTTTATTCCAATCAAAGTTGATCGTGAGGAACATCCTGCCGTTGATCGGGTTTATCAACAGCTGTGCCAGCTTGTGACTGGTCATGGAGGATGGCCATTGTCCATTTGGCTGACGCCCGAACTAAAACCATTTGCAGTTGGAACTTACTATCCGCCAGAAGAGCGCTATGGACGTCAGTCATTTAGATCACGGCTGGACGACCTTGTGACAGAGTGGGAGACAAACCGGACAGAGGTCGATGCCCGAGCTGATCAGTGGACAACAGCACTCGAACAACACTTTCAACCGTCAAATAATGTCGCACCCTCAACATTCAATCTCAAAACGGTTGCAACAACTGCTGTTAGCCGGGCTGATGATGAGTATGGCGGATGGGGAAATAGAACAAAATTCCCGCACACTGGACGGATAGAGGCGCTTTTGCTCGCGACGGAGATGTTTGGTGAAGAGGTATACCGCGACACGGCGACTCGGGCGCTCGAAGCGATGGCTACCGGTGGATTATATGATCATGTTGGGGGAGGGTTCCATCGGTATGCTACTGATCGAGAGTGGACAGTTCCGCATTTTGAAAAGATGCTGTATGATAATGCCGAGTTACTTCGCGTCTATGCACTGGCGTATGCATCGACTGAGAATCGCCAGTACGAGACAGTTGTACGCGAGACGGCTGACTTCTTATATGAACATATGCGGCATCCTGATGGTGGGTACTATGGCACGATTGATGCACAGAGTGATCCCCCAAGCACACGAGGAAGCTATACCGAATCAGAAGGTGCGTATTACACATGGACTCCAGATGAGATTGATAGAGTACTTGAACCTGAACGAGGGGAGATAGTTAAAAATCGGTATGGGATAACACCAGAGGGGAACTTTAATAACACAACTGTATTGACGATTAGTGCAACAATAGAAGAACTTGCTGATCAATTTTCTCTATCAACAGCAGCAATCAACGAACATCTTACTCAAGCAAAGACAGAGTTGCAACGGGCCCGAGGACAGCGACCAGCTCCACATACGGATAAGAAAGTCATCACTGCATGGAATGGACTTATGATTCATAGTCTTGTAACGGCAGCTGTTATCTTTGATGATGACGAGTATATGACACAGGCAGAGCAAGTGCTCTCGTTTATTCAGTCAAATCTCTATGATAATGGCCAGTTGTCCCGTGGATACCTTGATAAGACACGGATGGATACCGCTGCTCTATCTGATTATGCGATGACTGGTCTTGGAACACTAGCATATACACGGGCAACAAATGATGATACATATGTCCCAATGCTACATGCGATTATTCAGGACATTTTTGATCAGTTCTGGGATAAACAAGATGGACAAATATATTACACTTCGGCCCGCCGAAACGATCTAATTGTTAGGCCGGTTGATCACACAGATCAGTCGCTTCCGTCTAGTACAGGAACTGTCCTTCGGCTGCTGACAGGAGCTAAACGTACTACTAGTATTGAATACGAAAGTAAAATTATCGACCAGATGTTATCAACAGTCCGACCACAAGCAAGTAATCAACCGTTATTGCACGCAACAATCGCGATTGGAATCAGCCAAGACCGGTATAATCAGTTATTTGATGGGTACCTGTAGTCACACTATCCTATACGCTGGAAGTCAATATTGATCTCCTCATGCAGCTGAAGCGATGTATTTTCTCCTCGCCACTGCTGTGATTGCTCAATCTATATACAAAATAAATATGGCCTAGTGGGGAACAACGCCCTACTTATGATCAGGAACTGAGGATGGAGCGTCAAATACAGACCGTAACCGGTGGTGTCGGTACACAAATCCAATTGATAGTCCGGCACGAACAAACGCTGTTGGAACTGCTGGAGGTGGTTCATACGTGATATGATCAATAGCGACAGTAGTGTCATCTTGTGCTATAAACTGGTGTCGGTGTTTCCAAACTGGTAACAGACCATTCGTTGCTATATCAATGAAGTGTGCCTGGTCTTCAGCGTAGTTCCGTTCTGTTATCTCTGCTTCCCATGTAATCCTCGGACCAACAACAGCTGGCTGTACCGACAGTACGATTTTTGTACCTTCTGTCAGTGTCTGAGATATATCGGCATGTGCTGGTCCATTAGGCGGCTTAATTCGATCAATTCTTGGAGATAAAATACTTGGCGTTAGCTGCAATAGCCCGTGTCCAGTTGAGTGGAACTCCCAGACTGATTTAAGTGACGCATCAACAGCTGTTTTCTTGTGAAACTGTGCCATAGATATTGGTAAAAGAACTGAGGCATATTATTGATTGTTGTACAGGAGGTCAAGGCGACAGCCCCGAGGCCTGACCCTGAGGTACGTTCACATCCATGGAAGTTATGTTCAGACACTTCTAACGCCAGTTATGGAACTCGATGTTGTCGATCTTGATCACGTCGCGATTCATGTAACCGATCTTGATCGGGCTCTATGGTTTTACCATGAGTTACTTGGAATGGAGATCCGTGATCATGAACGATATAAACGAGGAGAAGTCCCGTTTGTTGCTGTGGTTGCTGGGGGCCGACATATCCACTTAGTTCCAACTGACACAGATGACATTGACGTCGGAGGAGAACACATCTGCCTACTGCTTCGATCAGAAACAGTTGACACAGAAAACGAACTAAGATCACTCCTTGCTGAACTCCAAGAGCATGGCGTCTCCGTTGAGTCCAATGAACCGTTCAAACGGTACGGTGCATATGGAAATGCATGGGCAGCATATGTTCGTGATCCAGATAACCGTCGCATTGAACTAAAGCTGCATTGAAGGGGGATACTTGACCTCCCCTCACGGCTGAAGTCGTTGGGTTCCACCAGATTTCTGTCGCTGTTGGTACTGCCTTGGAAGTTAAGACGATTGAGTCCAACAAGCAGATATGACGCCATTTGACGCAGAAAAATTCGAAGACAAGTACAAGCACTATTTTACTGAACTACAGCAGGCCTACCGGAATGCTTTCGAAGAGATGGAGCAACGCTATGACTCAGATATTGTCCACTACATTGATCAACATCTTCTGGCAGAAAGTGAACCATTTTACGATGGAAATGGCAGGTTTCGGGTAGAACTCTCAAACGACACAGAACAGCAGGTAGAAGATGAAGACATGAGTGAAATACTCGAAGAGTATATACAGGTTCTTGAAGAGCAGATTGCAGCAGAGTTTGAATTTCAGTAGTAGTAGGGGTTACATCGGACTATCTAACGGGGTCGTATACTTGGCTGGAGAGATTCAATTTAACTTTTATATGCATTTGTGAACTCGATGAACTTGACACAGTCGCAAGGACCAGATTCTAACGTCTTTCTTAGATATTGAATCTGGTAGCTCGTGCCATTTCGGCAGTGTCGATTCGTCAGTTTGGCCATCATCTATCAGATTCTTGAGTACCGTTTGTGGTATCGGTGAGTGGTTTCACGCGGAACTCTCCAAACCCGTACGCTCGATGGGTGCCGACGCGGAGCACTCCCTTCTTTGCGGTCTTGATCGGTGTCTCGCCATCATAGCCAACGACCTGACCGTGGTCGATCGTCTCAAGGCGGTATGGCTCACGTTGCTCCACGATCTTCTCTTCGCGGCGACGGAGCCCATCTTCGTGATCGACGGACCACCACCACGGCACGGTATCATCGTCGGCGTCTGGGTACTCGCTGGTTAGCACGAATGGTGATACCAACTCAATGAGATGCTCGTCGGCGTCTTCCAGCCGGGAGTAATCCAGTGTCTCCAAGTCTACGACCTGTGTATCCTTCAGTCGAGTCAGGCCGTAGCCGTAGTTTCGCCGCCCACCAAACTGGAGTCCGTCGAGTGCTGCCTCGCCAAGCGGGAGCACGCTCGGGTCACCGGCATGCACGTAGGCATGGAGATACCACGTCATCGTCTGTCGGTTCTTGTGGGCGTCATCGGGGCGACCCATAATCATCTCGTGCGCCAGGGCTGGATTGCGGTGTTGCACGCGGATGTCGTGGACGTTGTGCGCATCGCGGGCCCGACTGTCCAGCAGCCACGGCTGGTCGGGATGGCGGAACAGAAACAGATCATCGTACGCCTCAACTTCTGTCAGTGATGTCCCCATGTAGGGTTTCATTCCGTTCTGCGAGTGCTCTTCAGGATAGGTGCCGTACTCGCCAGACACGAAGATACCGTGACTGGCGCGCAGGTGCCGACTGATCTCGTAGTCAAGTTCAGCTGCGAGCGCGTGGAAGATCGCGTTCCCACTGACATAGTAGGGATGGCCGATGTAGTCCATCTCCATCTCCCAGAGAAGTTGCTGAATCTTCGTCACGGCGACATCCCCCACTGTTCGAAGTCTTCGATGTACTGAAGCGCGGTTGACCAGCTCCAGATCCGGCGCAGGTTCGCGTCCAACACTCGGTCGTACTCGTCGTGAGCAGTATCCAGTGGATGCGCTGTCAGTCGCGTCCAGGTGGACGCCCACGACCGCCACGGGCAGCTTCCAAGGCGCGCCCACGGATTATTGCCTGCGCTCTCGTCGATTCGGAGCGCGAAACGGTCCCCCGCGTACACTGTCCGGTGGGGCACGATCTCCTCGGAAGCGTCCACGACCAACAGCAAGTCCTCGAATTCGTGATCGTCACGGTAGCAATCCAGCAGTGCTGCCACGAGCAGCGTGTGGTACTTCAGGCTGGTGTACGGGTAGTAGACGCTCTCGTTGAAGCCGCTGGCCACGTCGGACGTGAGCCATGCCCGATGCATCGTCTCGGGATCAGAGCCTGTCAGTAGGTCGCTGATAGCCTCTGTCAGGACTGGGCGAGCGAAGTCATCCGGATCGTATGCGCTTTCGCCAGTCAGCAGCGACAACCGATAGTGCGTGTCGTGGTTGGCGACCGTCCGCTCTGGTTCGCCGGACGGCCGACTCAAGGCCGACGCGTCGGCGTCTGCGCCGAGTGGCACCTGCTGGTTCACCGGGACGCCGTGGAAGCTATCGGGTGCGGTCCGATGCGGTTCGCCGTTGAGCTTGTGGGCGTCATGGCGATAGGCCGCAACCATGATGTTCTGCTCACTGCGATCTTGGAAGTCACTGAGTGTCGTGTGATCTGCCATCCTATGGTCCCTCAGCGATGCGTTCTTCCAATGCGTCCACGAACGCCGAACGGTACTCCTCGGCCCACTTCTCGTCTTTCTCGTCCATCGCGTTCGTGGTACCCTTCCCCCGGTCAAAGACGCGCTTCAGCTCGCGCTCCTCGTAGAGCGGGTTGATGACGTGACAATCAACGATGCCTGCGCCGAAGTTCCGTGCGCCGCCAAGCTGGTGCATGAAGTCCGTCTGGTGCTCGTCGAGGAAGTCGATGCCCTCAGCGAGCAAGCCGATGAACTCCGGCTTCATTTCCCGGAAGGAAAGGTGCCAGCAGCCGTCGAGGTTTGCTACGGCGTCGATCTTGGCGTTTCGAAGCGGTTCACGGTGGTCTTCGTCATTCCGACTCACGACGTTGCGGTTGAGTCGGCGGTAGTGGCCTTCGGCCTGCCCGCGAGTGTAGTCCACGTTAGAGCGAACCGGTGAGAACTGGATCGGCCGGCGCATCATCTTGCCAGGGACGCCGCCAAACCCGCCGAAGAGATCGAAGATAATACAGCCGTCATCCGTTTTTGGTTCATCGACGCACGCGCCTTTCTCGTGATAACCGGCGTCGAGATCGCGGTCGTAGACATCACTCTTCATAAAGTTCGCGTTGGCTTCGCCTGGATGGCAGGCCGTCCCACCGTACTGTTGCACGACAGTCTCCATTCCGTGACGGAGCCACCCCGACAGCGGGAAGGCAGGGATGATGCCACCGATCTGGTTCTGTGGATCATCCGCCTGGTAGTTCCCATTTGAGGCGTGATGGCGGTCGGTCATGATCGAGTCACCGATCACCAGGAGATCGGTCTGGATCCGAACGTAGACATCCGCAAGATCAGCGTCTACGTTCTGGATAGCGGTTTCTCCGCTCATCCGTTGTAGTACCACGCTTCACCCTCACGCGCTTTGGCAGCGAACTGTGGCAGTTGGCCAGCGAGCCATTCTGCTGTGTCGGGGTCGACAATGAGCGCCGCCGACGCCTTCCGGTCACAGTCCGACACATTCGCCACCAGATAGACGGTCTGCTCGCGTTCGCGTGTCATCAGTGAGAGTTCGTCTTCGGGGCCATCGCGGCGATCAGGATACTCTTCGATGTACAGTGGCTCGTCCGTAATCGAAACGACCGGTCGGACGTATCGCGGTTCGGTCGCACTATCGTAGTCTGCCACTTGCTCACCGACCGTTCCGACGGCTACTGCATCGAGTTGCTGTTCGATCTCGTTGATGCGTTCCCAGGCAGTCGTGAACGTTTGCGCTCGGGGATGGCTTGCCAGTTGGACGGTCGTTTCGAAGAGATCGCAGGCTTTGTCCTGGACGTACCATGCGGGCGCGTCTCCGACATCGATGTAGCCCTCGGATGCGACGGCGTCTTCGAGTAGAATGTCGAGCTCAACCAGCTGGCGGCGAAACGCCAACAGCGCGGTTTCGTCGAATTCGTCGTCGGTGTCGATTGCATCGACGAGCGTGCAGAACGCGTCCGTCAGTCCAGCCTCGAAATGAGCAACTGCGCTCGATAGGTGGTCGTTGGCAGGTTCGCTTTGGCGGTTTTCGTCGAGTGGTTCTCCTGTCGTGCCGGAATCCTGAAGTCCGGTGCGGTCTGATTTATTCATGCTTCGGTCACCAGCCGAAGCGCGTGATCCGGTGTCCTTAGCACTGGGTCGCTTTTCCAGCGATCTCGCGCTCCAACTACATCCAAAACCGCCGTTCACTTAGTTGTTACGTAGTAACATCTATATATACATCTAACAAAACAACTATTGTCCTACAGGCGGAAAATACAAGAGAACGACGGCTGTATCAGCACCTAAAGTGGTTAACGAGAATTATTCACCTGGCGAGCGTGAAGAGGAAATCTTAGAACTTCTGAAGGAAGGAAGAGACGAAAGTAAGCCCTGGGGACGCGTAAACCCGAAATACGTGACTGAGCGGACTGACATGCGCCGGCAGTATGTAAACCGGGCACTAAGTTCGTTAGAAGATGCCGGTTGGGTCCAAAAGCTCGCTACTGGACTCTACGAATTTGTGGACGATCCACGTGAAGAATAGTGGTTCCAATAAGAAGCCACTCAGGGCGGAATATGACCAACTCAGATCGCAAAGGAAGTGTGATTGAGGACTCTCACTCACACTACTCATGACTACTGGAGTTGCACACGTTTATAAGCAGGAATTCATACCGCTTGCTGAGGCTTTACTCAACTCTCCCGAACCAGCCACCATCTTTGACGATTATCGGAACAAGGACTTCTCCGTAAATAGTCGGTACGAAATCAACCCACTTCGGGAGATTCTCATTGCTGCTGTTGGTGAATGCTTGATAGTGATGTCCAAAGTGATTTACCGGTCTGAATGTAACGAGGTGTGATGGGTCGTCTGGACGATATTTCTATAGAAGAGCTCCACGAGCTTCGAGAGCAGACAGAGGGAGAGATTCCGCGGGAACGAGTGCTTGCGGCGATCGGCCGCAAGCAGGGCGACAAGATCGAGACGCTGGCTGAACGTCACGGGGTTGTCGAGAAAACCATCCGTAACTGGCTCAATCGGTTCGAGGAAGAACCGATCGAGCAGGCACCCTACGACGACCCTCGACCGGGTGGACCATCGAAACTCACCGCTGACGAACGCGAGCAGTTGGAAGAAGCTCTCCAGCAGCCACCGACCGAACTTGGCTACGAGCACCAAGCGTGGTCGCCAAAGCTCCTGCTTCACTACGTCAAAGAAGAGTTCGACGTTGAGTACACCGAAAGCCACGCGCGATATCTCTTGCACGAGGCCGGGCTGTCCTGGCGGACAGCGCGGCCTCGCAATCACGAAGCCGACCCCGAAGAAGAAGCCGAATTCAAAGAGACAGTCGAAAAAAACGGCCCGAACTGAGCGAGAAGACTGTCGTTGTCGTTGATCAGTTCACCAAGCGAGTCGGGACAGTTCAACGACGTGGGTGGTATCCGATTGGCTCGAATCCAACAATAGAGACCTCGAACTCTTGGAAGAAGGTGACAGTGCTCGGCGCTGTCACCGACGATGGTGACAGCTTCTACTTCTGGACAGAAGAAAACCTGAACAGATTTCACGGGATTCGGCTGTTAGAAGCGTTGAAAGAGAAGTTCGGGGAGGAGTTAGTGGTATTTCTTGACCGGGCAGGGTACTTCTATGCACGGGATCTGTGGGAACACGTTAGTGGTGAGCGGGCGACTGAAACTGTCGGAGACAGTTCGGTCGCCTGCGTGCGTGGAGACGATCTTGAAGTGTGGTACTTTCCGTCGAAACTCCCCGAGTTGAACCCTGTCGAAGGCTGCTGGGATCAGCTAAACGAGTGGTTCAAACATCGGTTAATCCCAGATCTCCCGAAGCTGAAACAACATCTAGCGAGAGGAATCTCACAAATCAACGAACCAAACATCTGGAACTATCTGTGTCCTTGATGAACGGTAAAAATCTATCTGCATCACTATGAATCACGAGGAGTACAAGATCAGTACCAATGCGGCAGTCATTCTCCGACAGAATATGATTCTCTGCCATCGTGCATGTGACTTGGACGAAATCGTTTCGGCTCTCTCTCATCAAGTCAACGAACGTCGTATCCAACCTGCGAAAGAAGCAGCTCTCGCTTTAGCATTTTTCCTCAGTACACGACCTACGGATAGGGAATTGCCCCAATGGCATGGGTCAGATCCAATGACTTCTTCAACGATGGAGAATCCAGATCTTGATCAACACCGGTTCGTCGACAGAGTACCTGTTGATTCTGGCTATCTTCACGAAGTGTCACCTGAAATCGTAGAGTATGCAATTGATACTCTGGTTGCAAATTTGAATCGCAAAGAGTACAAACGTAGTTCCGACTGGGTAGTTGCCAAGGAGTGTGCAAAAGCACTCGGTGCGATTGGATACCAGCGTCCAGCACTTGTTTCTGATGCGGTGCCTGAACTTCAGGAATTACTTGGAGAGCAGGACGAGCGCCAGGCGTGGCTGGTATATGCATTAACGTCAATTGGATATTCCCGTCCTGATCTCATCGCGGATGACCTTGACAACCGGCTAAAAGAATTCTCGGAAAACGCTGGGACAGGTGCTGGATGGCAGCTCTATTATGCCGCTCATGTTGGCCATCGGAAAATCGGACATGCGCCAATATATCTGGAAATCAAGGGCTGTGATACAGAGTCGGATCTCTCAAAAATTGTTGAGAAATTATTCCATTTCATGTTAGGTCGGTATCCTTCTGCATCCGAAGAGTGGATACAGGCGTTCGTTGAGATATATCTTTCTCGTTCCGAGAGTTTGGTTGATATTCTCAGTGATGAGTTAGACCAGATTCTACAGGGTGATCCCCAGGCTTTTGATTTTCCCGACAATTTCATGCTCCTGTTAAAAGAGTTGGCTGGTGTCGAAGCGACCGGCCTTCAACCGATAATTGATCGCTCGGAAGACTTCTACCAAGACCATGCAGAATCGCATTACTGGTACGAGAATGCTCTAGAGTTCCATCGCCAAATCGCAATTGAAGACGGAAATTTACTCCCGGATGACTTGGGAAACACGGTAAAAGAGTTTCTGGAGTCCGAAACCCGGCATAGTGTACAAACCCATGGACGATCTTTCTTACAGGAAATCGACCAGTGGGATGACGATCTGTTTTCGACACCAGATGGAGTGCAGACAGTAGATATTGTTGCGGAGTTAGCGGAGAGCGAGGATTTCGATATTGAATCTTTCATCAAGGAAGTTGACCACGAAGAATCAGATTCAGAATGAAAATAGGGGACACTAAAGTTGTTGCCAGAATTTGTTTTGTCTGCTCACGGTTTCGGGCCTGACTCTGCTAACACTTCGTACTTTTCCAGCATCAGCTCAAAATAGTTGTCAGTCATTAATCGCGGGTTCTGCACCTGGTGGAAACCACCCAACAAGAAGGCGGTCTCCTCACGGTCGAGACCGTTGGCGTGAAGCGCTGCAGCGTCGATTTCGGCCTGGAGACGCTTGCACTCGTCTTATCGGTCGCCAGCTCAATCCTGCCAAGGCGGTCGCGCATCTCTTCGAATTCATCACCATGCGTTCAGACGAGCTGCACGGGTCGAAATTGACTCGAACCAGCCGTCACCCTCTGTTGCAGGACGATATACAGCATTAATCGCGGATGATTTGATCGTAATGGATCAAATGGTTAGGACTGAGTGACGGTGACACGAGTGGTGAGATTGGCTGTTGATTCAGACAAATCTTTCTCAAACTCGGCGGGGTTGGTTAGATACTGGTTGGGGTCGTAGACGAAGCACAGAAGGGTTTCACACCGTGTGTCGCTTTGGTAGTGCTCTTTGTCTTCTGCAAGTTCACTCCGGATTTTCTTTGGGCTGCGATTGTCTGTGACATGCTTGGTTTCAATCCCTATGCTCTCGTCTTCAAGAAGGAAATCAATACGTGGCGAAACACCGGCATGGCGTCTCAGGTAGTTCTCATCCCGGACGTCATCAAAATAGAGACGAAGCAAGCTATGAAGCAGGTACTGGACATCATATTCATCGTTTATCTGTAATGGTGTTCGGCTCCGATCGCGCTGTTTCAGCTGACGGACGATGTCTCCGAAGCGTTCGAAAATCATCTCCACATTTTCTACTGCTCCTCGGTCACGTGACACAGGATTCTCTAACTCTAACCTTGGGACATTTCCTGAGTAGCGCGTCCGGAAAAAGTCATAAAATACGTGACTAAACGTCAGAACATTTTGGAAATCTTCAGGCTGACCACTGTCGATGACCTCACTGGACGGAATTTCAACGCCTTCCCACTCACCCTCGTGCATAAAACCGATTTCAATTGCATGGGGACCGACACGGAAATCAAGTGTATCAAATTGAATTTCAATATTTTGATTCTTACCTCGCATTGAGCGCATCTCATCACGTTCATAAACACCGTCCACATCCTCAATTGTCTCAAAATAAGTGGGATGACTCTCTGATTCAAGCCATGCATCCACCAACTCAACGATAGAAACCACTTGATTCGGTGTGAGTTGCTTTAGGTTAATAGATTCTTCACACTCTGTCTTGATCTTTTGTCCCGCCCCAAGCCGTGCTTCCTCTCTGTTGATCAGCAAGTCAATGCCTTCGTCGCCTTCGATCACGATGATGCTAACCACGACGGATTTGTCCTTGTCCGTTGTCGAGGCCGGTCTGATCAACGAGGTTAGATTCTTTCGCATAGAGTGCCACCCTTGAATTTATCCTTGATATATACCGATTTATCCGGAGTATCCATATACATCGCCACGGGATAGATAGCCAGTTTGTGAAAAGAATGCTTGGATTCCTTCCGGATCAAATTCATTCTGGATCATCCGTATCATGGCAGCAGAGAAAGAAGGGGAATCCAGTAGTAGGATTCCATTCTCTCGGGCGGCATCAGGAGCACCTTCTGAGAATTCAGGGGTCCCAACAGTCACATAAGCATTCGTACTTTCCCTCGCTTTACCAAGAACGGCAGTTGCCTCACCAGCACTTACTGTGCCATCTAGATTGACTTTTGATTTACACTCAATTGCGATTTCGAACCGACTGTCGTCCTCTAAGGATGTCAAATATGAGTCATTATCGTCATATATATAGCAGTATGCTTCTGGGTGATTACCTGGTTTATCCTCATCAACTTCTTCAACGCGCAATGAGTCCACTTTCCTAAGATGATTTATCACACAATTTTGAAATCTGATTTCCCATGACGACAAGAGCGAACCAAATGAGTCTGCATTTAGATCCTGCTCCCGAACATCTAATAGAATTAGTTCTTTATCACGCGCGAATCCCTCTAATAACTTGCCAACTGCTCCACGTCGGTAACGGACTGCGCGGCGATCACCAACTTCTTCGGCAAGTTCTTGAGTGGGTTTATCAATAAGCTCATCAGGTGTTCGAATACCAACCCTCTCCCGAAGATCCACGATTTGCCTTCGATTTGGTTCTATGCCCAACTCAACCCAAGGAAGGCTCTCTCCCTCTAAACCATGCTTGATTCGCTTAGAAATCGTCTCAATTTCATCACCGTGCGCATCAAATAATTCTGCCCGAGATTCTTCTAGGATTTCTAATATTGACGTTAATGTGCGTACAAATGCAGGCACGATACGTTCTCTAACATCGGCAGTACCCCAATAATCAGCAGGAACATTGTAACGCGCATATATATCTTCTAAATCGTCTTCGTTCATCCAGTCTTCTATGACTCTGGCAGTCGTAATGACCTTCCCAAATTCACTTCTATCAATATGAGTCAATCTCAAATCGGCACGGATCTCATCCCGCTCTGACCATTGATCATTTGAAAATATCCGGAGACCTCTGTCGAATTCTGGTGAAGAAATGATTGTCAATAAGAAATCTGTGTTGTCTATACGTTCTATATTAGAGAGATACCTGATCGCTAAGTGAGTGGTTAGTGGGTTAATCAGTTGTTTTGAAGCAGCTGTGCCTAGATCGGATAGACTCAGCTGACGATCATGAAATTCTAACATGTCCCATTCTTCCAAGTCGGTCACTGCCTCACCAACGCTAGATCCGATTTCTGATTCAGAGACCTCGCCAGAGTATCCAAAATATGCATCACCCATGAAGTCCATTAGTTCAGTGACTGACGGGTATTGGCGAGCCAAATTGAGAAGGATTCCATAGTGTTGACTCAGATCAATCTGAGACTGGAATTCTTCAATATCTCCGTTGATGTATCTATTTATTTTCGGTTTCGCCCGTCGTCGATTGTCATCAAAAAGGACTGCTTCTCCTGGTTCGTCTATGCGGGGTCTTCCTGCCCGTCCAACCAAGTTTTTATACTCACTAATAGCCATCTCCTCTCTCCCTAACATCGGGTCAAGAACAAAGACTCGTTTTATCGGTAAATCCACTCCTGCGGCCAATGTACTGGTTGCAACTATTGTTGTGATATGTCCATCATCAAATCCTTGTTCAAGGACGGACTTAGCATGTTGTGAAAGTCCAGCATGATGGAATCCAATACCGCTACCTAAACTATTCAAGAGTTCGCTTTCAGTTTGTCCACTATCTGGCCCCTTTTCAATTTGATCTCTAATATCATCTATTGCTCTTCTGTTTAGTCCAAAATCATAGGTGCGTTCATGCTCCTGAATAAAATTCGCAATTGCCGTAGCAGTTTGTCGGGTAGCTCGTCGAGTTGGCGAAAAGACCAACACTTGAGCTCGCTCTCCCTTCTCAGCTTCAGAGACCAAGAAATCTATAATAGCATTAGGTTTCCGGTTTCGGTGATGACGATCTATCGTTTCAGATCGTATAACGTCACCATCGTGGTAGAAATCAATCTCACTCTCTTCTAGAAAGCAGATGCCTTCATGTAACTCGTTATGCCGCCAGTCAGGCATATAAGAAAATGACCCGCCAAGCCAATCAGAAACATCGGATGGATTTGGAATTGTTGCTGATAGACCAACAATACGAATATCGGGGTGGTTTCGCATTAATTCTGTAGCAACCACTTCCACATTCGGCCCTCGGGTTTCATTTGAGACGATGTGAAATTCATCTATAATCACACAATTGATGTTAGTGACAATATCACGGTAATTCCGTAGATAGTGATCGAATTTCTCATATGTCATTACTATAATATCAGACTCAAATAACTCTTCTGGGCTTGGGAAATCAGTATCAACCGCTTTGTCGATCCTTAGGCCAAAGTCTCCGAGATTGTTTTTGAAGTCATTATATTTCTCTTCAGCAAGCGCAACAAGTGGTACCAAATAGACCGACGGTGAGCCCGTTGAAAGCCACTCGTTGACCGCAATAATTTCTGCAATAAGGGTTTTTCCCGTTCCTGGCTGCGAAACCATTAGAAAATTGTCGTCATCTAATGCACCTTCTTCCAGAGCATCAGTCTGCGGTGGCCAGAGGCCCGGAATATTTCGATCATCTCGTAAGTGATTCACGTGCTCGTCCCACAAGTTATGGGACGATACGATTTCTTCCCAGTCAGAATCATGCATGAGAGATAACAAGACAATGACTACATTAAGTGTTATCCTGATTCCTAATCAACCCGCCGTACGAGCTTACTCCGTCAAGAGCTATGGAACGATGGTGGCTATGCCTCTATCAGATTTATTTAAACCTTAGCGCAGTAGACTTTTACCGCGCGCTGAGAGACTAGCAGGCAAACGTGTCGGATCGCTCTAACGGCTCTTCTGCTGACGCGAGTTCTCTTCTTGAAGACGCTGACTAATCGCGCTGGATCAATGAGGGCTTCGCATGGGAATTCACGTTGGCATCGGAAGTGACCCGGAACCAGTTCCTTCGTGCCTACGACGTAACCGGGGATGCCGACCGAGGGACGAATCTCGGAGCGATCATCAATGCTCTGGAGCTCAGGCGGGCACATCCACATCTATCGAGCAACGAGGATCTCGCAGACTATCTGAACGACTACCCGACGGCAGCGGACGAACTTGGCTTTGATTCGAACGACATCTCCGAGGACGTGTTTGCCTACGCCCGTCGGGAACGGCTCGAACCATGGGTGGAATCCATGATCGAGCAGCAGGCCGAATGGGCCGCTGAACGAGTAGCCGATCAACGCTACAATGACGGATACGACGAGTACTACGAGGAGTTATTCCCTGACGATGGCCCATCGATTGCGCAAGTTCTCGCTGCGACTGACCAAGTCCTCGATACGCTCACCGACAACATCGAAGACAAGCGAGACTCGGATCTCGTCCAGAATGACTTCCGGACGGTTCTGGAATTGATCGGTGCTCTCGGCAAAAGTAACGACTTCGCATCCAAGGTCCTGCGATTAGGCCGAGAAGACACGGGTGATGCTGAGGAGTGGGGCGTTGCCCCCGAAAAACTGAAGAAATTCGACGGCGAGCAGCCACCGACGCCAACTGGCTTCTTCGACATCATCCGGCAGCATGACCCGATGGACTACCACGAGATGTTTGAGGCCATCTTCCGGGAGCTCTACAAGCGGGCTGAACGTTTTGGACTGTTCGACCGCCCGGTTGAGATACTCATTGACGAGACGGTCATTCCGTTCTATCCGACGAAGGCAATCAAAACCGAGGATGGCGAGTTAGAACCGGATCTCCCGGATGGTGCGACTGGCGGCGCGAAGAAGGCATACACGCACTACGGGTTCACGTTTCTCACAATCTCGATAGCAGATCGGGACACAGGACGGACCTTCACGTTGGGGTCCTTTCCGAAGCAGCAGAATGGACTCACGCACGTCGGTTTGACCTACCTGATTAAACGTGCCCGCGAGTTCGTGACCATCGACCGAGTCTATATGGACGCCGGGTTCCGGGCCATTGAGAACCTGAATTGTTTAGATGACGAAGGCCTCGACTTCATTGCCCGTGTACAGGAACGAGGGTGGCGAAAGGACTGGGTGAACGCACTCTCTGGCGAGGCAACTGCCGCAGTTGTCGAGAAGGAGATTGATCCGAATACCAAGCCGGCGAGTGGCGAATACTCGTTCGTCGCGGTTCGGCGGAAAGAGGGGTCACGGGAGAGCGATGATGAGGACTCGGACGACAACAGCGATAATTACTCGTTGTCCGACTTTACCGATGACCACGATGAGTTCGAGCAGACCGAACTCAGTGACTTTGATGAATATCTCCACGACGCAACCGGCGTCTGGGATACATATGTGACCAATATCGATAATATGGCGTCGGAAGATCCTCGCCAGATCAGTCAGTGGTACAACCGCCGAGGTGCGATCGAGCCGGAATACGACCAGGCAAAGAACAATCTCGTAGCGAAAGGGGGCGGTCGGAATTACGAGATCCGGATGTTGTACTGATTGGTAGGGATCACCGTTCTGAACGGACTGAAATTGGCTGATTTGGAGTTGAAGGATCGACTCGGAATGGGCGTTGAAGCAGCCAAGGACGGATACGAGTACTCGACCAAGCAGATGGGGGACATCCTCTTCCAGAATCCCTATCCCGATATTGACTACGGCTAACCCGTCCGTTCCCCAGCTGAGTCCGAATTGACGGCGAGTGGCAACGCTCTAACCCCACCCTTGATCCCCGTCGGTTTCACCCATCTATCTAGATAATCAGTCACTTTTTTGATAGGCCATCAGGAGAAATAGTCTGACTTCTGATACTGAATCTACTGAAGAGTAGGAAAGACACCGATCTCAGTTACGGGAGTTCACAAATGCATATAGTCTAAGTCGCCGGAGTTAAGAAACGGTCGAATAACACAAGTAGGGCGGGGACACAACTGTGTGCGCTTAGTCCGGTCAACAGATTCAGGTTGATTGGTAGTCAGCAGCAAGATTAGAGCGGGACATGCCTGCAATCAGCCTCTATTCTCCCGTTATCACCGAGTATTGATGGGAGACTCCGGGGCGACAATAACTGCGGTGACTGGCATCGATACGAGCCTGTCCCAGCGAAGCCCCGTGATTGGAGGTGCTGTCATGGAAGCAGGAACGCTTCGCTGTGAGGCAGGAAAATTCCTCTTCAACGAAGCGAAGAGTTGCTCAGGTGGAGGCGAGGACAAGTCCACTTGTTGCAGGGCCCAGACACACTTTACACGGTTCAAGGCGAACGCCCACCCGTTTACGGGTGTGGGTGAAGCCGACAACTGGGAACCATTCCACACTGGTAGCTCAGGCTGGATATTCAGCGAAATCCACGAATTACTTTGCCTTCCATCACAATTATCAGATACTGACGTAAAACAACGGTCCCTCCGAGTCACCGGGGCAGAACCACACAGAACCCCCTGCCGGATAGGAAACGGCTGCTTGGCTCAGCCAGCGCCGTCGGTCGCAAACCACAATATCCCAATGTGGGAATCCCACGACCTCAGTCGTGTGGAGGAAGTCAATCTGGGCGGGCAAGCCGGTTCTGGCTAATATATTGATCCAGTGGATCGAGAATAATTCGTCTACCGGATTGGTACTCGATACCATACGCAGTTTCTTCACCAATCCCTGTGAGATACACCCGCTGCTGAGGCGTATTGTCATCCTTATCAAGTTTCCAATACGTAGCTGGACACTCAAGTTCAGAGCGTGATGTTATGATTTCAAGATTGGAGGGCATGGTAGAGAGTCTCAATCAAATATGTGTATGTTCATATAAATAAATAATACGGAAATGTTGTCCTTTGATTTTCAGTAAGAAGTATAGCTTCCTTAGCAGTTCCCAACACGGGTTTATCACCTCATGATGCTGGTTCGATATATTAGCAGTCGACACTATACAACAGACTTTGCGGACGGAGTGAGCTACATACTTATTCTCGAACGTTGAGAACATTCATCCATAATATGACATGATCACACTACAGTGTCAAATAGATATTACAAGCTTCAATTCTCAAAAAGGCCAGGGACCGGGTCATTGTACTGATTAACCACACGCTCTACCGTCTTTGTTAATGTAGGATAGTCATCATTAATTGTCATTGCCAACTGGTTTGTCGCTCTAAGTAGCCAAACAGTAGTTTCAAAGATGCGCTCAAGGTCTCCTGGACTGACGTGGTAGGCAGCTTCTAGCTCGGTTTTATCTTTCCCAGAACTCCAGTCAAGAAGGATTTGAGTTATACGAAGATCAGCAAGCCATGTCTCAAAAGATGGAACGGCTTGCTCGTCGGTTATGATAACATCGCGATATTTTCGTGCAAATCGAAGTATCTCTGCTCGGTCTTGATCACTCAGATATACATTCGGCATTTCAGCAGTCGTTGAGATAAGTTCAAAAAACGTAACAAGGTGTGTTGAGGCTAGCTCTTTCATATCTTTGAGATCTGAAATAATGTCGGCCGCAGTCTGTGGGCTAAGGTACTGTTTTGCTGCTATTTCACCGACTTCTGTCGCCACATACTGCATATTAGTGTCGGACGGGTTGTTGATCATCTCCATTTCTTGTAATTTGTTAAGAACCGAAGGCAGTTGACTCATTAATGCTTCTGACCCAGACTGTGCTGCAAAAAAAGTCTGTGCAAATACTGATTGTAGCGTATCTTGGCTGGTTGCATCCCCAGTAGCAATCAGTGCTAGAACATGAGTCTTCAATGCTTCTGGCGTCGCTAAGTGAGATGTAATAGAATCCAACTCAGAGTCAAAATATCGCTTTTTAACCTGCTCAGCAGAAGGATCTGGAGAGAACAGAATTGCTTCTCCATACGGATCCATTCCAGGTCGCCCTGATCGCCCCATCATTTGGTGCACTTCAAATGTCGGAAGCCACTCCAAGTTAGCTCCTGTATACCGTTTTAGGTCAGCAATGATAACACGACGAGCTGGCAGGTTGACCCCAGCAGCCAAGGTTGGCGTCGCACAAATACAGTCAAGCTTTCGGCTACGAAATGCTGATTCAAGCAATTGACGCTGTTCCGTTGGCAATCCAGCATGATGAAAACCAATGCCTCCAGAGACCGCCTCAGATAAGCGAGTACCGATGCCTGTATCTCCTGTCTGTTTAAGCTCCGTGGCAAGTGCAGATGATGAAGTGTCTGTAATCTGTTGTGTGCTGAGCCATTTCGCCAAAGACTCTGCCCGAGATCGAGAACGAACAAATATCAGTGCCTGTCCACCATTGTTAATTGCGCCGTTGACCAACACAGCAGCGGTTGCGCTTCGGCACATTTCTGCATTTTTTGAATCCAACGGCCCCTGTTGCTCACTAGTTGAAATTGTCTGTGTTGAGCCTGACTCAAATTGGATCGTTTTTCCATCACATATGCCTCGACGCAATTCTATTGGTCGCCACGTTGAAACGACAGGCGTTGCGTTAAGCCAATCAGCGATCTCATTCGGATTACTAATCGTTGCGGATAGGCCAATAAACTGCGCATCAGGGAGTTGGCGGGAAAGCATCGCTACAGCCATCTCAAGCGTTGGACCACGGTCCTCTGAACCAATTAGATGTATCTCGTCGACCACGATTGTCTGAAGTTCGCGAATCCACGCTGCTCCAGTTCGAATAGCCGCGTCAACCTTTTCGCTTGTAGCAACAATGAGATCTGCTGTTTCTGGGTCACCAAGACGTTCGTCTACCGTTGTAGCTCCGATTGATAGAGCAACATCAGTGTTTGGCAACTCAGAAAAGCGCGTGTACTTTTCACGAGCAAGCGCTCTGAATGGACAAATATACAGACCAGGTCCGTCGGAACTCAGCAGCCCAAGTATGGAGACAAATGTTTTTCCGGACGCGGTTGGAATAGAGACGAGAATATTAGCATCCTCTAAAATTCCAGCCTCAACAGATGCTGCTTGTGGCGGATAGAGTTGCCTAATTCCGTCTGCTTCGAAATGGGACAGATATTGTTCCGAAAGTGAAAGCTCCCGGACATCCATGCATTTGTATTGTTTCGTATGAATGTAAAGGTATAGTCGGAAAACATCGACACTCTGCGGCCAGAAATCAGGTTTGGTTGATGAAACAGTATACTTAGGCTACCCCCTGCTTATATCTCCGATGAGGTCGCTTCTCTATGCACCGTTTGACTGACAAATTCTTCTGGCAGTGATTCGATTTTACCAACTTGTACTGCCCACAGGTTTGCATAAAGTCCATTTTCTGCTAACAGTTCCTCATGAGTTCCACTTTCGACTATTTGTCCTTCATCAAGGACAAATATCCGGTCCGCATTCCGGACCGTTGATAGCCGGTGTGCAACTACGAATGTTGTTCGGTTTGCTGTTACTTCCTCAAGGTTGTTTTTGATAATAATCTCAGTTTCATTGTCAACGTGGCTGGTCGCTTCATCAAGAATCAAAATTTCAGGATCTTGAATGAGTGCCCGCGCAAGCGCAATACGTTGTCGTTGGCCCCCAGAAAGCTTTACTCCGCGCTCCCCAACAATCGTATCAAGCCCATTCTGAAGTGATTCAATAAAGGATAGTGCTCCAGCCTGCTGTGCTGCCCTCCGAATCTTAGCATCAGAGACAGATGAAACGCCATATGTGATATTCTCGCGGACAGTTCCTTGGAAAAGGAAGGGGTCTTGGCTAACATAGCCGATGTGTGATCGGAGACTCTTCTTTGTGACCGTCGAAATGTCTTGTCCGTCAATGCGTATTTTTCCATTGTCAATTTGATAGAACCGGAGCAATAGCCGCATCAGTGTTGTCTTTCCTGCCCCTGTTGCTCCAACAAGGCCAACAGTTTCACCAGGTGAAACGGAGAAAGAAACGTGATTAATTGCCGGTTGATTATTAGCCTTGTACTGAAACACGACATCCTCATACTCGACATCACCTCGTACTGTCTCAAGTTCAGTCGCATCAGAGGAGTCAGCTACTTCGGAAGTATAGTGTGTCAGCCCAAAGACGCGTTCGCTGGCAGCCCGAGCATATTCGTAATCATTGATAATCTCTCCAAACTGGCGCATTGGCCAGAGAAACCGTCGACTGTACAGTAGAAATGTCACAAAAAACCCAAGCGACAGTTCGTTTGTGAAAACCCACGGAGGCCCTGAAAGCACCCACCATCCTCCAATCAAAAATGTGATAGCAAATCCGATTCCGGTAATAACACGGAGTGACGGAAAGAACTTGATCCGAGTTGTAATAGCATCCCAATTCGCGTTAAGATAGTCCTGAGAAACCTCATTTACGCGCTCAGATTCATATTCCTCCTGGTTATAGGCTTTGACAACATCAATTCCGCCGATATTATTTTCAAGCCGGGCATTTAGTTTCCCGACTGTCGAACGAACAGTTTGGTACTTTGGCTGAATAATTTGTACAAAGAGATGACTTGCAACTGCCAAAGCGGGGATAGATAATAGAGCGACAAGTGCAAACTGCCAGTTCACCCAAAGTGTGATTCCAGCAACACCGACGATGAGGATTGAGATTCGGATAAAGGAATTAAGATCACGAGTAAAGAATTCTTCTAGTTGATTGACATCGTTATTGAGAACTGACATAATCTCACCAGTCTGATGATCATCAAAGAAGGACATATCCAGTTCTTGGACGGCATCATATGTGTCGGTTCGTACCTCATGCTGGAGATGCTGTGCAAAATGGTTCCAAGCGTAGCTATTGATCCAGTTTAGTATCGCCGCGATGATGTACGTAGACGCGATGATTACCGCAGCAATCAGGAATTGTTCTGTTTCTGAAACCGCAATTGCAGATGCTGGTATTCCCGGTATCTCAGCGAGAAATGAACCATCTCCTCGGAATAATGTATCAATCGCAATGCCAAGAATGAGTGCTGGCAGTAATTCAATGAATCGAGCAACAATGCTAGCGAATCCTCCAACAGCGAAGTGTGCACGATAGCCTGGTACATACTGCCGAAATATTGCCCACATTGCATTACCGTCTGCTGTTGGCAATTCTGCAATCAGATTTTCGCCATCTTCGTCTGGCTCAACGGTCGACATCACGTATAAGTAGGATTACACGGGTAAAAGACCTCCCTTGAGTGCGATAAAGACCTGCACATATCTTCGTTTTCAATATAAACGGGATCAAGCTCTGGCGTTGCAATGTACTTGAATAGTTCCTCAATCACTGCTCATTTGATGGGATATTCGACAAACGTTCAAGATCTCAAAGACCGCACGACTGTATTCCGACCCGCTCGCTCCCGTTGGTTGCTCGTTAGCTACGGGAGTAGCCTGTGAACGTTCTCGGGGTCAAGCCCCGTGGCATTTGCCTCGATTTTCTGTAAAGATCAACTTCTGCAGACTACGTCCCAGTCCTCAAGGGGCTGCCGAAGGCGGCGAATAATATGTTAGCTCACAACATCAAACTGGGTCAGCTGGCATTAGTGAGCTAAATTCCTGCTCTATCAGCCATTCAGATAAGTTAACAAGTTGTTGTGTTGCTTCTTCGAACAGTTGCATACCCTTTTCTGCGGAAGCATCGGTTTGATCTCCAAATACGCCATTCTTAGAGTTATCGATCGCATCGTAGAATACTCGTGCACCAAACTTTCGTCCGGTTTGCTGATTAAAATTTGATAGCCCGTCGTTTTTTGCAGATGCTATCCGATTATCATGTACTAGCTCTTCGTGAAGATACTGTATGAGTGAGGTTTCCTTGGGCCCGCCATGTGGCCCTGGCTGTTCAAAGAACTCCTCGACAAGATCTGGAATACTTTCATTCCACATCCACTCAATCGCATACATTATCCGGTCGTCTCGAAGTCGTTGTCCAACTTCTCGTAGATGTTCTCTGTTTCCACCATGTGCATTTACGTAAATTACTCGATCAATCCCATGGTATGCAAGGTTCCGCGTGAAGCTTTCAACGTAATCACGAAATACATTCGGTTCAACCCACATTGTTCCGGAAAACTGGCGATGGTGTGAAGAGACACCAATCGTTATTGTCGGGGTGCAGATAGCATCAACTTCTGAAACTGCTTCCCGCGCAAAAGCCTCTGCAATCAGATGATCCGTGCCAGCCGGAAGGTGAGGACCATGTTGTTCTGTTGAACCGAGCGGCACCAATGCAAGAGAGGTTGACTCAAGTTGTGACTTGATATCCGGCCAAGCTTCATCTGCGAGGTACATGTAATAACAACGTAGAGTGGTTATATCAACGTATTGGCTATACGTGCATGTATCAATATTAGGCAGAAAATGACTCAGAGACACACCTTCCGGGCCCTGAATATGAAAAAATAGGTGTGTGGACGTGTGACGATAGTTCAATGAAAGTTGATCAACCGCTGTTTTTTGACGTGATGTCGTATGCTAATCAGGCCGATCGTGACGTTATTAGAATGGTCAGTGGAAACCCGGATTGGGAGCCACCAGAGGCACTTCGTGAGGGGCTTCGGCAATATGCGGATCAAGATGCAGATACGTTTCAATATGCACCGAGTGTAGGGCTCCCAAGACTGCGCGAGCAGATTGCCAAGTATCATAATGTTTCGGAGGACCGGGTGATTATAACAAACGGCGCGGGGCAGGCAAACTATCTTGCTATGTCAATAGCGCTTGATCATACACCTAGTGGTGAGGTGTTTGCACCGGACCCAGGGTATCCATATTACCAAAAGCGAACGCCGGTGCTGGGTGGAACACTGAAGAAGCTAACGCTGGATACTGATGGGGCCCCTGATATCAATCAGTTACAACAGACAGTTTCAGAAGAGACAGCCGCGATCATACTCAACTCTCCAAATAATCCTACAGGGAAAGTGTACACGGCAGAAACTGTCAAGAAAATAGTTGAGCTTGCTGAGCAGAATGACGTATTTGTAATCAGTGATGAGGTATACCATCAGTTTGATTACTCCGGGCAATTCACCAGCGTTCTCGAATTTGAGTCTTCCCACGGGATTATGACAAACTCCTTTTCAAAGTCATTAGCAATCACTGGATTTCGAGTTGGATATAGCATTTTACCGGAGCCTCTTGTTGAGGAAGCTAGAGCCAGAAATATGCTAATTAATGTTTCAGTTAATAGACCGGGCCAAGCAGCGGTTTCACATGCACTCAATGCAACTGACGAAGCGTATTTTGAATCAAATAAACATCAACTTAGAGAGCGGATTGACACGTTTGTTTCAGTTCTTGAGGAGTATGGAGTTCAGTGTGTCCGGCCTGAGGGAGGGTTCTATGTACGCGTGTATCCACAGAACCTCGGCGGAACTTTGGAGAACGCTAAACACATGATTGACAGTGCCGGTGTCGCCGGTATGCCAAGTACAGCATTTGGCGATGATGTCGATGACTGGTTCCGGTTTGCATTAACAACAGACCGAATTTCAGATGCAGCCCACCGCCTTGGAGAATACTTTGTGGACTGAACTTGTGCATTATTCTGATTGGAACGCACAGCTGAAAGAGTCAGCTGGACTCATACAATATATCATATCGATGGGAAATATACGTTAAATCCCCAGCAGACAGTTGTTCACGACGTGTTTGAACCCAGTCGTCACGAGCGGACACATCATCCGATGAAACGCTTCTTTCGATATATTCAAGAATCTGATCAATGACCTGCTTTTCCTTGCCTGAATATGAACTATCTACAGGGTGGATAACCGCATCAGAGCCCCCAACAGAAAGAAGCCGTCCGGATCGTTGTGTTAGTTCATCGATGAGCAAGCGTCCGGTTTGACTATGTTGCCCCACATTATCATCCATTGATTTGTGATATGCACTGAGTATATCTATGTCGGCCGGATGACCAGGGCGAAAAATCGAAACACCATCAAATGTCAGTGGCAAGTATATTAGCCCTCCTTGCTTAGTGAGTTGTTCAAAGACGTTCATCGCTTCGGAGATGTCAACAAGATCCATGAATTGCTGTGCAATAACAGCGTCAAATGGGACATCTGCAATTTGCTTGATTGCATTAAAATCAAGTGCATCGGCGGCGTGAAACTCCATCTCAAACTGATTAGGTTGACCAGGCTCAGTGTTGTTCTTGTTTCCTTGCTCACGGGCATATTCAATAGCAGGCTCAAACTGATCAACACCAACGTATGATCCTTTGCTAACTTGCCAATTAGCCAATCTACGCGCCATTACGCCAGTGCCTGCTCCTGCCTCGAAAATATTTGGATTTTCGGGTAAATGAGCAAGAAATTCTTTGCGAGTGTGCTCGTGATATGATCGCCTGTCAACTGTTTGCTTTGCTTTAAGATACTCAACGTTCATCTGTAGTCAATTCTTTTTGATAACTTCCCCAGGCTGTCTCATCCTCCCAAATGCGAACTTCAATTACATCTGGGGTCTCAGCAGTGAGATCTTCATCTACCTTATCAGCAAATACACGTGCAAATCGTTCGACACTTGGATTTTTACCCTCGAATTCAGGAAGATTGTTGAGCAGTGCATCTCGATACCTCTGTTCCAAGCGATCAATGATGGCTTCGACTGCCGTAATATCTACCAAATATCCGTACTCATTCAGCGTTTGCCCGAAGAATCGTACAGCAACAGTGAATCGGTGACTATGTACTTCTCCTTCTGGAGGTTCGGGATTAGGAACGGTTAACCGGTGCTGTGCAATAAATTTGCGAGTAACTGATAACTGATGTGGGTATGCAATATCGGTATCTGGTCTTGTCATGTGTATGTAAGCACCACTTGAAGTGTTGATTCAGGGGTTTGATTCAATCTTTTGTACGCCTTTTCAGATTCTTGGAACGAGACGTAATCTGTAATCATTTCACTTGCATTGATGTGGGTAAGCTGTCGCATAGCAACACTAAGACGTCGATCAGTCGTCCATCGACCCCGAAGTTCAGGGGAAAGTGTGCTTACTTGGCTTGAAATGATCGAAATTCTGTCTCGGTGGAAGTCACGACCCAGATCGACTGGATGCCTCTTCTCTCCGTACCAAGATCCGACAACGATCCGACTATCGTAGCCAGCAGCAACAAGTGCATCGTCTAATGCAGCCGGTTGGCCAGATACCTCGTAAATTACATCGGCACTATCTCGCTCATCGAAGTATGTTTCAGCGGCATCTGGATGAATCGCTTCGTCTGCACCAAGCTTTCTGGCGAGTTCCTGTCGTCGAGTAACCGGTTCAACGACGATCAAGGACTCAAGCGGGAACTGAGAGAGCAACTGAACTGTGCATAACCCAATGACACCGGCGCCAAATACGACAGCTCTCTCTCCAATTTTTGGCTCAGAATCCAGCAAAAAGTTTGTAGCTGTTTCCACAGAAGGTAGCATCGTTGCCGTTTCGAGGTCAACACTGCTAGGGATAGGAATTGCTGATGATACGTCTACGCAGAACTCAGTCTGATGTGGATGAAAGACAAACACCGGTTTTTGAACCCAACTTGAGTCAACATCTTCCCCCGTTTTGGTCACTTTTCCAACAGCAGCATAGCCGTACTTTGTCGGGTACGATAGATCACCATTAATCGTTGTTAGCGATGCATCTGCAGACAGGTTTCTGGGGGCTTCATCATTGTAGATCAAGAGTTCTGTACCTGGACTGATACCGGAGTATATCGTCTGTACAGCTACTTCACTTGATTGAGGACTTACTTCTGGTTCGTTTCGGATTGTCACTTCCTGCTCGCCTGTAAAGTAGAGTGCTTTAGTCATTAGCTAATCATTTGCAGATTCCATGTTCAGGTAGTGTTCATACTGACCATCTGACTCATACTCGCATAGACGAGTTCCATTTTCTCGGCATCGTTCAAGAGCATGTTTTGCTCGATCACCTGCCTCATGTGCTGTTTGACCTTCTCCAACCCCAACTTGGTAAGTGATCGAGGTCTGTTGATGGACCTCCTCTAGTATCGACTTAAACGCGTGGGTATCCAACGACGGACAGATGGCAATAACATTGTCTCCTCCAACAAAATATGCAGCACTATCATATTCTTCATATAGAACTCGTTTGAGTACACTAACCGATTCCCAGACAGCTGACTGCGTCGCAATCTCGCTTTGCTGATCGGTATATTTTGATGTGACATCCACAATGTCAAAGTGAGCTATTGTAGCTTTAGGCTGCAATGTGTCTGGTCCTTTCTGAACGTGCTGTACAGTCTCATTTCGACTGAGATCCTGTGCACTTCCTGTTGACTGAATACCTTCGCTCGCTGCGTCGATCGCGCCTGCCGGTGTTACATCTTCACCAATCCCGATGCTCGCAGTCACCGGATATCGATTTCGAATTCGTTCCTGAAACCGCTTATACTCATCAACTGAAACATGATTCCCAATCCCAATCATGTTATCAAACCGATTGAAAAAAGCGTATCCATCGTGATACCCCATGAAATCAGCAAAATCCGCGTATAACCGAGCTTGCAGTGCTTGGATATCTGTCTCTCTTCGAGGTTCTGGTGTGACCGTCCACGGGCCATATGCATCTAATTGAACAACAGATGCCCGGACCGTATTTCCTTCATTATATGACACATTATCAGATAGGTCCAAGTAAACTTAAATTACTCTGTCAAATTAGATTCTGTTCTTATCTAAAAGACAGCACAATAAAATCAAACGACCGGTGTTGTTTAGTAGACTGAATGCTAACATAACTCAAAGTCGTCTCGTGTATACGATCGTCATAGCATATCAATTATGATGTATGAGAAATTACTCAATTAGCGAATACAGGATTCAGAAACGACTCATTTTACCTTGGATAGTTGTTCTTGTAGGATTGCTACTGTTTGTTGGTATTACTAGCAAGCATACTCTATCCTCCGGTATTCAAGGAGTGTTAGCCGCAGGTATTTGGACTGGAATCTGGTGGGGTATTGTAATGTTTGTTTCTATCCGTGTGCCAGAGAGGGTAAAAACAACTCGTATAACGATAGCTTCATGGATTACTATTATCCGTGGAGGAATAACGGGGGTTTTTATCGGGATTCTCGCGGCTGGTAACCCGAGTTCAAGCACCGGATTAATTGTGGCAACGCTGTTCGCTGTCATTGGCTTGTTAGATTTAGTTGATGGATATGTTGCCCGAACGACAGATGCTGTCACCGATATTGGTGCTAGGCTTGATACGGAGGCAGATGCGCTACTTGTACTCACTGGATCAATATTTGTCGTTTGGACTGGAATTGCTCCAGCACTTCTTCTTGCTGTAGGAGTCGCACGATACCTGTACGTAGCTGGGTTGTGGATTCGTAATTATTTTGGATGGAAAATTTATGATGAGACGAATCGACAACTTAACCGAATTTGTTTTGCGATGGTGCTAATAGCAATCTGGATAGGACTGCTCTTAGGATCTGAAAGCCAAGTAGTAAGTAGTATGTTTTTAATCGTCTCTGGAGTATTCTTAGTTAACTTTGTCCGGAGTTGGATTGTAACGATGGCACACTTTCGAGAATGAACCGTACTAATTCAAGAGCTGAATATTACTATCTGCCAGAAGTGCAGAGTAAGAAGCTTCGAATTGGGTTTGTTACCTATGAAAGTTCTGACATTACCTCTGGTGGCTACAGATACAATCGAAAGCTTCTCGATTTTCTACAGTCTCGTGGACATACAGTTGAACAGTACTCACTTCCGAACAAACGGTCTTTGACTGTTCCGCGCAAGCGCTTGCCGGCTTCTCTTGGAGAACTTAACCAGTCATTTGATGTGCTCATTGAAGATGGGATTTGTGCCCCCTTGTTTTGGTATTGGAATAGATACCTGACAGAGCCAGACACAATCGTTGGGTTAATTCATTATTTACGACAGTGTGATCCAACAACAACATTTTCTCGGTACTCACGATATCAGGAGAATACGTTTTTACGAACCCTTGATACGTTTATCGCAACGAGCAATCATACACGCAAACAAGTGATGCATAGCTGCTCAACAGTCGACCCAGGAATTGTTGTATATCCGGGAGGCAGAAACGAAGCACATCAGAAAATACAGCTTGATCGACAGGACAATAAAACGCCATTACGAGTTCTATTTATCGGCAACATTACTCCACGAAAAAATGTTAACACACTGTTGGAAGCAGTACAAACAATTCCAGACAAGTCATTTGAAATTCTAATCGTTGGAGATCACACCGTAGAACCAGCGTACACAAGAAAAGTTCAAGAACAGATTCAACAGATGGATACAAGTGCCTCGGTAAAACTGCTTGGAAACGTATCTGCGGAACGACTTCATTCCTTACTTTGCAAGAGCCACGTTTGTTGTGTGCCTTCTCTGTATGAGCCGTTTGGAATGGTCTACCTGGAAGCAATGGAATACGGGGTAGTTCCGGTAGCAAGTAACAATGGCGGTGCAAATGAACTCATTAATCATGGAAAAAATGGATTTCTCGTTCAGCCAGACAGCACAGCAAACATCGCTGACACTCTCCGACAACTCAGCGAGGACCGGAGTGTGTTAATCAGATGTAGCAGCCGAGCACGAAGGACAGCAAATGCATTTCCCGACTGGTCAGAAAGCCTTGGACAGGCGCACAAATTTTTGAACTACATTTGAGAGTGAACTACCCCTACCTACTCGCCCGCTTTGGTCGCTCCATGAGGACGGGGACGTAGCTTGGAGAAGTTAAGATCTTGTAACGAATGTCAAGATAGCTGTTACCCAGATTCCAATTTCCGTGTAAAATGCCGGCGTGCCGATGTAGTGCTTACTGAATCGAATCGGCGGTAAAAACACTTCCGGGACGTGCTGAATAGATGGCCAGAACAGGAATTGCACATCGCTAGCCCGGCCGTTAATTATCATTTGTATTCCATCAAGCAGAAGGTGTGACATCCAACCAAGAAGGATGCCTCTTCCTCGTTGCGACTCGCGCAGGAATGGAATAGCAGCCATCACAGTGTAAATAGAGTGACCAAATGTATGATAGAGAGTCGTCACCCCTTGAGCGGCAAGCGATTTATCCAGTATATCAGGAAGAGCTGCTCCGGTAATAACAGCAAGTGCATCTGTAGATGTGTGCTTACTGATGGTATACGCTGCTGCTAGATGTGTTGGGAATAGCATATTTGCTTGGAACTACTGAGATTCAGGAACGCACATAAGCACATCGTCTTGACTGTGTGCGTTATAGCTGTGTTTCTTACACCACTGGAATATCTCAGATTTTCGACTTTCATCAGGAAGATCGTGGGGCTCAATATATAGTGCCGGTCTATGTGTATTGATCGTATCCACTGCACCGTCAAGAATACTCAGCTCAGTCCCTTCGGCATCTATCTTGATATGGTCCGGAGGTGGAATGTCCGTGAGCGAATCAATCGTCTTGATTGGAACGTCCTGAGTGTTTGTAACGTTGGCTCCCCAACGAGTTGCGTCCTTTTTGCTGAACGAAGACTGCTTTGGATGTGATGACTGATAAAACGTCTGGTAACCACTTTGATTTCCAAGTCCGCACAGGTGCAATTCGACAGTACCCTTTGGACAGGTCTCATTACGATTCACAACATGGCGGCGCATATTCTGCATACTAGGGTCGAATGCGACCACATGCCGGTCAGGGAACTCAGCAGTAAGAGCTAACGCATATTCGCCTGCATATGCACCAATATCGTAAATGACATCATCTGTACCAGCCTGACTTGCCAGCAATTGTAGTAGTATATCATTTCTATGAGCACCCGCTATTTCATACGATTTGATGTTTCCTGCCGGAGTTTTAATTGTCCTTGGGAAGATACGTCTTGCGTAGTTCATTGATAGAATCTGCTGGTACGCCTGATATCCAAGTTCTACAACAGAACCTTGATATTGGCTTACGAATGGGAGAGACTTTTGATCTGCCAGAAGTTGATCGAACATCTGACGAACCGATCCGGACATACACCACGTAAGGAGCTATAGAATCAAATGTCTTCTTTTGATATAACACAAAATTCCTCAGACTAAGATTGAAATGATTCTCACATAGTTGGATAAATGTGCTGGACACAACTATTCACATCACAGTCATATGGTCAATAATTCTCTATATTTTGTGAATAATTTTAGATTTGGGCATCTTGAACAACCAAGTGAAACTCAAATATAGTATTATAACAGTATTATGACGAAGAATTTCTCACATCCGTGTGTTTATTACGCTCCAATTCTTGTATGTTATCATGCCTCAATGTCCGGAGTGCGGTCGAACAGTCACCCGACTTAATGAGAATCCGGATATCGTTCTCTCCAGTGCGACAGGAGTATGCGCAGATTGTGAAATGGTGCTGGCCATGAGTGAGTACGGAACACTTCAGTCTAATCCTGAAGAACCAAACAAAGAGACATTTTAGCCGGGGGTTGGCCACTTGTCAACTGCCTCGGGGTCAAGCCCCGTGGCATCCGCCTTGAAATTTCTTTAGAATTCGTGTTTTATTGTCTGATTTACAAAAGTCAGCTCTTATGGATCTGCCCTGTTACCAATGTCTTAGGTAGTCAGTATCAGTATTTTAGCGCACATACCAAGGATTTTCTCGGAATTGTTATCTACCGGTAACAAAATTGGGAATGTATGGGCATTCTAGTCACCGGTGGAAGCCGTGGGATTGGTCGAGCAATTGCGATTGAACTTGCAGACGATCACGATGTCGCAGTTGGATACAGAGTTTCAGAATCAGATGCCGAAGATGTGGTCACAGAGATTGAGGCAGACGGTGGAACAGCAATTGCCGTACAAGCCGACGTTGCTGACTCAACAGAAGTACAGGATATGGTTGAAACAACTGTTGAGACATTTGGAGAGATTGACGCTATTATAAACAACGCTGGTATAACGGATCCAGCCCGACTGCAGAATCTTGATGACGAACAATGGGATCGAGTCATCGGAACAAATCTTACAGGCGCGTTCTATGTTACACGATCAGCAATTCCGCACATTGTGCCGGATGGAGATATTGTGTTCATTTCGTCCATCGGTGGAACTGGCGGAACTGTTGATGCAAGCTATGCTGCAAGCAAGGCTGGGTTACACGGACTTACGCGGGCTCTTGCTCGAGAGTTCGGTGGAGAAGGCATGCAAGTAAATGCCGTTGCCCCGGGGCCTGCTGAAACAAGTATGAACGATCAAATACTGACTCATTTAGAAGAGATTGACTTCAGAGGGCACGAAAACGTGGACACGCACCTACCTCAGTATTCTTGCAAACCAGAAGATGTTGCGCATACTGTGAGATATTTGCTAGAGAACGAGTATATTCAAGGAGAAATTATTAATGTAAACGGCGGCATGCAATTTCGATAATTGCTTTCTGTAAACAGATGGATCAGGCGATTCAAAAGCCATCCTCCCGAGAAATAAATAACGACGATGTATCTCGTTAAGGATAGCGGTCTATTTGTATGAGTCAATCATGTAAAATTCCGTATATTTGCTTAGTGTGTCACTAAATCGTAGGCTCGTCCATCTATCTCAAAGAAACTAACAATCTGTACAACATACTCGTGGATACTTGAGCGAAATGAGTGATGAGTATGGAGATCAACGACTCTGGCGTCGAATTCCATGGCGATCCCGGGCGCTATATGTCATCATTGCAAGCTCCTTGATGGGTGTGATGGGCGTTTCTCTCATTAGCCCGGTATTACCAATAATTCGACCTGCATTTGGTGTTACAGACTCAGAGGTCGGCTGGCTACTTACGGCGTACACACTACCAGGGATATTTATTACCCCATTTGTTGGCCTTGTGGCTGATCGATTAGGCCGAAAGACCGTTTTACTGCCACTGCTTTTTATTTTTGGTATTGCTGGTTCAGCAATTGCGTTCGTCAATAGCTTCACTGCTGTCCTTGGACTACGGTTTATACAAGGGATTGGCGCAAGTGGGCTAGTTACGCTTGCGGTTACACTCATCGGAGACCTGTACACAGGTAGTCAACGAGATGCACTCATGGGCATTAATGGGAGTCTGATCGGGACAGGGGCAGCGTTTTATCCACTCTTAGGGGGCGGACTGGCAGCAATCCGGTGGAATATGCCGTTCCTGTTTTTCAGTGTGGGCATCCTCGTTGGGATTTTTGCACTGATTGTGCTTGAAGAAGGAGACACGTCAGCCAGCATGACCGTTCGAGAATATTTAAACCGCATTAGATTAGCAGCGATTCAGCCACAATCGGTCGCAATTTTCTCAGCAATCCTTATCGTATTTTTTGTATTCTACGGAACAATCTTGACTGGCCTGCCGTTGTTGTTAAACGATGAATTCGGACTTGGTACAGAGCAGATTGGTCCGGTATTAGCGGTCGTAGCTATCGCAAGTGCGGTTGTTTCCTCACAATATGGCCGCTTTGCTGCATGGCGCTCAGCGCCAGAACTAGTCGCTATTGGATTTATCTCATACGGTGCAAGTTTATTGTTTATTTGGATTGCTCCATCGGTAATTTGGATTGGTGTTGCGTTGCTTTTGTTTGGTGTCGGATTTGGATTGGTAATGCCGTCAATTGATACGACAATTATAACACTTGTTTCGGATGATTTGCGAGCTGGTATGATGGGGATGCGGACTAGCATGCTGCGACTTGGTCAGACGCTAGGGCCGGTCGGTATTACAGCAATTGCTGAAACGTTTTTTGCAACGACGGTTGAAGGCTATTTTGCGGCGTTTCTAATCTCTGGGATAATTATCCTTACCGCTGGAGTTGGGAGCTACGTGTTATTGCGCAATAGATGAAAGAGATAAGCCGGAGTACGATTTCTCTGTTTAACCTGACGAGTAACAAGGTGGATCGGGATCAACCTCGTCAGCGAAGATACATGATTGTGGCTGTGAGAAATCAACACTGTTTCGCTCTTTCAGCCAAAATTGTCCGTACGCACGTCTTGATGAGTGACGAACCGTTTAATCGAAATCGGCAATTTATCGCTATTGTTGTGGTAGTTTTAGTAGTAGCTACAGTTGCTGTTGGGGGTACGCTCGCCGCTTTCTATTTTGGATTAACTACCGCTGACTCAGTCCCATTTGTCGATGAAGGCGATTTATTTGGAGAGGAATACAATGAGGCCGCTATTGAACAGTATGTTCATGATGAAGTAAATGAGGTTAGAGCAGAGCATAATGCATCAGCACTTGAGTACAACACGACCGTTGCAGATGCTGCTAGACAGCACAGTGTTGATATGGCTAATCGAGGATATTTCAATCACACTGACCCAGATGGAAACAATGTCGGCGATCGGATGAACGAATCTGGCGTAAGCTGGCGTATTGCTGGCGAAAATCTTGCACAGAACTGGTGGTGGATTCGATATCAGACGGACTCAGGAACCCAGCAACATACAGCCAACAAAGAGCTAGCAGAGATGATCGTTCAGCAGTGGATGGAGTCAGATGACCATCGTGAAAATATGCTCCGAGATGACTGGACAACGCAGGGAATTGGTGTATATAAATCAGATGATAATGCGGTTTATGTGACCCAGAAGCTGTATATCCCAAACAGGGGCCAAGAAAGTACACCCCGGATAGCATGGTCAAATTCGACCTATTAACGGAAGAACACGTTAATCACGTTAAAAACTACAGAAATTAAAAAAGAGGCAATACTCTATTTGTGTCGAGTACAATCTATTCCTGACTATCTTCGTCTTTGCTCTCAGCCACTTTTTCCATTGTTAGGCCTGCAATACCAGCTGCAGCAAGACCAATCCCTATCGCTCGGAGTTGCCGGACGTATCCAGATTTTGCTTCGAGATCATCCGCGTTCTCAAAGTTTTTCCGGAGCATATTTTTTGTCATCTTGACACTTGTTTTGCGGGGGGCAATAGCAGTGACAATCCCATGCGTAATTGCCCACAATGCTCCAACCTTTCGTAATGATGATTGATCCATCATATATCTAACTATGCTGTCTACCTATATAAACGCATTCGTCAACTAGCGAAATCATTGCTTACCGGCGATAGTTTCAATTAATTACCCCCCTATCTGAAGATATGGTGGTATTTGCATACCTTTCAGTTGCTCCAGTTCGTGAAGGAAGCATGGCTGATGACGTTGCTGATGCAGTTGCAAAACTCGATGCATTTGATGTAGAATACGAGACGAATCCGATGGGCACAGTTATCGAAGCTGAGGACATCGACACTCTCTTGGCTGCTGTTGGGGCGGCACATAAAGCAGTTGACGCGGACCGAGTCAGTACTGTAGTGAAAATCGACGACAAACGATCACATGATCACGATGCAGAAGAAAAGGTAACTGCTGTAGAGGACGTGCTTGGACGACCGGCGAAGTCAGAACACAACGAGGTATAGGCCACCTGATGCTATTTATTTAGCAATTGACTGCGAGTTAGGTTATGATTAACTCTGTGTGTGGTTCGATATTATGAGAGATTAGTATACGAGTTACGTTTGATCCGTAATTATCTCTTGAAATATTTTTTACCGGGAGATAGCAGATATGGGGCTATGATAAGTACTGCAGCTGCTGATCCAGCCCATATGAGCGTAGTTAGTGGATGACCAATCACCTCACGGAGAGAATATGATAGACCGACGAACAGGATAGCACCTGCAAACGTAAATCGAGGCGAAGATACAGCAATCCGCTGCGGGGAACGATCACGAACATAATGCCAAGCAAGTGAAGCACCAACGGCACTCCCAACCGCAATTACTCGGTTCGAACCTTGAATTCCACTCCACGTCGGGATTCCAAACCCATTACTACGAACCCAGACACTGAAAAATGTCACAGCGACGGCGAACAGAAACGCTGCCATAACGCCACGTCTCTCTCGTAATCCAACGATTGTTCCAAAAACAACAAGCCCAAGCAAGATTCCACCAATCACATCAACCGGGTAGTGAACGCCTAATGCGACGCGAGAGTATCCAACAATCCCAACAAACAATGAGCTAACGAGCAGGCGTTGTTGTTTATTCCAGACGTCGATGTCAAGGACAAATAGTGCCGCAACAATCGTTGCTACCATAACATTCCCACTCGGGAAACTGGTCGTTGTTATTCCAGCCCCATGGCTGTAGAACCAAGATAGTGGCCCCGGAAACCACGATGGATCTACATGTGTTGTTACTGGCGGACGTTCTGCCGAATTGAGCGACTTGATACCAGCCATTATCCCATAATAACTACAAATAGCTGCAACCCACGATATGGTCTTTTGCGGAGCCCAGAAATATACAACTGCAACGGCTGGCACAACAAAAACAACGCTTCCGAGGTGGGTAAGATAAGTCAGAACGACAGCAATAAGCTCAGGGGTGCCATATACTATAGACTCAACGGTAGAGTCTCTCACAACAGGGTGCCATCCATCAACTGGCATTGATATATGATATTACCATCAACTGTTTGAGCGTTCCGGTATTACAAGTGTAGATTTAACTTTTACAGGCGATGTCCCCGTCCTCAACGAACAACACAGCGTAGCAAGTGGCGCAGTAGGGCGTGGATACAGACGTCACTCAGTCTACTCTGAAACAGTCACGTTGAGCGCTACTGAATTATCGACTGTGATGGGTTCTACTCATGAGACTGACTTCGAACGGGATGATAACCATGGTTAGACTCCATCTCACCGTCACCAGCAAGTAAGGCAGGGCATGGCCGAATCAACGCCTGCGGAAACTGTGGCCGCTGTGGAGTCAGAAGATTCGTCTTCGGTTCCTGCACGTCGCGCCGTGGATCCAGAAAACCCCCGCCGCAAGGAGCCGCCAACGCCGGCGGGTAAGTAGGGGTAGCTCACTTCCAAGGCTAGCCTTTATTTCTCAAGCGATGAACGAGTAACGCTGGATGGTCCGCATCTACCGACAACTTAGTAACCGGTCATACACAATATATAATAATGCCATTTGTTACCTTTGCATTTGGGACTCTCTTGCTTGGTCTTGTTGCAGTGGTCATGCTGTATCTGCTGTTTTGGTCTGATAGAGGGCTTTCATCGGGTCCAAGCACAGATGAGGACTACTCAGCAGAGCCAACAACGTGTTCAATATGTGAGGAGAATAAAACAACAACCCGGGTAAACAAAGATCCCGTTTGTTCGGAATGTAAGCAGGAGTACTATGTTGTTGATGAGTAACCAAAACTAATTGTGAGTAACGTCTGTGAAACACTTTGTGAATACGTTCCGAAATAGCGTCACACTATGCCAGTTGTGAGGGATCGAAATTTGATAATCTGTCCTGTGCAGAGTGATCACCAGAGCAACATTAGAGTGCCGTGGTCGTGCTCGATTGGTGAGCCCACAGATGGACTCGGTTTGACATCCTCCTCCGCGTGAACGCGGAGGAATCCCGAGCGGTGGGAGTTTCAGGGTTGCAGTCCAAGTATAGACTACCACACCTTTCGGGCACGGGTAGTCCCACAGCATCGGTGTGGTGGACTGCTGGCGGTGCCACCCCGCCGTTACCCCTATCTTCGACCGTGTAGGGCGTCCCGGTGTTGTTTTTGCCACGGGGACGCCGGCAGGCGTCAACAGAGTCGGGGGTATCGTTGTGCTCGCTTTGAGCAGTCGGCACGGACACACCCTTCGAAGATATGCGTTCACCGACTGCCCTTTCGGATACTGCCTCGTTACGTGGGCGGACAGGCCGCCTCCGAAGGACGGTTCGGAATCCGCTCCGTTCCGACCGATTCCTACAGTAATGGAGGGCGGCCTGTCAGTTAAACGTCACCGTAGGAAACTCGGGGTGACGTTTGAACCGTGGTCTGTTACCCAGAGTGACGGCGCGTATCCACGCCGTGAACGACGTGGTATTGCGCCTGCTCAGCCTATAAATGCCCCAACCGCTAAACGCTGTCGTCGTAACGATGAACTTAATCACAGC
>OBKM01000065.1_pt1 | contig 44067 bp, 36 predicted proteins | sample 1519691 | NCBI WGS metagenome assembly OBKM01 (sample SAMEA37050418, study PRJEB22526) | metagenome | biome: saline pan; feature: lake; material: water | place: Egypt | collected 2015 | depth 0.5 m
CGCGACGGAGGTAGCGCTGCGGCGGATTTCCTTCTGAGAAATTCCTGTGGGTAGCAATACAATCCCCAGCTTCACAATTGACCCTACTTAACGAACAGGCCCTAGTGCTGCCGGACCGTTTTGCTGGTCGGATTGCTGGACAATCCGTCGGTTAAACTTTCCGGCAGACCAATCACACTCCACCTGCTGAGCCGTCACCTCATTAGAGTTTTAAACTAACGGTCGAAGTGGCTTCCCTTTAACGGCCCGCCCATGCCTGTCAGCCAACGACACAGCAGGCGCGATATGCGAGGTGTTACCTTAGAACCTGACGCGGAAGAAAAGACAGGACAGATCGGGAAAGCTAATCTTCAAACTCGGCCTTAAACACGACGAGTTGGTAGGATTGAAGGTTCACGCGCGATCCGGTCTCGAGAGTGATCTCAGGCAGACTGCCCTTAAACTCGGGGACTGTTGACCAGGCGGCCACATCGAAGGTTTCGCCGGCTTTGGCTGCCGGAAGTATAAAGGGCCGCTCGTCAGCGCTCTGGTTGAACAGAATGAGAAACGTATCGTCGGTGTGCTGCTCGCCGAACTGATCGATGCTTCGAATGCGATCTCCGCGCAGCATAAGACCGAAGGCCTTCAGATCGGGATTCTCCCAGTCGTCCTCGGTCATCTCGTGTCCTTCGGGATGCCACCAGCGAGCGTCTTTGTTGCCCTGCTCGTCGAGACTTCCCGACAGAAAGTGGCGCCGCCGGAAGTTCGGGTGGGCCTTGCGGAAGGCCGCCGCCTGCTGCACAAACTCTAAGAACTCCTCCTCGCGCTCGTCCAGATCCCAGTCGTACCACGTGATTTCGTTATCCTGGCAGTAAGGGTTGTTGTTTCCGCTGCGCGTGTGGGACAGCTCATCCCCACCAAGGATCATAGGTACCCCTTGCGAGAGGAGCAACGTCGCCATCAGACTGCGCTTTCGCCGCTCCCGGCAGGCCAACACCTCGGGATCGTCGCTCGGCCCCTCGACGCCACAGTTCGTACTGTAGTTCTCGTCGTGGCCATCCTCGTTGCCTTCGAGGTTCTCTTCGTTATGCTTCTCCTCGTAGCTCACGAGGTCCTGCATCGTGAAGCCGTCGTGGGCCGTGATGAAGTTGATCGATGCGAAGGGGCGGCGGCCCGACCGTTCATAGAGATCGCTGGAGCCGGTCACGCGCGTGGCAAATCCCCCCTTCAACCCATCGTCGCCGCGCCAGAAGCGGCGCGTCGTGTCGCGGTACCGGCCGTTCCACTCGGCCCACTGCCACGGAAAGGCGCCCACCTGATAGCCGCCGGGCCCGACGTCCCACGGCTCGGCGATAAGCTTCACCTGACTCAGCACCGGATCCTGCTGGATCATCTTGAAAAAAGGCGAGAGCATGTCGATATCGTAGAGCTCTCGCGCGAGGGTCGAGGCCAGGTCGAACCGGAAGCCGTCGACGTGCATCTCCAGCACCCAGTACCGCAGGCTGTCCATGATGAGTTGCAGGACGTACGGGTTGCCGGCATCGAGGGTATTGCCGGTCCCCGTGTAGTCCATGTAGTATCGCTCGTCGTCCGGATTCAGCTTATAGTACGAGCTGTTGTCGATGCCCCGAAACGAGAACGTCGGCCCCAGGTGGTTGCCCTCGCCTGTATGGTTGTACACCACATCGATGATGACCTCGAGTCCGGCCGCGTGAAGCGCGCGCACCATCATCTTGAACTCGCGCACGGCGCTCTCCGCCCCGTTGGTTGAATACTCCGGCTCGGGCGCGAAATACGCCATGGTGTTGTACCCCCAATAGTTGCTGAGCCCCTTATCGACCAGATGCCGATCGTGGATTTTCGCGTGGACGGGGAGCAGCTGTACGGTCGTCACCCCCAGCTTTCGAAGGTGATTGATGATAGGCTCGGACGCCAACCCCAGATAGGTGCCGCGCAGCGACGGCGATACGTCGGGATGTTGCTTGCTGATACCCTTGACGTGCGTCTCGTATATGATCGTATCTTCCCAGGGGATGCCGGGTCGCCGATCATCTTTCCAGGCAAAGGTCTCTTCTACAACGGCGCCAAGAGGCGCGTAGGGCGCGCTGTCGGTATCGTCATACGACAGGTCTTCTTCCTCGTGTCCCATCTCATAACCGAACAGGCTGTCGTCCCATTTCAAGGGGCGACCGATTGCTTTCGCATAAGGGTCGAGTAGCACCTTGTTCGAATTGAACCGGTCCCCGTCTTCTGGGTTGTACGGACCGTAGACTCGATACGCATAGAGTTGCCCAGGCCGGAGATTGAACACGTACCCGTGCCACATGGGCCCGGTTCGCTCTGGTAACTCCAGCACTTGGGAGGGTTCTCGGTCCGACGGATCGTTAAAGAGCAATAGCTCCACCTTCTCGGCTCGCTCGCTGTAGAGCGCGAAATTTACGCCGATGCCGTCCCAGGTGGCACCGCGGGGGTACGGCTTTCCGGGGCGGACTTGGAGCCCTTGCTGCTCACGCAGGTCGGGCTGCCCTTCAAGAATCTGATGCTCCATGAGCCCTATCTGGCTCGACTCCTCAAAGTGGTCTTCAAATTCTGGCATACGCTATGGTCTCCGACCCTAGGGCCGGTCTACATTCTTCGTGGGGGTTTGTCAGACGGACTGAGAAAGCCGGCGTACTTTTTTCAACTTGATTCGCTGCTTTCTACATTGCAAACTGCCATATGCCTCAGGTAGCACTTTTTGCACCTTCATGTCCCTCCCTCGCCTAATTGCGCTCCATTCAAGACGCAGTGGGGCTGGGAAGTTTCAACGATCATCCTCCCTATATTCACCAAACACGCTTCATGTCAACGCTTCCCTCCCCTACCGGATCGGACGCAACAACGATGCCTGAAACCTGGTCGCGGGTCGTGATCACCTCAGTCGAGCCAAATATCGATGGCGGCGCGTGGCCTGTCAAACGAGCCGTTGGAGAAACACTGTCCGTTACCGCTGGCATTATCGCCGACGGCCACGAATCGATCAGCGCTGAACTGCAGGTACACCCTCCCGATGGTACCGGTTCTCTGACCGTTCCGATGGAAGCGACCGGGAATGACGAGTACACGGCCTCTTGCACAGTCGATACGCTCGGCACGTACACGTACCAGGTAGAGGCCTGGCTCGACCGGTTCGGAACGTGGCAGGATCAGTTTGAGCGCCGCGTAGAGGGCGACGAGGAGGCATCCATATTAAAAAGTGAGCTTAAGGAGGGCGCCGATCTGCTGCGTGCCGCCGCTGAGGAGGCCTCCGGCAACGACCAAAAACTACTTCAAACGCACGCTGAGGCCTTCGAAGCTGGCGAGGTGAAACGGGCGCTGGGCGACGACATTGCGGAGCTGGCTCGCGCATACTCCCCACGCGATCAGGCCATCACGAGTGACCTGTACCCCGTCATCGTCGACCCTAAACTGGCCCGGTCCGGCGCGTGGTACGAGTTTTTCCCGCGGTCAGCCGGAGACACCTCGGAAGAGCACGCCACGCTGGACGATGCCGCCGAGCGGCTTCCCCGCATCAAGGAGATGGGTTTTGATATTGTCTACCTCCCGCCCGTCCATCCCATAGGGGAAACCAATCGCAAGGGGAAAGATAACGCGCCCACCGCCGAGCCCGGCGATCCGGGCAGCCCGTGGGCCATTGGGGGCGACCGGGGCGACGGCACGATGGGCGGACACAAGAGCGTTCACCCGAAACTCGGCGGCCTCGAGGCGTTCGATCGGTTCGTCGAGCGGGCGGAAGAGCTGGGCCTGCAGGTGGCCATCGACATCGCCTTTCAGAGCTCGCCCGACCACCCCTACGTCGAGGAGCATCCCGAATGGTTCTACCAGCGCCCGGACGGCAGCATCCGCTACGCCGAGAATCCGCCGAAGAAATACCAGGACGTCTATCCGCTCAACTTTGAAAACGAAAACTGGCCTGCACTCTGGGAGGAGCTGCGCGACGTCTTTCGCTTCTGGATCGATCGCGGGGTGACCATCTTCCGGGTCGACAACCCGCACACCAAGCCGTTTGCCTTCTGGACCTGGTGTCTGAGTAGCCTCCGGGAAGAAACGCCTGAACTCATCGTGCTCTCGGAGGCCTTCACCCGACCGAAGACAATGTACACGCTCGCCAAGCTTGGCTTCAACACCTCCTACACGTATTTCACGTGGCGCAATACGAAGCAAGAGCTGCAGTCTTACGGCCGAGACCTCTTTCAGACCGACCTCGCCGAGTTCTTCCGACCCAACTTCTGGCCGAATACGCCCGACATCCTCCACGACTATCTCGTGCATGGCGGGCGTCCGGCGCACATCGTGCGATTCGTGCTCGCCGCTACCCTGTCGTCGGCCTACGGCGTCTATGGACCGCCGTTTGAGCACGTCTACAACAAGCAGCACCCCGACCGCGAGGAGTACGCCAACAATGAGAAGTACGAGATTCGCACCTGGGACTGGAACGATCCCGACTCCCTACAGCCGATCATGAAGCGAGTCAATGAAATTCGCAACAGCAATCCGGCGCTTCAGCAGATGCGCAATATACGGTTTCATGACACCCAGAACGACCAGCTCCTGGCGTACACGAAGTGGGCCGGCGAGAATCGAGTGCTCGTCGTGGTCAACCTCGACCCCCATCAGCCGCAAGAGGGGCTCGTCGACTTGCCGCTGGACGACCTCGATCTTCCAGCGGACGAGCCCTATCCTGTACACGATCTCCTTAACGACGCACGCTATACGTGGAACGGACCCCGCAACTATATCAAACTAGTCCCCGATGATTCACCTGCACACGTTTTCCGCCTGAGCCGCCACGCCGATACGCCGGACGAAAATCTGGGATCGATGATGTAAGACGCCCCCTCTCCTCAGCGACGGAAAACTGATCCACCGTTTCCCCTCCCCGCATTTATGTCCGACGATTTTTTAACCGATCCGTACTGGTACAAAGACGCCGTCATCTACGAGCTGCACGTGCGCTCGTTTTACGATTCGAACGACGATGGCTACGGCGACTTTCAGGGACTTCGGGAGAAACTCCCCTACCTGGAAGAGCTCGGCGTCAATACGCTCTGGCTCCTCCCATTTTTGGAGAGCCCGCTTAAAGACGACGGCTATGACACGGCCGACTATTTCAAGGTGCTTCCTATTCACGGTGACCTCGACGATTTTCAGGCGTTTCTCGACGACGCCCATACCCGCGGCATGCGCGTGATCACCGAGCTCGTCCTAAACCACACCTCCGACCAGCACCCGTGGTTTCAGGAAGCGCGCGACCCGAATTCCGAGAAGCACGACTGGTACGTCTGGAGCGAGACGGACGACAAGTACGAGGACGCGCGCATCATCTTCACCGACACCGAAGTCTCGAACTGGACGTGGGACCAGAAGGCGCAGAAGTATTACTGGCACCGCTTTTTCAGCCATCAGCCCGACCTCAACTTTGACAACCCCGAGGTTCGGGAAAAGATGAAAGAGGTTATGTTCTTCTGGCTGGACATGGGCGTGGACGGGCTCCGCCTCGATGCCGTGCCGTACCTTTTCGAGCGCGAGGGCACCAACTGCGAGAATCTGCCGGAGACGATCGAATACGTGAAAGAGCTCCGGGCGGCCATCGAAGAGCGCTACGGGCCGGGGAAGGTGATGCTCGCCGAGGCTAATCAGTGGCCCGAGGATACGCTTCCCTACTTCGGCGACGGCGACGGCGTGCAGATGGCTTTCAACTTTCCCATCATGCCCCGCATGTACATGGCGCTCCGCCGTGAGAACCGCCGCCCCCTCGTGGAGATGCTCGACCTGACAAACGACATCCCTGACGAGGCGCAGTGGGCCATCTTCCTGCGCAATCATGACGAGCTCACCCTGGAGATGGTAACCGACGAGGAGCGCGACTACATGTACCATGAGTACGCCGCTTACTCGCGCTTCCGGATCAACGTGGGCATCCGGCGGCGCCTCGCGCCCCTGCTCGGCGGCGATCGGCGGCGCATTGAACTGATGAACGCCCTGCTCCTCTCCCTCAAAGGAAGTCCGATCATCTACTATGGCGATGAGATCGGTATGGGGGACGACCCTTTTCTGGGCGATCGCAACGGCGTACGCACCCCCATGCAGTGGAGCCCCGACAAGAACGGCGGCTTCTCGCGGGCGCACCACCACCAGCTGTTTCTCCCGCCTATTAACGAAGGCCCGTACAGCTACGAGTTCGTGAACGTCGAGCAGGCCGAGCAAAATCCGCACTCTCTGCTCAACTTCACGAAGCGTATCCTGGCCCTTCGGAGCCAGTATCAGAAGGTATTCGGGCGGGGCTCGTTCGAGTTCGTACCCGTCGAAAACCAGAGCATACTGGCTTTCGTCCGCGAGTACGAGGACACAAAAATACTGGTCGTGGCCAACCTCTCGCGGTTTGCCCAGTCGGCCCACCTCCCGTCCGACGACATGTACGAGGGCCGCGTGCCGATCGAGCTCTTCGGTCAGACGGCCTTTCCCACCATCGAGGAAGAGCCTTATCACATCATCATGGCCCCTCACGGGTTCTACTGGTTCGCCCTCGAGCCCGAAGAAGAAGTCGAAGAGGAAATCCAAGAACGCCGACAAGTTCAGATGGCCGACGCCGGATCCAATGGCAAAATTCCCGTCCTCCCCGTCGCGGAAGGGCTCGAGAACCTGCTCATTCCCACCATGGCCCGCGACCGAGGCCCCGAACGGTTGCAACGAATCCTGCCGGAGTACATCGACGAGCAGCGCTGGTTTGGCGCGAAGGGCGACACCATCGAGCAGGTCGAACTCGAGGATGCTGTGCGCCTGCAGGCCGAGCCGACGCCCATCTACCTCTCGATGATCAATGTCGAGATGAGCGAGTCCTCGGACCTCTATGTGCTTCCGCTCACGATCTCCTACGAGGACGCGGACCGCGTGCTGGAGAACCGCCCGAACGCGGCGCTCGCCTGGATCGACGAGCCCGGTTACGACGAGCGCGGTCTGCTTCATGACGCCGCTGTCGTTCCTGAATTCTGGACCACTCTCTTTCGCTGGTGGGCCGATCAGCGGAAGGGGCGCTCGCTCAAGGGGCTTTACCGCGCAGAGCTGGTTACCCCTCTGAATGGCGAAACGGACCCTAACAACGTGCACCTGCTCACCGGCGAGCAAAGCAACTCAGCCGCCATCGTGGATGATGACTACTTCGTCAAGCTGTACCGGCGCCTCGAACCGGGTACGAATCCTGAGCCCGAGCTGCTCAACCACCTCACGGATGTCGGCTTCAAATTCACGCCGGAGCTCAAGGGGACGGTCAACTTCCAGCGAGGACGCGAAGTCTATAATTTAGGCATCCTGCAGGAAGCGCTACCAGTCGACGCCGACGGATGGGAGTACGCGCTCGAAATCACGGATCGCTACCTGGACCGTGTCATCGAGACCAAACCGCCCCGCGACACGCTCCCTGAAGACGACGGGGATCAGATTCCGGCCTGGCTGGACGAAGTCGGCTCCGAGATGCTCGCTATGGCGCGCACGCTGGGGACCCGCACGGCGGAGATGCATCTTGCACTCGCCAAAGCCGAGACGCCCGATCTCGCTCCCGTTCCGGGCGACCCGGATGATGCAGCGAGAATCGCCAACCGCATCCGGGACGAAGCGCAAACGACGCGGAGCCTGCTCGACGGCCGAGATATGCCGGCCAAGGCGCCCGACCTGGAATCCATCAACTGGAAGGCCATTACGGAAAAGCTTGACGTGCTGGCCGATGCGGACATTCAGTGCGATAAGATCCGGCTGCATGGGGATTACCACCTCGGTCAGGTGCTGCAGGCCGATGGCGAGTTCTATATCCTCGACTTCGAAGGCGAACCGGCCCGCCCGATTGACGAGCGACGCGAGCGCGCTCATGCCCTGCGAGACGTAGCAGGTATGGTCCGATCGATGGAATATGCCGTCCTGGCCGCCTGGCGCGAGCAGTCCGACACGGACGATGAACTCGAAGTCTGGGCGCACGCGCTGGCCCGTTGGGCGGAGGTTCTATTCCTGCAGACGTATTTCGACACAGCCGAGGACGCTGATTTTCTTATCGATCCGCCCGAGCGCGACCTGCTCCTCTGGTCCTACCTGCTGGAAAAGGTGCTCTACGAAATCCGCTACGAGATCAACCACCGTCCCGCATGGGTCTGGATTCCTCTTCACGGATTGCAGCATCTGCTCGAGGAGACTGACTCGCGCCCCGGTCTCGCTGCTTCCGTCTCGCCTTCGGAGGCTTAGTCCGCTTTCCACATCTTGCTCACCCATCCCCCTTCGGTTCCATGTCCTGGCTCGAATCTGACGACATACACCTTTGGCAGGAAGGCCGCCACTTCAAGTGCTACGAGAAGATGGGAGCCCATCCCGATCAGCAGGGAACCTGGTTCGCCGTCTGGGCGCCCAATGCAGACTCCGTCTCGGTGATCGGAGACTTTAACGACTGGGACCCCGAGGCCGATCACCTCCAGCGGATCGATGTCGGCCTGTGGGAAGGGCACGTGCGCGGCGCTCACCCCGGCCAGCGGTACAAGTACCACATCCGCAATGGAGACTTCCAGGTCGACAAGACCGATCCGTATGCCCGCGCCATGGAACCTCCGGCCGAGCACGCCACCGAAGGGCTCGCCGCCATCATCCAAGACTTTGATTACGACTGGAACGACGGCGAGTGGATGAACGCGCGCAGTGGGCCCGACAGCCATCAGGAGCCTCTCTCCATCTACGAGGTGCACCTTGGCTCATGGATGCGGAAGGAAGACGGGTACTCGCTCGGCTATCGGGAAATCGCCGAGCCGCTGGCCGACCACGTGAACGATCTCGGCTTCACGCACGTCGAGCTCATGCCGGTTGCCGAACACCCGTACTACGGATCGTGGGGGTATCAGGTCGTTGGCTACTACGCGCCGACCTTTCGCTACGGCTCGCCCGAGGACTTCATGTACTTTGTGGACGTCCTGCATCAGCGGGGTATCGGAGTCATCATAGACTGGGTCCCAGCCCATTTCGCCACGGATCCGCAGGGGCTCGTCACCTTCGACGGCACCTGCCTCTACGAGTACGAAGACCCGACAATGCGCCACCACCCCGACTGGGGGACCTACGTGTTTGACTACGTCAAGCCCGGCGTCAAAAACTTTCTCACCGCCAACGCGCTCTTCTGGCTTGATAAATACCACATTGACGGACTACGAGTCGACGCCGTTGCGTCCATGATCTACCGCGACTACTCGCGTGGCGACGACTGGACGCCGAACATCTACGGCGGACGGGAGAACCTCGAGGCCATCGACCTGCTCAAAGCAACCAACGAGCAGGTCTACGCGCACTTCCCCGACACGCTCATGATCGCCGAGGAGTCTACCTCCTGGCCGGGCGTCTCGGAGCCCACCTATGCAGGGGGACTCGGATTTCTCTACAAGTGGAATATGGGCTGGATGCACGACACGCTGGAGTACATGAAGCGAGATCCGGTGCACCGGCCCCACCACCATGACGAGCTCACCTTCTCGCTCGTCTATGCCTTCTCCGAAAATTACACGCTTCCCCTCTCCCACGATGAGGTGGTCCACGGCAAGGGATCTCTCTGGAATCGAATGCCGGGCGACGACTGGCAAAAAGCGGCCAACCTGCGCCTGCTGTACGGCCATATGTTCGGTCACCCGGGAAAGAAACTGCTCTTCATGGGCGGGGAGTTCGGCCAGCGGCGCGAGTGGGACCACGACGGCTCGGTGGACTGGCACCTGACGGAGGAGCCGCTCCACGGCGGCCTCATGCGATGGGTGCGCGACCTCAACCGGCTGTATCGCGACCACCCGGCGCTGTGGAACGACGATGGGTCAGGCTTTGACTGGATCGATTTTGGCGACCGGGAGCAGAGTGTGCTCACGTACCTGCGATCGAACGGCGAGCACCGGCTGCTCTTCGCGCTCAACTTCACCCCTGTGCCGCGCGAGAATTATCGCATCGGCGTTCCGCAAGCGGGCCAATGGAATGAGCGATTGAACAGCGATGCAGAGACGTACGGCGGCAGCGGAATGGGCAACGCCGGGGGCGTACATAGCGAATCCATTGACCATCATGGACGCCCTGCCTCCATCAGCGTGACGCTCCCTCCTCTGGCCACACTGGTGCTGGAGCGCGAGAAGCCGTAGCGCTATGCTTCCTGCCGCTCGCCGTATGCGGTGACTACGAGCGAGCGCGATCCACCGTTGTTGCGATGCTCGCACAGGAAGATGCCCTGCCACGTGCCAAACGCCAGCTCGCCTCCGCGGATCGGGATAGTCAGGTTATTGCCCAGAAGCGACGCCTTGATATGCGCGGGCATGTCATCCGGCCCCTCGATGGTATGCTCGTAATACGGCTGGTTCTCGGGCACCATCTGGTTGAAGTGCCGCTCCATGTCGCCGCGCACGGCGGGGCTGGCGCTTTCGTTGATGGTGAGCGACGCCGACGTGTGCTGAATGAAGATGTGCGCAATGCCTTTGCTGAAGGTGTCCAGCTGAGGCACCTGCGAGACGACTTCGTCGGTGACGACATGAAAGCCTCGCGACTTCGGTTCTAACTGAACAGTTTCTTGGATCCAATCCATAGACGAAATGCTCTGATAAACGGAGTGCTCAGATAAAAAATACTCGCTCAGCTACAGGGTTTCTACTGACGTCCGACGCTCGCTCTCCACGACTCAACCCTGTTGGGTCACGTAGCTTCGGGAAGGATTACCAACTGCCAGCCTCATCGGCTTGACATCGAGGGCCGCAAGTGGTAGCCTCGAAGCATACCTACGTACAAGTATTCGCATACTAGCTCCCTCCTCCTGATGGCTATTCCGCTCTCCAACCGGCTCGAGGGCTCATTTTTAGCTCCCCAAAGCTCCTCGCGCCCTTCCCCTCCTTCAATGGGATCGCGCCCCGCATCGATGCTTGAGCTGGCGCTCGATAGCGCCGAGTACGTTCTGCAGCGCCGGTTTCAGGTCGTGCAGCTCGTTTACGATGCGTACCAACGGCTGTCTCGCCACGATACCGTTGCCCAAAGCCTGCGCGAGGATTTGGCACTTTCCATGCGCCTGCTCTTGTCCTGGGCTCGGCGCTCCTACGAGCAAATTTCATGGCGTCCTCTTTTGCTCATCGGGGTCGCCGTCCTGTATTTTGTAATGCCGCTCGACTTCGGTGCCCTCGGCTACGCTGATGAAGCGACCGTTATTACAGCCGCCGTGCAGAGTGTCCGGGACGAGTTGGACGCTTTCCGGCAGTGGGAAATCGAGCAAGGGCTCGCCTCGTAACCGAACGCTTCCTCACTCATCCAACGCCTGGCCGCGCCATGGAAATTGGTTCCGTCTTCTGGTACATCATGCTGCTTCTCCTTGGGATCGCCACGGGATTTTTTGTCGCCTGGCTGCGCCGCATCTGGAAGAGCTTCACCGAGTAGCAGCGCGGTAGAGCCGAGCGCACCTTAGGATTACGGCACGATCTGCTCTCCATCCTCTTCAACCTTGAGGGCGTCGACCGGGCAAAGACTGCACGCCTCAACGAGCCGGTCGCGGTCAATGTCCGGCGTTTCCTCCGTAAAACGGACCAGGTTCTCGTCGTCAATTTCGAAAATCTCCGGTGCCACATTTACGCAGTTGCCAGACCCGATGCAGAGCGATCGGTCAATCTCAACATTTACGCCGCTAATCGTTCGTTCCATGGTTGGTAGCTAGGAATTGATAGTCAGGAATTGAATGAGTAGACGAGAATTTGCTCCAAGCTGTGGAGTGAGAGTCTTGCGTCGCTGAATTGAGCCGCTCGCCAGCGAGGTCTCTATTCTTGAACCTCGTCGGTTTGGAAGGGATGCTCGCCAAATCGTTCGTCGAGCAGCTTGCCCGCCACATCAATGAAATCGCTCTCCGTAATGATTCCCACGAGCTGATCGTCACGCACCACCGGGAGCGCTCCAATCTGGTGCTCCCGCATGAGCTCGATAGCCTTGACCGTGGGCAGATCTGGGGGCACCGATACCGGATCGCGGACCATGATTTCTCCCACGGGCATGCCGCCCTCGGGCGCCTTCTCCCGCTCGGCCATGTGGCGCAGGAGTGAGCGGTGGCTGACGAGGCCCACGAGCCGGTGCTTATGGTCCTCAACGAGCACGTGACGAATGCGCTGCCAGTCCATCAGGTAGGCGACGAACTCGACCGTCTCCTGCTCATGGACGGTGAACAGATCCGTGTCCATGTAGTCCTCCACCCGAGACTTCTGCATGCTCTCCGGCGAGTACCCTTCATCGAGCGTTGCGAGTGACCACTCGTGGACCGGCTTGCCTTCCTTCTGGCGTTCTACCATGCCAGCAACGAGCGCGCCGAGGCGCTCGGCACGCGTGCCTTCTTTCATGTTCGCCAGCGAGTCGAGCTGCCACTGCGAGCCCGTCTGGCCAGACTCTACCCGGCTCTTGATGATGTCAAGGTAGTACTCCGCGTCGTCCTCATTGATATCAGACACCCGAAGCCCGTCTTTCGCGAGCGGGAGCAGCTTCTTCAGAATGAGTTCGCGGGCGGGGACCTGTCGCTCGTCGATCCAGGTGAACTGCGAGGCAAGTCCATACCGGGCGGAAGAAATGAAGTTGTTCTTTGCATCGGAGAAGTCGATAACCTCGGAGATATCATCGTATTGGCTCGCGAGACCGCTAACGAGCCCAAACCAGAAAACCGAGTTGGCGATCTCGTCGACCACGGACGGCCCAGATGGTAGGATGCGGTTTTCAATGCGCAGGTGGGGTTTTCCATCCGTTATGCCATAACAAGCCCGGTTCCAGCGATAGACCGTTCCGTTGTGCAGCTGAAGCGCCTCCAGCTTTGGCACCCCCCCCTGCTCCAACTTCTCAAACGGATCCTCATTGAGCTCAGTCGTGAGAAGCACGCGAAAGCGGGAGATATCCTCCTTGAAAATCTCCGTCACCGACTCATCAACCCACCCGTTACCGAAGTGAACGCGCGGACTCATCTCGCGCAGGTACAGGTTGCTGCTCCGCGTGTCGACGGCCTGCTCAAAGAGAGCGATTCGTGTTTCTCGCCAGAGACGCTTTCCAAAAAGTAGCGGCGAGTTGGTGGCCGCGGCAAGACAGGGGCCGGCAACGACCTGTGCGATATTATAGAAGCGGGGAAACTCCTCGGGCGTCACCTGGAAATGCGTCTGAAAGCTGGTATTACAGCCCTCCAGCATAATAGAGTCGTGCTTGACGAACAGCTCGTCAATTCCTCGGATCTGGAACTGCCCCGGCCCGCCGCGCAGGCGCGTGATGGCATCGTTAAGCGCGAAGTAGCGAGGACGCGGCGTCATGTGGTCCAGCGTCAACTCAGAGAGCTGAATAGTCGGAAGAATACCCGTCAGGATAGGCTCTCCTCCTTCCGCCTGGACCATCTCTCGCACGCGGCTGATGAAGTCGTTTGTCACCTCTTCCATTTCCCGGAAGCAATCTCCGCCATATTCAATCGGCGACATATTAAACTCCAGATTAAACCGCGTGAGCTCCGTGACGATGCGGTCGTCCGTATTGTGCTCCAGCACGTCGTCGATGATAGGCGCAGGACGGCTCCGCTCGTCAACCAAAAACATCTCTTGCTCAGCGCCGATACGACGAATGCCGCGCTCAAACATGCGCTCCTCAAGCATGTGCTCCAATGCGCGCACATCTTGAATGAGGTGACGCGTAAACTCCCGGAGAGCTGCTTCGTCGTGGCTCTCTACCTCATGCTTACTTACTTTTTCCTCCTGGGTCATGGCAATGGACGGCCTAAATCCGTGACTGTGAAAGCGGCAGTATATGTCGGGACGTTCATGATGCTGCTAGCGTTCACTTACGCTGTACTATCATAGAATAACGCGGAGCGCGTTATTCATCAAACTTCTGTGAAGAGACGCGGTCATATCCTTCAACTTCTCCTGCTGTTGAAGCTCTCTGAAGATATCAGTATAAGTAGCGCTTCAATACAAAGTGAAACCCGTCCTTTCTCGTCCCGTTTTCGTCATGTTAGTTTGATCGCTCGGTTCCTTCTCCGCCCCATGGTACGTTCATTTCTGCACCCCCTGTTTGCCACCATTGGGTTTTTACTGATAGCCGTTCCTGTAGCCACTCCTTCTCCGGCCCTGTCGGACGCGCAAGGCCAGTTCTATTCCGCATTCGACGACGACCCGTCGCGCGCCCAGCAGTTTTTTATTCGTGGGCTAACGAGTAACGAACTCGGAGATACCGAGCAGGCGATCCACCTGTTTGATCGCGCGCTGCAGTACGCTCCCAATGCGCCGGCCATTCTTTCCGCCATGGCCGATGCCCAGGCCGAGGCTGAGGACCTTTCAGCTGCCGTTCGATATGCCCGCCAGGCTCGCGCAGAGGCTCCCGAAAACCGTCACTACCACGAGCAGCTGGCTGCCCTGCAGCGAGACGCCGACCGCCCAGAGGAAACTCTTGAGACGTATGACCGGCTCGTCGAGGAATTCTCAGGTGCCACGGACTCGCGCCTCGATCGGGCTCGCCTGCTCGTCGAGATGGATCAGACCGAGCGAGCCCTTGAGGAGTATGAAATCGTGCGGCAGGAGATGGGCCGCTCTCCGCAGCTTGAAATCGAAATGCTCCAGCTGTACCGCAGCGTCGACGACAACGAAGGCATTCGCCGATCGCTCGAGTCGCTCGTAGAGATGCGACCCGAGGAAAACATCTTCCGTCTCCTTCTCAGCCAGCATTACGAGGACACGGATGACCGGGACGCGGCTATCGATCTGTACGAGCGCATTCTGCACCTGCATCCCGAGGATCTGGATGCCGCCTTGGAGCTTGCCGCCCTGTATCGTGAAGAGGGCGATGAGGCCCGCGCCGACTCGCTGCTGGACGCGTCGGTCTCCGAAGAGGCTTCTCTTGACCAGCTAGTTAACCGGGCCGAGTCGATGCTAGAGCGCGATACCCCCTCCTCGGCGGACATCCGATCGGCTGAAGACCTGCTTGAGCGAACCCTGGATATCAACGAGGAGCACCAGGAAGCGGCGGCCCTCCTCGGCTCTCTTCGTTACGAGCAGGGGCAGTTCGGAGAAGCCGCTACCCTCTTGAAAGAGGCGCTTGAGGACGATGCCGACTCTGCCGAGCGGTGGTTTCAGGCGGCCGCAGCGCACCTGCAATCGGATCGCCCCCGCCAGGCAGCGGAGATCGCAGAAGAAGGACTGGACCAGTTTCCGCAGCACCTCTCCCTGGTGCGCGTCGCTGCATATGCGCTAACAGAGATCAACGAAAATGAATCGGCTATCGATCGGTTTGAGGAGGCGATCGCGCTGCTCGACGAGGCAGCTCCAGGCGCAGCTGTCGAGGCCGAGCGCGCCGACTACAAAGCATCATTGGGCCTGCTGTACAATCGCATCGAGGAGGTAGAAGCCTCTGATGAGTACTACCAGCGCGTGCTCGATATCGACCCTGAGCACGACATGGCGCTCAACAACTATGCGTACAGCCTTGCGGAGCGAGATAAAAAGCTGGATAAGGCGCTCGAGATGGCAGAACAAGCCGTTGACTTGGATTCTTCCAACGCGTCCTATCTCGATACGCTTGGTTGGGTGCATTACAAGCGAGGCAACTTGGAAGCCGCCGAGAAATGGGTAAAACGTTCCCTGGACACCGGTGAGGCAAGTCCGACCGTATACGAACACTACGGCGACATTCACGAGGCGATGGGTGATCTGGAAACGGCCCAGCAGTACTGGCGCGAGGCGCTGGAACGCGATCCAGATCGCACGCATCTAGAAGAGAAGCTGGACATGTCGCCGCAATAGTCTGGCATTCCAATCGTTTGTATTCTGCGTGTTGGCCGCGCCGTCGTAATCCTCTTTCAGCTTTTTTGTGTGCTCTCATGTCGTACCGCCTTTCCTCCTGGCAGCAACTTTTCCTCAGTGCCGGACTAGTCGTTATGCTCTTCATGGCTGGATGCTCGGGCTCATCCGAGCTTGCCCGCGAGGGCGGGGCCGAGTTTCCCAATCATTCAGCCCAGCAGATTCATGACCTCGTGGCTACCGGTAACGACACCCTGAATGCCTTCTCCGGTAACGCGCGTCTGTCGGTGGACGCCCCGGCGCAGAGCGGTTCGTTCAATACGACGATACGGCAGAAGCGCGGCGACTCCCTGTTTGTGAGCATCAGCCCGGGCTTTGGCATGGAAGCCGCTCGCATGCTCGTCACGCCGGATAGCTTTTACGTCTACGACCGCGTCAACAGTCAGCTCGCCTATGGTACCATTTCGGACGCGCAGGCGTACCTGCCCGTCCCGCTGGATGTGGGCGACGTGTTCGACAACATGCTCGGCCTCATTACTCCCGATCCGTCCATATCCTGGCAGATCGATTTTGACGACGACCACTACTACCTCATTGATCCGGACGAAAATAACATGTATACGGTAGACCCTTCCCGCTGGCGGGTCATCGAGTTTGAGGACCGCACCGACGATGGTGAGCTTGTGGAAAAGCGTTCGTTTTCCGATTATACACAAATCAACGGGGTCGAACTCCCGCAACGCATCGAGTTTGAACGGCCCAGTGAGGACGCTACAGCAACCTTTCGGTACCGCGACCTGGAGCTCAACCCAGCAGCGCTTTCGTTCGATCTGGGGGTGCGAGACAATGTGCAGCGCATTCCGTTTCGCGTCCGCAACTGACGGATATTGGATCGCGATTCTTCATGGCGGTCTATCTTGATCCATCTGGGCCACTGTTCGACAGCTCCCATGCGTTGACCCGAAGGTTCGTCCTTGATAAAAGCACTCAAGCTGCCCTCTTGCACGAAGCCGGTCGCTCTTCCTGAATGCTCTGCCGCCTCCGCAGCTCTTCGCTTCTGATCCTCGTCGGGATTGGCCTTCTCTTGCCCTGTCTGGCCCTTCCGGCGTGGGCTCAGGACGCGGGCAATCCTGCCGCTACCGAGGAGCGGTTGGAATCGCTCCGTGATCAGATCGAGCGCGACCGGGAGCGACTGCGTGAGGTTGAGGCCGAGGAAGAAGCTACGCTAGAGCGCCTGGACAACCTACGCCGCGAGATCGCCCTCCGCGAAGAGCTGGCTGCTACGTACGAACAGCGCCTCGCCGAACTGCGCGCCGAGCGCGACTCTTTGCAGACTGAGCTGGCCCGGCTGAACGACGAGATGGAGCAGCTGCGCGAGCAGTACCAGGAGCGGGCAACGCATGCCTACAAATACGGCCGAGAGAACAGTCTGGCTCTCATTCTGTCGGCCGAGTCGATCAATGAAATGCTCGTTCGGGCGCAGTATCTGACGCGCTTTGCCGAGCAGCGGCGCGAGATGCTCAACGATCTGGAGTCCACCATGGAGAACATCGAGTCCAATCGTTCGGATCTGCGCGCCTCGGAGGAGGAAACGGAAGAGCTGCTCCAAGAAGCCGAGCGCGAGCAGGCGCGCCTCGAACGCCTGCGCCAAGAGGAACAACAGACCATCGCTGAGCTCCGCAGTCGGCAGGAAGAAATCCAGACGGAGCTCGAGGAAAAGCAGGCCGCCGCTGCTGAGCTCGAACAGCGCCTCCGTGACATGATGGCCGATCAGGGCGAAGAGGCCACCGCCTCTCCCGAAAGCGCCTTCGACCAGGCGGAGCTCTCCGCTTCATTTGAAGACAACCGAGGCCGCCTTCCCTGGCCGGTTGACGGTGTCGTCACCGAGCCCTATGGCGACCGGACAGACCCCGTCCATGGAACGCAGACGCGACATCCGGGCATTCTCATCGCTACTAATCCTCAGGAAGAGGTGCGGGCCGTGTTCGACGGTACGGTCATTGACGTGGACTTCATCCCCGGCTATGGCACCTATCTCGTCGTGCGGCACGGCGACTACATGTCGGCCTACAGTAACTTCTCTGATCTCTACGTTACGAACGGTCAGGACGTGCAGGCCGGTCAGGTGCTGGGCGCCGCTGGGACGGAAGCAGAACCCCGCGGCGCGGGCGTCTTCTTTGCCGTGTTCGATCGGACCGAAAACGACGCCATCGATCCCATGCAGTGGCTGGGCGAGCCCTAATTCATTCCTTCATTTCAGCGTCCCGTATTTCACAGAAGCTTACCTGCTGAGCCCACGCAGGAATTGGGAACGGTCCCGGTCGGCTTGTATTCTTAGAGATGGTCGCTTTCTTATCCATCTACCCACTTCAATCTTATGGCAAACGACAGATATGATTGTGTCGTCCTCGGCAGCGGTCCTGGAGGATACGAAACCGCCATCCGCGCCTCTCAACTCGGGATGGACACAGCGATCATCGAGAAGAATAAGCTCGGCGGTGTGTGCCTAAACGTCGGATGCATTCCGACGAAGGCCCTGCTTAAAAGCGCCGAGGTGATGCATGATGCCCAAAATATCGGCGACTACGGCCTCACCATAGAGGGCGAGGTGCAGCCCGACTTCCCGGCCGTCATCGAGCGCAGCCGCGGCGCTGCCAATCAGATGAATCAGGGCGTTCAGTTCCTGATGCGCAAAAATGACATCGACGTCCTCTACGGCCACGGTCGGCTGACGGCGCCTGATACGATCGATATCCAGCCGTCAACGAATATGGACGGCGAAGAGGTCGGCGAAGCGCGCACCGTCGAAGGCGACCACATCATTGTGGCGACAGGCGCCCGAGCGCGTGAGATTCCTCCCCTGCCCATTGATGGCGAGAATATCGTGACCTACGAGGGGGCGATGCTCCAAAAAGAGCAGCCTGATCGCATGGTCATCGTCGGCGCCGGCGCCATCGGTGTCGAGTTCGCCTACTTCTACCAGAACATGGGTACCGATGTGACCATCATCGAAGTGCTCGACCGGCTCGTTCCCAACGAAGACAAAGAGATCTCCAAGGAGCTGGAGAAGTCTTTCAAGGGCCTGGGCATGAACATCATGACCTCCGCCGAAGTGCAAGGGGTTGATATCGGCGACGATGTGCTCACTGTAGAAGTCGAAACCGACGACGGCACCGAGCATGTCGAGTGTGATCAGGTGCTCTCCGCGGTCGGCGTAGTCGGCAACGTGGAAAACATCGGTCTCGATGAAGTGGGGGTGGACCACGAAGGGGGCGACATCCTCGTTGACGAGTTCTACCGCACCAACGTGGACGGCGTCTACGCCATCGGCGACGTGACCGGAGCGCCCTGGCTTGCCCACAAGGCCAGCCACGAAGGTATCCTCTGCATTGAAAAAATCGCAGGCCACGACGTGCGGCCCATCAATCCGGAGGACATTCCGGCCTGCACGTACTGCCAGCCTCAGATCGCCTCCGTCGGCTACACAGAAGAAGAGGCCCAAGAGCACGGCTACGACACCAAGGTCGGCAAATTCCCCTTCAAGGCCAACGGCAAGGCAGCCGCACTCGGCCACCAGGAAGGCTTCGTCAAGGTGGTTTACGACGAGAAATACGGCGAATTCCTGGGCTGCCACATCATCGGCCACGACGCAACGGAGCTCATCGCCGAGGTCGTGACCTCGCGCAAGCTGGAGACGACCGGCCACGAAATTATGGAGGCCATGCATCCGCATCCGACGCTCTCGGAGACCGTCATGGAAGCCACCCGCGCCGCGTACGGTCAGCCGATTAATATTTAGTTTCAGTGGTCAGTGATTAGCTCTCACTGATCACGTGAGCAACTCCCGGTTTCGACTGAAAAGCCCCGGTCTTCTAAGCGGAGGCCGGGGCTTTTCTTTGCTATGGCGTGGGGGTGCGATCGTTAATCGTCGCCAAGAGCCACTCGCCGGGGTCGATGGTGACTCCTGCTTCTGGATTGACCTCCAGCGTGCCGGTTTCATTCTCCATTTCGATACGGTGCTGCTCTCCATCCACTGTGACCTCGACCGGTAGCGTGAAAGGCACGTCGGCCGGCGTTTCCCACTGGAGAGTTAGTTGCTCCTCGGTCCGCTCGACGACAAGCTCCGGCGGGTCGGCGTGGTAGAGGTAGGTCTTGAAGAACCACCAGAGATCGGTATCCGCGGCCGACTCGGCGCGTGCGACGAACTCACGAGCATCGACATGGTGCGGAGCCTCGTAATCGTCTCCTGCCATCGCGCGGAAAGCGGCGAAAAAGGCATCCTCGCCAAGGTAGTACCGCAGGGTGTGCAAGACGAGCCCGCCTTTGAAGTAGATGTCACTATGATACATATCGAGCGCCGGCGTGGGCGTTTGCCGGGCGATGGGTTCGCCATGACTCGTCCGCCGCTGGAAGTAATCGATTACCGTTCGGTACCCTCGCGTGCCCTGCACCTTTTCGGCGTAGAGCGCCTCGATGTAACTGGCCGAGCTTTCGTGAATCCAGAAATCTTTCCAGTCGCGCACCGTTACGAAGTTGCCGAACCACTCGTGCGCGAGCTCGTGCAGGTGAAGCGCGTCGAAGCCGGCGTCATATCCGAAAATATCGGTTCCGCCGAAGGGGCCGCCGTGCGCGAGAATCGTCTGATGCTCCATGCCGGCGAACGGCGTATGGGCGACACCGTACTTCTCCTGCCGAAAGGGAAACGGGCCGAGCGTCTCTTCTAGAAACGCCAGCTGGTCGAGAAATTCCGGAAGCGCGGCCTCCGCTCGCTCCCGCTCCTCGGGGAGTACCCACAACGAAGCGTCTACCGTGTCCCCAGACACGCTCTCGTAGGACGTCTCGATGATCTCATACGGGGCGATATTAAGCGCCACATTGTACTCATTGATGGGCGTCGACACAAACCACTGGTACTCTTTCTGCCCGCCCTCCAAGTGCTCCACGCCCCGCAGCCGACCGTTGGATGCGACGGTTAGATGGTCGGGAATGGTAGTGTTGATAGCCACCGAGTCGGGCTTGTCGCCCGGATGGTCCTTCACCGGCCACCAGATGTCGGCGCCGATGGTTTGACACGACGTGCCGATCCAGGGCTCCCCTTCCTCAGTCTCGTCCCACGTGAATCCCCCATCCCAGGGTGGATTGGGCGCTACACGCGGTTCACCGCCATAGCTTACTTCGACTTGCAGCGCGTCGCTGGAGTCGACCGGTGCCGGCAGATCGATCCAAAGCTGGCTGTCGTCGTTGCGGCGCTCGAAGTCGAGCCGCTCGGACGCGCCGTCTGCCGTCCAGCGCACGCTGTCGACGGCCAGCCGATGGTCGAGGTTGAGGACAAACTGATCGAGCCGGTCGGTCGCCGTGGCGTGCGCCGTAACCCGGCCGTCAATGCGCTGCGCGTCGGGCTCGACCTGCACGTTCAGGTCATAGAACGTGACGTCGTAGGCCGCCTGCTCATCCGGCAGCGGCCCGCCCGTATCTGGGGCAGGCGAATTGCATCCGAGCAGTAGGACTAGGAGCAGTACGATAAGCGGTATAGTCGGCGATATGAGAAACGCCTCACGCATAGCTTCAGTCTTCACCGCACGACAGCTCCGGGCTCCGCATGGGCTTCAATGGGCGTGAACTCGCCCTCGCGGTCTTCGGCCATGAGGACCATGCCCTGGCTCTCGAGGCCAAACATTTCTTTTGGCGCGAGATTGGCCACGACGACTACGCTGCGACCAATGATCTCGTCGGGCTCCATCTGCTCGGCGATGCCCGCCAGCACCTGGCGCCTCTCGAAGCCTAGATCCACCTCGAGGCGGAGGAGCTTGTCGGCATCGGGTACCGGATCGGCTTCGATCACCTCGCCCGTTCGCAGGTCGAGCTTGGTAAAGTCTTCGAAGTCAACTTCCTCTTTCAAGTCGGCATATGGTGCGCCGTCAACGGCGTCGGTCGGTTCGGTCATAGCTGCGTCTTCTTTGAGTTGGTCGAGTTGTTCGTCAATGATCTCGTCTTCGATCTTTTCGAAGAGGATGGTGGGCTCCCCGAGCGCGTGGCCCTCGTCGAGCAGCGGCGATCCGGCCTCATCCCACCCTCTACCGTCGCCGGGCCCGTCGGGCGTGCTGGCGCGGATGTCGGTCAGCTGAAGCATCTGGCGCAGCTCCTGGGCCGCCTGCGGGAGCACCGGCTCCATGAGCACGCTGAGCGACGCGCAGATCTGCAGGGAGACGTGGATGGTATTGGCGCAGGCCTGCGGGTCGTCTGAGCGCGTGTGCCAGGGCTCGGTGTCGTTGAAATACTTATTGCCAAGCCGCGCCAGGGCCATTGTTTCGAAGACGGCCTCGCGCATGCGGAAGTCCTCGTAGGCCGCGCCGATCCGCTCCGGAAAATCGCCCAGCCGGTCGAGCACCTCACGGTCGGTGTCGCTCGGCTCCTTCAGCGGCGGAACGGCCCCGTCGAAGTACCGCGTGGCGAACGTCATCGTGCGGTTCACGAAGTTGCCGAGCACGTCGGCCAGCTCGCTGTTTACGCGCGTCTGGAATCCCTCCCAGCTGAAATCTGCATCGCCGGTCTCGGGGAGCGTGGCCGCGAGCGCGTAGCGCAGGAAATCAGCGCCCTTGCGCTCGGGCGGAAAATCTTCGAGATACTCGTGGAGCCAGACGGCCCAGTTGCGGCTCGTCGAGAGCTTGCGGCCCTCGAGGTTGAGAAACTCGTTCGCCGGCACGTTGTCGGGCAGTACGTAATCGCCGTGCGCCATGAGCATGGCCGGAAACATGAGGCAGTGGAAGACGATGTTGTCCTTTCCGATGAAGTGGACGAGCTTCGTATCGTCGTCTTTCCAGTAGTCGGCCCATCGGTCGGGGTCGCCCTGCGCCTCGGCCCATTCTTTTGTGGCGGAGATGTAGCCGATGGGCGCGTCGAACCACACGTAAATTACTTTGCCCTCGGCATCGAGGCCGTGGCGTTCGGCGACGTCCGACGGGACGGGTACGCCCCATGGCACGTCACGCGTGATGGCGCGATCCTTTAGGCCGTCGTTGAACCAGCTCCGGATCTGACCGAGGACGTTGTTTTTCCATTCCGGATGGGTGTCGATCCATTCTTCCAGATCTGGCTGCATGTCGCCGAGCGGCAGGTACCAGTGGGTGGTCTCCCGAAGCTCGGGCGTCGCGTCGGTAAGCGTGCTGCGCGGGTCGCCGAGCTCGGTCGGGCTCAGCGCCGAGCCGCACTGCTCGCACTGATCGCCGTAGGCCTCTTCGTAGCCGCACACCGGGCAGGTGCCGACGACGAAGCGGTCGGCCAAAAACATCTCGGCCTTTGGGTCATAGAGCTGCTCTTCCGTCTTCAGTTTGAAGACATCTTTCTCATCGAGCGTGCGGAAGAAGTCGCGCGACGTGGCGGCGTGGGTGTCCGAGGTCGTCCGCCCGTAGTAGTCGAAGCTCATCCCGAGCTGCTCGAAGTTATCGCGGATCATCGGATGGTAGTGATCCACGATATCCTCGGGATCGCGGTCCTCTTCCAGGGCGCGCATGAGAATCGCCACGCCCATCTCGTCGGATCCACAGATGAAAACACAGTCGCGGCCTTTCAGGCGCTGGTACCTGCAGTACAGGTCGGCCGGCAGGTACGCCCCTGCCAGATGGCCGATGTGAATGGGCCCGTTGGCGTACGGCAGGGCCGCAGTGACGAGCAGACGTTCGGATGATTCAGACATAGGCAAACAGACGCTTCATTAGTTGAAACTGACACCGTCGAGCGGGTCGCCTCCGATTTTCCGGAGCGCCTCCTCGGCAAACCAGGCCTCCTCTACCTCCTTAAATTTGCCGGGGAGATCCTCGTGAGGTTTTTTATACCCTTCGATGTCTTTAAGCCAGACGAGCGTTTTGGTGCGCATCGTGCCGTCACGCGCTTCAAATTCGACATTCTCTTCGCGCGCCACACAGGTGCCCTTGGCTTCACCATACACAGCACCGTGGCGCGGATTGCGCAGCAGGATGCGCACGCGCTCGCCATGGTCAAACCGGCTATTCTTGAAGTCGGCTTCGCTGTACGTTGGCATCAGCGGATTGTATGTTGAGGTAGTTCGTGACAAACAATATTGGATGCAACCGATACGCAGCAAAGTATAAAAACCAACGGGCTCCTCTGCAGTTCACCGACGTGAGCCGCCCGTGAAAAGTATTGACCAAGATTATGCAGGGTTGACGGTCGGATGAAGAGCCATCTTCATCGAACCGATCCTGTCCTCCTTTCGTTTGCTATCTCCTTTCCTATTGCGCAGGTCATCCCCGTAACGCCCCATGTCTGATTCCGCCTTCTCTCCCCGCACGGCTTCGCTCGAACGTACGACGAAGGAGACCGACATCACCCTTGACCTGACTCTCGACGGCGAGGGGGCATACGACATCGACACCGGCCTTGGGTTCTTTGATCACATGCTGGACCTCTTCGCCAAGCACGGCGGCTTCGACCTCACGGTGCACTGCGAGGGCGACCTGCACGTCGATGACCACCACACGGTTGAGGACGTGGGCATCGTGCTCGGCCAGGCCGTACGCGAGGCGCTCGGCGACAAGGCTCACATCCATCGCTACGGGCACGCGTACGTGCCGATGGACGAGGCGCTTGCCCGCAGCGTGATCGACCTCTCCGGCCGGTTTTACCTGCAGTTTGGGAGCACCTTTGATCGCCCCATGGTGGGCGACCTGTCGACCGAGATGGTCGAGCATTTCTGGTACTCGGTGGCCGAACACGCGGGCTGCAACTTGCACATCGATGTGCTGCGCGGCCGCAACGCCCATCATAAGATCGAGGCTATCTTTAAAGCCACAGCCCGAGCACTCCGCAAGGCGGTTCGGCGCGACGTAGAACAGGCGCGCACGCCCTCCACCAAAGGCACGCTGTAAATTGCAAATTTTCAATTTCTAATTTTCAATTCTCAATTGCTCGATGTTTGACGACGAAACAATTGCCATCATTGGAGCAGGAAATATCGGGCGCGCCCTGATCGGTGGCATGGCCGACGACCTGATCCCGCCCGATCAGATGATTGCTACGCGACGCACTCCGGAGGAACTGGACGCGCTGGCTGATCAGTTCTCCGGCTTACGTACGACCACTGACAACGTGGAAGCGGTGCGCGAGGCGTCAACGGTCCTGCTCACTATCAAGCCGCAGAGCCGGACGGAGGTTATATCCGAAATTCGGGACGTGTTGCAGTCTGATGCCCTGGTGATTTCCGTGCTCGCCGGCGTCACCACGGAGACGCTGCAGTACAGCTTCGGCCAGGAGCTTCCCGTGATCCGCGCGATGCCGAATACGCCGGCGCTGGTCGACGAAGGTGCGACCGCACTGTCCCCGGGGTCCTTTGCCAATGATACTCATGTGGCGATGGCCTGCCAGATCTTCGAGGCCGTTGGGACCGCCGAGGTCGTGCCCGAATATCTGATGAATGCCGTGACGGGCCTTTCTGGAAGCGGCCCAGCGTATGTGTACATGTTTATCGAGGCGCTGACCGATGCAGGGGTCAAGCAGGGCCTGCCGCGCAAATCAGCCGCGAAGCTAGCTGCTCAGACGGTCTACGGCGCCGCGAAGCTGACCATCGAAACGGGTAAGCATCCGGCCATCTTGCGCGACGAAGTGACTACACCCGGTGGCACCGCCATCGCAGCTGTTTCAGAGCTCGAGGATCACGGCCTGCGCACCATGATGATCAACGCCGTGTCTACCGCTACGGATCGATCTCGCGAACTAAACGAAGAAGCGAATGAGTAGCGAGTGGCGAACGGCGAGCGGCGAATAGTGAATGGTGAGTTTTGAACGATTTGGGCAAAGGAAATGGTTACGATTATTGATTATGGGATTGGCAATCTGCGTTCTATCGAGAAGGCCTTTGAGAAGGTCGACGTAGACGTCGAGCGCACGGACGATCTCGCCACAATTGCAGCAGCCGATCGGCTTGTACTGCCGGGCGTAGGAGCCTTCGGGGCGTGCATCAACGAAATTCGCAAGCGCGATCTTGAAGCTCCCATTCTGGAGGCTATCGACGCTGGCAAACCGTTTCTTGGCGTCTGCGTGGGTCTGCAGCTTCTGTTCGAAATCGGCGAGGAGCGCGGTTCCCACGAAGGGCTCGGCGTGCTCCCCGGACGTGTGGTGCACTTCCATGCGAATGGCGCCGATGCGTCGCTCAAGGTGCCCCACATGGGCTGGAACACCCTTCAGATTACGCGCGATGTCCCGCTGCTCGATGGCATAGAAGACGAGGCGTACGTCTACTTCGTGCACTCCTTCCACGCCGCTCCCGAGGAGCCGAGAGATGTGCTTGCAACAACCACCTATGGGCGCGATTTCCCAGCGATGGTGCACCGAAACAACGTATTTGGGGTGCAGTTTCACCCCGAGAAATCGCAGGGCGTCGGCCTTCGCATCCTGAAAAACTTCGCCCACCTGTAGCAGCACCTTTCGTCCCGTCGCTTCTTCGACTCATCGACCCTATCCGTTCCATGGCTCTCGTCATTCCCGCCATCGACATTCGCGGCGGTCGCTGCGTGCGGCTGCATCAGGGATCGTATGACGATGAGACCGTCTATTTCGACGATCCAGTCAAGATGGCCAAGCTGTGGCGCGCCCAGAATGCACGCATCCTGCACGTGGTGGACCTCGACGCCGCTCGCGGTGATGCAGAGAACAACCGCGACGTGATTCGCGAGATGTGTTCGACGCTCGACATACCGATTCAGCTCGGCGGAGGCATTCGCTCGATCGAGCAGATCGAAGCAGCCCTGGACATGGGCATCTACCGCGTGATTATTGGCACGGCGGCTGTGCGCAACCCCGAGCTCATCAGCGAGGCTATTGAGCGCTTTTCGCACGATCGGATCGTCGTGGGTATCGACGCGCGCGACGGTGAGGCGCGTGTGCAGGGATGGACGGAGGGCTCGGGCGTGGATGCCACGGAGCTGGCCCTCGATATGGAATCCCGCGGCGTACGGCGGATCGTTTACACCGATATCAGCCGCGACGGCACCATGGAAGGTCCCAACGTGCAGGCCTACCGAACCCTCGGCAAGCACCTGACGGACTGCAAGATTACCGCCTCCGGCGGCATCGGTGAGCATAGCGACCTGCTGAAAATCGAGTCGCTCGAACCGTACGGTGTCGACTCCATCATCGTCGGTAAGGCGCTCTACGAGAAGGCCTTCCCCTGCCAACAATTCTGGGCCTGGCACGACGAAGAAAATCTCGATACCGACTCGTCCGCCCTCCTGCACGACCGCAACGATCCGTGATGCGAGAAGGCGTGATGCGTGCAACGTGATGCGTGATGCGTGAAGCGTGTGACGTGGTGTGTACGAGCCTTTACTCATTACGCTTTTCATTCCTTACTTCTTACCCACCCCCTATCCCCCATGCCTTTAGCTAAACGCATCATTCCGTGTCTTGACGTCGACGAAGGACGCGTTGTCAAGGGCGTGAACTTCGTCGACATCGTCGACGCCGGCGACCCAGTCGAGCAGGCCCGTTTCTACGACGAAGCCGGGGCCGACGAGCTCGTGTTTCTCGACATCACGGCCACGCATGAGGGGCGCGACATCATGCACGACGTGGTGCGCGAGACAGCCGACGAAATCTTTATTCCCCTGACGGTCGGCGGCGGCCTCCGCACGGTCGACGACATGCGCGCGATGCTCCACGCCGGTGCCGATAAGACCGCCATCAACTCGGCTGCCGTGAAGACGCCCGAGCTCATCACTGAGGGTGCTGAAGCCTTTGGCAGTCAGTGCATTGTGGTAGCCATCGACGCCAAACGTACGGGCGACGGTTGGGAGGTGTACGTGCACGGCGGCCGCAAGCCGACCGGCCTGGACGCCGTCGAGTGGGCCCAGGAAGCCGAAGAGCGCGGCGCCGGTGAGCTGCTCGTCACCTCGATGGACCGCGACGGCACGAAAGATGGGTATGACGTGGACCTCCTGCGCGCCATCAGCCAGCAGGTGCGTATTCCTGTGATCGCTTCCGGCGGCGCGGGCAACCTGGAGCACCTCCGCGACGCGCTCGTAGAAGGTCATGCCGACGCTGTGCTCGCAGCCTCGATCTTCCACTTTCGAGAGTATTCGGTGCAGGAGGCTAAGGCCTTTCTCGATGAGGCTGATCTGCCTGTCCGCCTGACTGCAGAGGATCCCACGCACACCCATGTCGCAAACTGAGTCCTGGTTCAACCCTGCCGTTCTTTTGAAGGGCGGCGCTGTCGTTTACTTCTTTATTGGCGCCGGAATCACAGCCTGGATCATCGACAAAGCCATTAACCAGCCCGAGATCCAGGCGAGTCAGTTTGGCTTCGAGGCGCCGCTCTGGATTCCGTCGGCCCTCTTCGTAGTGGTCAGCATGGTAGCCGGCGTGGCTCTTCTCTGGCGAGCGGCCCAGCGCGTTGAGGCCGGCGAAAATCTCTTCAAGCAGCGCCACCGGCGCAGTGCCAGAGAGAAAACAACTGCCAACGAGCAGACGCCTACCGAAAAGCAAACACCTCCCAGCGAGCAAACATCTGCCTCGCAAGACACCAGTCAGTGAGAAACGCCCGGGTCTCCCATACCTGAGGCGTGAAGCCGAGGGACGGCGCATGCGTTAGACAGTTCGCTCCACGAAGCAGTCTTCCACCATCCCCCCACCATGTCTGACAATTCGTCTCCGCGAGAGCAGCTCGACCTTTCGCCCGATGAGATGCGCGAGCTTGGCTACCGCGTGGTTGATCGCCTGGTCGACCATCTTGAAACGCTTCCCGATCAATCGGCTGGACGCCAAGCCCGCCGGAAGGAGATGGAAGAGCAATTCGATGAGCCACTTCCTACGGAGGGCGAAGACCCAATCGAGGTACTGGAGCAAGCAACGGAGGAGATCCTCTCCTACGCGATGCGCCCCAACCATCCGCGGTTCTTCGGTTTCATTCCGAGTCCAAGCAACTTCGTGAGCGTCATGGCCGACGCGCTCACCTCGGGATTCAATCCGTTCCTTGGCATGTGGATGGAGGCTGCCGGACCATCGCAAATTGAATTGACGACGATCGACTGGTTGCGGGAGCTGTGCGGTCTGCCGGACAAGGCCGGCGGGCTATTTACGAGCGGCGGATCAGCGGCTAATCTTACGGCCCTGTGCGCGGCGCGCGAAGTCATGCTGGCTCCTGACCAGGTCCGCGACGCCGTCATCTATTTTTCTGACCAGACGCACTCGTCGATCGACCGGGCGCTCCGCATCCTCGGTTTCCAGCCCGATCAGATCCGGCGCCTGCCCTCCGACGACCATTTCCGACTCGACCTGGAGGCGCTTCAGACGGCCATCAGCGATGATCGTGCGGCCGGACGCCATCCGTTCTGCGTTGTGGCCAATCCAGGCACGACGAATACGGGCGCTGTCGATCCGCTCGCTCAGATTGCCGACCTGTGCGAGCGCGAGGAGCTCTGGATGCATGCTGATGGCGCGTACGGAACGGCGGCCGTGCTGTGCGAAGAAGGGCGAGCGAAGCTTGACGGCATCGGCCGGGCTCATTCGCTTTCCTTCGATCCGCATAAATGGCTCTTCCAGCCCTTTGAAATCGGGTGCGTACTCACACGCAACCGGAGGTGGCTGCGAGACACGTTTCGCGTGCTGCCGGAATATCTGGAAGATATCGACATGGACGAGGAGGAAGTCAACTTCGCCGACCACGGTCTGCAGCTCACGCGCAACTTCCGCGCCCTCAAGCTCTGGATGTCGCTCAAGGTGTTCGGCGCCTCGGCCTTTGCTGATGCCGTGCAGCACGGTTTCGATATGGCTCGTACCGCTGAACAGATCATCCGCGATCGACCCGACTGGTCGCTCGTAACACCTGCTCAGATGGGCATCCTGACGTTTCGCTACGAACCCGAGGACTTGCCCGAATCGTCAATCGAATCGCTGAACCATCAGCTTGTGAGCGCAATCTTCGAAGACAGTTGGGCGCTTACGAGCTCTACCAAGCTCCGCGGGTCGACCGTCCTCCGCTTCTGCCCCATCAATCCGCGGACGACGGAGGACGACATTCGAGAAACGATCGATCACTTCGGCAAGCTGGCGCGGAGGTGTCACCGCGAGTTAGACGCAGCGTCGGCTGGCCAGCAAGCTTAATCGGGCGTCTCATGAGGAAATCGATTTTTCTGGGCTGGGGTCTTCTCATCTGGTTTGTGGCTACTATTCTCACCTATCTCGTGGGGCCCCACGTATTTGCCCCCGGCAACTGGTGGCGGCTGGGGTTGCTTTTTGCCACGGCTATTCCGCTCGTCGGCGCGGTAACTTATCCGTTTTACATCTGGCGCGGCATACCGACGAAGGACTACGCCACCGCGGCGATCTGCATTGCGGTGCCGGGGATGGTGCTCGACGTCGACGTGCTGCTCTTCTTCGACTGGGTCTTTCCGCACATGGCGGACGGCGCCGAGCGGCTCTTCAGTGCCTGGCTGCTCTGGGCGTATGGACTGATTCTGCTTACGGGACTCTTTCCCCTTGCCACTGAGCGCTCGGATGCGGAAGACCTCCGGCCGTCCGGGGCTCGCTAAGTAAGGTCGAAAATACATCTAGCAACTGTATCGCTACCACGGGGATCTTTCGGAAGGCAATCCTCCGCAGGACTTTTCCCATTGCGTCCGGCGATTTCTTCATGTGTCTACTTCCTCCCTCGTGCCTACGGTTCTCTGTGGCACGGAACCGCGTAGGCCGCTCCCGCGGCCAGTGCCGAATAGAAATTGGAGAAGGAGTATTCCCACGATCGACGTTTGCCTCCCTCACGCATACTCCGCAAATACCGGCTCCAGGATACGTCGCGCCTCTTCATAAATGCCCGGCACTTCTGAAGCCCGAGGACCCGCTACGTTAAGGACCGTGATGTCATGCTCCTTTATCCACCGCTGAATGCGCGTAGGTGCGTCTTTTGTATCAGTATTTTTTACTTGCAATAACGGTTTTCGGTAGCGCTCGGCTTCCTCGATGGTGAAAGCTGTCCCGCCAGTCGTTTCATCCGGCGCGATCACCAGCGTGCCGTCGCTGTCACGCACGTTCCAGCTCGTGCGCTGGGCGTACACGTCTGACGGTGTCTCCTGCAACGGATACCGCTCGTCGATGGGCCCGTCCTCAGCGCGGCGCCCGCGTGGGCACCATCCGCCGATGGGAATCTCCACCTCCCGGGCCGCATCGAGCGCAGCTCGGTCGACGCCCGTCTGCCCCCCTGAAACAATTTTCCTTACGCTCATGCGTTCTGTCTTGAAACGTGTACGATGAAAAATCCTTTGCTAATACGTTCCCACACAGCTATCCGTTTTATCGCAATAACGGATCATGCCCCGACTCTTTACTGCCATCGACCTGCCGCCCACGGACGCCGACCGGCTCGCGGCCTTCTGCGAATCGGTTGACCCGCCCTTCGACGCCCGATGGACCCCGCGTGATAACTTCCACATCACCGTGCGGTTCATCGGTGACGTGGACGAGGCGCACGTGCCGGCGATTGAAGACGCGCTGGCTGCCATCGAGGCTTCCACCGTTCCCATTCGACCGCTCGGCCTGGGCGTGCTTCCCTCCCGCCGCAACCCGCGCGTGCTCACCGTCCGCATCGATCGCACCGATGCGCTCGACGCCCTCTACGAGAGCGCCCAGGATGCGCTTGCCCGTGTCGGCATCGACCGCGAACGGCGCTCCTATAAGCCGCACGTCACCCTCGCCCGGATGGACAACCCCGACCCGCGATCCGTTCAGTCCTTTCGGTCCTCGATTGACGATGATGACCTCCCCATGTCCGATTTTGAAGCCGACCGACTACTGCTCTACGAAAGTATCCTCACCCCAGAAGGCGCCCAGCACGAAATCCGGTCCGAATTTATGCTGAACCCGACGTCCTCCTGAAACCCAGCCTCGGGTTTTTGGGTGCAACTGTGAGAGTCTTCCTCGACCCCAACCTGCTATGATGAATCGCTCTTCTCTCCCCGCCGTTTTCACGCTTCTCGTTGTCCTATTCCTTGCGGACCTGCCGGTCGCTCATGCGCAGAGCCCGCAAGCCGTCCTGCAGCGCGTGCAGGCGACCTACGAAACGGCCCGTGCCGTAAGCGCCTCCTTCACGCAGACGAGCGATCAGCCGATGATGGACGGTGCTACCGAGATTGAGGGGTCGCTCCTGGTTCGCAGTAACATGTTTCGCGTCGAAACTGAAAACGAGACGCTCGTCAACGACGGCGAAACCGTGTGGATCTACGATCGCCTTGCCGAACAGGTGATCATCAACAACCACGTGGACGATGAGACCCTCGTCACCCCCGATCAGATCTTCTTCGACCAGGCCGAGCGCTACGAAGCTGTCGATCTGGAGACGTTCAGCGAAGCCGGAACTACCTATTTTGACGTGGACCTCGTCGCTCGAGCTGATGACGCCTTCTACAGCGAGGTCACGATCCGCGTCCGAGATAGCGACGGGCTCATCGTACGGGCCGAACTGCAAGACCGCGACGGAGCCACGATGACATTCGATCTGGATGAGGTGCGCCTCAATCCTCCGATTAGCCAGGACGAGTTTACGTTTGAGCCCCCTGAGGGCGTTGAAGTGGTCGACATGCGTCCCGACGCATAATTGCTACTTCTCTGATCTTCCGCACCGCTCCACCCTTGTCTTGTGTCTCAGCGCACCCGCCGCCTTCTCATTCAGATTGGCAGCTTCGTGCTGGCGGGAGTGTTACTCTATCTTGCGCTTCTCGGCATTGACCTCTCGGATGTGGGGCGGGCCCTGCAGGAAGCCAACTACGGCTGGCTGCTCCCTTTTGCGGCCGTTGCCCTGCTTAGCCACCTGCTCCGTGCGTGGCGATGGATCGGCATGCTAGAAGTCCTGCCCATTGAAGATGGACCTGCGGGCAAACCCAAGCGCGCCACGCTGGAGGCGTCGTTCTCCTCGACCATGATCGGCTACATGGTCAACTACGTGGCGCCGCGATTTGGCGAGCTCGCACGCACGGCCAACCTGTCGATGCGCACCCGGCATCGGTTCAGCGGCGTCCTAGGCACGGTGGCCGTCGAGCGCGTTCTCGATACGGCGGTTCTTTTTCTCATCCTGCTCACGGCCATTCCCCCGCTCATGGGCCAGCTCGGCGTGCTGCAGGAGCAGTTTCTAGATCCCGCCCAGGCGCAAGTGGCTGAGATTTCGTGGACGGCCGTGGCATTGATGCTTCTGGCCTGCTTGGCCGGCGCGGTGATTGCTGTCCTTTGGTTTCGGCGCATGCTGCGCTACGAAGACTCCATGCTTGCCAGCCTCTGGTCCGAGCACGTCCGACCGGCGCTTGCTTCCTTCCGGGATGGGTTTACGACGCTCTGGCGCTCCTCACGCTGGGGACTCATCGCCGGGACCACCGTCGGCATGTGGATCTGCTATGCCCTGATGGCCTACCTTCCGTTCTACATGCTGGATATGGTGGCCCGCTACGGACTTACGCTGACCGACGCCTGGGTGCTCATGGCCATCGGCGTGCTCGGGCTCGTGGTCCCCTCACCCGGCGGCATTGGCTCGTACCACTACGTCACCATCCAGGCGCTTGTGTACCTCTACGGCGTAGCCGAGGCGCCTGCCGCCTCGTACGCCGTGCTTTCGCATGGCCTGCAGATGATACTGTATATCATGGTGGGCGGCCTCTGCCTGTTGTGGCAGGGCATTACGCTCCGTCAGTTGCGTGAGGCCTCGGAGGCGGCTGATGAGAGCGCGACCTGACCGGCCTCCGTTACTCTGAAAACCGCGGTTGGGCGGCTTCGAAGAGCAGCACGCCGGCAGCCACCGACACGTTGAGCGAGTCCGCCGGCCCCTGCATGGGAATGGACACGAGCCGATCGCAGGCGTCTGCCACGTCGGACTGCAGTCCCTCTCCTTCGCTTCCCAGCACAAGGGCGATGGGACGATCCCAGTCCTCCTCCCAGTACGGCGTATCTGCCGTCCCCTCGGCGCCTACGACCCAGTAGCCGCGCTCCTTGAGCTGCACCAGAAACCGGGATAGGTCGCCCGTTCGCGCCAGCGGGACGCGAGTCGCCGTTCCTGCGCTGGCGCGGATGGCGCCCGCATTCAACGGCGCCATGTGGCGATTGGGGACGACTACACCTTCAACGCCGGCTGCCACGGCACTGCGCAGCATCGCGCCGAAGTTGCGCGTGTCTGTCACTCGGTCAATAACGAGCAGAAGCGGTTTCGTCTCTCGAACCGTCTCCCAGTCTGGCGCAATGGACGCCAGCAGATCGTTGACGGTCTGATACTGAACCGGAGCAGAGATCGCCACGACGCCCTGATGGTTGAGCCCCTCGGCCTCGTGGTCCAGGCGGTTGTTGGGTACGTACTGCAGCGGAACGCCTGCCTCCGTCGCCGCCGAACGAATAGCACTGATCGACTCGCCGCCTATGCCCTGCCGGAGCATCACCTTCTCGATGCGACCCGGCTCTCGGTTGAGCGCCTCGCGTACTGGATTCCGGCCGGCAATGGGCGTCGTATCACGTTCTTCTTCCATACTTGCAGTTTATTGGTGGTTCGACAACGCATGAGCACTACGCGTCACGCGTACGCTCGCTGAGCATGAATAGCCCGATCGCCCCGATCACAACGAGCAGCACGCTGATCATTTGCGCCTGCGAGAGCGTGAGACCGAGCACGTCGTACTGCGGGTTGACGCGAATGATTTCGATGAGATACCGCTGCACGCCGCTAAATACAAGGTAGAGCGCAAAAAGCCAACCGCCCTTGTACGGGTGGCGGCGGAAGGCCAGCAGGAGGCCACACAGCAGTGCGGCCGCGACGAATTCGTAGATAGGCGTAGGGTAGACGGGTTCCGGTGGCGGTCCTACGATGGCCTGCGGATACGTTTCGGCCCAGAGCCACGTCGGCAGCCAGTCAGGCTTCAGGGCCATGTCGGCGGGAATCCCCCAGTCTCCATCCCCGGCCAGATGACAGCCGATGCGCCCAACGCCGTAGGCCAGCATGAGGCCGGGCGCTGTCGCGTCGAGAAAGCGGCCCGGCGCGAGATCTTTTCGGCGCACGTACCAGACGAGCATCGCAAAGCCGCCAATCAGTCCGCCGTACCAGGCGAAGCCACCCGCGGAAAACAGTGTGCCCGCCGGGTCGAGCATGAAGCGGTCGAGCTCTTCAACGATGTAGAAGAACTTCGCCCCAACCACCCCCATCAGCACGGCCAGAATGGACGCCGTGCCCACAATGGCTGAGGGGCTCGCTTCGCGCGTCTTCCCCCGCTTCCGCTTCTTATCGTCTTCCGCCGGCACGCGTACGCTCCCAATACGCCCCTCGTTGTACATCCGATCAAGCTCACGCGCCGTGAGCCACGCACCGGCCAGTATGGCGAGCGCCACCATGGCTCCGAACGAGTAGATCGTGAACGGCAGTTCGAAGCCGAATACATCCGGAAAAATATCGCTCAGACGAGGATACATGCAAAGGGGGAGTTACGAGTGGCGAATTTCGAGTGGCGAATTTCGAATGGCAGGTGGCGAATGGTGAGTAGTGAATGGTGAGTAGTTGAAGGGCAGACCATAATTGAGACGGTCAGGAAGAGATGCCGTTCGAAGCCCCCACTCGACCCTCACCATTTCGTACTTCGAAATTCCTCACGCTGGTTCGAGGCCGCCTTCCCTGAGATAGTTGGCGAGGTCGTCGAAGGACACTTCTACCTGCTCGCCGGAGGCCATGTGCTTGACCTGGGCATGCTCCGACTCCAGTTCGCGCCCGCCGATAATGACGGCGAACGGGGCGTCCTGTCGGTTGGCCTCTCGCATCTGCGCCTTTAGCGAGCGGCCCTTGAGGTCGTGCGCAATGTGCAACCCTTCGTTGCGAAGCTCTTGGGTGCGGCGGAATACCCATCGCTCGGCTTCATCGCCGAGGGCGGCAAAAAACGCATCGGGCCGCGGCGCTTCGGGAAGCGGATCGCCGGTTTCATCCAGCGCGAGAAAGAGTCGCTCCATGCCGGCCGCAAATCCCGTTGCTGGCACGGGCTCGTCGCTGCCCAGCTCTTGCGCAAGCAGGTCGTAGCGCCCTCCTCCTGCCAGTGCGCTCTGCGCTCCGAGCGCCGGGCTCTCCAGCTCGAACGCCGTGTGCGTATAATAGTCGAGGCCGCGCACGAGGTACGGGTCTTCTTCGAAATCAATGCCGAGCGCATCAAGCAGCTCCTTGACCTCTTCATAGCGCGCCCGTGACTCGCTATCCACAAAGTCGATCAGGTGGGGCGCGTCTCGCAGGATCTCCCGTTCGTGCTCATTTTTCGTGTCGAGGATGCGCAGCGGATTCTCGTCGAGGCGCCGCTGGCTTGTTTCCGTCAGCTCGTCCTCGTAGGGACGGAGATACTCCTGCAGAGCTTCAACGTATTCCGGTCGCGTGTCAGCGTCGCCGAGCGTGTTCACGCGGAGCTCCATATCGTCAATACCGAACGCCTCGTAGATCGCCATCATAAGATGGATGGTCTCGGCGTCGGCGCGCGGGTCGTCGGTGCCCATGATCTCGCATCCGAACTGGTGAAACTGCCGGTAGCGTCCCTTCTGCGGCTGCTCGGCGCGGAAGCACGGTCCGATGTAGAAAAGCTTCTGCACGCCGCCCCGCTGATCGAGGTGATGCTGGAGGTAAGACCGCACCACGGGCGCCGTAATCTCGGGCCGTAGGACGTAGTGGGTGTCCTTGCGCTCAAAAGCGAACATCTCTTTCGACACGATGTCGGTCATCTCCCCGATACCACGCGCGACGAGTTCGGTCGGCTCCAGGATGGGCGTCCGGATCTCCTCCAGATTGAACCGTTCCATGACCTCGCGAATGGTTGACTCGACGGAATGCCACTCGGCGCTGCTGGCTACGCGCGTGTCGCCGAGGTAATGCTCATCCGGCAGGATATCGAACGTGCCCTTAATATTCTGATAGCGGGTGCTCACTGTTGCTGTGGGGAATAGTGATTGGGGAATAGTGATTAGGGAAACGGCGGCTGGCCGACGGCCTTGCGGCGCACTGCCCGTCGAGCGCTGCCTATCGAGCGCTGCCTGCTACGCGCCACTCGGCATGTGCCGGTTCCTCAGGTTCGAAGCTTCGACTCTCCTTCTTTTAAAGCATCCATGACGTCTTTCGGCGTCTCGGCGTCCAACAGCTGCTGACGCATTGATTCACGACTAACGAGCCGGGAGATGCGCCCCAGGATTTTGATGTGACGCGACTTGTCCTCTTCGGGGCCAACCAGCAGGAAGAGGAGCCGAACGGGCTGGTCATCGATGGAGCCAAAGTCAATGGGAGTGCCCGTCGTGGCAAACGCAGCGATGGTCTCGGTGACCGCGCCTGTCTTCGCATGGGGGAGGCCAAGAAGTTTGCCCACGCCGGTCGACATCATCTTCTCGCGATTTAAGATCGCCTTCCGCACGGCATCGAGACTGCGAACGGCGCTGTGCCCTCCCAGCGTTGTGATCAGCTGCTCAATAACCTTCTGCTTCGAGCATCCGGTGAGCTGAATGCGAATGCGCGGCGGGGCAAGGAGCTGGTAAATATGTGCTGTCGTGGCCGTTGACATGCCGTACGAGCAATGGTGATAAGATACCGACCATGAGGAATGCACAGCTGTAGAGAACGCTCCATAAACCGGTCTTGTTCGATCGATAGTTCACCCTAATTTTGCCTTCCGTCCGGTTTACGATCGGTTTTTGCCCTCTACTTCTCGCAATCGTTGCAGTACATGGGTCATATCATCAGGCCACTCGGCGGTAAACTCAACCGCCTCCCCCGTGGCTGGATGCGTGAATCCCAGCAGCTCGGCGTGAAGCGCTGGATGCGGCATTGCTTCAAAAAGACGCTCGAAGAATTTCCTTCGTTTGCGGCCGTGCGTCCCGTACCGCACGGTCTGCCCGCCATACTTGGGATCGCCGAGCAGCGGATGATGGATATGCTTTGCGTGCACACGCACCTGATGGGTACGCCCCGTTTCCAGCTTGAAACGCATAACGGATGTGTGCGCCAGTCGCTCGACAGTCTCGTAGTGCGTGGTGGCCGACTTGCCCTGGTCGCTGGACACGACGGCCATGCGTTTGCGGTTGTGCGGGTCGCGCCCGATAGCCCCCGTGATGGTGCCCGACGGCGGGTCGGGATGTCCCCACACGATCGCGCCGTAGCGTCGCTCCGTTGTGCGCTCTTTGAACTGCCGGGCGAGTTTGTGGTGCGCCTCATCCGTCTTTGCCACCACAAGGAGCCCAGAGGTTCCTTTGTCGAGCCGGTGTACGATGCCCGGCCGCACGACGCGCCGATCCGGACGCTCCGGTAGCGCATGGGCCATCGACAGCCCGACCTCATCGTCGTCCAGCTCCTCATCGTCCTGCCCCACCGATTGGCCTTCGACGTGGTGAAGCAGCGCGTTCACGAGCGTGCCTGACGGATGGCCCGGCGCCGGATGCACGACCCGGCCGGCCTGCTTGTTGACGACGAGCAGGTGGTCGTCTTCGTATACCACATCAAGGGGGAGGTCCTCAGGCTCCGCCTCGATCGGTGGGCGCCGCACGAGGCGGCACACGATTCGATCGCCGGATTGCACCGGATACGACTTCTGGATCGACTCGCCGTTGACCAGCGCCTGCCCCTGCTTGATGCTCCGCTGGATTTTCGTGCGCGAGGCGTCCGGAAAGAAGCGCGTCAGGTACTTGTCGATGCGCTCTTCGTCGGTGTACGTGTCGGGCACGTGCACCTCAACGGTATCATCTCGGCGCTTGACATCGGCGTGTGGAGACTCCTCAGCGCTCACATCCTCAAGGGGTTGTTTCACGGCGTTACGCTCGCTCGTCTAAACGCATCCACGACGTCGAGGATGCGCTGCATCTCATTCTCAGTGTTGTAATACGCAGGCGAAAAACGCACGAGCCGGTTTCGCATCGCCGCCGTAACGTCATGCTCCTCGAGATGATCGATCAGCCCGTCCGGATCGTCGGCATGGATGGTAACAATGCCCGAGGCATAGGCCGGATCGTGGGTCCCGTAGCGCGCATACCCCATGGCGTCGAGACCCTCAGCCAGCTCCCGGGCGCGAGTGAGCGTCTGCATCTCGCACCGCTCCGGGCCGACGTCTTCGCGCAGCTTGAGCGCGGCATTCAGGCCCACGATGCCCAGGTTATTGTAGGTGCCTGGTTCAAACTGGCGGGCGTCGTCGTGAAAGGCAAGGTCGTAGTCGAAGAAGTGGTCCCAGTCGATCGGCCCGTGCAGCCACCCGGCCGGCGGATGGAGCCGCTCGCGCAGCGCATCGGCGCAGTAGAGGAGTCCGATGCCCTGCGGGGCCATGAGCCACTTGTGGCCTCCACAGGCGAGGAAGTCGATTCCATACGCCTCGACATCAAGCTGTAGCGCGCCGAGGCCCTGGATGGCATCCACGCACAAAATCACGTCGCGCGTCTCACAGAGTGCCCCAATGGCCTCTAAGTCGGCGCGATACCCCGACAGAAACTGCACCCACGAGAGGGAGAGAACGCGCGTATCAGGGGTCAACGTCGCCTCGACGTCCCCGACCGAAAAGACGCCCTCCTCGTGCGGAATGAAATCGACCGCAACGCCCTGATCCTCCAGGTTCATGTAGGGATAGACGTTCGCTGGAAACTCGCAGCTCGGCACCGCCACGCGGTCGCCCGGCTGCCAGTCAAGACCGCGCGCCAGCACATTCAGGGCGGCAGACGTGTTCGGCGCGAAAGCAACGCGATCCGAATCGGTATGAAGCAGATCGGCCGCGCGCTCCCGCGCCGCCGACCAGATGGACAGATACCGCTCGAAGTCATTAACCGACCCATCGGAGCGGGCGCCGTGCCGCTCCGCAACCATGGATTCGATGGCCTCCTTCACCGGACGGCTCAGCGGGCCCGCCGCAGCGTGGTTCACGTACGTCTGATGCCGGGCGTGCGGAAACTGGTGACGCACCGCGTTCCAGTCCATGGTGGTTTCCATCCTATGGGACAGGTCGGAAATATACGATTACTCCGCTGGATCGAGTCCCGGCACGTTATCGGGGCCAAGATCCTGCCACCACATGTCTTCCATCTCGCGCTCTTCCGGATAGACCTCGTCGAGCGTGTCGCCCTCGTAGAGGCGCCCGTTTTTCATCACGTACTCGATGGACTCCGTATTCCGGATATTGTCGAGTGGGTTGTCGCGCAGAATCACGAGGTCAGCCATCTTGCCCGCTTCGATGGAGCCGAGATCGCCTCCCAGACCGATACCTTCAGCTCCTTGAATGGTGGCGGCGCGAAGCGCGTCGTGCTCGGAGAGACCGCCTGATTGCATAGCCCAGAGCTCCCAGTGGTAGTCGGGCCCCTGGAACTGGCCGTGGCTTCCAACGCCAGCCTTACCGCCGGCCTCGATGAGATCGGCAACAAATTCGGCGTGACGGTCGAAGTTGAAGCGCGTCTCGTGGAACCAGTCGCGCTGCGTCGTATTCTGAGCAATCTGCTCGTGAGGGACGAAGTGGCGGACTTTCGGGTCGTCGTAGACCTCCTCAGTCGTAAAATAATAGTTCTCGGCCCACGGTCCGCCGTATGTCACGAGAAGCGTGGGTGTATACAGCGTGCCCACCTCCTGCGTTAGATCAACGACATCGCTGTAGAGCGGCTGAACGGGAAAGTTATGCTCGTGCCCCGGATAACCGTCGATGATCTGCGTCAGGTTCAGCTTGAGGTCGAGCGCGCCTTCGGTGGTCGGCATTATTTCCTGCTCCTTCGCAGCTTCCAGGATCCACTGCCGCTGCTCGCGATTACCGGCGACATACATCTTGATGGTGTTGGTCCCGTAGTAGGTGCTGTAGCGCTCTAGCACATCGCGGGCATGATCGAGGTCCTCAATCTGCTCGCTGCTGAAGATGCCGGGACCGGTGGAGTAGATGCGCGGACCGACAAGGTCACCGGTTTCAACCAGATCCTGGTACGTGAGGACGTCCGTCGTGCCCGTCTGTGGGTCGCGCGTGGTGGTGACGCCGTAGGCGAGCGTGGCCAGATACTGCCAGATCTGCGTCTTATGCACATCGAAAGCCGGCCGCAGGTGGGCATGTGTATCGACAAATCCGGGCACGACCGTATGCCCCGAGACGTCGATTACGTCAGCCTCATCGGGGACATCGACCTCTCCATGCGGGCCGACCGCTTCGATGCGATCATCGCGGATGACGATGTCCGCTTCGTCAATGATCTCATCCCCATCCATGGTGATGGCACGAGCGCCGCGGAGGACAGCAACGCCTTCGGGCCGATCCCGGTTCGCCTCGATTTCTATCTGAAACTCTTCGGGTTCGTACGCCTCCGGCTCGTCATTTTCGTCATTCTCGTCGTCCGTCTCGTTATTTCCGTTTTCTTCTTCCTCAGGCTCATCTTCCGGCTCTTCCTCTTCACGCTCTTCGAGCTCTCGCTCAAACGCTTCAGCCTCGTCGAGGTCGTAGATGGCGTGGGCATTTCCGATGGACCAGTGCACCGTGCGGCCATCAGGTCCCCAGGCCGGGAACTGTCCGCCGATATCGGTGAGTTGCCGGGCGGGGAACGGCGCCGACTCCGGATTTGCCACCGAGATGGTCGGCGTTTCACCGATGCGCGGGATAGTGACCGTGTACAGGTCGTTGCCGACCTGCGCGAGCGCCTGATCGCCCTCAGGTGCACGCAGAATCGTAGTCGCCATCATCGGCGTGTCAGCGTCTGGTGGCGAGCCGCCGCGTACCTGCACATGTTCCTGTTTGTCGGTGCCATCGAACCGAAACGAGACGAGCCCGTCGCTGGGGTGATACGCGTAGATGCGATCCGGATCGTTGGTAAAGTGCGGATCGCGATGGCCGCCGAACGGCTTGATGTGCGTCTGCTCGCCGCCGTCGGAGGGAATCCAGATCAGGTCGTTGCCTGTCCGGGCGTACCCTTCCAGGCGCGCCTCAGCCGGGCTGAACACACTGACGATGCGGTCGCCGTCGGGTGCCCAGGCCACGTCACGGTAGTGACCGGGCGTCTCGGTCAGCTGCTCAGGGGACGCCCCTTCTGCAGCGGCGACGCGCTGAATATGCCCGCCCTCCCCTTCGTTCCAGGTGACGAAGGCGATGTGCTCACCATCTGGCGACCACGTCGGATGGTGGTCGTTGCGCTCAGCCGCATCTGTGATCTGTACAGGTTCCCCGTCAGGGATCTCCATCATATACAGATCATTGAGCACGGTGAAGGCGATGCGATCTCCCTCGGGCGATGGGACGGCGTCGCGAATCTGCGAGGCCGTGAACGTAGGCTCATCGTCTACCGGATAGTCGAACGCGAGCTCCGGCCCGAGCTCCACCTCTTCATCCACCGAGAAGGGAATTTCTTCGGCCTCGTCTCCCTCGATAGGGATGCGGTGGATTCCGCCTCCGTACGAAGCGATGAGATGCTCACTGTCGGGCGTAAAGGACATTCCCGGAAGCACGTCGCGCGTGGCGCGCGACTCCTGATCGTCGTGCTGGACCGGATAAGCGAGCCAGCGCTCTTCTTCGGTATCCAGGTTGCGAAGGCGCAGGCCGGTTTCGCCGTCATAGCGTGTGCCGTAGACAAGCCACTGACCGTCCGGCGAGAGAACGGGACGGAAGGCCGATCCAAACGCAGAACTGCGGCGATGCGTCTCTCCCGTGTCGCGATCGTAAACGGCCAGCTGATACTGCGGGAACTGCGCGTTGTAATCCCAGCTGCCCGCACGCTCCGCATACCAGAGGTAGCGCTCGTCGGCACCGAAGGCAGCGCCGGTCTTGTGCATGCCCCCGCCGGCGATCTGCGTGCCTGATCCGCCCTCGACGTGGATCAAGTGGAGTTGCACGGTGCCAAGCCCGGAGCCGCGGGAGGTCACAATGTAATCGCCATCGGGCGTCCACTCGGGCGACTGGTACTGGTTGCTGCCTCCGCGCGTGAGCTGGTCGAGCTCCTCTTCCTCTCGATCGTAGATCCAGATATTTTCGCCGCCGCTGCGGTCTGAGACGAAGACAATGCGATTACCCTCGGGACTGAAGCGCGGCTGGCTGTCGAACGGCATGCCGTCGGTGATGCGCGTCGCCTCTCCGCCTTCAATCGGCATCGTATAGAGATCGCCCAGCAGATCGAAGACGACCGTTTCGCCGTCCGGGCTTACGTCGAGCGAGAGCCACGTCGCCTCATCCGTGGTCACGTCCATGGACCGCTCCGGTTCGAGAGGCAGGTCAACGGTTTCGTCTTCCTCTTCCGCCTCTTCGTCGTCCGCGTTCTCCGTCGTATCGGCGACTAGCGGGGCCGTCGCGTGGAGAGACTCGATTTGGGGCGCGGCTTCGGACGACCACGAGAGTGAACATGCAAGCAGAAGAGCGAGCAGAGCAATCGAATAAGAGCGAAGCATAAATGCGGGACACTTAGATAGGACAACTGCGAAGAAATGGGCTGGCAAGCACCGATCATGGAGACGGAGTCAGCACCGAACGGTTTCGACAGCCCACCTTTGACCGGAAATCGTTCGACAAGCTACAAAGCGTCTCGGAAAATTGTTAAACCCGATGAGCGCGTTGGCCAGCTATAAGTTTTAAATCCGGAGCCCATAGAAGATAGTGGCCAGAGCAATGTATACGCCTTGACCGGGCAAAGGACGAGGGTGAACGATGAGCGGCGATCCTACCTTTAGTTCACATTAGCCCCTTGCGCGTAGTGTCGCGCTAGTGACGTGCCGGTGGCCGAACTGGCCGGTTGGACCAGCGATGGCCACGTCGAAGACGCGTTTTTCGCAGAGCGCAGAGCGCGTGGATCGGGGCGATAGCGCAAGTAGTCGCGCAGCAGAACGTCCCACGGGCGCCGGTCCGGGCCCGCTGCTATCGTGAACCGGAAGATCTCAAAACCGCTCGCAGATTGCGCGGGTCGAGTCGCCCGGACCCGTCATTATGTCGGCCGCTCTCTACTCGATGTTAGCCGCTTTCTACTCGGACCGCATAAGCTCTCGCCCCTTCTCGCGCAGCTCCCCGTCCGGCCCGACGTAGTTGTAGAGGGTGCGCCGGGAGATGTCAATCCGCTCGCAGATCGACCGGGTGGTGACGTCCTCGTCCCGCATGAGCGTCTGGATATGCGAGAGGTCCTCTTTTTGAGCGCTTGTGGGGTGTATGATTTTTCACACACCCGACCCCTCCAGAGTGCCGCTGAAGGCCGCTTTTTTCGGCGAACATCGGTGTGAAAAAAACCATCGGTTTTTATACAGTCTATTTGCGCCACTCACACCACCTGTCGGCGCAATTTCATGACCGACCTCTTCGGGAGAAGAGGACTGGCAATGGACAGT
>OBKM01000066.1_pt1 | contig 43802 bp, 47 predicted proteins | sample 1519691 | NCBI WGS metagenome assembly OBKM01 (sample SAMEA37050418, study PRJEB22526) | metagenome | biome: saline pan; feature: lake; material: water | place: Egypt | collected 2015 | depth 0.5 m
GCCCACGACTTTAGTCGTGGGAGGATGTCACAAGCAGTTCCAGAATACTCGACGGCTGTTTATAAGCAATCCGCTACTGGTCGTCGTCCGCGACCGCGTCCGCGTCGGCCGCGACGTCGGCCGCAACCGCCTCGAACGCCGCCAGAATCACGCGTTTACAGGCTTGTCCCTCGGTCGTCCAGTGCTGGGCGTAATCCAGCATGTCGTCGTAGATGTCCGGCTTACAGCCGGCCGCCTGCGGGTGACCGCCGCCGTTCACCATGCCGGCGACCTCGTGTGCGTGCTGGAACCCGTCCGACCCGCGGATCGACGCGGACCCGGCGGGCTTGACGATCACGGCGGCGTCGGCACCCCTCTCGCGTAGCCGCTCGGCCACCTCGTTCTGTGAACATCGGCCGTACGTGACGGCGACGGTCCACTCGCCGACCTCGTGGGTCACAGCGCGTTCGACCGCCAGGTCGATCCGCGCGCGTTTCTCCTCCCGGCGGGAGGCGACGTACTCGAGGACGGTGTCGGGGAGGTCGGCACCGTACGCGCCGATCACGGCCGCGTACTCCTCGCTGCCGGCCCAGTAGGAGTAGTCGGCGAGGTCGTCGGACCGCGGGTCCGCTTTGATCCAGAGGTCGTGGTCGCGGGTGACCGTCGCCAGCTCGGACCATCGGTCGTCGAAGTCGTACGGAAGCGAGCGGAGCGCCACGTCGGCGGTACACTCCTCGTCGGACTCACCGACCGTGAGCTCGACGCCTGCCTCACGCACGGCCGACGCCACCGACTCATCCCACTGGTGGTGGTCGAACCAGCGGATCGACGCGGTCGACGCCGCAAGCGACTCGAGCTGGTCGGCGATCGGCTCGAACTCGTCCGGACAGAGGTCACAGACGTACAGGTCGATCCCGTCATCGGCGTACGCGACGACTCGTTCGAGCGCGGTGTCGAGCGAGTACGGTCCCGCGGACACCAGCCCGACCGGCGACTGAGTGTGTGCGTCCGCCGTCGGGTCGTCGCCACTCGGGTCTTCCTCGTCGTCGGACGGACCGTCATCGGTCGGGTCGTCACCCGTCACGTCGTTGGCCGGGTCGTCATCGGCCGAATCATTGTCCATCACGTCGTCGGCCGCGGCCAGTCGGTCCGCGATCGCGGCCTCGAACGGTTCGACATCGAGCGCGGCGTCGTGGGTCTCGCGGATCATCGCTGCGCAGGCGAGGCCGTCGGCATCGCCGTCGGCGACCACGACCGCCTCGCTGCCCTCGATCGCCTCGCGTGCGCGCCGCTCGGCCCGCTCGTCGTCCAGCGAGTCCGGATAAAAGAAGCCCGTGCCGGGGAGTCGGGTGTACCGTGACCGCGGCCGCCCGGTCTCGTCGATGAGGTCGTCGTCCATACCGAGGACGCGGGCGGGAGCGGGAAAACTCCGCCGCTCTCGGGCGGCGATCTCCCACCAGGTGCTCCCCGACTTGCAGGGTGACCCCGAGCCCGTAAGGGGCCTTCGAGGACCTACAGCACGCCCGCGCGCTCCGCCCGAGCGACGATGCCGCGCGCCATCTTGTCGGTCGCCTCGTCGACCATCTCGCCGTCGACACTCACAGCCCCGCGTCCCTCGGCTTTCGCCTCCGCGTAGGCCTCGACGATCCGCTCGGCTTTCTCCGCTTCCTCACGGGAGGGAGCGAACGTTTCGTTGGCGGGGCCGATCTGGCTCGGGTGGATCGCCCACTTGCCGTCACAGCCGAGCTGGCTTGCCCACCGACAGGAGTCGCGGAACCCCTCGGTGTCCTCGATCTCGGCGTACGGGCCGTCGATCACCTGCAGCCCCTGTGCCTTCGCAGCATGGGCGATGCGGGCCAGCTGGTAGTGCCAGTAGTGGCCGGGGTAGCCGCCTCCGGAACCGATCGTGAGTCCTGCCGCGCCGACGTTCGCAGTGTAATCGCCAGGACCGAACACAAGCGATTCGAGCCGGTCCGACGCGCGGGCGATGTCGGCGACTTTCGTCATGGCCTCCGGCGATTCGATCTGTGCCTGAAGGCCGATCTCGCCGATCGGGAGGCCGGTGTTCCGTTCCACTTGCGTCAGCAGGTTATCGACGGTCGCGACCGTTTCCGGGTTGTTCGCCATCGGCACCATGATCGTATCGAGGTGCTCGCCGGCCTGCCCGACGACCTCGATCACGTCGTCGTAGAACCACCGGGTATCGACACCGTTCATCCGGTAACACGGGCGTGTTTCCGACCAGTCGTACTCGATCAACCCCTCGATCACGTTCTCGCGTGCGTCGATCTTCTCCGAGGGGGCGACGGAGTCCTCCAGATCGAGGAACGCCTCGTCGGCTCCCGAATCCGGCGCGCGGGCGATCATCTCCGCGTCGGAGCCCGGCGTCGCGAGCTGGCTCCGACGGAGTGTCACCTCTGTCGGATCGGGTTCGGCAGTCCCGTTCGTCGTCTCGGTGTCCGCCTCCTCGCTCGTGGACTCAGTCTCGGCGGATCCGCCGGGCATCAGTCGTCCCCTCCGGTAGATCCGTCCGCGGTGATCGGGTCGCGCTCGTCCTCGGTGAAGCCCGCCGACTCCTCCTGGCGCTTCCTGGCCTCGGGGTCGAACTCGGCTTCGATCTCCTGGTACCGCGGGACGAAGGAGAGCTCGTGGTGGCTCTCGGTTTCGTGACCGATGTACCGCTCCTCGAGGTCGAACTGCGCTTGCTCGTCGTTCTCGGCGATGGCGGCGAAGTCCTCGTACGCCGCGTGTGCCCCGGAGTGGAGGCCATACAGGGTGATGAAGATGTACTGGTAGCCCAAGTCGCCGAGCTCCGCGAAGGTTAGCGGGTCGTCCTGTGCGCCCCACTCGAACGAGGAGGAGTAGTTGAACGCCAGATCCAAGTCCGGATGCGTCTCGTGGATCGTCTCCGCGTATTCGACCGCGTCCTCGCGGGACGGGTCTGGCATCTCGGGCCAGACGAGGTCGACGCCGGCGTCGGCGTAGATCCGCCCACGTTCGAGGTGCTCCTCCCAGTCACCGTTGGCGGATCCGTACGCGTCAGTCCGCGCGATGATCACCGTGTCCTCGCTTTGTCTGGCGTCGACGGCAGCCTCGAACCGTGACCGGGCCTGCTCCCGGGAGACGATCTGTTTACCGGCGATGTGGCCACAGCGTTTCGGCGAGGTCTGGTCCTCGATGTGGACGGCGGCGACGCCGGCCTTCTCGTACTCCCGGACCGCCCGGCGCACGTTGTGAACGCCGCCGTAGCCGGTGTCACAGTCGGCGATGATCGGCAGGTTCGTTGCCTCGACCATCCGTTTGGCGTTCTCGACCATCTCGGTCATCGTGACCATCTCTAAGTCGGGGAAGCCGAACTGGCCGAGCACCGTCGAGTAGCCGCTCATATATGCGGCGTCCAGTCCGGCCATCTCCGCGAGCCGAGCGTCGAGCGCGTGGTAGATCCCGGGCGCGAACGTGTACGCCTGTTCGTCGAAGCGCTCCCGGAGCTGCCTGCCCGCCGGGTTGTCGATATCTCTGGTGTACACGTCGTCGTCGAGTTCGTTGGGATGCATCGAAGTCACTCCGTCTCCGTGTCGTCGTGGCGGTCGCTCGCGCTGTGCGTAAACGTCGTCGGGTCGGGTCGCGGCCCGTCGCCGGTCCCCGCCATCGGGACGGCCGTCATCGAGCCCCCCCATCGGTCCCTCGGCGACGGGTCGGACGGAGGTCGGGAACGAGCGGCGCATCCCGCTCTCCCGTCGTCGGCGGGCGCGTCGGACGTCGCTCGCCGTCGAAGGAGGTCGTCAGCGGGTCGTTCGTGGCGTCCGTAGCCGCCGGGAACGTCGGAACGATGGGCGCGCCGGCCTCCTCGGTGATCGGCGTGCGGCCCGGAATCGTTCGTGGAGAACCCTCGGTCGTCGGTCGACCCGTTTCGGATCGGCCGGTCGGTGTTGTATCGTCAAGCGTCGTGCCGTCGGGCGTCGTGTCGTCAAGCGTCGTGTCGTCGGTTGGCTGTCGGTTCGTCGTGTCAGCGGTCGTGGTGTCTTCAGGTGTCATCCGGTGTGGGTGGTTGTGGCGGTCGTCTGGTGATCGAACGGTCCGTGGGTCGTGTCGCTGCGTGTCCGCGTACGGGTACTGACATTGCACTCGGCACGACGGAGACGATGGTAATAAACATAATGATCTATAATGATAATATTGAATAATGTCTTAAACGCATTTATATGAACTACGTCAACGAGGCACATGGCCTACCGGCCGACGGCCGGTCGGGGACCCATCCGTTATAAATTAATCCGTATCCGTATCCCACGTGTGAACGAGCGCGACGCCCTCCGACGGCTCGCGGCTGACTTGCCACACGCCGGTGACGACGCGGCCGTCGTCGGTGACACCGTCATCACGACGGACATGCTCCACGAGCGAACCGACTTTCCGCCGGGCACGACGCGGTACACCGCCGGATGGCGGGCCGTCGGGGCGTCGCTCTCCGACGTGGCGGCGATGGGTGCCGAGGCGACCGCTGCGGTCGCCGTCTACGCCGACGACACCTTTGACCCGACCGAGCTCGACGAGTTCGTCGCCGGCGCGGTCGACGTCTGTGAGTCGGTCGACGGCGAGTACGTTGGTGGCGACCTCGACACCCACACGGAGTTCACCACGGCAACGACCGCGATCGGGTCCGTCACGGACGCGGGCTCAGTGTTCCGCTCGGGCGCGGAGCCCGGCAACGCCCTCTGTGTCACGGGTGAGCTGGGCCGGTCGGCGGCGGCTCTCCGGCTGTTCGAGCGCGAATCCGATACGGCCGCCGAACGGGCGAACGAACTGTTCCGGTTCACACCGCGGGTCGCGGATGGCCGAGCGCTCGCTCCCGAGGCGACGGCGATGATGGATTCTTCCGACGGACTCGCACGGTCACTCCACCAGCTCGCGGTGGCGAGCGACGTCGGCTTCAGCGTCGACCGCGACGCACTCCCCGTCCATCCGGCGGTCGCCGAGACGAGCGGGGAGACGACCGACGCGAGTGGTCCGAGTGCGGACGTGAAGCCAGGTGACGACGCGGCCGACCGGTTCGAGATGGCGGTCCACTTCGGCGAGGACTTCGAGCTCGTGTGTACGGTTCCCCCAACCATGGTCGACCAACTCCGGCACGCCTGTCCTGCGGGGCTCACCCGGATAGGGACGGTTACCGAGCCGGAAGCCGGCGTCACCGTCGATGGCGACCCGCTTCCCGACCGGGGATACACCCACGGCTAACGGGTTCGGTGCGTCGTTGCGGCCACGAGCGACAGGCGACGGGCGACGGAAGATCGGACGGTTCGTCGGCTCGGAGCGGGGGCAGTCTCCGTCAGTTCCGCGGTTCGTCGGCGTCCACTTCCGACTCCTCCAGCTCCACATCGGTCTCGACTTCGGTTTCGACATCGATGTCCTCCTCGAGGTCGGCTTCGAGATCGGACTCGTCGAGGTCTGCTTGGATGTCGTCGAGCTCCGCGTCGATCTCCCCGTCGGTCGCGGACTCCTCGTTCACGTCCTCGGTGGGGGCCTCGGCCTTCCCGAGCTCGCCTTTGAGCGTCTCCAGCTCCGCGTCGACTTCGCTGTCGGTGGTGAGTCCGTCGAGCTCGCGGTCGATGTCGTCCTTGTCCGAGAGCGCGTCCTCGAACGCGCCGCTGTCTTGGAGCTCGTCCATTGCCTCGGCCCGCGCTTCCATCTCCTCGGTGCGTTCCTCGGCCCGTTCGATGGATCGACTCACGTCCTCCATCTCGTCGCCGACACCCGTCATCGCCTCGCTGACACGCGAGGACGCCTCGGCGGCCTCGTAGCGGGCCTTCATCGTCTCTTTTTTCGTCCGGAACTCCTCGATCCGGTTCTGTAGCTCGTTCTTCTTGTCGACGAGCTGCTCTTGAGTGTTGTTGAGCTCCGCTATTTGGCCTTCCAGCTCCTCGATCTGGCTCATCTTCGATTTCTTCTTTTCGAGAGCCTTGCGCGCAAGGTCGTCACGGTCCTGCTGGACGGCCTCGCGGGCCTGCCTGTTGTGCTTCTCGACGTTCTCTTCGAGCTTGCGCTTTTGAATCTCCAGACGCTTCTTCTGGGTCGTGAGGTCGGCGATTCCCTGTTTGACGTCTTGGAGCTCGTCGCGCATCTGTTCGTACGAGTAATCGAGCGTCTCCGTCGGGTCCTCCGCCCGGTTGAGGAGGGCGTTCAGCTTCGAGCGGATAACGTAGGAGGCGCGAGAGAGGATTCCCATACGCGTCATACACGCTCCACCCGTTAAAACCTCATGTGGTTCGCGGTGTCGGAGCCTCGTGAACGCGGCAACGACGAGGCTGCTCGCGCACTGGGCTGCGTGGCGACCGACCGTTTCGGCACGGCCGCGATGCTGAAGCGCGCACGGCCGCGCTGTCGGTCGGACGGTCGGACCTGAAGATTTATTCGGGGAGTTGTACTACTTTCACTCATGGACATCGGCGTGCTCACGGTTCCCTTGGGCGGCGAATCGATCGACGACGCGGCCGCGTACCTCGAGGAAATCGGGGTCGACGCCGTCGAACTGGGCGTCGGCGGGTGGCCCGGCGAGGACCACATCGACCGCGGCGAGTACCTCGACGACGACCGCGCGCAGGCGGAGCTGGCGGAGCTCCTCGACGACCACGACCTCCGGATCTCCGCGCTGGCGACTCACAACAATCCGTTGCATCCCGACGAGGAACGCGCCGACGAGGCCGATAGAGAGCTGCGCGAGGCCGTCGAACTGGCCGATCAGCTTGGCGTCGGGGTCGTCACCTGCTTCTCCGGGTTGCCCGCCGGCGCGCCCGGCGATTCGACGCCCAACTGGGTCACGGCGCCGTGGCCGACCGAACACGCCGACGCGCTCGAGTACCAGTGGGACGAGGTAGCGATCCCGTACTGGCGTGAGTTGGCCGATCACGCCGCCGACCACGGCGTCGACGTCGCCATCGAGATGCACCCGAACATGCTCGTCTACGAGCCGACAGGGCTGCTCGCGCTCCGCGAGGCGACCAACGAGCGGATCGGCGCGAACTTCGACCCCTCACACCTCTACTGGCAGGGCATCGACATCACCGAGGCGATCCGCTTTTTGGGCGAGCACGACGCGATCCACCACTTCCACGCGAAGGACACGAAGGTGTACGAGTCGAACGTCCGCCTGAAGGGGGTTCTCGACACGACCGTGTACACCGACGAGCCCGACCGGTCGTGGCTGTTCCGCTCCATCGGCTACGGTCACGACGAGAGCCACTGGAAGGACGTCGTCTCGACGCTCCGGATGGTCGGCTACGAGGGGGCGCTCTCGATCGAACACGAGGACTCGCTCACCTCCTCGCGGGAGGGGTTAGAGAAGGCGGTCGACGTGCTCGACCGCGCCGTCTTCGAGACCCACCCGGGCGACGCGTACTGGGCGGAGTAAGCGCGGACACGACACCGTCGCGTCACGGCGGACACCATCACGACGGATCACGCTACGACGACTGACCACGCCGTCACGGCGGATCACACCATGACAACTGGCCACACTACGACGACAGCTTCACGATGACAACCGAACCACTCACCGTTGGCGTACTGGGGTATCGATTCATGGGCAAGGCGCACGCGAACGCGCTTGCGCGGCTCCCGATGTTCTTTCCGGAGGCACCCGACATCGAGCGCCACACGCTCGTCGGGCGCGACGAGGAGGCGCTTTCGGCGGCGGCCGAGCGGTTCGGCTTCGCACACACCGCGACCGACTGGGAGGACGCCCTCGGCGAGGTCGACGTCTTCTACAATCTCGGCCCGAACCACGTCCACGCGGAGCCGTCGATCGCGGCCCTCGAAGCCGGGATTCCCGTCCTCTGTGAGAAGCCGCTCGCACCGACGCTGTCGGAGGCGGCGGCCATGCGCGACGCGGCGGCCGACGCCGACGTGCCCGCCGGCACCGCGTTCAACTACCGGTTCGTCCCGGCGATCCGGTACGCGAAGCGGCTGATCGAGGACGGCGAACTCGGCGAGATCCGACAAGTTCGAGGCCGGTACCTCCAGGACTGGCTCGTCGACCCCGAGGCCCCGTGGGCGTGGCGGATGGACGCCGACATGGCTGGATCCGGCGCGCTCGGCGATCTCGGGGCCCACACGATCGACCTCGCGAGCTTCCTCGTCGGCGACGCGGTCGGCGGTATCGACCGGGTCTCCGGCCACCTCGAAACGTTCGTTGACGAGCGCCCCGTCTACGACGACGCCGGAGACGTCGCGGAGTATCGCGACGTGACCGTCGACGACGCCTACACCGCACAGGTCGCCTACGAGTCGGGCGCGATAGGGAGCTTCGAGGCCACACGCTTCGCGGCCGGTCACAAGAACGATCACACCGTCGAAGTCCACGGCTCGAAGGGGAGCCTGAAGTTCTCCCTGGAACGACTGAACGAGCTGGAACGCCTCCGCGAGGGGAGCCGCGGCTACGAGACGATACTCGTCACCGACGAGACGGACCCGTATATCGACCACTGGTGGCCGCCGGGTCACGTGATCGGCTGGGAACACACCTTCGTCCACGAGAACTACGAGTTCTTACGCGCGGTGTCCACAGGAAACGTGCCGGACACTTTCCCGACCTTCGAGGACGGATATGCGGTTCGACAGACCCTCGACGCGATCGAGCGGTCCGACGAGCGCGGCGAATGGGTGTCGGTCGACTGATCGGCCTCAGAAGCCGCTCTCGCCGGCGAGCGGATCGCCGCCGGGGCCGTTCTCCGTCCAGCCGTCGATGTCGGGTCCGCCACCCTCGTAGCTGCCGAGGACCTCCCACGTGTCGAACGCGACGGGCTCCCAGACGACGTCGACCTGTTCGTTGCCGGTCGCGTTCGGAATCGCCACCCGGTCGCCCGGCTGGACGACCCCGTCGCCGGGCCACGCGCCGAACTGAACGTTCTCGTTCGGGTCCTCGCCGCGAACGTACAGCTCTTCGGCCGGGACCGGATCGGGGCCGAGCGACACGACGACGAGTTCGCCGCCGTCTTCCTCGACCTCGAACTCCGCCTCCGGCGGGGCGACGCCGTCGATGAGCCCGAACACCGCCGCTCCCACGACCGCGAGCAGCAACACGACGATACCGACCAGCATCCCCGTGCCGGCTATCGGGGTGAAGCCTCGCTCGTCGCTCCGGAACGGCGTCATTCACGTGCTGCTCCGTCGACAGCGATATAATGCTTTGCCCGTCGAGTATCACGTGAGATAACTGGCGGTCGGGACGAGCGATCAGCGACCGGCGGCGACGGGGTCCGCACTCGGATCGGAGCGTCTCCGCGTTTCGGATCGGAGCGTCTCCTCGCCGCGAACCGGAACCCCGTTATTCCACCCGTGCGAAGGACGCCCGTGTCCTCGTGGATCGACGATCCGGTCGGCGGCCGAGCGCGTGGTCCCCGCGGGCTAGCCCGTGCGTGGATCGAGACCCTGATCCGGCCCCGGCGCCTCTTTGCAAACGGCATCAGCCCGGGCGATCAGGCTCCGGCGCTGACGTTCGCCGTCGCGGTCGCGGCGGCGTTCACGCTCGGGTGGATCGCGGTCGACCCGAGCGTCGTCCCCGGCATCGTCGCGTCCGCGTTTCTCTCTGCGGTCGTTCTCCTTCTCGTGGTGATCGCGCTCGCGGCGCCCGTCGGACTTCATCTTACGGCGGCGATCGCGACGGTCTCGGTCATCGTCGCCAGCGTCGAACTCGACGACGGACTCGCTCTGCGCGACCGCGGCGGAGTGAGCGAAACCGTGCAGGTCGTCGCGTACGCGAGTTCGCCGATGGCGCTGGCGGGGCCGCCGATCCCGGAACTGCGTGTCGCCTGCGGCGCGTACGCGACGGTCCTGTTGATAATCGGATTTCGGACCGTTCACGGGATGACGCCGATCCGAACGCTCGTCGCCGGGATCCCACCCGCGGCTATCGGGTACGGGGTCGGCTACCGGACGCTCGCGTCGCTTCGAACGCTGATCGGCTGGTGAACACCGGTCGATCGCCGACTGGCCGGCCGGGTAGTGTCGGGCCGCAGCCGCTCCGCTCGGGACTCCACCGCTCTCGCGAGGGTTTCGACAACCGTTTTAGGCCCGAGACACTCGATGTACTCAAATGGGATCCTGTATCATCTGTGGCGCCGACGTCGACGATGGCGGGCGCATCTGTGACCCGCATCAAGAAGACGTCGTGTTCGACTTCCGAGGCGACGCTCCCGAACAGCTCGTCCCCAGCCGCTTCTATCGCGGTGTCGTCGACGGCTACGCCGAGTTCGGCGTGTTCGTCGACCTCGCGCCGGGCGTCACCGGACTCCTGCACCGTTCTGAGCTCGACCGGCGACTCGACAGCCTCGACTGGGAGCCGGGCGACGAGGTGTTCGTCCAGGTAAAAGGCGTCCGCGACAACGGAAACATCGACCTCGCGTGGTCGATCCGGCAGGCCGACCGCGAGTTCCGCGGCGTGCTCGTTCAGGAGGCCGACTCGGAGCATCTGCCAGAAGAAGCGCAAGACGAGAAGAGCGAGGACGCCGAAGCCGACGCAGACGCCGAAACAGCCGCGGACGACGGAGCAGACGCGGACGACGACGCCGACGCGGAGGAACCGGTGGTCGACGCGGACGAGGTAGACTCCGGGTTGTCGGTCGACGAAACCGACGCGACCCAAACGACCGGATCAGCCGAGATCGAGTCCCACACCGACGAGCCGGTCGACTCGGTAGACGCTGACCCGACCGACGACGAGGAGCCGGAGCGCGTCGCGATCGAGACCCTCGCCGAGGCGGTCGGCGAGACGGTCAGGATCGACGGCGAGGTCGTCAGCGTGCGACAGACCGGCGGCCCGACCGTCTTCGAGCTCCGCGACGAGACGGGAGTCGTCGACGTCGCCGCGTTCGTCGAGCCGGGCGTCCGCGCGCACCCCGACGTCGAGGTCGGCGACGCGATCCGCGTCGACGGCGACGTCGAGAGCCACCGCGGCGACGTGCAGGTCGAGTCGGAGGCGCTCGTCCTCCTCGACGGCGAGGAGGCCGAGGCGGTCCGCCGCCGACTGGCCGAGGCGATAACCGACGAGGCCCGCCCCGAGGGACTGCAGCCGCTCGCCGGTGACTCCGTCGTCGCGGAGCTCGCCGACGGTCTCCTAGACGCCGCCGAGGCGATTCGCCGAGCCGTGCTCGAGTCGCGACCGATCGTCGTGCGCCACCCGGCGACCGCCGACGGCTACGTTGCCGGTGCGGCGATCGAACGCGCCGTCCTCCCGCTGATCCGCGATGAGCACGCCAAGAGCGACGCGGAATACCACTACTTCACTCGTCGCCCGCTCGACGACCCGGTGTACGGGATGGACGCGGCGACGAACGACGCGACCCGGATGCTGCAGGACCGCGACCGTCACGACGAGAAGCTCCCGCTGTTCCTGCTCGTCGGCACCGGCTCCACGGTCGAGTCGGCGGACGGAATCGACCTGCTCTCCGTCTACGGGGTCGACGCGGTCGTGGTCGATGCCGCGGTCGCCGACGCGGAGACCCGCGACGCGGTCGACACCCTCGTGTCGCCCGAGATCGAATCGGTCGACGGCGACCTCTCGACGGGCGCGCTCGTCGCCTCGCTGGCCTCCGCGGTCAACGACGAAGTCCGCGCGGACCTCCAGCACCTGCCGGCCGTGAGCTACTGGACGGAGACGCCGGACCGCTACGTCGACCTCGCGCGCGAGGCGGGGTACGACGTCGAGCGCGTCGCCGAACTACGTGAAGCGATCGCGTTGGAGGCGTACTACCAGTCGTACCAAGACAAGCGCGAGCTGATCACCGACCTCCTCTTCGAGGACGGCGGCAACCTCGCCGCGCACGTCTCGGAACAGTTCCGCGAGAAGCTGGAGAAGGAGGTGGAGACCGCGACCGCAAACGTCGTCACCGAGGCGGTCGACGGGGTCGAGTTTGCGATGCTCGACACGGACAAGTACACCCACCGCTACGACTTCCCGCCGACGCCGCTCCTGTTGGACGACCTCCACCGTCGGAACGCGAACGGCGCGGCGTACGCGACCGTCGGTATCGGCACCGACGAGCTGTACGTCCGGACGAGCGAGGCGGTCTCGGTGCGTGATATCGCATCGCGCGCCGCCGAGCTCGCGCCGGCGGCCGACGTGACTACGGCCGGGCTCCGCGAGGGAAAAATCGAGTTCCTCTCCGGCGAGCGCGACGCGGTCGAAGACGCGATCGTGGCGGCCGTCGCGGAAGCGTTCTGAGCGGGTACGCCGGTAGATCGGCCTATCGAGGCCGAAATTGAATAAATCCGCTGTGGTTCTCATGGAGGGATTATAAATATGGGGTAGCGATCCCACCGATAGCTTATTAGCGATCTATTGATCTGTTGTGAACCGGTGGGATTACATATGGCAACACAACCATCGGAACGAACGCTTCGTTCGGAACTGCTCGGGCGTGAAGTGGAGTTCAACTACTCCGAGACGTGGCTCGCGTACTCCATGCTCGGGCTCCGCGTCGTGATGGCGTGGGTGTTCCTCCAGGCGGGGCTCTCGAAGCTGCTGGAGGGTGGCGTCGGCGACCCGCTCGCGTGGTCGTCCGCCGGATTCTTACAGAACGCGGTCGCCGACGCGAACCCGTTACAGGGGCTGTTCCTCTGGTTCGGGAACTACGCGAGTGTCATCGACCCGCTCGTTATCTTCGGCCAGATCCTGATCGGGCTGGCGCTGTTGTTCGGCGCGTTCTTCCGGTTCGCGGCATTGATGGGCGCGATCCAGATGTCGATGTTCTGGACGGCCGCGTGGCAGGGCGGCCTCATGGAGGGATTCCCGGTGGCCCACGGCTACTTCGTCGACAGCTCGTTCGTCTACATGCTGCTGCTGTTCGGGCTCGGCGCGTGGGGCGCCGGTCGGGTCGTCGGCGTGGACAAGCTTCTCGAGGACACCGCATTCGTCGAATCCAACCCGTGGATGCGCTACCTGCTCGGGTGACGACCGGCCGCACGGCGGGAGCCGCCTCCCGGCTCATCGCCGCGTGAACGGGCCCGGCGGGAGGATGAGCTCGTCCAGCTCGGCTCGATTTTTCACGTTGAACACGACTTTGAGCTCGTCGCTTATCGCATACCCGTTACACGAGAGCCGGTATCCGCGTTCCGTGAGGTCTTCGGGCATGATGTGGTTGGCCGGCTGGGAGAGCTCCCCCTCGACGAGGTAGACGGCGCAGTTCGCGCAGGCCCCGCCCCGACAGGAGAATGGCCATCCGAACCCCCGATTTTCCGCGGCTTCGAGCAGGCTCTCGCCGGGGTTCGCGATCAGCCGTCCATACTCGGCGTCGTCGAGGACTGCGTGTGACGCCTTCCGGAAGAGGTCGTCGTCGTCGAGCGACCAGCCGTAGTCGGTGAGCACCTCGTAGTCGAGGAACTCGACGCGGACCGGCTTCGCCTCGGCGGGGTCGTCGTCCTCCTCCAAATCGATGTCGGCGGGGTCGGTTCCGCCCCCGTTCCGTTCTCGCTCGGTGAGTTCACCGTAGGCGCGACGAACGAGCTGGAAGGCTTCGAGCGTCCCACCCCGATCGGGATGCGCCTCTTTCACTCGCCGTCGGTACGCCCGTTCGATCTCCGCCTCGTCGGCGTCCTCGTCGATCTCCAGCACCTCGAACGGCGATACCATTCGCTGTCGCTTCATACTCGGTTCACACACATAAACGCCCCACAAGGCGGCAGTTGCACGCGCCGATTCGTCGTGTCGTCCGACTCATCGCGTCGCCCGATTCATCGTGTCGTCCGATTCGGCCGGCTGCTCGGGACCGCCCCATCTCGCGAGTCGATGGTTTAAGAGCCGTCACCCCGACCATTGGCGTAATGGGAAACGCCGACCTACGCGACCTCGCGTCGATCCGCGAGGTCGCCTTCGAGGAGATCGAGGGGAGCGTCGTCGCCGTCGACGCGCACAACTGGCTGTACCGCTACCTCACGACGACGGTCAAGTGGACGTCCGAAGAGACGTACACCACCGACGATGGGGTCGAGGTCGCAAACCTGATCGGGATCGTTCAGGGGCTCCCGAAGTTCTTCGAACACGACCTGACCCCCGTGATGGTGTTCGACGGGGCCGTCACCGACCTGAAAGCCGACGAGGTGGCCGACCGCCGGGCGAAACGCGAGCAGGCCGAAGAGCGCCGCGCCGCGGCGGCCGAACGCGGCGACGCGATCGAGGCAGCCAGGTTGGAGGCCCGGACACAGCGGCTCACCGACACGATACAGGAGACGACTCGCGAGCTGTTCCGGCTGCTCGACGTCCCGATCGTCGAGGCGCCCGCCGAGGGTGAGGCGCAGTGTGCCCACATGGCGGCGTCCGGCACGGTCGACCACGCCGGCAGCGAGGATTACGACACGCTGCTTTTCGGCGCTCCGACGACGCTCCGGCAGCTCACGAGTAAGGGGAACCCCGAGCTGATGGCGTTGGCGGCGACGCTCGAGGAGCTCGGCGTCGATCGTCAGGGGCTCGTCGACATCGCCATGCTGTGTGGCACCGACTTCAACGAAGGCGTCCACGGCGTCGGACCGAAAACCGCGGTGAAAGCAGTGAGAGAACACGGCGACCTGTGGGGCGTTCTCGAGGCCCGCGACGCCGAAATCCCGCACGCCGCGGAGATCCGCGAGCTGTTCATGAACCCCCCCGCCACCGACGTCGATGTCGACACCGCGGTGAACCCGGACGTCGAGGCGGCCCGGGCGTACGTCGTCGACGAGTGGGGCGTCTCACCGGACGAGGTCGAGCGCGGCTTCGACCGGATTGCGGAGTCACAGGCGCAGACCGGACTCGACAGGTGGGCGTGACGGAGTCGGTGACCCACGATTCACCCCGGTGGCCACCCGCCGACGCTCCGTGAGACCGACGCGTCGCCGCCGAGCGGCCCGTCTCCAGACCGCCGGGAACACACCTTTTATTTCCTCATCGCCTGAAGGATACTGTACACATGTCGTGGGCGACGTCTCGACCGCAAACGGGGTCTGTCGGCCGCCGAGCTGCGGGGGCCGTCGGCGGTGACGGACCGACGCAGAACCCACCGAGCCGAGCGTCACACGACACTTTCTACAAATGAGCTTCGACACTCCCGACGAGCTACGCTATCTGGAATCGCACGAGTGGGTGACGACCGGCGACGACACGGTTCGGGTCGGCGTCTCCGACTTCGCACAAGACGAACTCGGCGACGTCGTCTTCGTCGAGCTCCCCGAGGCGGGCGACACGGTCGCCGCCGGCGAGGCGTTTGGCGTGATCGAGTCGATAAAGGCCGTCTCAGACCTGTACGCTCCGGTTTCTGGCGAGGTCGTGGCGATCAACGAGGCGCTGTTCGACCGGCCGGAGCTCGTCAACGAGGACCCGTACGGAGACGGGTGGATGCTCGAAGTGGATCCGGCCGACAGCGGGGACGCCGAAGGACTGCTCGACGCGGACGAGTACGACGCACAGATCGCGTGACAGACACCGGAAACCGCCGATGAACGCAGCCGACACACTACCATGAGCAAACCAGTTTTCGACCGACGAACCGAACGCGGGACCAGAACTCGCTACGAAACGAGGGGCGACCGATGAGCGGGAGCGGGAGCGGATCCGGACGCGGCAGCCCGTACGCGCCACACACCGACGCCGAGACGGCAGCGATGCTCGACGCCGTTGGCGTCGACGACGAGGAGGCACTGTTCGACATCCCGGACGACGTCGCCTTCGACGACGAGTTCGGGATCGAGCCGCGCACGGAACGCGAGATCCGCGGGGAGTGTTCCCGGATCTTCGCGCGCAACGACGACCTCGTCGAGTTCCTCGGGCGGGGCCACTACGGCCACTACGTGCCGAGCGTCGTCGATCACCTCTCGGACCGCGCGGAGTTCCTGACGAGCTACACGCAGTACCAGCCGGAGATCTCACAGGGGTTCCTGCAGGCGCTGTTCGAGTACCAGTCGATGCTGGTGGAGCTCACCGGGCTCCCGGTCGCGAACTGCTCGATGTACGACGCGGCGACCGCGCTCGGTGAGGCGGCGATGCTCGCCGACCGGGTCCGGTCGACGTCGGGAGACGTGGTGCTCGTCCCCGAACAGCTCCGCGAGGGAAAACGCGCGGTGTTGGCGAACTACTGTGCGGGCGCCGGGGTAACGATCGAGTCGTACCCGATGGCGGACGGCATCGCGGACGTCGACGCGATCGCGGAGCGCGTCGGTGACGACGTCGTCATGGTGTACGCAGAGAGCCCGACCGTTCGCGGCTGTATCGAGGAGCGGCTCGCGGCGATCGGCGACCTCGCGAGCGAGACGGACGCGCTCTTCACGCTCGGCTCCGACGTGGTGTCGCTTTCGGTTCTCGAAGAGCCCGCGAGCGTCGGCGCCGACGTGGTCGTCGGCGAAGCCAGCGTCCTCGGGCTCCCGACTGCCTACGGAATGGGGCTCGGAATCTTCGCGTGCAGCGACAACTTCCTCCGTCAGGTGCCGGGACGACTCGTCGGCGCGGGCGAGGACGCTCACGGCGACCGAGCGTTCACCCTCACGCTGCAGACTCGTGAACAGCACATCCGCAAGGAGCGGGCGACATCGAACATCTGCACGAATCAGGCGTGGGTCGCGCTCCGCGCGGCGATCCACGCCGCGACCCTCGGTCCGTCCGGACTCGTCGACCTCGCGAACGACTGCGTGAGCGAGGCCGCGGCGCTAGCAGAGCGGATCGACGACCTCAGTGGCGCCGTCGCGCCGGTTCACGACCGTCACCACCTCCGCGAGTTCGCGGTGCGCGTCGACCAGCCGGCCGCCGCTATCGCCGCAGACCTCGAAAGCGAGGGGTACGCCGTCCACGTGATCGGGGATCATCTCCTGCAGGTGTGTGTCACGGACCTGAACGCCGGCGAGGCGGACGGTCTCGTCGCCGCCTTCGAGAAGGTGATCTGAGATGATCCACGACCAAGCACGCTACGCGAGAGAAGACGAGAACGTCAACGAGCCGCTGCTCTCCGAGAAGGGCGAAGCGACCGTCGACGTGACCGAGTCGTCGCCGCTACCGGACGAGCTGACCCGCGACGAGCTCACGCTGCCGGCCCCGTCGGAGCCCGAGATCGCCCGTCACTACACCCGGCTCTCGCAGATGAACTGGGCGATCGATTCCGGGCCGTACCCGCTCGGGAGTTGTACGATGAAGTACAACCCGAAGTTCACCGAGGACGTCGCCGCCGACCCGAACGCGGCCGTTCACCCGGACCGTTCGGGACGCTCCGTCCAGGGGAACCTCGAACTGCAGTACCGGCTCCAAGAGTACCTCGCGGAGATCGGCGGGATGGACGCCGTCACCCTCCAACCGCCCGCGGGCGCCGCCGGCGAGTTTACGGGGATTCTCGTCGCGAAAGCGTACCACGAACACCACGGAAACGACCGCTCAGAGGTCGTCATCCCCGCGTCCGCCCACGGGACGAACTTCGCGACCGCCGCGACCGCCGGCTACGACGTCGTCGAACTCCCGTCCGGCGACGACGGGCGCGTCGACGTTGACGCGCTGGAGGCGGCCGTCGGCGACGACACCGCCGCGCTCATGCTCACCAATCCGAACACGGTTGGGCTCTTCGAGCGCGACATCGCCGAGATCGCTGACATCGTCCACGACGCCGGCGGGCTCCTCTACTACGACGGTGCGAACCTCAACGCCCTGCTGGGGCGCGGGCGCCCCGGCGACATGGGGTTCGACGTGATGCACTACAACGTCCACAAGACGTTCGCGACGCCGCACGGCGGCGGCGGTCCCGGCGCCGGGCCGGTCGGCGTCGTCGACGAGCTCGCGGAGTTCCTCCCGACCCCTCGCGTCCGCGAGAAGTCGGGTGGGAGCGGCTACGAGCGCTTCGAGCCCGAACACACGATCGGGAAGGTCCACGGGTTCACGGGGAACTGGCTCGTCCTCGTGAAGACGTACGCGTACATCGCCCGACTGGGCGACGAGGGACTCTCGGACGCGGCCGCGAAAGCTGTCCTCAACGCGAACTACCTCGCCGAGCGGATCGACCTCGACGTCCCGCACGGACCGTTCCACCACGAGTTCGCCGCGACGGCCGGTGATCGCGACGCCGCTGACGTCGCCAAACGAATGCTCGATTTCGGCGTCCACCCGCCGACGACGAAGTGGCCCGAGATGGTGCCGGAGGCGATGCTCACCGAACCGACCGAGATCGAGGGGCAATCCTCGCTTGACGACCTCGCCGAGGCGTTCAACCTCGCGTACGCCGACACTGACGAGGCGCTCGATGGGGCCCCGAACCGCACCGCGGCCGGCCGGATAGATCAGGTCGGTGCCGCGCGGAACCCGCGGCTTTCGTGGCAGGCGCTCGACGAGAAGTAAGTTTCGACGGTCACAGCACGTCCCGCGTCCCCGCTCGTCCGGGGGACGCCGTCTCCGCCGTCCGTCCGCCGAGCCTCTCGAACTCGAAGTTCTCGAACTGCGAGGGCGTCCGCCCCTCGGCCGCGTACACGTACAGCGCCGTCTTCGCCACGGCCCAGATCGTCTGACTGAGCAGGTACGTGAGCGCGATCACGCCGGCGAGCAGGGCGACCGCGGTGACGCCCCCGGCGAGCGGCGACACCGTCGCGAGCAGGAGAGCGACGGCGATGGCAGCGATCGCGAGCACGAGTCCGAACAGCCCGACGACGAGCGTGACCCCGAAGCCGGCACCGAGCGTCTCGCCCCACGTGTCCCGGAACGTCTCGGCGCTGCGTGAGAACATCGACGTGACCGAGACGTCCTCGAAGACGATCACGGGGACGATGAAGAACGTCGTGATCGCCCAGCCGATCGAGAAGAGCGCGCCGAGGATCCCGGCGATCGGGTTGTCAGAGTCCTCGAGCGCTTTGAGGACGACGCTCACCGTCGCCGAGATCAGCGACCATGCGACGATCGGTCCGAGACGAGTACGGACCGCAGCGAGGCTTCCACGGACGCTCGGATCGCGACCGTGGAAAACGTCGTTGGTCGCGTGGACGAGCGCCGCGGCGGCGTACGTACTCAGGAACGTCGTCGCGAAGTACCAGACGAACAGCGCGGCGTACTCGAGCCCGCTGCCGACGAGGTTCGCGATCAGCATCGGCACGAAGAAGACGACGAGGAAGCCGAGGCTGGCGACCCCCGCCAGAAGCGGGAAGATAAGCAGCTCCGGGTTGTCCCGGACGACGCTCGCGCTGTCTTTCGTCAGCGTCCAGCCGGTTTTCAGTCGGTCGACGAAGCCGATTCGGGAGGGCGTTCGGGTTGCCATGAGCGTCTATGGCGTCGGCACGGTATATATATCGTCGGGCGCGGGGCCGGTCCGTTGGGGCGGATCCCGACGAGCGCGTATCCGGAATCGCCGGAGCAAAGTGTGGGCAGAGGGAGCGTGACCCATGGAGACGACCGACGCGTTCGCGGGACTCTCGTGTGTCGACTGTGACGAGACGTTCGACGCCGAACAAGTCACCCACCGCTGTCCGAACTGCGAGGGGATTCTCGACCCGGCGTACGACCTCGCGGGCGTCGACGTGACGCCGGCCGAACTCGATGAGCGCCCGTTCGAGTCGATGTGGCGGTACGCGGAGCTGCTCCCGTTTCCGGTCGAGTCTGCGGTCACGCTCGGCGAGGGCGCGACTCCGCTCGTCGACTGCCCGTCGCTCGCGGAGGCGATGGGCGTCGGGCGAGTGCTGTTGAAAGACGAGGGCGCGAACCCGACGGGGACGTTCAAGGACCGCGGGCAGTCGCTCGCGATGACCGCGGCCCGCGCTCACGGCGCGTCGGACGTGGCGCTCAACAGCGCCGGCAACGCGGGACAGGCGGCGGCCGCGTACGCGGCCCGCGCCGACCTCGACGCGCACGTCTTTCTCCCCTCCAGAGCGGGGTTCACACAAAAGGCTATGACGGAGGTTCACGGGGCGGACCTGACCGTCACCGACCCGGTGGACGGCGACTCGCAGATCGGCGACGCCGGCCGCGCGTACGCGACAACGATGGACGCGCACGCTGACTGGTACTCGACGAAGACGTTCGTGACGCCGTACCGCCACGAGGGGAAGAAGACGATGGCGCTGGAGCTGTTGGAGCAGCTGGGCTGGAACCCGCCGGACGCGGTCGTCTATCCGACCGGCGGCGGGGTCGGACTCGTCGGTATGCACAAGGCCGCCCGCGAAGCACGTGAACTCGGCTGGATCGACGACCTCGTCCCGATGTACGCCGCGCAAGCCGCCGGCTGTGCTCCGGTGGTCGACGCGTACGAGGCGGGCGCGGAGCGACACGAACCGGTCGACGACGGCGACGTCGACACTGCCTGTAACGGGATCGCGATCCCCGACCCGGGCGCGAGCCCGCTCATCCTCGACGCGATTCGCGAGTCGGACGGCGGCGCGGTGGCGACGACCGATCGCGAGATCTTCGACGCCGCGATCGAGGTCGCCCGCGCGGAGGGACTGGAGGTCGGCGCAACGTGCGCGGCTTGCGTTTCCGGCGCGTTCGCGCTGGCCGACTCGGGCGAGTTCGACGACGACGACACGGTCGTTCTCTTAAATACCGGTGCGGGCAACAAAGACGTGGACGCGCTCCGGGCGCACCTCGGCGAGCGAGAGGCGTAGCCGTCGGAAAGCACGACCGGCCGCCACGAGAGAAACCGGAAGAAACGGTGGCGACGGCGCTCCGTAATCTACGGCGATTCTTTTAAAATACCGTCGCGTGATGCTCGAATATGCGTCGCCTCTCTCGCAGCGATCTCGGTCGTCCGCTCGGCCCGATCGCGTTTGCAGTGCTGCTGTACGCGGGCGGGGGGTTCGGTCTCGCCCCCGATGCGGTAGCGGCACTCGCCTGCACCGCGTGGATCGTCGTCTGGTGGGTGACGGAAGCGGTGCCGATTCCAGTGACGAGTCTCCTGCCGATCGTCCTCTTTCCGACGACGGGGGTTCTCGACGCGAGCGCGACGGCGACCGCGTACGGCGACCCGATCGTGTTCCTCCTCCTCGGCGGGTTCCTGCTGGCGCTCGCGGTCGAGCGGACCGGTCTTCACGAGCGGATCTCGCTGTACGTTATCAGCCGGGTCGGTGTCAGCGCCCCGGGGTTGTTGCTCGGGTTCATGGCCGCGACCGCGCTGCTCTCGATGTGGATATCGAACACCGCGACCGCGATGTTGATGGTGCCGATCGCGATCGCGGTCATCTCGCAGACGCACACGGTGACAGCGGGCCCACAGGTCGACATCGCCGAGGGCGTCGGCGACCTCGTCCACGACACCGACGCAGACCCCGACGCGCTGCCGGTGACGCGGTTCGGCGTCTCGCTCATGCTCGGCATCGCGTTCGCGGCGTCCGTCGGCGGCGTCGGGACGCTGATCGGGAGCCCGCCGAACGCGGTGCTGGCCGGCGTCGCGGAGAGCCAACTCGGGGTCGACGTCGGCTTCTTCGAGTGGATGCAGTTCGGCTTCCCCGTCGCTGTCGTCGGCACCCTCGCGGTGTGGGCGACGCTGATCGCGGTCGTTCGCCCGACCGTCGACGTGGTTCCCGGTCGCGAGGCGGTCGCAGCACACAAGCTCGCCGAGCTGGGACCGCCCTCGGCCGGCGAGCGACGGATCGCGGCGCTGTTCACGCTCGTTGCGGTCGGGTGGCTCACGCGCCCCTTTCTCATCACGCCGGTCTTCCCCGATGTCACGGACGCGACGATCGCGGTCGCCGGCGGGGTGGCTGCCTTCCTGGTGCCGACGAACGCTCGACGCCGCGAGTTCTTGCTCGACTGGGAGTACGCTCTCCGGCTTCCGTGGGGAGTCCTCCTCCTGCTCGGCGGCGGGTTCGCGCTCGCCCGCGCGTTTCAGCGCACGGGGCTCGATCGCCGGACCGCCGACATCATCATCGCCGCGGGCGTCACCGAGCTGTTCGGGCTCATCACGCTGCTCGCTGTAACCGTCGTCGTGCTCACGAACGTCACCTCGAACACGGCGACTGCGTCCGTCTTCATGCCGATCGCCGTCGCGGTCGCCGGAACCGTCGGCGCGCCGCCGCTCACGCTCATGGCGGCGGTCGCGCTGGCGGCCTCGTTCGCGTTTGTGCTGCCGGTCGCAACCGCACCCAACGCCATCGTCTTCGGCTCCGGCTACCTCACGATCCCCGAGATGGCGACGGTCGGCGCCGCGGTCAGCGTGGTCGCCACCGCGCTGATCGTCGTGAGCGTCGTCTGGTGGCTCCCGTTAGTGTGGGGGTGAATCGATCGGAGCGAACGGGGTGGGGGAGAGAGCGGCGGTCGAGGAACCGGAACCACTACGGCGGCCCGTCGCCCACCCTCGCGCATGCAACTCGGCGTCATCGGACTCGGGCGGATGGGGCAGATCGTCGCGAACCGGTCGATAGACGCGGGCCACGACGTGGTCGCGTTCGACCTCTCGGCGGAGGCGACGGCGACCGCGGCGGAGAACGGAGCCGAGCCGGCGGACTCGATCGCGGACCTCTGTGACCGGTTAGGCGACGCAAAGCGGATCTGGCTGATGGTGCCCGCGGGCGACGCGGTGGACGCCACGCTCGGAGACCTCGAACCGCACCTCGCCGCCGAGGACGTCGTCGTCGACGGCGGAAACTCCCGGTTTCACGAGTCGGTCCGGCGGGCCGAAGCAACCGATGCCGCCTACCTCGACTGCGGGACCTCCGGCGGCCCGGCGAGCGCCGAGGAGGGGTTCTCGCTGATGATCGGCGGTCCGGAGTGGGCCTACGAGGAGCTGGTTCCCGTGTTCGACGCGGTGGCGACCGGGCCGGAGGGGCACGATCGGATGGGCGAGTCCGGCTCCGGCCACTACGTGAAGATGGTGCACAACGGCGTCGAGTACGCGCTGATGCAGGCGTACGGCGAGGGGTTCGAGCTGCTGACCGAGGGGCGATACGACCTCGACATGGAGTCGGTCGCGCGCACGTGGAACAACGGTGCCGTCATCCGGTCGTGGCTCCTCGAGCTCTGTGAGGAAGCGTTCCGCGAGGAGGGGTCCGACCTCGGCGACGTCGCCGACCACGTCGCGGGGGGATCGACCGGGACGTGGACGGTCGAGGAGGCGCTCGAACAGGAGGTCCCCGTCCCGATCATCTATCAAGCGCTCGCTGAGCGGTTCGACTCGCGGAACGAGGGGCGGTTCTCGCGGCGGCTCGCGAACCGGCTCCGGTACGGGTTCGGACGGCACGAGGTCGCGAGACGCGAGGAGTAGACGAGCAGCGCACGAGCGTCCGTGTCTCGGAACAGCGCGTCGGGATGCAGCTCGAACCGATCGGGTCCGGCGGTGACGCTCTCATGCTCTCACGTTCTCACGCTCTCACGCTCTCACCGAGCAGCTACTGCGGGAAACGCTTATATACAGTCGTGGTAGTGAACAACACGCATAGAATGTTCGAGCGATTCTCGAGCGGCTACTATCTGGGGGAACTGTACGTGGAACCCCACGACGGCGAGCGCGCCGTCATCCAGCGGGCGGACCACGAGCACGTCAACGAACAGCTGTACGCGGACGGCGAGGGAGTAGAGCGACTGGACGCCCCCCTCGTAATGAAACTCGATGGGACTCACATGCCTGTCGCCGGCGACGAAGACGTGCCGAGCGGAACGCTCGCGGTCCCCCGCACGTTCGCCGACGAGACGCTCCCGGATCGGCGGAACGTCCTGCTCGCTGACGCGGACCGTGCGGAAACGCTCCTTCGCTGGGAGGGGTGGGAGCCGTTCGTCAACGCCTGAGACGGAGGCGGGCCTTTTAGGTCGGCCGGCCTCGCCGATCCGGTATGATCGACAGGCTGCTCGGGCGCGCCGAACTCAAAGAGCGGATCGAAGCGCTCGAAGAGGAGAACCATCACCTCGAGCGCCGCGCAGCGGCTGAGGAGGAGCGCCGGTCGGAGGCGGTCGCCGACCGTCAGCGCGCCGAACAGCGCGTCAACGAACTCGAACACCGGATCGAATCCTTAGAGGACCGGCTAGCGCGCGCCGAAAACGACGAGGCGTCCGTCGAGTTCCGTCGGGTGACCGACGCCCGCGGAGCGGAACGCGACGACGTACTCGATCGGTTCCGCTCGGTCGAAAGCGACGACCCGGAGAGGTTACTCACGGCGTTCGTCCCCGACGCCGACGCGGTTCCAGAGCGTGTCACAGAGTGGTTCGGCGACCGGACTCGCCTCGTCAGGCGGGCGGCCCCGGCGGTCGTGATCGCCGACGACACCGGCGGCGTGAGCGCGGCGATCACGCCCGCGATCGAGCCGGAGCCGTTCGACGAGTGGAGCGACACCTTCCGGCTCCACGAGTCGTGGTTCAGACCGACGGGCCGGTTCGCCTTCGCGTTGGTCCGGTCGGACGTGTTCGCGCTCGGCGTCTACGAGGGCGACGAGCGGGTCTCCTACGACGGGTTCGTCTCGGATGTCAAGGAGGCACACTCGAAGGGCGGGTTCTCGCAGGCGCGGTTCGAACGCCGGCGCGAGGGACAGATCGACGACCACCTCGAGAAGGCCAGCCGCGAACTGCGCGACGTTGCCGACGAGGTCGACCGTGTCGTGGTCGTCGGCGAGCGGAGCGTTCTCGGGGACGTTCGAGAGCACGCGACCGTTACAGACGTCTCTGACGCGACTGGGAAGCCGGAACCCGCGCTCGACGACGCCTTTAGAGACTTCTGGACCGCTCGGATCCACGCGATTTGAGCGGGGTCGCGACCGCTGACGTGCGGTGTGGTAACAGGGCAATACCTATGTGGTAGGCACGCGTATACGCGGGCGGAGGGACTCGTCACACGCTCCCTCCCCCTCATTTGTTTGTCAGAACTGATAGATAGTGATAAAGCCGAACGGGGCCCTATCTGACCCATGAAACGCGGGATGTCCGTCTCGATAGCGCGGGCGATGGCGGGCGTGCTCCTCGTCTCGTTCCTCCTCGGTGTCGGTTTCGCCGCGGCCGGCGCCGCCGGGGAGTCGCCCGGGGCGATCGAGACGAGTACCGCTCACGCGACGACCGGCGTCTCGACGTTCTCAGACGCCGTCTCCGGGGCCGCCGAACACCGGTCGACGACCGGGACGAACTCCCAGACGACCGCAATAGGCCCTCTGACCGCGACATCGACGGACGACCCCGACACCATCCATCTCCAAAACGGGCTGTTCACCACCGACGAGCCCGGCACGGTCGGGGTGGAAACGGGCGTGGAGATACCCGACCGCGTGACAGCGTTCGAGGTCACGCTGTTGAGCGCCAACGACGTCGACGTCGACGCCGACGGATTCGAACGCACCCTCGACGGCGACTCCGACGACGAGGTTTGGGCGTGGGACGGCGAAACCGAGACCCCGTCGCTGACCTACGCGATGGACGTCAACGAGACGGTCGACGGTGAAGGGCCGCTCGGCACGGGCGGCACCTACCGCTTCGTCGACGCCGGTGACTGGGCGCTCGTCCAAACACCGCGAACCGCCGCCGGGTGGTCGTACACTGGAACGTTCAGCGGACAGGTTCGGCTTGACCGCGAGACCGTCGTCGACGGTGAGGGCGCGGCATCGCAGACGATGGCCTTCCTCGGCCCGCACGAGACGCACGTACACGACGGTGTGGACGGTCAGTATCGGCTGATCGTTCCCGACGCGGCCGAACCGGTCGCCACGCCCGCGGCGGTGTTCGCGGCGTTCGACGATGCGGCGGCCGCCCTTCGGGTCGGCGCGGTCGACGACGAGGTGTTTGCGGTCGCCGCCCCGACGGGTGACGTGTCGTGGGGGGTCCGCGGCTTACAGACCGGCGACGCCGACCTCTGGGTTCGCGACCAGGAGTCGACCGACACGCCCGACGACGTCTGGACCCACGAGTACGTCCACACTCGGCAGTCGTACCGCGCCGCGGCGAGCGGCCGGTGGGTCACCGAGGCGACCGCCACCTACTACGCGGCGCTGTTCGCGCTCGAGCGCGGCGCCGTCGACTTCGACGCGTTCGAGCGGACGCTCGCACGGGGCGAGCGAGAGCCGGACGCGTCCTCGGTCCTCGAGGATCCTGACCGCTGGGCGGAGAACGCCGACTACACGAAAGGATCGCTCGTTGCCGGCGAACTCGACCGGCGCATCCGGCTGGCGACCGACGGCGGCGCCTCGCTGGCGACGGTGCTCCGGAGCCTGAACGACGCCGACACCCCGATCGCGAACGCCGACATTCTCGACGCGGTCGAGGCGGCGGTCGCGGAGGGAGGTGACGACGACGCCGCGGCGGAAATCCGCGCCGAGGCCGAGCGGTTGACCACGACGCGCGCGGCTCCCGAGACGTGGGACCGGGCCGCTCACGCCGAGGCATTCGGTGAGACGCCTGCACGGGTCGGCTACGCGCTCGCCGACGACGGCGTTCGAGCGAGCGGTGAGTATTGAGACCGTCCGGTCGACCGCGATCCGGTCGAGCTCGTCGCGGGCGAGACCCTCGACCTCTCAGTGCTCGTCTCGAACACGGGCGGTACCGCCGGGAAGTACGACCTATCGCTGACTGTCGACGGGGAGTCGGTCGCCGACCGTTCGGGATCGATCGACCCCGATAATGAGACTGTCGAACGCTTCGAACACGCGTTCACGGAGCCGGGCGAGTACGAGGTCAGGATCGGCAGCCAGACGCTCGCCGTCGCCGTCACCGAGCCGGCACCCGTTCTCGTCCGCGACGTCGTGACCGATCCCACGTCCGTCACCGCCGGTGAGACGGTTCGCGCGACCGCGACGGTCGCCAACGACGCCGGGATCCCCGCGGGAACGGACGTGGAGTTCCTCGTGGACGGTGCGGTCGTCGGAACCGAGCGCGTCACCTTGGACGCGAACGCCGAAACGACCGTCGCGCGCGACCTCAGAATCGACGGGGGCGCTCGCTCGGGGCCGGTGACGGTGAGCGTCGTCGGACCCGTCGACGAGGCGTCGACGACGGTCGAAGTGGCGGGCGAGGGGATCACCGGCGGTGCGGTCCCCGGCTTCGGTCCGGCCCTCGCGGTGATCGCGCTGCTGACCGCCGGCACGGCGTTGGCTCGCCATCGATCCGTTTAAACTGGTTTTCGGAGGAACCGGGAGAGCCGGAGAGGACGGAGAGTCCCAGGAGGCCACTCAAAACGGCGCGCTTGGCCCTTCGTCGTCGTCCTCGCTTCGACCGCCGTCGGCCGCTTCCATTTTCGTCATCTCCAACTCCCCCACTTCCCGCTCCCACGCCTCGATTCCGCCGCGCAGACTCTCCACGCGGGCGTCTTCCGTGCCGGCGTAGCTGCCGATGAGCTGTGCCGCCTGCCGACTGGCGACGCCGTGGGGACAGACCGTGACGATCCGCGACGCCCCCTCCAGCTCGGTGATGCGGGTCGTGAGCTCCGGGAAGGGGAGACACTCGCTCCCGGGGAGATGACCGCTATCGAACGCCCGCTGATCGCGGATGTCGACGATCCGCAGCGACTCGCCGTCGGTTCCCAGCTCCGCCAGCTCGGCGGGGTCGATTTCACCGTCCATCAGGGAAGCGGGCAGAGGCTCGCCGTGAGCACGGCTCGTTCGTCGGTGTCGTTGCGGGCGCCGTGGACCGTTCCGCGCTCGTTGAGAACGACCGCCGGAGCCGCCAGCGTCTCTTCCGTCTCTCCCCGCACGATGGTCGGAGATCCCTCGAGAACGTGGAAGACGTTCGTCGCGTCGGCGTGTTCGTGCGGCTCGACGGTCGCGTCAGGGCCGAGCGCGAACGCTTTGACGAGCACGTCGTCGGTGACGACGAGTTCTGCGGTCTCGACCTCGCCGGGAGCCGGATCGAGCCCGTCGACGGCGACTCCGTAGCTATCGATCGTCATACCGGTCTCTCGCCGCCGCCGGTATAAAAACGATCGGCAGGGCGGGTCGGTATCGGGGATGCCGGCGTCGGACGTGTCGCCCTCGGACGTGTCGGCGTCGGACGTGTCGATACCCGCCCTGCCGCCTACTCCCGGACGCCCGGCGGCAGTGGATCGGCGTGGTCGGCGATCGCGTCCGCGACGCGGTGAGGCTCCTCGTGGATCACCCAGTGGGTCGCGGTCTCGAACGTCAGCAGGCGCCCGTTTTCGCAGTAGTCGACGCTCCGGCCCGCCATCCGCTTGGTGAGGAACCGGTCGTTCGCGCCCCAGATGACGAGCGTCGGCAACGCGACGCGCGTGGTCTCCGGCTCCGGACGGTCACGCACGATCGCCCGGTACCAGTTCACCATCGCCTCGAACGCCCCGTCTCGGTTCCACGCGCGGCGGTAGCGCCTGAAGTCTTCCTCGTTGAAGGTCCCCGGGTTGCTCGACTCGCGGAGCCCCCGCACTGCGAGCCGCCAGTCGCCCGCGCTGGCGACGGCCTCGGGGAGGATCGGGAGCTGGAAGGCGAGGACGTACCAGCTTTTGAGCCGCTGCTCCCACGAGCGTCGGAGGGTCTCTCTGAACACCGTCGGGTGCGGGACGTTGACCGCGACGAACTCGGAGACGCGGTCGGGGTAGTGGAGCGCGAGCCACCAGCCGACCGCCGCGCCCCAGTCGTGCCCGGCGACGGCGGCCGTCTCGCGGTCGTACGCGTCGATTATGCCGACGACGTCGCGGGCGAGTTCGCCCATCCGGTAGTCGCTCACGTCGGGGGGTTTCGCGGAGCAATTGTAGCCGCGCTGGTCGGGGACGACGACGCGATAGCCGGCGTTCGCCAACGGCGCTATCGTCTCGTTCCAGCCGTACCAGAACTCGGGGAAGCCGTGGAGCAAGACGAGCAGTTTGCCGTCTGCCGGGCCGGCCTCGACGACGTGTAAGCGGACGCCGTTCGTCTCCACGGACCGCGATTCGGCCGGGATCGATTCCGGAATCTCGTCTGCCGGCACCGCGACGTCGAGCGCGTCGGTGTCGCGAACGGCGTCCGTTGGCGCGTCGTTCATGTCGGATCGTGGGTCGCCCGGGGCTTTAAGTTACACTCGGTGGTCGAGAGCGACCGCTTCACGCCGATCACTCGATTCGGAACATCCGGGAGCAGTGGGCCGGCACGAATACTGAATCACGGTCACAAATCGAGGATTCGCTCCCCGATTCGAGCTCGTCCGGCGACAGCTTCACACCGACTGCGGACTCCTCGCTAGCGGTCGTCGTTGCGAAGTGGGGTGAAAATGGGCCGGCACGAATTTGAATCGTGGTTACGGCCACCCGAAGGCCGAAGGATACCAAGCTACCCCACCGGCCCGCACATTTATGAAGGCCATTCGCTCTTTTAACCTTTCCGAAAGCAGGGGATCGTCCGCCCGTCTGCGGGCAGAACCGCGCCGCGATCCGACACGTCACACCTCGAAGTACCGGTCCCGATGCGCCCAGCAACCGGGGTTGAACGCGGCGTCACAGCGCGGGCATCGGTCGTCGGCTGCGAGGTACTCGCTGGCCGTGAGCGTCGCGGCGCAGACGCCACAGCGCACCGCCGGCTCGTCGAAGCGGTCGCGAGGCCACGGCTCGGCCTCGTGGTCGGTCGCCGCGTCGTGACAGGCGTCACAGGGGTAGTACGCTTCACAGCAGCCGAACCGGAGCGCCACGACGTCGACGCGGTCGTCCCAGTGGACACACCGCGTTTCCGGATCGACAGCGACCCCCCGAAGCGGGACGGAAAACCGGTCGTCCGTCGCCGGGGCCGTCGTCGTCCGGCGATCGTCTCTCTCCGTTTCGGTCATTATCCGACTCAGTAGCTCGTGTACCCGTCCGTGTCGAGCCAGTTGTGAACGACCGATATCGCGTGGTCGGCGTGGAGCAGTTCGGGGCCCACCCGCACGCGTCGCTCGGCGGCCGCCGCGAGCGTCTCCGCCTCCTCGGCCGTGAAATCGTTGTGATCCGAGAGGACGAAGACGGGGTCGCTCGGAGGGTCGGCTTCGACGAGCGGCTCGCCCTCCTCGTGGAGCTGAACGAGCGTCGCGTCGGCGGTGTCGGTGAGCCGCTCCAACGTCGCTTCCACGCCCATCCGGCGGAGCTCGACACCGGGCGAGACGTCCGCGGGCATGTGACCGATCGCGTCCGGGCGGGCGTCGAGGGCGTCGCGGATCCGGGCGGCGACGTTCCGCTCGTCGGGGTGGAGGTGGCGGAGCGAGTCGGCGTCGAAGCTGACCGTGAGTTCGTCGGCGACGACGAGGTGGACCCGCACCCGTTCGCGGATCCCGTGTGAAAGAAAGACACCGGCCGAAACGCACCGACAGAGGAGGTCGAGTCGCCCGGCACCGGGGATGTCCGACAGCGAGATCGCGTCCGGGTCGGTCGGCACGTCGTGGCCGATGACGACGAACTGGCGCATACGGATGGGTCGACCCCGATCCTCATAAGGGACGCGACCCGACCGTGAGCCATGAGCGTCGCCGGACTCTGTCAGATCTGCGAGGCGGCGATGGCCGAGCACAGCTGTCGCCAGTGCGGGCGCGCCGTCTGTGACGACCACTGGAGCGACGGCGGCGGGGCCTGCGTGGGGTGTGCGCAGGGGCCGACGCAGTGACCACGTCGGGAAGAGCGGTCCGCCCTACCGGTACTGATTCAGCCGCTTTCGCAGCCGCTTCGCAGCGTCGCCGGCCGCGCCGACGTACGTCGTCTCCTCCTCCGGGCGGCTCGACTCCTCGCCGGCGAAAATGATCCCGCGAGAGGAGTTGACGAGCCCGACGTCGACCGCCGCGTCCGGATAGTTGGCGAGCCCGTGTTCGACGGCCGCCTCCGCGTCCCCACCCTGCGCGCCGACACCGGGAACGAGAAACGGGATCTCCGGGACGATCTCGCGGATCTCGGCCAGCTCCTCGGGTGCCGTGGCGCCCACGACCAGCCCGACGTTCCCGTTGGCGTTCCACACGTCACCGAGCGCGGCGACGCGCTCGTAGAGCGGCTCGCCGGAAGCGAGTTCGAGGTCCTGAAGGTCGCTCCCGCCGGGGTTCGAGGTGCGACAGAGCACGAACACGCCCTTCTCCGCTCTGTCGAGGAACGGTTGGAGCGAGTCGCGACCCATGTACGGGTTCACGGTGATCGCGTCGGCGTCGTCGAGGGCCGCGGCGTACCGTCGCGTCGTGTTGCCGATGTCGGCTCGCTTCGCGTCGAGGAGGACCGGGACTCCCTTGCCGTGAGCGTAGGCGATCGTTTCCCTGAGGGCGCGCCAGCCGTCGGCGTCCTCGTAGAAGGCGGCGTTCGGCTTGTAGCAGGCGGCGTGTTCGTGGGTGGCGTCGATGATGCGCCGGTTGAACGCCCATCGCGGCAAGTCGGCGTCGGCGACGAACGCCGGCAGACGACTCGGATCGGGGTCGAGACCGACCGAGACGACGCTATCGACCGTCTCGATCCGGTCCGCGAGCGTCTCGAAGAAGCTCATGGGCGGTTCTGCGTTCGGGGGCGCGCTAAACGTTGCGTTCCGCGTCCGCGGAACGACGCTGCTCGTCGCGGCCCGCGTACATCGTGATCGTCCCGAACAGGTATCGTTCCCCCCGGACAACAGGCATCTGGTCGTCGAGCGCGCGCTTCGCCTCGGCCGTTCGGTCGGCGAGCCGTTCCAGCGGGTCGCTCGATCGAAGGTCGAACAGCCGGCTGTTCAGTCGGGCGAAGGCGCCCAGCGCCGCGTTCGCGGGGCGGCTCCCGTGCGGTGCGAACGCCGCGACGACGACGCTGTCGGTGAGCCCACACCACTCGCGGACGACCGCGTACGGGTCCGCGAAGAGAGACGTAACGAACGTCGCGAGCACGCCGTCGACGGCCCGGACCAGCGGGGTGGCAGCGTCGGCGCGAACGAGCGAGACGTTTTCCCACCCGCGCCTGTCGACGAGCGCGCGCGCTCGACCGAGCATCCCCTCGCTGATATCGATTCCCACGACCCGCCCGCCCGGACCGACCGCCTCGCGGAGAGCGGGAATGTTCACGCCCGGGCCGCAGCCGAACTCGACGACGGTGTCGCCCGGATCGAGGTCGAGCATCTCGACACAGCCCGCTCGGACTCCGCCGAACGAGGCCGTGGCTCGTGCGAACCAGTCGTAGAGCCGCGCCCACGAGTCGTATCCGCGCTGGATTCGTCGTGCGTTTCCCGGGCGTTCGGCCGCCCCGTTCGCCCGTGCGGTGCCGACAGCGCCGCCTCCCGTCGTGCCGACAGCGCCGCCGCTCATTCGATTCGCACGCGGGCGACGGCCCGTCACGGCGACTCACCGAGCGCCGCCGGGGAGGTCTTCGGCCACCACAGTTCGGGTCCGTCCCACGCCACGGTCGAGTAGCACTGCTCCGTCCCGTCGCAGCCGCGAGGGCGCTGATAATCGATCCCCCGCTCGGCCAGGTACGTCACGTACCCGTCGTCGACCCGGTCGAGCTTCTCGTGGCACACCCACTTCTCGCCGCAGACGCCGGCGCTGACGTTCCGGTACGGGCAGGTGAACGTCGTCCGCTCCGTCTCCGCCTCGCTTGCGGTGTCGTCGATGTCGACCCCGACCGATCGGTACGCCAACCGGAGTCGCCGGACAACGGCCGCTGGCGACGACGCACCGACAAAGAGGCCGTGTGCGAAGACGTAGCCGAAGCCGTGAAGTAGCCGTTCCAGCCGGGAGAGTCCGGCGGGGTCGTCGTCGACGAGCGACCGCAGGGTCGCGTACCACTCGGCGGTCTCCCGCACCTCGTCGCGGAGGGAGTCGGCCTCGGCGAGCGCCCGGCGTCGTTCTGGAAGCGGTGCGGCGCCGTCTGAGAGCCGGAACGACGGCACCCCCTCGACGTGTTCGAGCACGTCCTCGCGGAGACAGTCGCCGGCGGCGTACGCCGCACACTGGTCCTCGAGGCCGGGGTACCAATCGTTCACCAGCTCGTCGTACGTGCCGCCGAGCAGCCCGTCGACCCGGGAGAACTCGTCGCCGTCCGGCGGCGTCGGAAACGTGTCGACGACGCGACGCAGCTCGTCTGGATCGGGTCCTGCCATGGTTTCGCGTGGCGTTCCACGCTATTGAATCGTCTGCCGAGCGCAGGGGCCTCCCTACCGCAGTCCGAGCCGGCGTTTGACGGCGCGGACGCCGCGGCTCGCTTTCCGTCCGAGCCCGAGCGCTGCGAACGCGCCACGGACGAACCAGTCGGTCGGAACCCGGTCCGGAAACGTCAGCGGTCCGACGCGGGAGACGCCGACGGTCCGCGATTCGGTGTATCGGCGGATTCCTTCTGGACCGTGTCGGCGGCCGAGCCCCGAGTCGCCGAAGCCGCCCATCGGCGCGTCTCTCGCGCCCCACGTCGTGAGGAAGCCGTCGTTCACGTTGACGGTGCCGCAGTCGATCTCGCGGGCGAGCGCCGCCCCGCGCTCGCGGTCTCCGGTCCAGACGCTCGCGTTGAGCCCGTACGGCGAGTCGTTCGCGGCCGCGACGGCGGCGTCGGCGTCGGAAACGGGCGTCACCGAGACCACGGGCCCGAACGTCTCCTCGCAGGCGACCGTCGAGTCGGGATCGACGTCCGTCAGGACCGTCGGCTCGTGGCAGTACGGCGCCACGTCGGGACGGTGGCGGCCGCCGGTGAGCACGGTCGCGCCGCGGTCGCGGGCGTCGTCGACGTGACTCCGGACGCGGGCCAGCTGGTTCGCGTCGATCAGCGACCCGAGGTCGGCGTCGTAGTCGTAGCCGGTCCCGAGAGTGAGCGCTTCCGCCTCGCGGACGAACGCGTCGCAAAACGCCTCGAATGCGGAGTCGACGACGTAGAGTCGTTCGGCTGATAGACAGAGCTGACCGGCGTTCGAAAAGCAGATCTGAGCCGCCCCGCGGGCCGCCTCGTCGACGTCGGCGTCCTCGAGTACGACGAGCGGATTGTTGCCGCCGAGCTCCAGCGAAGCGCCGATCAAGTTCCGTCCGGCGCGCTCGGCGACGACACGGCCGGTCTCGGTGCCTCCAGTGAACGCGACGTAGTCGACCGCGTCGATCAACGCCGGACCCACGGTCGGCCCGTCGCCGGTGACGACCTGAAAGAGGCCGTCCGGCAGTCCGGCGACGTCGAGGAGCTCGCCGAGCGCGAGCGCGCCGTACGGCGTCTTCTCGTCCGGCTTGACCACGACCGCATTGCCCGCGAGGAGCGCGGGGAGCGCGTCGGCCATCGAGAGCGTCAACGGGTAGTTCCACGGCGAGATCACGCCGACGACGCCGACCGGCTCGTAGGTGACGGTGGCCGTGGTGAGCCCGGGGACGACGCCGCCCCGGCGCGTTTCGGCCAAAGCGCCCGGCGCTTCGTCCGCGAGGTATGCGCACTCCGTCGGAACGTCGAACAGCTCCTCGACGGCGGTCCGTCGCGACTTACCCGTCTCGAGCTGGAGGACGTCGAGGAGCTCCCTGCGGCGGTCGACGACGAGGTCGCCGAACCGGTCGATGACCGCAGCGCGCTCCGTCGCCGGAGTCGCTTCCCACTCTCGCTGGGCCGTTCGAGCGCGGTCGACGGCGGCCGCGACGTCGTCCGCCTCGCACGCGGGCACGGAACCGATCCGCTCGGTCGTCGCGGGTGCGAACACGTCGATTCGCGCAGGGTCGCCGTTCGCTTCGGCCCCGCCGATCGCGGTACCGTCTGCTTCTGGCTCGCCGGCTCCGGCGCGCGTCGCGCGGTCGGCCAAGTCGGCGAGTCTCCGCGACGAGAGGTGCGGGGCGTCGGCGAGCGCGGCGGGTGGATCCGTCGGGGACATTCGTTGTTCGACGGAGGGGCGGGTGCGGGAAAGCGGTGGCGATGGGAGGGATCCGTGCGAAGTCGGTCGCGTCAGCGAGCGCCGGGAAAGACCGTAGCACCTAACCTCGCGCCACACCCACGTTGAGTATGCGCATCGACCCGTTCGGCCTCGAACGCTGGTTCGCCGAGTACGAACACGAGGCCGACATCATGTTGGCCGAGAGCGGGATCCGGTCGCTCGACGCGAGCCGATTCGATCTGGACCCCGGACGGCTCGACTACGTCATCCCGACGAACGGCGACCCGGAGTTCCGGGCGGCGATCGCCGACCGGTACGGCCGGGACGCCGACGAGGTGTTGTTCACCTGCGGCACCCAAGAGGCGAACTTCCTCGCGTTCCTCTCGCTGCTCGGAGACGAGGGAGCCGTCGGACCGGACTCGACGCGGGGATCGGAACCGGAAGGCGACGCGAACCCGGCGATCGGATCGGGGTCACACGCCGTCGTCGTCACGCCGACGTACCAGGCGCTTCACGCGGTTCCAGACGCCTTCGGCGAGGTGACACGCGTCGAGTTAGCGCCGCCCGAGTGGCGGCTCGACCCGGACGCTGTCGCCGACGCCGCCCGCGAAGACACCGCCGTGATCGTCGTCAACAACCCGAACAATCCCACCGGACGGTACCACGACGAGGCGGCGATGCGGGCCGTCTACGACGTCGCCGTCGACCGCGACGCGTACCTGCTCTGCGACGAGGTGTATCGGCTGCTGGCCGCGGCGCCGCAGCCGCCGGTCGCGAGCTTCGGGGCCCACGGCATCTCGACGACCAGCCTCACGAAGGCGTACGGACTCGCCGGACTCCGGTTCGGCTGGATCGCCGGCCCCGAGGCGGTCGTCCAGCGGGCGTGGCGCTGGAAGGATTACACCACCATCTCGCCGTCGCTGTTCGGGCAACACGTCGCGAAGCAGGCGCTCGGTCGCCGCGAGCCTCGGATTCTGGAGGAGAATCGCGCTCTCGCCGAGCGGAACCGCGATATCGTCGCCGACTGGCTCGACCGCCACGACCTCGACTGGCACGACCCGGTCGGGGTCAACGGGTTCGTGACGGTGCCGGAGGGGTTCGAAGACGCGGAGTCCTTCTGCCGGACCGTCGTCGAGACGGAGAGCGTGGTGCTCGCACCCGGCCATCTGTTCGGCTTCCCCGACCGCTTCCGGATCGGGTTCGGACTGCCGACGGAAGAGCTCACCGAGGGGTTAGCGCGCGTGGGGGACGTAATCGAGTCGGCTTCGAAAGAGGGAGTCGAGTCGGCTCGGAAAGAGGGAGGTGTCTGAGATGGGGCTGTTCAGCGACCTGAAGGCCGACGTCGTGGGGTTCATCCGCGATCCGACCGACGAGCAGAAGGCGCTGTTCGTCGCAATCGTCGCGATGATCGTCGCCGACCGCTACTTCTGGTGGATCGACTTCCCGTTCGTCGTGCGGACGACCGCCGCCGTCGGCGTCGGCTTCATCGTGCTGTTCATCGTGAGCTATCTGCTCACCGGGCAGTTCATCCCCCCGGACGGGAACGCAGACGACGAGGACGAGCCGGAGGAGTACGAAGACGAGTTCCACCCCTGATCTGTTGGCTCCCGTTGCTTGCCGACGGTCCGACGTGCTGCCGAGGCGTTCCAAACCGTTTATACCCGCGCCTCCGGAATTACAGCGTATGCCGCGAGAGCAGAAGCAGGTTCGCGAACTACAGGAGGGCAGCTACGTGATGATGGACGACGCCCCCTGCAAGATCAACCACTACAGCACAGCCAAACCCGGAAAACACGGCAGCGCGAAGGCCCGCGTCGAGGGGAAGGGTGTCTTCGACGACCGGAAGCGCTCGCTCTCCCAGCCCGTGGACGCGAAGGTCTGGGTCCCGATCATCGAGCGGAAGCAGGGACAGGTCGTCTCCGTCTCCGGAAACGACGCCCAGATCATGGACCTCGACACGTACGAGACGTTCACGATGCGCGTCCCCGAAGACGAGGCGTTCGAGTCCGACGACAACATCGAATACCTCGAATACGAGGGGCAGCGCAAGGTCGTCGGATAGCCGAGACCGATGTTCCCGGGAGCGACGACCGACCGCGAGGCTGCTTCGTACGTGGTCGTCGGCGCTCCCCTCGACGCCACGACCACGTTTCAGCCGGGGACCCGGTTCGGACCGGACCGGATCCGGCGATTCGCACGAACGTTCGACGACTACGACCACCGAACGACCAGCGACTTCTCCGCGCTCGGCGTTCACGACGGTGGCGACGTCCAGCCGTGGGACGACGTCGAGGCGTACCTCGATCACCTTGCCGCCGAGCTCCGGAGCGTCACGTACGACGACGCCGCGCCGCTCCTCGTCGGCGGCGAGCACACCGTCACCTACGCGGGCGTCGAGGCCGTCGACCCCGACGTGCTCGTCCTCTGTGACGCCCACCTCGACCTCCGCGACGCCTACGACGGCAACCCGTGGAGTCACGCGTGCGTCACGCGCCGTTGCCTCGACCACCTCGGCGTCGACCGCGCCGTGATCGTCGGGGCACGCACGGGGTCGAAAGCGGAGTGGGACCGCGCCGCCGACGACGACGTGGAGGTGGTCGCGCCCGAGGATGCGCGGGCGTGGATCGACGGGCTCGCTGGTCGCAGTGACAGCGCCGGGGAGGGTCCGTTCGCCGGCGAGTCGGTGTACTGCTCCGTCGACATCGACGGTCTCGATCCCGGATTCGCGCCGGGAACCGGGACGATGGAGCCGTTCGGGCTCGCCCCGCGCGAGGCTCGCGACCTCGTCCGTGCGGTTGCCCCGCACGCGGACGGCTTCGACGTCGTCGAGGTGAACGACCGCGACGACGGGCAGGCGGCGGCGCTGGCGGGGAAGCTCCTCAGGGAGTTCGTCCGGACGCACGCGTCGGTCGACGAGGTCTGAGCCCGCGTCGCCGTCTCGTCGCCCGCTCTGCCCGCGTTACTCGCTTCTCGCTATGAACGTTCAGAGAGGCGACCGCGCGCAGCGGTCACGGCCTCCATGGCGTCGATCCACTCGCGGGGGTCAGTACACCAGATCCGGTCGCCCTCGACGCTGACGCAGAACACCGAGTCGTTGGAGGGCGAGAGGGTCACGCTGTCGACATCGGACCGATCACCGAGGTAGGAGTCGATCAGCCGCCGCGCGGTCTCTGCGTCCGACTGGAGGCGGCTGCCGGCGGTGTACTCGATAGCTATCTCTGCCATACTACTTCATGGGTCCTGCATGATTAATAAATATATTTACTGGCAGCGTTTGCGGCTAGCGCTGACTCCCCGAATCCTCGGTCCGGAACGAGTAATCAAGCGCTGGCGCGCTGTGCGTGAGCGTCCCCAGCGAGATGACATCAACGCCGGTCGTCGCGTACCCCTCAACGTCCTCGATTCCAATACCCCCGCTCGCTTCGGTGAGCACGCCGTCCGGCGTGCGATCGACTGTTTGCCTCGTCGTCTCCGGCGACATGTTGTCGAGGAGGACGACGTCCGCCCCCGCCTCAGCGGCCCGCACCGCCATCGCCGGGGACTCGGCTTCGACCTCCACGTTCGTCGCGAACGAGGCCCGCTCTCGGAACCGTTTGACCGCCGGTTCGACCCCCAGCTCGGCGATGTGGTTGTCCTTCACCATCACCATATGCGAGAGGTCCAGCCGGTGCGTGTCACCGCCGCCGGCCGCGACCGCCCGCTTCTCGACGCCGCGGAGTCCCGGCGTCGTCTTGCGGGTTGCTGCGACGGTCGGGGGGTCCGCTGTCGCGGCGGCCGCTCGACGGACCGCCCCGCGGGTCTGCGTCGCGACGCCGGAGGCGTGCCCGGCGACGTTGACCGCGACACGCTCAGCGCGGAGGACCGCGCGCGCGGGGCCGTCGACCCGCAGGACCGCCTCACCCGGCTCTACGGGGTCGCCCGCCGCGACGAGGGGGTCTGCGTCGGCATCGAGAGCACCGAAGACCCGTGTCGCGGCCTCGATCCCCGCCGCGACCCCGGACTCGGTCGCGACGAGGCGACCGGTCGCTTCCCCCGGCACGTCGTTCGTCACGTCGTGGTGGCCCAGATCCTCTCGGAGCCACGACTCGATCGTCGCCTCGGTCAGCATCCGGCGTCACCTCCCCGCGGATCGAGCGACTCTGTCGAGTCCGAGCGACCACTGTCCGGCCGCGGGGCTCTCCCCTTTTCAGCGGTCAGCTCGTCAGCGAAGTGGTGACAGCCGGCCGACGAGGCCTCGGCGGCATCGCGGGCGACGAGGAGCCCGCAGACGACCGCGTTGCGGAGTTCGGTCAGCTCGCGGCTCCGGCGGGTCCGAGCGTACGCATCAACCTCGCCCTTCAGTCGACGGAGCGCGGCGCTCGCGCTCCGGACGCCCTCCCGGGTCCGTTTCACGCCGAGGTGCTCGTCCATCGTTCGACGGAGCCGGTCGAACTTCGCCGCCTCGAAGTTCGCCGGCAGTCCGGGATCGTCGGTCGGCAGCTCGGGGACCGAGAGAGATGATTGCGGTCGATCGCTTTCCGCCGCGGCCGTTTCGCCGGCGCGCAGCCCCCAGACGAGCCCTTCCAACAGGCTCGTGGAGGCAAGCCGGTTGGCACCGTGGACTCCAGTCCGTGCACACTCGCCGACCGCAAAGAGTCCGTCGACGGCGGTTCGACCCCGCTCATCCACTGTTACGCCGCCACAGAGGAAGTGCTGAGCGGGCGCGACCGGGATCCCCTCGGACGGATCGATACCGCGGTCGGCGCACATCGCCGCGAGGTCCGGGAAGCGGTCCGCGAACTCGAGACCCCCGACATCGAGAGCGACGGCTCCCGTTTCGCGGCGCTCGTCCGCGACCGCACGGGCGACCACATCGCGCGGTGCGAGCTCGGCGTCCTCGTGAACCGCGGGCATGAACCGCTCGCCGTCCGCGTTCCGAAGGACCGCGCCGGCCCCCCTAACGGCCTCGCTCACGAGGAACGGGTCGGCGCCGTCGTCTACACCGTTCGCTCCCGGATCGTCGCCGCCGGGAAACGCGGTGGGATGAAACTGGACGTATGCCGCGTCAGTGACTGTCGCGCCCGCGAGCGCCGCCATGGCGATCCCGTCGCCGGTCGCCGCGTCTGGGTTCGTCGATGTCCCGTAGCAGGCACCGATCCCGCCAGTGGCGAGGACGGTCGAGCCGGCCGCGACCGTCCCCGTCTCCCCGTCCCGTTCGAGCAGCGCGCCGTCGACGCTCTCCTCGCCGCCGAGCAGGTCGAGAACCGCCGTGTCCTGTAGCACCTCCACTCCGTCGAGCCCGTCGAGATGATCGAGGAACGGCGGGAGGACGTGCTCGCCGGTCGACGCGTCGACGTGGAGGATCCGGTCGGCCGAGTGCCCCCCCTCGCGACAGCGGGCGAGGGCGTTGAGTTCCGAGTCAGCGGGGTCGGTGTCGTCTGCCGCCGAACCGTCGGCTCGGTCGAACGACACGCCGAGCGTCTCGACGAGCACGTCCGCGACCGCCTCGCGGCTCTCGCTCACGAGGATCTCGACCGCCTCCGGGTCCGCTTCGCCGTCCGCGGCCGCGAGGATGTCCCGCCGAAACGACGCCGGGTCCTCGGTTTCGACGGCGATCCCGCCCTGCGCCCAGTAGGTGCTGGCGTCGGCCGGGCGGCTCGCCTTCGTGGCCACGGTCACTTCGGCGCCAGCCCTGGCGGCGGCCAGCGCGGCCGCGCACCCGGCGATCCCGGCGCCGATAACGAGGATGTCGGTCCGTTCCCCGTCCGGAAGCGCGGTTCTCGCCCCGGTCATAGTTCCAGCATGCGGTCGAGCGCAGTCGCGGCCGACTCCCGTTCGGCCGGCGCCACCTCGATCACGTTTCGCTCTCGCCCCGCGACCAGCTCTTCGAGGATCCAGAGCAGGTAGTTCGGGTCGATCTGGCGCATTGCGTTGCAGTCCATGCAGGCGTCGCCGCACAGCGGGACGACTTCGACCTCGGAGTGCCACCGGTCGAGGTGCTTCGCGAGGTGGATCTCCGTCCCGATGGCGACAGTCTCGCCCGGATCCGCGGACGCGACCGTCTCGCGGATCGTCGCCGTCGAGCCCACGGTGTCCGCGACCTCCACGACCTCGTGCCGGCACTCGGGGTGCACGACGACCTCGGCGTCGGGGTAGGCCTCGCGCACCGCCGCGACGTGGTGTGGGCGGAACCGCTCGTGGACCTGACAGTACCCCTCCCAGAGAATCACGTCGCTGTCGGCGACCGCGTCGGCGTCCTGCCCCTCGGGGTCCCACGGGTCCCAGACCGTCGTCGCGTCGTCGAGCCCGAGGTCGACGGCGGTGTTGTAGCCGAGGTGTTTGTCGGGGAGGAATAGCACCGCATCGCCCCGGTCGAGGGCCCACTCGAAGGCGTCCGCGGCGTTCGACGAGGTGCAGACGAGCCCACCCTGGTCCGCGCAGAACGCCTTTAAATCAGCGTAGGAGTTCATGTACGTCACAGGGACGATTTCTCTGCCTTCGGCGGCAGCGGTCAGCTCCGCCCACGCCGCGTCGACCTGCAGCGCCTCGGCCATGCCCGCCATCGGGCACGAAGCCTCCATCGACGGCAGGTGGACGGTCTGGTCCTCGTCCGTGACGATGTCGGCCGACTCGGCCATGAACGTCACGCCGGCGAAGACGACGTTGTCTGCGTCCGTTTCGGCCGCCCGGGTGGAGAGCTGGTACGAGTCGCCGACGAAGTCGGCGTTTTCAACAATCTCCTCGCGCTGGTAGTTGTGACCGAGAACGACGACATCGTCACCCAGCGCGTCGCGCGCATCGGCGAGCCGACGCTCCCGCGCTTCTGGACCGAGATCCCGATACTCCGCCGGAAGCTGTTCGAGCCCGTCGTATTTGAAGAGGCTGAGCTCTGTTTCGAGGTCTGTTGATTCGAGTGTTGGCATTCGATCGCTTCCTCAGAGATGTAACTGATTCAAGAGCGCTGTTTGTATAAATTTTTTCTTCAACCAGATCGATACCAGCTTTCTCATCTTCGGTGTTACTTTCGGTTGAGTACGTCACTTCGAAAAGCGGAGCAGGACGAACTAACGCCTACCGAGCCCGAGCGGTTCAGAGGCCGAATCGCTCACCGAACTACCCGGCCAGACGGCGGTCGCCGTGCGATCAGCGACCGTCGTGGACGACCTCGCCGTCGACGACCGTCATCGCCACGTCGATGTCGCGGATCGCTCCGGGATCCGCCCACGGCGATGATTCGAGGACGACGAAGTCGGCGCGTTTCCCGAGTTCGACGGTGCCGAACCGGTCCTCGTCGAAGCCCGCGTACGCGGCTCCGAGGGTGTACGCTCGGAGCGCTTCCGTCACCGTGAGCCGCTGGGACGGGGCCGGCGCGTTGACCGCGTGGTGCACGCCGAGCAGGGGGTCCATCGGCATCCCGTCGGAACCGAACGCGAGCCGGACGCCCGCGTCGAGCATGTCGCGGTAGCGGTTCGTCTCGGTCCGTCGGTCGCCGAGCCGAGCGTCGTAGAGCCCGTCTTCGCCCGCCCACTTGAGGAAGTTCGGCTGGACGCTGGCGACGACGCCGCCGTCCGCGAGCCGCGATATCGCCTCGTCGTCCGCGAGTTCGACGTGCTCGATCCGATGGCGGGCCTCCCCGGGATCGGTCCGAGAGGCGTTCTCGTACGCGTCGAGGACGGCATCGACCGCCTCGTCGCCGATCGCGTGGGCCGTGAACTGGTAGCCGGCCGCCGTCGCCTCGGACACCGTCTCGGCGAGCGCTGCGGGCCCGACGACCCACTGCCCGGTCTCGTCAGGTGCGTCCGCGTACGGCTCGGAAACCCGGGCGGTCCGCCCGCCGAAGCTGCCGTCGGTGTACGACTTAATCGCGCCGGTCTCGACGCGGTCGCTGCCGGCGTTCGTCGCGAGCCCGACCTCGCGGAGCGCGTCGAGGTGGTCGCTCCAGTAGTTGATCCTGACCCGCGCGGTCAGCTCCCCGTTCGCGTCGAGGTCGCGGTAGACACGAGGCGCGTGGGAGCCGCGGACCATGTCGTGAAAACCCGTGATCCCCTTCTCGGCACAGTCTTCGAGCGCGGCGGCGACGATGTCGCGGGTCTCGTCGAGTCCGGGTTCGACCGCCTCGTATATCGGGTCAATCGCGCTCTCGAGGAGAACGCCGGTCGGCTCGCCGTCGTTATCCGTCGGGACCGTCTCGGCGGGAGCCGCGTCGAGGGCGTCCGCGAACCGGTCGCAGACGACGCCGTTGACGGCGGCGACGTGCATATCCTCGCGAAACGCCGCGACCGGTAGCTCCGTCGCGACCCGGTCGAGGTCCTCGCGGGTCAGGTAGCGGTCGTCGGTCCACGTCGACTCGTCGTAGCCGTAGCCGAGCACCCAGTCGCCGTCCGAGCGATCCACCTCGTCCGCCCGCTCCGCGAGCAGGGCGACCGCCTCGTCGGGCGAGTCGGCGGCGGAGAGGTCGGCGTGGACGAGATAGCGCCCGACCGTCGTCAGGTGCGTGTGCGCGTCGACGAAGCCGGGAAGGAGAACGCGCCCGTCCAGGTCGGTCACCTCGGTGTCGACGCCCGCGAGGAACTCGACGTCGCGCGTCCGCCCCAGCCTGACGATCTCGCCGTCGCGCACGGCTACCGCCTCGTCGGAATCCCCGTCTGAGTCGGCGAGTGTGTGGATCGCTCCATTGACGAACAGTCGGTCGGCGGCGTCAGTCATGGCCGACTTCGCGGGATGGAGCGTGTTAACCGTTCGGGAAACGGCGACCGTTTTATTCGCCCGCCCGCCGAACCCCGTCACATGTACGACAGGATACTTCTCCCCACAGATGGCAGCGAGGGTGTCGACCGCGCCATCGACCACGCAGTCGACGCGGCCGGGCGGTACGAGGCGACGCTCCACGTGCTGTACGTCGTCGACAGCGACGTCGTCAACGCGTACCCGGGCGACGAGTTCGTCGACGGCTCGGAGGGCGCGGCGGAGACGCTCGAAGAGCGAGGCCGCGAGGCGCTCGACGCGGTGGCCGCCCACGCCGACGAGGCCGGCGTCGAGACGGTCACCGAGCTGGTGTACGGGGTCCCACACGAGCGGATACTCGCGTACATCGAGGACGAGGACATCGACCTGACGGTGATGGGGTCGAAGACGCGCTCGGGGAGCTATCGGGCCATGCTCGGCTCCGTCACGGAGCGGGTTTCGAGGCAGTCGACAGCCCCCGTGAGCATCGTGAAAACGACCGTCTCGGGGTAGGCGGCCGCGCTGAGATCACGACGGCTCTCCTTATA